>Ga0247819_10001555_pt1 | contig 12341 bp, 8 predicted proteins | sample 13C_Xylose_Day6_FD_193428 | JGI IMG/M metagenome (GOLD analysis project Ga0247819, IMG submission 193428) | Soil microbial communities from agricultural site in Penn Yan, New York, United States - 13C_Xylose_Day6 | ecosystem: Environmental > Terrestrial > Soil > Agricultural land | place: USA... | reverse complement strand
GTTTCTCGAACGCGTGTACGTGTCGAAGTACGCGGGCCTGAAGCCCGGCATGACGCGCTATGCGCTGATGTGCGACGAATCGGGCGTCGTGATCGACGACGGCGTGATCGCCCGGCTCGCCGACGACCACTTCTACTTCACGACCACCACGTCGGGCGCGGCCGGGATCTATCGCGAACTGTCGCGGCTGAACACGATCTGGGGTCTCGATTGCGGCATCGTCAACGTGACGGGCGCTTATGCGGCGGTGAATCTCGCGGGGCGCGACGCGCGCGCCGTGCTCCAGAAGCTCGTCGATCTGGACCTGTCCTCGGAAGCGTTCCCGTTTCTCGGCATCCGCGTGACGGGGGTCGCCCTCGGCGAGCACCGCGTCCCGGCACGACTGATGCGCGTGGGCTTTGTCGGCGAATGGGGCTATGAGATTCACATTCCGGCCGAGTACGGTGCGGCACTGTGGGAGACCTTGCTGGCCGCGGGCGCGCAATACGATGTGCGGCCGTTCGGCGTCGAAGCGCAGCGGCTCCTGCGCCTCGAAAAAGGCCACGCGATCGTGAGTCAGGATACCGACGGTCTGACGACACCACGCGATGCGGGCATGGAATGGGCCGTAAAGATGGACAAGCCGTTCTTCGTGGGCAAGCGCAGTCTGCAAGTCATAGACAAGCAGTCGGTCCAGCAGCGCAGCGTCGGCTTCGCCCTCGACGAAGGCGTGAACGACCCGGGGCTGCGCGAATGCCACCTCGTGATCGATGGTGCCGAGATCGCCGGCCGCGCGACGAGCGTGTCCTTCAGCCCGACGCTGAACAGGACGATCGGTCTTGCGTTCGTGAAGCCGTCGCTCGCGGCGCCCGGCACGCGCATCAGGTTCCGGCTCACCGATGGCCGCATGGTCGCCGCCACCGTGGTCCCGATTCCGTTCTACGACCCAGAAAACCTGCGCCAGAAAGACGCCGCCTCTTCGAAACCGGCGGCACTGAAGAAGGAGACCGCATGAGCGCCCATTTTTCCGCGTTGCGCCGCAGTCCCGCGCACGACGCACAGCACGCTGCCCATGCAGAGTGGCGCGTACTCGAAAGCATGCAGGTCGCCGAGCGCTTCGGCGGCGACGAAAGGACCCGTGCGGAGATTCTCGGCATCGCCGATGTATCGCATCTGCACCGTGTGGGGTTCAAGGGGCAGGGCGCATCGGCGTGGCTCGGCGAGCAGGGGCTGCCGGTTCCGGACGCGCCGAACTCATGGAACCCTCTGGCGGACGGCGGCTTCATCGCACGCCTTGGCCTGACCGAATACCTGATCGAGGACGGCCTGAATGGCCGGACCTCGGCGAAGCTGGCCCATCGCGAACCGGCGCTGCGTGTCTACCCGGTGCTGCGCCAGGATCTGGCGCTGGCGCTCGCCGGGGAAGCGCTGCACGAGTTGCTGCTGCAGACGTGCAGCTTCAACTTTCGCGCACTCGATCTGGAAGCAAGACCGGTGGTGCTCACATCGATGGCGGGTGTCGCCGTCACCGTGTTGCCGGGCGAGCGGATGGGTCGGCCTTACTTGCGGCTGTGGGCCGACGGCACCTACGGTCACTACTTGTGGGAAACCCTTGCCGGCATCGCTGCCGAGCTGGGTGGCGGGCCGGTCGGTCTCGCCACGATCACCGAAATCGACCAGGCAGCATCCCGGTAGGCAAGTGACAGTTGGCCAGGAGCACGCCCGAGTGGCGACCCGGCCTTCCCGACATCGCACCCATGACGCTTGAGGACAATCGACATGACCCCCGCAGAAGCCAAGAAATTTCTCGCAGACAACGACATCAAGTACATCCTCGCGCAATTCGTCGACATCCACGGTGTCGCGAAGACCAAGTCCGTTCCGGCCGCGCATCTGGACATGATCCTGAAGAATGGTGCGGGATTTGCGGGCTTCGCGGTGTGGGGTCTCGGCATCGATCCGCAAGGCGCGGACTTCATGGCGGTCGGCGACATCGACACGCTGCAGCTGGTGCCGTGGCAGCCGGGCTACGCGCGCATCGTCTGCGACGGTCATGTGGAAAAGAAGCCGTGGGATTTCGAAAGCCGCGTCACCCTGAAGAAGCAGGTGAAGCGCCTCGAGGAACACGGCTGGATCCTGAACACCGGCCTCGAGCCCGAGTTTTCGCTGTTGCGCAAGCTCGACGACGGCAGCATCGTGCCATGCGATGCAACCGACGCCCTGCCCAAGCCGTGCTACGACTACAAGGGCCTCTCGCGTTCGCGTGAATTCCTCGAACGGCTGAGCGAGTCGCTGATCAAGGCGGGTATCGACGTCTACCAGATCGATCACGAAGACGCGAACGGCCAGTTCGAAATCAACTACACGTTCACGGAGTGCCTGAAGTCCGCCGACAACTACGTGTTCTTCAAGATGGCCGCATCGGAAATCGCGAACGACCTGGGCCTCATCTGCTCGTTCATGCCGAAGCCGTTCGCGAACCGCCCGGGCAACGGCATGCACATGCACATGTCGCTCTCGGATGGCGAGCGCAATCTCTTCGCCGACGATCACGACGACTACGGCCTCGGACTGTCGAAGCTGGCGTATCACTGGACAGCGGGCCTTCTGAAGCACGCGGCCGCACTCACCGCGATCTGCGCGCCGACCGTCAATTCGTACAAGCGTCTCGTGGTGGGCCGCTCGCTGACGGGTGCGACGTGGGCCCCGGCGTATATCAGCTATGGCAACAACAACCGCTCTTCGATGGTCCGCATTCCGGGTGGACGGATCGAGCTGCGCCTGCCCGACGCCGCCTGCAATGCGTATCTTGCGACCGCAGCGGTGATTGCCGCGGGCCTCGACGGCGTGCGCAACAGCCTGCATCCGGGCGAGCCGTGCAACCTGAACCTGTACGAGCAGACGCCGCAGCAGTTGCGCGACCACGGCATCAGCATCCTGCCGCAGAACCTTCAGGCCGCGCTGCATGCGCTGGAGCAGGACGAGCTGCTGCGCGAGGCGCTCGGCCCGGCCGGCGGCGAATTCCTGCGTCTCAAGCACATGGAGTGGATCGAGTACATGCGCCATGTGTCCGACTGGGAACAGAAGTCTTACCTCGAATTTTTCTAAGCAACGGACCAGTCCCCTTGAATCATTGAGCGCGGGTAACGCGCGCAGGAGAAAACCCATGTGTGGAATTGTCGGATTACTCGTCAAGAAGCCGGAGCTGCGCGAGCGGCTCGGCGAATTGATGGTGCCCATGCTGATCGGCATGACCGAACGCGGCCCGGACTCCGCAGGCCTCGCGGTGTTCACCGAACCGGTCGACGAGAGCGTACGCAAGATCAGCCTGTACTCAGGCCTCGCCGATGACGGCGAGGACTTCAACTGGCAGGGTCTCGTTCACGAACTGAACCTGCATCTCAGCGCGAAGGCGACGCTTCAAGCGAAGGGCAACCACGCCGTGCTGAGCGTCGGCCTCTCGTCGGAAACGGTGAAGCGCTGGATCAAGGAGCATCATCCAAAGCTGCACATTCTGTCGACCGGGCGGGCAATCGATCTGTACAAGGATGTCGGCACACCAGGGGAGGTCTCGGAGCGCTACGCGTTCAGCGGCCTGACCGGCACGCACCTCGTCGGGCATACGCGGATGGCGACGGAATCGGCGGTTACGCCGGATCGCGCGCACCCGTTCACGGCGGGAGAAGACTTCTGCCTCGTGCATAACGGTTCGCTTTCGAACCCGTATGGCGTACGCCGCATGCTCGAGCCGCACGGCATCCGTTTCGACACGGACAACGACACCGAAGCCGCGTGCCGCTACCTCGAATACCGCCTGCGCGAAGGCGACGATCTCGAAGTGGCGCTGCAAAAAGGCTTCGAGCAGCTCGACGGCTTCTACACGTTTCTCATGGGAACGCCCGACAAGCTCGCGCTGATCCGCGACCCGTTCGCCTGCAAGCCCGCCGTTGTCGCTGAGACCGACGACTTCGTCGCGATCGCCTCGGAGTTCCGCTCGCTGGCGCATCTGCCCGACATCAAGCATGCACGCGTGTTCGAACCGGCCCCTGAGGAGATGTACGTATGGAAAGTATGAACTTTGACCTGGCGAAGACGCCGGTGACGGAGGTCAACCGCTTCCTTCACAAGGACGCCGCTGGCCGTGGCACCCGTGTGGTGCGTATCAGCAACCCAGACGGCGCACACAACATCGCGGTCGGCATGAACCTGCCGATCGAGATCGAGATCGATGGTCACGCGGGCTACTACGCGGCCGGCATGAACAAGGAGGCGAAGGTGACCATCGCGGGCAGCGCGAGCACCGGCGTCGCCGAAAACATGATGAGCGGGCGCGTGCACGTGAAGGGCTTCGCGTCGAACGCGGCGGGCGCGTCGGCGCATGGCGGGCTGCTCGTCATCGAAGGCGACGCGGGGCTGCGCTGCGCGATATCGCTGAAAGGCGCGGACGTCGTGGTGAAGGGGTCGGTCGGCAGCTTCTCGGCCTTCATGGCGCAGGCGGGGCGGCTCGTGGTCTGCGGCGACGCGGGCGATGCGCTCGGCGACTCGCTCTACGAGGCCGTGCTCTACGTGCGCGGCAACATCAAGTCGCTTGGCGCGGATGCGCGCGAGGAGCCGATGACGGGCGCCGATGTCGAAGCCGTCGCGCAGTTGCTGCGCGCGTCCGGGCCGGCCTTCGCGGAGTTCGATCCGAAAGATTTCAAGCGCATCGCTTCCGCTCGTTCTCTGTATCACTGGAACGCGGACGCGAACCAGGAATATTGACCCAAGGATCCTCGCCATGGAAATCAAGCCCGTACACATGAAGCACATTGCCACCGAAGAATCCTGGGGCTTCGACCGCAAGACGATCGACTACATCCAGAACGCCGCCGCGCACGGTCTCTATGAGATCCGCGGCCTGGGTGCCAAGCGCCGCGTGCCGCATTTCGATGACCTGCTGTTCCTCGGTGCGTCGCTCTCGCGCTATCCGCTGGAAGGCTATCGCGAGAAGTGCACGACGAAGACGGTGCTCGGCACGCGCTTCGCGAAGAAGCCGATCGAACTCGCGATCCCGATCACCGTCGCGGGCATGAGCTTCGGCGCGCTGTCGGCGAACGTGAAGGAAGCGCTCGGACGCGCGGCGACGGAGATGGGCACGTCCACCACGACGGGCGACGGCGGCATGACGCAGGAAGAGCGCCTGTCGTCGAAGACGCTCGTCTATCAATGCCTGCCGTCTCGCTACGGCTTCAACCCGGACGACGTGAGGAAGGCCAACGCGATCGAAGTCGTGATCGGTCAGGGCGCGAAGCCGGGTGGCGGCGGCATGCTGCTCGGCCAGAAGATTTCGCCGCGCGTGGCGAAGATGCGCACGTTGCCGGAAGGGATCGACCAGCGTTCGGCATCGCGTCATCCGGACTGGACGGGTCCTGACGATCTGCTGATCAAGATCCAGGAACTGCGCGAAATCACGGACTGGGAAACGCCGATCTACGTGAAGGTGGGCGCGACGCGCACGTTCAACGACGTGAAGCTCGCGGTCCATGCGGGGGCTGACGTGATCGTCGTCGACGGCATGCAGGGCGGCACGGCGGCGACCCAGACGTGCTTCATCGAGAACGTGGGCATTCCCACGCTCGCGGCGCTGCGTCAGGCCGTCGATGCACTCGAAGACCTGAACATGAAGGGCACGGTGCAACTGATCGTCTCGGGCGGCATTCGCAGCGGCGCCGATATAGCGAAGGCGCTGGCGATGGGGGCGGACGCCGTGGCGATCGGGCAGGGCGTGCTCGTGTCGCTCGGCTGCAATAGCTCGACGTATGTGCAGGGCGGCCAGCACGTGTCGGCCCTCGACGAATACGCGAACCTCGGCACCGCGCCCGGCTATTGCCATCACTGTCACACCGGCAAGTGCCCGGTCGGGATCACGACGCAGGACGCCAAGCTGCAGGAACGTCTGCAACCGGAGGTGGGGGCGAAGCGGCTGAAGAACTACCTGAAGACGCTGAACATGGAGTTGACCACCATCGCGCGCGCCTGCGGCAAGCAGAACGTGCATCATCTGGAGCCCGAAGACCTGGTCGCGCTGACCGTCGAAGCCGCGGCGATGGCGCGTGTTCCGCTCGCGGGCACGAACTGGATTCCCGGCTTCAACGGCTCGCGATGAGCGCACGGATCATCGATGGAAGGCAGCTCGCGCGACGCTTGCGCGAGCGGTTTCGCGAGCGCGTGACGGCGCTCGCGACGCGCGGCGTCGTGCCGGGGCTGGCGGTGATCCTGGTCGGCGACAATCCGGCTTCGCATGTCTACGTAGCGAACAAGGTGAAGGCGTGCGAGGAGAGCGGCGTGCGTTCGTTCATGCACCGGTTTCCCGCGAACGTCGCGGAGACCGAGCTGCTCGACCGGATCGCCGCGTTCAACCTCGACGCCGCGACGCACGGCGTACTCGTGCAGTTGCCGCTGCCGCCGCAGGTGGATGTACGGCGCGTGCTGGAGAGCATCGTCGTCGACAAGGACGTGGACGGGTTTCATCTGTACAACGTCGGCGCGCTCGTCGTCGGCAATTCGATTTTCCCGCCGTGTACGCCTTATGGTGTGCAACTGCTGCTTGAGACCACCGGCATCGACGTGGCTGGCAAGAACGTGGTGGTGATCGGGGCGAGCAACATTGTCGGTAAGCCGATGGCACTGATGCTGCTGCAAAAGGAGGCGACCGTGACGATCTGCCATGCGAAGACGCGCGACCTTGCGCGCCACACGATCGGCGCGGACATTCTTGTCGTCGCCGCGGGCAGGCCTGGGCTCATCAAGGGGGAGATGGTGAAGGAGGGCGCGATCGTGATCGATGTCGGGATCAACCGGCTGCGTGATGGACGCATTGTGGGCGATGTCGATTTCGACGTCGTGCGCGAGCGTGCATCGTGGATTACTCCAGTGCCTGGCGGCGTGGGGCCGATGACGGTGACGATGCTGATCGAGAACACGTTGCGTTCGGCAGAGCGCTTCGCGAACGGCGAGGCGTTTCATCCGCCGCAGCCGTTCTGGCAAGTGCCAGCGCGGTAGGGGGTTTTGTGTACACCGCTTGATGCGCTCGTGCTTCTATAAAACTTGTTTTCGTAGTGGTTTATTAGCACTGCCCCGGACAGGGGCAGAGCTAATAGACCAATAGAACTCCGGGTTTCATGAAAGCCCAGGTGCATCAAACGGCGTAAACAACACCAACACGACCCATGTCCCGCGATCCACGCGATTCACTGAACAAGACCGACGCCCGCGCGGCGCTGGAGGCCGCATATCGCCACGCTCTCGCGTTCGACGACGCACGCGCAACGCGCGCGCCGAACGCAGCCGCCAATTTCGATGCCCTGATGCGTGCGTTCGGTGGTCCCGTGCCCGAGGCCGGTTCGCCAGCCGATGACGTCATCGAATGGCTTGTCGCGGCAGCTGAGCCAAGCCTGATGGGCACGGCCGGGCCGCGATTCTTCGGATGGGTCGTAGGCGGCTCGCACCCTGTGGGCGTGGCCGCCGACTGGCTCACGAGCATGTGGGGGCAAAACGCCGGCAGCTATCACGGTGCGCCGGCGGGCGCCGTGGCCGAGCAGGTTGCCGCGCAATGGCTCATCGATATTCTGAGGCTGCCGCGCGAGTGTTCCGTCGGCATCACGAGCGGCGCGACGATGAGCAACTTCGTGTGCCTCGCGGCCGCGCGCGGCGCGTTGCTGCGGCGCGCAGGCTGGGACGTCGAAGCCGACGGGATGTTCGGTGCGTCGCCCATCACCGTGTACCTCGGCTGCGATGTACACGCGAGCGTCTTCGCCGCATTGCGCTACCTGGGCTTCGGTGAGCGCCGCGTCGTGAAGATTCCCGTCGACGCCGCCGGCCGCATGGATGCCGGCGCGCTGGGCGCCGCACTCGCCGACGCCAATGGTCCGCTGATCGTGATTGCGCAGGCCGGCCACATCGTGACGGGCGCATTCGACGCTTTCCGCGAGATCGCAGCGCTTACGCATGCGCGCGGCGGATGGCTGCATGTGGATGGCGCGTTCGGCTTGTGGGCGCAGGCATGTCCGTCGAAAGCGCGGCTTTCCGACGGCATCGAAGACGCGGACTCATGGGCCACCGATGCGCACAAGTGGCTCCAGGCGCCCTATGAATGCGGCTGCGCGTTCGTGCGCGATGCAAACGCGCACCGGCGCGCCATGTCGATCGACGCGAGCTACCTGCCAACCGGCGGCGACGAGATCCGCGACCCGTTGCACTATGCCCCCGAACTCTCGCGACGTGCGCGCGGATTTGCGCTTTGGGCGCTGTTGCGCGCGTTCGGCCGGCAAGGCATCGCGCAGATGATCGAGCGGCATTGCGCGCTCGCCCGGCGCATGGCGGCGCGACTGGCCGCGGAGCCGGGCATCGAGGTGCTGAACGAGGTCGAACTGAATCAGTTCGCGGTGCGCTTCGGAGCGGGCGACGAGGATCCGGCACGACGCGATGCGCTCACGCTGGCAACCGTCGAACGGATTCAGGCGGCCGGCGTTTGCTATGTCGGCGCAATGCGCTGGCGCGACCGCGAGGTGATGCGGGTGTCGGTCATTGCGTGGCCGGCGACGGAGGACGACATCGACCGCTCGGCCGAATCGATGATAGCGGCGTGGCGTCAGACGAACGCGCGCGATGACCGCCGCGATGCAGCGGCCATCGGCTGAATTACCGCTTCGATCCTGCGATCGCGTTGGCGGTGGCCAACAACGCCTCGGCCATGCGGATGCTCGCCGCGTCGATCAGGCGGCCGTCGAGCGACACGGCGCCCTTGCCGTCGTTCGCCGCCTGCGCCATCGCTTCCATGATGCGGCGCGCCTTCGTGACCTCCGCTTCCGACGGCGTGAACACCTTGTTCGCCAGCTCGATCTGCGACGGATGAATCGCCCATTTGCCCTCGTAGCCAAGCACGGCCGCGCGCTTCGCCGCAGCGTCGTAGCCGTCCGGGTCGCTGAAATCGCCGAACGGGCCGTCGATGGGACGCAGCCCGTAGGCACGGCACGCCACCATCATGCGCGTTTGAGCCGCATGCCACTGATCGGTCCAGAAGTAGTCGCGCTCGCCGCGCTCGTTCTGGTCAGTGAGCACGCCGGAATCGCGATTGACGCCGCCGATCACCGTCGTGCGCGCGCGTGTCGACGCCGCATAGTCCGCGACGCCGAACGACATCGCTTCGAGCCGCTTGCTCGCTTGCGCGATCGCTTCGACGTTGGCCATGCCGAGCGCCGTTTCGATGAGCACCTCGAAGCCGATGCGGCGCGTGCGGCGCTTTGCCGTTTCGATCTGCGTCACGAGCATGTCGAGCGCGTAGACATCGGCGGCGACGCCCACCTTCGGAATCAGGATCATGTCGAGACGCGGGCACGCTTCCACGATATCGACGACATCGCGATACATGTAGTGCGTATCGAGTCCGTTGATGCGGACCATCATCGTCTTGCTGCCCCAGTCGATGTCGTTCAGGCCCGCGACGATGTTCCTGCGCGCCTGCTCCTTGTCGTCGGGCGCGACGGCGTCCTCGCAGTCGAGGAAGATGATGTCGGCAGCAGATTTAGCGGCCTTTTCGAACATCGCCGGATTGGAGCCGGGGACCGCAAGCTCCGAGCGGTGCAGGCGTGGCGTGGCCTGCTCGATCACGGTAAAGCTCATGCTTGACCTCCTGTGGTGGAATTCCGAAAGGGTGGTTCAGCCGGTTGCGCCGAAGCCTGAAGCGATGCAGTTGATCGAGAGCAGGAGCGGCACCAGATAGCCGCGCCTTTCCACATCCGAGCTGGCCTGCCGATAGAGCCGCAGCAGTTCGATCTGCTGCCGGCCGACCTGGTTGATGGCCGGCAGCCTGCGCGCGAGCCGCTCGCGAAACCGTGGAAAACGCTCCGCAATCTCGTTGCCCCCGCTCACGCGCAGCACCATCTGCGTGGTGAGGTGCAGTTCGTGCTCGATCTCGCCGAAGACGCTCTCGCGCAACCGGTGGTCGGCGACGAATTCCGCATAGCCGCGCGCGATGTCCAGATCGACCTGGGCGAGCGTCTTTTCGACCTCGTCGATGATCAGCCGGAACAGGCGCGATTCCTCATACATGCGCTTGAGCAGTTCGAGACCGCGCTCCTTGCGCACCGCGAGAAACGCCGCTATCGCACTGCCGACGCCATACCAACCCGTGAGCGCATGCCGGTTCTGCGTCCACGCGAATACCCACGGAATCGCACGCAGATCCTGCATGGTGCGCGCGCCAAAGCGCCGCGCCGGCCGCGACCCCATGTTGAGCGCCGAGAGTTCTTCGAGCGGACTGGCTGCCTGAAAATACGCAATCAGATCGGGCTGCTCGATGAACTTCGCATACGCCGCACGCGATGCGCCTGAGAGCGCTTCCATCGCTTCGTCGAATTCGCCTTTCGGCACGAGCGCCTCTTCACGTTCCGACTTGAGCGTGTGCTCGAGCACGCTCGATGCGAGCAACTCGACGTGATACTGCGCCGTTCCGCGATTCGCATACTTGAACGAGACGACTTCACCTTGCTCCGTTACGCGAAAGCGTGCATTCACGGAGCTTACGGGCAGCGCCGCGATCGCGCGTCCGGCGGGAAGGCCGCCGCGGCTTACCGACCCGCCGCGGCCATGGAAGAACGCGATCGTCACGCCCAGTTCCTTGCCAAGGCGCGTGATCTTTGTCTGTGCCTTGGACAATTCCCAGTTGCTCGCGAAGAAGCCGCCGTCCTTGTTCGAGTCGGAATAGCCGATCATGATTTCGAGCACGCCGCCCTGGGCGCGCAGGCTGCGGCGGACGATCGGAACGGCAAGCAGCTCGCGCAGGATCTCGGGAGCGCGGCGCAGGTCGTCGATGGTTTCCAGAAGCGGCACGACAGGCAGCGTGCAGCTTTCTATCCCGGCCGCATCGGAGAACAGGCCGGCTTCCTTCGCGAGCAGATAGACACCCAGGATGTCGGTCGCGTGATGTGTCATGCTCAGGATGAAGGAGCCGAACGCATTGCGATCCACCACGCGACGCATCTCCCGGACCGTGCAGAAGATCTGCAGCGTTTCGGCTTCGAGCGCTGGCAGCGTGCCGAGCAATGCGGCGCGGCTTGCGTCGCTCATATTGGCATCGAGCGGACGCGCCAGTTCCGCAAGCAGCCACGCCTTCCATTGGGGCGACTGCGGCGCGGGCGGCTCCGCGCCGTCTGCCGCGCGCGAGCGCCAGAGCGCCACGAGCGTCTTCTCGATCACCGTCGAGTTTTCTCTCAGGTCGAGCTGCACGGTCGAGAAGCGGAACGTCTCCACTTCGTGCCGCAGTGGCCGCACGTAAGTGCGTGCAAGCGCGATGCTGCCGGTGGCGACGAAGGCCTGTTCGATCACGCGCAGATCGGCGGCCAGCTCGTCCGCCGTGGCATAGCCGCCTTCGGGTGCCGCTCCGGCGCCGCGGCGTTGCGCATGGCCGAGGGTCGTGTCGAGCCGCCGCAGCATGCACGTCAGATACTGGCGCGCGAGTTCGCCCGGGTTGCGCGCGGCGATGGTCTCACCTTCACCGCTTTGTTCGAGGGCGCGCGAGAGCTGCTGCCTGAACGACTCCGGCATGGGCAGCGCTTCGGCGGTGAGGCTGAGTGTCTGCGTCAATTCGACGAGGCGCTGCCGATACCGCTTCAGGCACGCAAGGCGGTTTTCATGCAGCGTCGCGCGAGTGACCTCGTTGTTGACGAACGGATTGCCGTCGCGGTCGCCGCCTATCCACGAGCCGAACTGAAAGAAGCGCGGCGTCTCGAAGCGCTCGTCAGGGTAGTAGTGATGCAGCGCCTCTTCCAGCTTGTCGAGGAGCAGCGGCACCGCCTCGAAAAGCGTTTCGCTGAAAAAGTGCAGGCCCCAGGCCACTTCCTGAGCAACCGTCGGCTTTTCACGGCGCAACTCTCCGCTCATCCACAGCAACTCGATCTCATTGCCGAGCGCGCCGACGAGCGCGCGCCTTTCGCGCGGCGTCCACCGTGGCGACTCGAGATCCATGAGCTTTCGATAGATGCGCCGATGAATCTCGAGCACGGTCACACGCTTGGCTTCCGTCGGATGCGCGGTGATGACGGGGCGCACCTTCAGGTTCTGCAACACCGAGCGCACCTCTTCGGCGGGCACACCCGCCGCCGCCGCTTCCGCAACGACGCGCGCGAACGACGCGGGCAGGTGATCGTAGCCGCATTCGATCTCGATCTCGCGGCGGCGGCGCATCGCCGTGCTCTGCTCGGCGATGCTCAGCAGTTGAAACCAGATGCCCTGCGCCTGGAGGCTTCGACGCCAGACGGCGCGCGGCACGGTGTCGGGCAGCGACTGGCCGCGCAGCGCGAGTTCGACTTCTGGCTGGCGCCGCC
>Ga0247819_10001553_pt1 | contig 12359 bp, 12 predicted proteins | sample 13C_Xylose_Day6_FD_193428 | JGI IMG/M metagenome (GOLD analysis project Ga0247819, IMG submission 193428) | Soil microbial communities from agricultural site in Penn Yan, New York, United States - 13C_Xylose_Day6 | ecosystem: Environmental > Terrestrial > Soil > Agricultural land | place: USA... | reverse complement strand
ACATTCCCGAAGGCGTGCGGCTGGAGCTGGATCTCGCGCCCGGTGCCGGCCTCGCGGGCCGCCTCACGCGCGATTGGGTCAACCCCCTGCGCCCGAACAACCGCACATGAAGCAGCCTGCACGCGCCCACCCTACCCGCCGCCTGGCGCCGCCCGGCCTGGCACGGCTGCGCGCGCGCGGCGCCGCGCTGCTCGCCGCCATGCTCACCGTGACCCTGGTGGCCACTTTTGCAGCAACGGCGCTGTGGCAGCAATGGCGCTCCGTGGAAGTGGAAACCGCCGAGCGCGCACGCGCCCAGGCGGCCTGGATACTGCTGGGCGCGCTCGACTGGTCGCGCGTGGTGCTGCGCGAGGATGCGCGCTCGGGCGGCCCCGACCACCTGGCCGAGCCCTGGGCCGTGCCATTGCAGGAAGCCCGCCTGTCGAGCTTTCTCGCGGCCGAAGGCAATGTGAGCCAGGTCGACGACGCTTCCAGCGAAACCGCCAACGCTTTCCTGTCAGGCGAAATCATCGACCTGCAATCCCGGATGAACCTGCGCAATCTGCTGGACCGGGAAGACGCCAATCTCCCGTTCGAGCGCCTGTTCGAGCGCCTGGGCTTGCCGTCGGGCACGCTGCAGCAGATCGCGATGGGCCTGCGCCAGGCCCAGGCGGCGGGCAGCAACGAACAAAGCACGGCCCCGCTGATGCCGCGCACGCTGGTCCAGCTGGGATGGCTGGGAATTGCGCCGCAAGTCATTGCCCGGCTCGAGCCCCATGTGACACTGCTGCCCATGCGTACACCGATCAATGTCAACACCGCCAGCGCCGAAGTGATCTGGGCCAGCGTCGACGGCCTGGACTGGGCCAAGGCCAGCCAGTTCGTCCAGTCCCGTGAAGCCAGCCCGCTGCGCAACACGGCCGATGCACTGACGCGCATGGGCGTTGCGTCCGACACGCCGAGCAACAATCTCGCGGTCTCATCATCTTTCTTCGAAATTCGCGGGCGTTTGCGACTCGGCGACGCACTGGTCAGCGAGCGCTCCCTGGTACAGCGCAAGAACATGGATGTCGTCACGCTGTGGCGCGAACGCGGCAGCTGGACCTCCCCCAGCCTCCCCCTGCCAGGCCAGTCACCTGCTCCCTAATATGGCCCGCCCTTCCCGCCTATGAGCCTTCTGATACTTCAACTGCCACTGACATCTTCCGGTCCCGACGGCGAGTATGTCTACGCGCTCAGCCCCGACGGCCAGGCCGTCACCCGCCATGCGGCGGCCACTGCCACCGATCTGCCCGAAGCCGGGCGGGCCGGCGAAATCGTTGCCGTCGTGCCGCCACAGGCCCTGTCCTGGCACCGCATCACTTTGCCTGCGGGCATTGCCGTCGGCACGCGCAATGCCACCGGCAGGCTGCGCTCGGTGGTCGAAGGCCTGCTTGAAGAACACCTGCTGGACGAGCCTGAACTGCTGCACTTTGCGCTGCAGCCAGGCGCGCGCGCCGGCCAGAGCGTCTGGGTCGCGGTCTGCGACCGGGCCTGGCTGCGCGGCCATCTGCAAACCCTGGAAGCCGCGGAGCGCAGCGCGGACCGCATTGCGGTCCAGATGACGCCAGCCGCCGAAGACGAGGCCCCGCGCCTGTGGGCCGTGGGCACACCCGAATCGGCCTGGCTGCTGGCCAGCGGCTGCTCCGCGGACCAGGGCGTGGCCTGGGCCCCGCTGTCCAGCGACGGCCTGGCCCTGCTGGGCGCGCCCGACGCTCTGCTGGTGGATGCCGCGCCCGCGGTCGCCGGCCTGGCCGAGCAGCGCCTGCAGCGCCCGGTGCGCCTGGCGGGCACGGCCGAGCGCCTGCTCGACGCCAGGCGCACCTCCTGGGATCTGGCCCAGTTCGACCTGGCCCTGGGCGGGCGCAGCCATGCGCTGCGGCGCCTGGCCAGCGCCAGCCTGGCCTTTGTGCGCGCACCGCAGTGGCGTGCCGCGCGCTGGGCGCTGGGCGTGCTGGTCGTGGCCCAGCTCGTCGGCCTCAACGCCTGGGCCTGGAAAGAACGCCAGGCACTGGCCGCCAAGCAGGTCGCGGTACGCGCCAGCCTGCTGCAGACCTTTCCCAAGGTGCAGCTGGTGGTCGACGCGCCCGTGCAAATGGAACGCGAAGTGGCGCAATTGCGCCAGCGCACCGGCAGCCTGTCGGCCCATGCGCTGGAGCCCCTGCTGGCCGCCGCCGGTCAGGCGCTGCCCGCGGGTCTGCGTCCCCAGGCCATCGAGTACAGCGACCAGGAGCTGCGCTTGCGCGGACTGACGCTGGACGCCGCGGCCCAGGAACATGTGCGGACACAACTGGCCGCACAAGGCTATGCCGCACGCTTTGACGGACAAAGCCTGCTGCTGCGAGTGAAGGAACAACCATGAATGCTGCCACCACCCCCGGCCGCTTTGCCCACCTGAAAGCCTGGCGCGCACAGTGGAACGGACTCGCCGCGCGCGAGCGCCAGGCCCTGCTGCTGGCCGCTGCCACCCTGGGCGCAGGCCTGCTGTGGTGGGTGCTGCTGGCGCCGGCCTTGCAGACCCTGCGCCAGGCCCCGGCCCAGCACGCGGCCCTGGACCAGCAACTGCTGCGCATGCAGCGCCTGCAGGCCGAAGCCCAGCGCCTGCTGGCGGACATGCCGCCGCCCCTGCCCGGCGCACAGGACGGACTGGCGACGCCGGCCGATGTGCCCACCCGCCTGAAAGAGTCGGTGCAGCAGTTGGGCACTGGAGCCCAGCTCACGCTGCAAGGTGAACGCGCCATGCTCACGCTCAAAGGCGTGCCGGCCGACGCCCTGGCAGCATGGCTGAGCCAGGTGCGCCAGAACCTGAAAGTCAACACGCTGGAAATGAAGCTCACGGCCAGCACCCCATCGGCCAAGCCGGCGCCGGCCGGCGACCCGCGGTGGGATGGCAGCCTGGTGCTGGGCCTGCCGCAACCAGGACCCGCACCATGAAAGCCTTGAGTCGCCCCGCGCGCAGCACCGCTGCCGGCTCGGCCCGATCCGGCACCGCCCGATCCCCGCGCGCCTGGGCCCTGGCCGGCGCGCTGGCCGGCGGCCTGCTGACGCTGGTGCTGGCCGCGCCCGCCCATTGGCTGGCCGCGGGCCTGGAGCGCGCCAGCCAGGGCCAGCTGCAATTGCGCGAGCCGCGCGGCACGGTCTGGACCGGCTCCGCGCGCCTGGTGCTCACGGGCGGCGCCGGCAGCCGCGACCAGCTGGCCCTGCCTTCGCGCGTGCAGTGGCAGTTGCGCCCCGCCTGGCTGGGTGCGCGCATCCAGCTGTCGGCCGCATGCTGCACGCCGCAACCGCTGCAGGCCCGCTTGCGCCTGCGCTGGCAAGGCCTGGAAGCGCAATTCCAGGACCAGCAAAGCCAGTGGCCCGCGGACCTGCTCACCGGCCTGGGCACGCCATGGAACACGGCGCAAATCCAGGGCCAGCTGCTGCTGCGTACCCAGGGGCTGCGCCTGCAATGGCTGGCCGGGCGCGGACGCAGCGAAGGCCAGCTCCAGCTCGACGCGCTGGGCGTGTCCTCGCGGCTGTCCACCTTGCGCCCCATGGGCAGCTACCGGCTGGTCATAGACGGCGGGGATTCCCCCACGGTGACGCTCAGCACGCTCGAAGGCCATTTACAGCTCAGCGGCTCCGGCCAATGGGTAGGCCAGCGTCTGCGGTTTCGCGGCGAGGCCACGGCCACGCCCGAACGTGAAGCAGCCCTGGCCAACTTTCTCAACATCATCGGGCGACGCAGCGGCGCGCGCTCCCTCATTTCCCTGGGCTGAATTCCATGACGTTCATCACTTCACGCCGCTTGCGCGTCGCACTCCACTCCATTGCCGCCAGCGCCATACTGGCCTGCGCCAGCGGGCCGGCACTGGCCCAGGCCAGCAACCGCACCGAGCCCGTGACGCTCAACTTCGCGGGCGCCGAGATCGAAGCCGTGGCCCGCGCCATGGCCACCATCACCGGCCGCAACGTGGTGGTCGATCCGCGCGTCAAGGGCACGATGACCCTGATCAGCGAGAAGCCGCTGGCGCCGACCCAGGCCTTCCAGCAATTCCTCGCCGCGCTGCGCCTGCAGGGCTTCACCGTGGTCGAGGCCGCGGGCCTGTACAAGGTCATTCCCGAAGCCGATGCCAAGCTCCAGTCGGGCAGTGTGGCGGTGTCGCAAGGCGGACGCGGCGGCACTCCGGCCGGCGGCCAGATCGTGACCCAGATCTTCAAGCTCAACTTCGAGAACGCGGCCAATCTGGTGCCCGTGCTGCGGCCGCTGATCAGCCCGAACAACACCATCAACGTGAACCCGGGCAACAACTCGCTGGTCATCACCGACTATGCGGACAACGTGCAGCGCCTGTCGCGCGTCATCGCCGCCATGGACGTGTCCAACGCCACCGACGTCGAAGTGATTCCGCTGCAGCACGCCGTCGCCTCCGAAATGGCCGTGCTGGTCGGCCGGCTGATCGAAGGCGGCAGCGCGGGTGCGGTGCCCGGCGCCGTGGCCCAGGGTCAGGCCGATACGGCCTACAAGACCACCTTGATGGCCGAGCCGCGCAGCAACGCGCTGGTGGTGCGCGCCGCCAACCCCGCGCGACTGGCCCAGGTGCGCTCGCTGATCGCACGCCTGGACCAGCCCGCCTACGCCAGCTCGGCTGCGAGCAGCGGCAACATCCATGTGGTCTACCTCAAGAATGCCGATGCGGTGACCCTGGCCACCACGCTGCGCGCCGCGATGAGCAGCGACGGCGGCGCCGCTTCGTCCTCGACCGGCGGCGTGTCCGGCAGTGCCAACAGCACGCGCACGTCGACCAGCACCAACACCTTGCAAGGCAGCAGTTCCGGCATGGGCGGCAGCACCAGCAGCTCCGGCATGGGCACCTCCAGCAGCAGCAGCAGCAGCTCGGGCAGCAGCAACCAACCGTCCACGGGCGGGCAAATCCAGGCCGACCCGGCCACCAATTCGCTGATCATCAGCGCGCCGCCACCGGTCTACCGCCAGCTGCGCTCGGTCATCGACCAGCTCGACGGGCGCCGTGCCCAGGTGCTGGTGGAAAGCCTGATCGTCGAAGTCTCGGCCACCAAGCTGGCCCAGGTCGGCGTGCAGTGGCAGTCGCTGCTGGGCAGCAACGGCAGCACCATGGGGGTGATAGGCACCAATTCCGGTACCAGCGGCGCGAACATCCTGGGCGTCACAGCCGGCATTGCCGGCGGTAGTGCCACTGCGGCGACGGCGCTCGGCTCCCTGGGCAAGGGCCTGAACATCGGCATTGCACCGCGCCTCAACGGCAAGTACTACCTCGGCGCGCTGGCCAACTTCCTGCAGACCAATACGGACGCCAACGTTCTGTCCACGCCAAACCTGATGACGCTGGACAACGAGGAAGCGAAGATCATCATCGGCAACAACGTGCCGTTCGTCACCGGCTCCTACGCCAGCACCACCGGTACTTCCGGCGTGAGCCCGTTCACCACCGTGGAACGCAAGGACGTCGGTCTGACGCTGCGCGTGCGCCCGCAGATCAACGAGAACGGCACAGTGAAGCTGTCGGTCTACCAGGAAGTCTCCAGCATCGACCTATCGACGCTCAAGGACACCAATGGCCCGACCACGCGCAAGCGCTCGATCGAATCGAACGTGCTGATCGAGGACGGCAGCATTCTGGTGCTGGGCGGCCTGCTGCAGGACGACTACTCGCTGGCAGAGGACAAGGTGCCCTTGCTGGGCGACCTGCCGGGCGTCGGCAACCTGTTCCGCAGCCAGAACCGCACGCGCAGCAAGTCCAATCTGATGGTGTTCCTGCGCCCGGTGGTGGTGCGCGATGCGGCGGCCAGCGATGCGCTGATGCTCGACCGCTACGACGCCATCCGGGCGAACCAGGAGATCGTGCAGCCGGCGCCAAGCACCATCCTCGGCTCGGTGGATGGCGCGCCAGTGATGCCCCAGCTGCAGCCCGGCGGTCCGACGCAACCACTGGCCACCGTGCCTTTCACGTCCGGTGCAGCCAAACCGGCGCGTCCGCGCGTCGTGCCCGTCTCCGAGACCGACGAAACCTACAGCGCGCCCTGAAGCCATGCGTTATCCCCTGCCCTATGCCTATGCCCGCAGCACCCAGCTGCTGCTCGAAGACGACGGTCAGCAGCCCGTGCTGTGGCACGGCCCGACGCCCGACTTCCAGGCACTGTCCGAAGTGCAGCGCAAACACGCCGTGCCGCACTGGCAATCGCTCGATGCCGCGCAGTTGGCGCAGCGCATCAGCGCCGCCTATGCCCAGGGCGAATCCAGCGCCGCGCGCGTGGTCAGCGAAGTGGAATCCGACGCCGATCTGTCGCGCATGATGCAGGACCTGCCGGCGGTGGAAGACCTGTTGGAAACCGCCGACGACGCGCCCATCATCCGCATGCTCAACGCCCTGCTCACGCAGGCCGCGCGCGACGGCGCCAGCGACATCCACATCGAGCCCTACGAGCGGCATTCGAGCGTACGCTTTCGCGTCGACGGCGATCTGCGCGAAGTCGTGCAGCCCAACCGAGCCTTGCACGCGGCGCTGATCTCGCGCCTGAAGATCATGGCCGACCTCGACATTTCGGAAAAGCGCCTGCCGCAGGACGGACGCATCAGCCTGCGCCTGGGCACGCGCGCCATCGACGTGCGCGTCTCCACCCTGCCCAGCGCCCATGGCGAACGCGCCGTGCTGCGTCTGCTCGACAAGAGCGGCTCCAAGCTCACGCTCGAAGCCGTGGGCATGCAAGGCCAGACGCTGGAGCGCATCGAGTCGCTGATCCGCCAGCCTCACGGCATCATCCTGGTCACCGGACCCACGGGCTCGGGCAAGACCACCACCTTGTATGCGGCGCTGCAGCGGCTCGACGCTTCGAGCGGCAACATCATGACGGTGGAAGACCCGATCGAGTACGAGCTCGCGGGCGTGGGCCAGACACAGGTCAACGCCAAGATCGATCTGACGTTCGCCAAGGCCTTGCGCGCCATCCTGCGCCAGGACCCGGACGTGATCATGATCGGCGAAATCCGCGACTTCGAGACCGCCCAGATCGCCATCCAGGCCTCGCTCACGGGCCATCTGGTGCTGGCCACGCTGCACACCAACGACGCGCCCAGCGCCATCACCCGACTGGTCGACATGGGCGTCGAGCCTTTCCTGCTCAGCAGCTCGCTGCTGGGCGTGCTGGCCCAGCGCCTGGTGCGCAAGAAGGACGACTCCGAGCCCAGCGGCTACAAGGGCCGCACCGGCGTCTTCGAGCTGCTGGTGGTCGACGATGCGATCCGCCGCCAGATCCACGGCCAGGCCAGCGAAGCCGACATCCGCGCCGCGGCCCTGGCCAGCGGCATGACGCTGATGCGCGACGATGGCGAGCGCCTGGTGCGCTCCGGCATCACTACGCCGGAAGAAGTGCTGCGCGTTACCAGGGATTAACCCCCTGAGCCGCTTCGCGGCATGGGCCGCCCCGGCTCCCCCCTCTCATCCTTCGGTGGAGGGGGACGACACCATCGCTGCGGGGCGGCCCTTGCTCGGTGCCCCCTGGCTAGGCCGCGCCAGTTGCGCTGGCTGCTGGCGGTGCGAACGCTGAACAACGCCCTCGCAGCGCGGCTGTGCAATGGCAGCGACAATGGTCTCCATGATGGAACCCCTTAGCACCTGGAGCGCGCCTTACGGCGGCGAGACTTTTTTGTTGCTGACCCTGCTGGCCGTGGCCAGCTACGGGCTGCTGTTGTTCTACAAGGCCCGCCTGTTGGAGGCCCAGCTGCGCCGCTGCATACGCCTGGCCGCGCTGGTGGCCCTGCCCCTGTCCTTCGTGGCCATGGAAATGGGCAGCAACAACTGGGGGATTGCCGTGCTGTCCTTCGTCTGGTGCATCGTGGTGGGTATAACCTGCAAGAACGAAATCACACGCCGAGTGAAATGAAACACCCCCTGAGCCGCTTCGCGTCCTCCCCCTCTCATCCTTCGGTGGAGGGGGACGGCACCCTCGCTGCGCGACGGCGCTTGCTCGGTGCCGCGCCAGTTGCACGGGCTGTGGGCGGCACGAGTGCCATGGATAACTGACCGGATCTGCTGCATGATGAAATCTCTCCAAGACACTCGCCTCTCCCTGCTCGATCTCGTGGCCGTGCGCGAAGGCGGCACCGTGGCCCAGGCCCTGGAGATCGCCTTGCGCACGGCGCAAAAGGCCGAAGCCCTGGGCTTTACCCGCTACTGGCTGGCCGAACACCACAACATGCCGGGCATTGCCAGCTCGGCGACGGCCGTGCTGATCGGCCACATCGCGAGCGGCACCAGCCGCATTCGCGTGGGCTCGGGCGGCGTGATGCTGCCCAACCACGCGCCGCTGGTCGTGGCCGAAGCCTTCGGCACGCTGGCCGAGCTCTACCCGGGCCGCATCGACCTGGGCCTGGGCCGCGCGCCCGGCACCGACGGCCCAACCATGCGCGCACTGCGCCGCGACCGCGTCGAAACCGAGCAGGACTTCCCGCGCGACGTGGCCGAACTCCAGCAGCTGCTGGGACCGGTCACGCCCGGCCAGCGCATCATCGCCATGCCCGGCGCGGGCACCAACGTGCCGATCTGGCTGCTGGGGTCGAGCCTGTTCTCGGCCCAGCTCGCCGCGCACATGGGCCTGCCCTACGCCTTTGCCTCGCACTTCGCGCCGCGCATGCTGCACCAGGCGCTGGACATGTACCGCGAACTGTTCCGTCCCTCGGCCACGCTGGCCAAGCCCTATGCCATCGTCGGCGTGCCGGTGATTGCCGCCCCCACCGACGAAGAAGCCGAGTTCCTGGCCAGCAGCACCTACCAGCGCGTGCTGGGCATTCTCACGGGCCAGCGCTCGCGCCTGCAGCCGCCCGTGGAAAACTACGCCGCCCAGCTCTCGCCTTCGGAGCGCGCCGCCATCGGCGACTTCCTGCGCGCCGGCGTGGTCGGCAGCCCGGACAGCGTGCACCGCCATTTCCAGACCTTGCTCGACTCCACCCAGGCCGACGAGTTCATGCTGGTCAGCGATATCTACGACCCGGCGCTGCGCCTGCGTTCGCTGGAAATCGCCGCCCAGGCCGTCGCCTCCTGAGCCACAGCGCAGGCCACCAGGCCTGCGGCTGACACGCTCTGTCATCTGCAGCCGCTAACATGTGCTGAACTCCACACGCACGCGCGCCCCACTCCTGCCCCATGCCCGCTTTTTCTTACGAAGCCCTCGACGCCCAGGGCGCCACCCGCAAGGGCACCTTGGAAGCCGACACCGCCAAGTCCGCGCGCAACCTGCTGCGGGCCCAGGCCCTGGTGCCCCTGTCCGTGAACCCCATCGGGTCGGGCAGCGCGCCCGGCACGGCGCTGACCTGGCAGGAACGCTGGTTCACGCGCCCGGTGTTCAACGCCAGCGCGCTGACGGTCTGGACACGCCAGCTCTCGGGCCTGGTCAGCGCCGGCCTGCCGCTGGAACGCGCGCTGAGCGCGCTGGCCGACGAAGCCGAAGACGAGCGCCAGCACCATCTGCTGGCCACGCTGCGCGCCGAAGTCAATGCAGGCTCGACTTTTTCCCGCGCGCTGCAGCAGCACCCGCGCGAGTTTTCCGCGATCTACTGCGCCGTCATCGGCGCCGGTGAATCCAGCGGCAGCCTGGGCCTGGTGCTCGCCAACCTGGCCGACGACCTGGAAGCGCGCCAGGCGCTGCAGTCCAAGCTCATAGGCGCAGCCCTGTACCCGGCCATCGTGTCTCTGGTGGCCGTGGTCATCGTGCTGTTTCTGGTGAGCTACGTCGTGCCCCAGGTGGCCAGCGTGTTCATCGGCACCAAGCGCCAGCTTCCCATGCTCACCGTGGCCTTGCTCGCCGTCAGCGACGCCGTGCGCGACTACGGCTGGACTTTTCTGGGCATCGCCGTGCTGGCGGCGCTGGCTGGTCGGCGCCTGCTGCGCAACCCGGCCACGCGCGAGCGCTTCGACGCGGCCTGGCTGCGGCTGCCGCTGATCGGCCGCCTGGCGCGCAGCTACAACGCCGCGCGTTTTGCCAGCACCCTGGCCATGCTGGCCGGCGCCGGCGTACCGATTCTCAAAGCCTTGCAGGCCGCGGCCGAAACGCTGAGCAACCACGCGCTGCGGGCCGACGCGCTGGATGCGCTGGTGCTGGTGCGCGAAGGCGCGCCCCTGGCTTCGGCGCTGGCGCAGAAGAAACGCTTTCCCGGCCTGCTGGCCATGTTTGCGCGCCTGGGCGAGCAGACCGGCCAGCTGCCGGTGATGCTGCAGCGCGCCGCCAACCAGCTGTCGACCGAAGTCCAGCGCCGCGCCATGCACATGGCCACCATCCTCGAGCCCCTGCTGATCGTGGTCATGGGCATGGTGGTGATGCTGATCGTGCTGGCCGTGCTGATGCCCATCATCGAGCTCAACCAGTTCGTCAAATGAAGCCTGCCCGGAGCCGTACATGACCGTGACCCTGGATGACAAGCTCGTCGTCGCCATCTCGTCGCGCGCCCTGTTCGACTTCGAGGAAGAAAACCGGCTGTTCGAGCACAGCGACGCCGCCACCTACCTGCAGTTGCAGCGCGAACGGCTGGAGCTGCCGGCGCAGCGCGGCATTGCGTTCTCGCTGGTGCAGAAGCTGCTGGCCTTCAACACGCCCGAGCAACAGCGCGTGGAAGTGGTGATCCTGTCGCGCAACGACCCGGTGAGCGGCCTGCGCGTCTTTCACTCGGCCGAGTCCGCGGGCATTGCGCTGCAGCGCGGCGTGTTCACCCAGGGGCGTGCGCCCTTCGGCTACCTGCGGCCGCTGGGCGCGCATTTGTTCTTGTCGGCCAACGCCGAGGATGTGACCGAAGCGCTGCGCCTGGGCTACCCCGCGGCCCATGTGTTCACCGAGTCGGCCCAGGCCAGCCAGGCCCACCCGCACGAAGTGCGAATTGCGTTCGACGGCGACGCCGTGCTGTTTTCCGACGAAGCCGAGCGCGTATTCCAGGCCCAGGGCCTGGAAGCCTTCCAGCGCCACGAGACCGACAAGCGCGGCCAGCCCCTGCCCGACGGGCCGTTCAAGCCCCTGCTGAGCGCCCTGCACCAGCTGCAGCAGATCCATGTGCCCGGCATGCGCATACGCACGGCCCTGGTCACTGCACGCAGCGCTCCGGCGCACAAGCGCGCCATCCAGACGCTGATGAGCTGGAATATCGCCGTCGACGAAGCCATGTTCCTGGGCGGACTGGGCAAGGGCCCGTTCCTGCGTGAATTCGAGCCCGATTTCTTTTTTGACGACCAGACCGGCCATGTGCGCAACGCGGCCCGGCATGTGCCTTCAGGCCATGTGCGCAGCGCAGCGCCGGAAACAGTTGCAACCAGCCGCAAGCAGCCGCCCTTGGGGTGATTGCGCAGGCCTGGGTCAGGTCGGGCCCGCCATGGCACCATTCCACGCTATGGCCCATTTTCTTTCCCCTCTCCCCCTGCGCCTGCTCGGCGCACTGGCCCTGGCGGGCGCCTGCAGCCTGGGCTGGGCCCAGACTGCCTCCACCGACGGCGCCGCGCCGCTGAGCAAAGGCGAAATCAAGGCCCGACGTGATTTCCAGCTGCTGGATTTCAACAAGGACGGCAAGCTCAGCCGCACCGAAGTGGCGCTGTTCCCGCGCCTGGCCGCGGCGTTCGATACGGCCGACACCGACAAGGACGGATTCGTGTCCTTCGAAGAAGTGGAAGTGTTCACGCGCCACTACCGCGCCGAGCGCGACCAGGCAAAGGCAGCCGCGGCCAAGGCACAGCCTGCCGACTAACCAGGACGGAGCTTACTGGCGGCTCACGCGGCCCTTGAGACTAGGCGCTTTGCCGCAGACAGTACCAACAGTACGGCAAGGGAAAGCAACGACGTATCAAGGGTCGTTTGAGTCGCCTTACAACCCGCCGGTGCGCTTGGTTTTGGGCTCGGAGTAAGTCAGCGGTTCGTCCTTGACCTGTAGCTGGTTGCGCTCGATCTCATCGGTCTTGCTGACCTGCTGGGATTGGTCGACGGCCATGGCGCTGGCGCGCCACATCGACTGGATGACTTCCAGCAAATGCTTGTAAATCGGCTCCTTGGGCGGCTCTTCGACTTCCTCGGCCTGCTTTTTCTCTTTGACCATGGTCCAGTCGCGGTTGGACTGGTCCGGGGCCGAAGGCTTGTCGGGCTCGCGCACGATGGCGCCTTCACCCAGGCGGTCCATGGATTCGACGGCGTTCGCCGGATTGATAGGGCGCACGGGCACGGTGCCCGACGCGCCAGTGGAATACAAATCAGCGCCTTGGGGCCGCCAGGCAGACGATCGATCGGCAGGTGTAATTTGCATGGCAAGTCCCTCGGTGGCTCAAAGACAAAGGCGAATGGCGGAAAAAACCCGCCTC
>Ga0247819_10001552_pt1 | contig 12367 bp, 11 predicted proteins | sample 13C_Xylose_Day6_FD_193428 | JGI IMG/M metagenome (GOLD analysis project Ga0247819, IMG submission 193428) | Soil microbial communities from agricultural site in Penn Yan, New York, United States - 13C_Xylose_Day6 | ecosystem: Environmental > Terrestrial > Soil > Agricultural land | place: USA... | reverse complement strand
CTTCAGGAATGATGACCTGCATCCCAATTTTGCGAGCCTGGAACAGATCGCTCGCCACTTCAGCCATTCCCTCAAGCGCCGCTACTGCATGTTGGACCCAGATTTCATTGCTCATTTTTGCTCCGGAGATCCTGGCCACAGGCCAGTTGAAGCAGGCATTGTTTCATAGCAATTGATCACGGCCGGTCGAATCCGATGTCATTCTTGCTAGTAAGGTGACTCGTGGGTTACACGCTGACAGCAGCGCCCCGGATAATCTTCCGCTGTGTTGGGCGTGAAAAAAGGCTTCGGCTGGCGATTAGCTTGGTCAACGAAGATCCGACCTGCACTCGCCAGACTGCTTACGCAGCGGGATGCCGATCCCGTTTTTTTAATCGATGGCCTTGATATCTACCAATTCAAAGAAGCGGAATTTGTCCCTCTTGGCCTGCGCTACGGCCTGTTGCTCAGCGTCGAACCGGCTCAACGTATCAGCTTCGTAATGAAACAACTCTGTCTCGCCGTCGAACACCTTGCTTACTCGCAACGTGACCCTGAGTTTTGGAGTGCGCGCTTTTGCCTTGGGCTGGGGACGGCGGTCAGGCTCCGTTACCGGCGAAGGGGCAATTGATGTCTTTAGAGAGGATGGGGTAGAGGGGCTAAATTTGTCCAAACCAAGCGCCCGGCGCATCTCCTCTTCGGTTAATCCGCTACTCAAAGTCTTGGCTCCTGACGTAAAAAACGCGTTTATATTGCAGCCCCGAAAGCTATGCAAGTCAAATCACGTACGTCCTGGTGCTGCGCACCAGGTATCAACCATTTCAACTCAATAAGCGCTTTTAACAGGTGATTCGGTTGAGATCATCGTGAATTGCCGTGAAACTCCAAATCACTTGATTTGCGAGGAAGAGACGTGGACCCAATTGATGTGAGCCCTAAGAAGAAGTCGAGTCAGACACTAGCATGGGGAGTCATCAGCGCCTTGCTGGGGGTGAATCTTCTTTGCACAGCCATCACTTGGTCGACGGTTAACACTATCGGCGGGCGACAGCAGTCAACCTCGGAATCTCTGAGTGTGGCTACCGAGAATTTCCGGGCCCTTTCAACGAAGCTGGCAAACCAGAGCTACACATCTGAATCCCAAGTGAAGGCTTTGAAGAAAGAGATTGATCAGATCCTCATTCAGCTGGACGCCATTAGAGATGTGGCAGTGAGCGCCCAAACTGCCGCTAATAAGGCCACAAACCAGAACGCCGACAATCAGGACGCGACTAATCGACAGCTAGCCAAGATATTGGCCGCTATCCCGAAGAGCCGAATTGGGGCCGGTTCCAATACGTTCGACGATCTGATCATCAGCAGAATCGCCAGCCAGTGGACGTATCCTGAGGGTGCTAGTAACGGGAAGCGTGCAGAGTTGATGATAAACATGCAACCAGACGGGACAATCAACGCCGCCCATGTCATCACTTCCAGCGGTGACGTCGAGTTCGACAAAGCCCTCGTTGAGGCTGTTCGTTCCGTCAGCCGTATTCCAGAGTTGGCCAGTGTCGATGCAGAAACCTTCAGCCGGCTTTATGCAGAGCGGAAACTAATCTATGTCGGTGAGACAAAGGCCCTTTAGAAAACCCACAGAGGTTCAAAACCTAGCTCACCAAACCCTACTGACGTGATGTAAAAAATTCAGCCGGCGAGTCCGGTAACGGCATGACTCGCAGCAACCGTCCTGAAAAATGGGACGACACACGGGTTGCTTGAATTTAAGCGCATTGCGCGTAACGAACGGCCTACCACATCGGAGTTTTGCATGCCCAACATAGCGCCAACTATTCTGCGCTCCCTCGTTCTCGTATCCGCAATTCCGGCCCTGGGCTACTCCATCTCAGAATGCGCATCCGCCGCGACACAGGCAGGCATGGTCACACTCCTCATTCCCGATCTGCTGAGTCCAGATCTGTTCTTTTTTTTCATCCCGGCATACCTGGCGCTGTTGTTCGGCGCCGCCTACCTTGCACTCACAAACAACATGGGTAAGCCCAACTACCGGCATTTGGTTGGTGTCTTGCTGGCCTTGCCTGTGATCAATGCAGTGCACGACGAACTGGTGACCATGCTGAGTGGATCCTACCTGCGAAGCTACCTGGTCTTCGTCACTTGCTTAACGGCAGCGCTCTTCCTCCTCACCCTGTTTGGTCGTAAGGCTAAGTCCAGCACCAGTGGCGAAAACTACAATGCAGCAAATGCTTCGGTTTGCTGAGAGTCTGATGCATCAAATTCCACGAACAGACCTTCACGCGGTGGTAAAACTGAACAGTTCAAGCCCATTCTCGAACGGGGCACCAATTCAACACTCAACCATCACTCAAGCACTGATTTCAATTGGCGACGGGCGGACAGGGCCGCTTACGTCTTGGCGCCAGAGGATCTTGCGACCGGGCAAGATCGGAGATAGCAGCGCCCTCGACGCCCGATCATCAGCCCGCCAATCCCCAGGTTCGTAATTCGCATGCTGTTTGGTAAGCTGTATATGCATACAGGAGCTTGCCATGTTGATTTCCGCCCCCATCCCGCTGTATCTCAGCACTGATTCGGTCAAATTACCGGTCTATCGTGACGTGTCTTGTGGCTGGCCATCGCCAGCAGCTGACTTTCGCGAACCCGCACTGTCGTTAGACGAACTCGTCGGCATCAGCGCTTGCTCAACCTTTCTTGCTCGCGCAACCGGCACCAGTATGGTCGGCGCCGGCATCCACAGTGGCGACATCCTGGTCATCGACAAAAGCCGCGACGCATTACCTGGGAATATCGTAGTGGCGATCGTCGATGGTGAGTTCACTGTGAAGCGCCTCGCTAAAGACGGAAATCATTTCTCGCTGGTTCCTGATAACCCTACGATGGCTCCGCTGATTTTCGGCGACGGTGAAGAGGTGGTGATCTGGGGGACTGTCACGTGGACGCTTCACAAACAGATCTGACACCGGGCGAGATCATCGGCCATGTCGATTGTCATAGCGCGTATGTAAGTATGCATCGAGTCTTCGAACCCAAGCTGATCGGAAAGCCCGTGTGCGTTTTGTCCTCAAATGATGGTGCGGTTGTGAGCCGCAGCGATGAGGCGAAAAGGTTGGGCGTGAAGATTTCGCAACCCGCTTTTGAGTTGCGTGATTTAGTCGACCGCCATGGCCTGATACTGCGCAGTTCTAATTTCCCACTTTATGACTGCTGCTCCAACAGGGTTATGAAAGCTATATCGGAATGCGTCCCCGAAATGGCGGTCCACTCCGTCGACGAGGCCTGGGTGAGGCTATCCGGAATGCGCGGCAACCTGGAGGAGATCGGTCGCCAGATCCAAGCGTCGGTATTGAAGAAAACTGGCATACCGACTGGCGTCGGCATTTCGCGCAATAAGACCACCGCCAAGCTCTGCAACTGGGCCAGCAAGAAATGGAAGGTCAAGACTGGCTCGGTCGTCGCATTGATCGAGAGAGAACGCTTTGAAAAGCTCCTCGATTACGCACCAGCGTCGGAGGTATGGGGGATAGGTGCGCGCTTAACTGAACATCTCTCAGCCCTCAACATAACGACAGCTGGCCAGCTTTCCCGAGCAGACCCCACGTTCATTCGTAAACATCTTGGTGTCACGGTCGAAAGGACTGTGCATGAGCTGAATTGGAGGCAGTGCTTTGGCTTTGGAGAGGCGCCTGGGCCTCGCAAAACATTGGCGAGTACTCGGTCCTTTGGTCGGCGCATAAGAGATTTACACTCCCTTGAGGTGGCAATTTGCTTCCATAGCGCGAAATTATGTTTAAAATTGAGGAAACAAGGATCGCTGGCATCGGCTGTACGGGTATTTATAAACACCAGCGTATTTGCAACAATTGACGCTCGACAGAACAAGTCGGCCGGCGCCGTATTCATTAGGCCTACCAGCGACACCAGAGAGTTCACAGAAGCAGCCATTTTGCTACTTCGTGGCATTTACCGGGACGGATTTGACTGGGCAAAAGCGGGGATAATTGTCACTGAAACCGTCTCAGAAACGGGGTACATCCGAGACATTTTCGCTCCGCCCGAGCGCCCGAAAAGCGCTCAACTTATGAAGACAATTGACACAATTAACAGACTCGGCGGCCCAGGCACGGTGCGATTCGGTAGAGAACCAGCGAATCGTCAGCTCGGCGTAAAGCATGAATTTCCCTCACCCAAGGCAACAACATCTTGGGGGGAAATAATAAACGTAAAATGAAGGCTGGCTTGACCTGGTCGGATCTAGGTTATGTCAGCCCATCCGCCAATAGGCTAAATGGCGGCACGGGGCTTTAATTCAGTATGCAGCCACAGACAGATCAAATATCCATGGATGGACAGCTAGACTCACCTGACGGCGTGATCGACCGATCAATCCGAGAGCAGAATCGATTTCTTGATCACTGCGTAATGCATGCGATCTTGGTAACGATCTTTCTGTCTTCAGGTGCGCACTTTATAGGTGTGGTCGTCGAGCACGATCGCAAATGCCTTCTTCTGGGGGGGAAAAGCATTTCCAGACCAACGCTTCCCCGGATGTTTATGAAGAGCTACATCGCTCTCATCCGCCCTAATGAAGCGATCGAATTGTTCATCCAATACCGAGGCATGGGGACCGCACTGAAGCGCAAGAAGGCACTCAGGAAGGCACGGAAAAAAGCTTTCAAGGGCAAGCTCAATCTCATTCCTGGAAACCCCTGTACTGCCATGCTCACCAATGGCAATCGTCATCCACCGCAAGAGCGTTATCCCTCGTATAGCAAGAGGCCATAGGCCGCAGCTAGCTGCAAGATGAAGGCTGCCCCAAAGGCAGCCTTCTTCATTTACAGCACCATCACTCAATTGGATCGTTTGACGTCCAGATGTGGCCCTGCGTAAGCGAGAACGACCACCCCATCGATCACCTCGAAGTAAAGCCGCATGCCCTCGCGACCGCACTTGTTACTTACACAAAGATGCCGCTCAAACACCCGACGCTCTCCCTGGAACTCGAACTCCCGCATTTTCCGCATGCGAGCATCACAAATGGTTGCGTCCGACTCCTCAGATTTGTAGGCCTTGGTGCCGAACACCTGACGGGCCTGGGCATCCGGGGTGCCGTTGGTGATCAGTGGCAGATACTCAAAAACCAGCTTATCCAGCAGATCGATCATACGACCGGTGTGCAAGAAGGGCGCCGCGTATCCGGTCGCAGACCGCCAAGCACTTTTGAGCACTTCCACCCGGCCGGCACCAATGAACGCGAAGTAAGCCAGCACCTCGCCGGCACTCAGGTCTTCTCGCATGGCCACACGACGAATAAGATCTAGGTCACAGACAACTTGACCCTCGATGGGCGCCAGCGCGTTCAATGCATTCGCTTTGAGACGCAAGCCATGCACCTCACTCCGAGACGCACGCAACTCCCCACGCAGATGTTCTTCGTTTACTTCTGCCGTTGTCAGCCGGTTTCGCAGGTCTTTAATCAACTCACTTTCCGGCCGCACAGGATCTGTCGCGGTAGGCACGGGAGGCGGGGCTGATGTTTGGCCTTTGCCTGATTTGGTTGACTGGGCAGGTTGTGCCGGCACCGGGCGCAGGTCCGAATAAAAGCTCTCCCAAACCTCAACGTAGGCTTTCGATCCTTCAAGCGCCTCGTGCAACCACCGCTGAGACGACAAGATCTCCTCCTGCACCTCTTCAGCAAGCTTGGTGACGAGGTGCATGTTCCCCGCCGATCGCACACTGGTCAGATCTGCCAGCTTGTCATGCATGCTGTTGATCTTGGCCAGCCGGTTATCGCTTTCGAGGATGAACCGATCGATGTCGAAACTCGAATCTTCGGCGGAAACCAACTGCTTGAATCGTTGAACGTGGGAAGTCGCCGTTTCAGCTGCGTGAAAATCCACACTCCGACCAATCAGATCCGCAGCCAAAAAGCGCTGGTCGAGTTTAAAATCGAGAGCCTTAGCGCACACCTCAAAAGCAGCGCGAAGAAGGTTGTACCTGGGTAGGGCGGTGTCGCGACAGAACTGCGAGTACAGCGAGTGCATTGTGCGCGGCGTAGCTGAATAAATCACCTGACGCACCTCCATATCATGCAACGCTATCTGAGTGTCATTGGCGGGTTGATGGCGAGCAACCGCGCTCGCTGCATCCATCAAGTAGATGATCGTCGACTGGGTTGCTTCCTGACCAATCTGATCCCAGATGCTGATCTCGGGATCGAGGTTCCTTGCTGTCAGATTGAAGATTTTTGGCGTATGTACCACCGCGTCTTTGAAAACCGGCGTAGTGATCACCACTAAAGCGGCAAGCCGTGGGGGGAGGGTGCTCAAAAGCATGTTTGCCGCCAGCAAGATTCGCTGACGATCGGTGCTCTTCATCTGCCCCTCACCGCACAACTTGCTTCGCAACTCAGCAATCCAAAGCATTGCGGACGCGTGAAACAACCCATAGGACCCATTGTCGTAAAGCGTAGCCATGAATGGCCATGCGTCTGCAACGGCTCTCGAAATCCCTACCGCATCCAACGTCAGGATTAACGTGTTGAGCGCTTCGAAACGATCACCAATTAGCTGCTGGATGTTTTTTTCAAGACGACACGCCGGATTCGTGGCTTTGTTTTCAGCCGGCGATAAAGCCTTCTTGTAATGATGAGCCATGACTGGGTTGGCCGTAATCATCGTGATGATCGTTGTTGGCAAGGATGCACATAGCGCACGCTTCATCAAGGTCGCTTCGGGCACGCGAGCACCCGACAAAATCTCCGCCGCCCGATTTGCATTCTTCGCGGATCCAAACCATGCATTCCACACAGAGCCCGAGATTTGCTCTGACTTGAGCGCCGGAGGTAGCGTGAAAGCGCTCCTGTGCCCAAACTCCATGTCATCTCGAAGGCTATCGGCATGTATCGCCGCACGATGGCTTTGCATGGTGCTCACATCGGAAACGTCGCCGGCCGGGTCTCCCACTGCCGAGCCCACATTTCCTGAGACTTCGAAAATTGAGGGTGATGAACCAACCGGCAATTGAAGGCTGCCTGTTTGCGTGGAGCCAGGTGGAGACACGCACGCAGAGTCGGCACTAGCCGCTGCCGCATGGGCTCGCTGTAAATTGACTGTCATGACTTTCTTAAATCCCAATGCAAGAAGGGGATCGTGATAACGATCCCCTTCTGGATTTCAAGTTCTAGTTGGCTTGAGACATGGGCATCAGAAACCCCGCCAGGCACGTGCGCGCTTCGATCGGGAGACCAGGGTAGTTGAACCCCATTAGGCCTGACGCAACGAGTGCTGTGTTGGCGGCTTCTTCATCAAAGGGAACAACCTGGTCCACGAACAGTATGCCGTGGGCATGGGCCAGCTTGCGCAGAGCCCGGAGGTTCACCTTGGTCTTGCGATGGGCTTGGTAAACGGTGTGAGTCTTGGCCAGGACAGCCAAGTGCTCCAGGAATTTGTTTTCGCTCTGCACGAATGCATCGCGAGAGATCCGTTGGAGTTCGGGGGAGAGAACTAGCCCATTAGGGCCGGGGGAAGGGCGTATTGGTTGAAGCTGTTTGACACGGGTTTCTTCTTTGAGCGCCGTAAGCTCTTTGCGAAGACGGCGCAGCTGATTCGGCGTACGACCCTCTGCTGATGCGAACTCGATCTTGTGCTTTTCGCCATAGCTGCGCATATGCCGCGTGGATACCAGCAATGCGCGGGCAGCTTCTTTAGCAGTGAAACGGGTTGAAAGCTGCAACACCTGGTCGTGGAAACTACGCAATGCATCACTCTCAAAGTGATGCACAGACGAATCTCCCGTAGAAGTCATCTTCTTCGTGCTCATACACCCCCCCATAGGGATTCAACTAACCTGTTGTGGCCGAGGTTCCCTGGTAGGCCGAGGTGTTCGGGTTGTGAAGTTCCAGACTTCAGTCCCTGAATCTACCGCAGTCCAACCATCCCTCTGCTGCTTTGCCTTGGCGTGCTCTGAGAGCATCAACCGTGGCTAATATCCCGATGCTTTGATCAGGTGGCGGCGATTGTAATAGCAGCAAAGTGCCATGCCAACCCCTCAAAACCGAGGTTTGGATCCGAGCCGGAGTTCTTCGATTTGGATTTTACCGGCACGATCGCAGCAAACTATCAGCATATTCATTGAGTATCACAAAAAAAATGACGCCGAAAAAATGACGTTATTTCTTGTCAAAAGATGTGATTTGGGTGTTTGCGTCCTCGGTCACACATGAAAAAGACTTCATGAAAAGTGCGCAAAGCACGACCAAGGTCGAATTGTGAAAGTGCAAAAAAGTAAGATTCGCTCGCTCGCCAACCGACAATGATTAGAGATTGGGCGCCGGGCGAAGATTCAATGCACGCATTAATGGGGATCAGTTTTAGCTAGGCACAAAAAAAGGGGGCTCACCATCCCTGGCAATGCCCCCTTAGTCCGCACCAAACGGACCACTGACAATTATCCCTGCCTACTGCGCCACCGGCAACAATTGAGGCAGCATCAACAGTAGCGGCGTTTTTGACTTTCAAACCTTTGAGGCAAGCGTTCATCACTTCAGAAGGATGGTGCGGCTCCGGTATGCACGCTCATAGGTCGCGTCATCGAGCTGAGCCACCTCCTTGACGATGCCAATGCTTCGGAGCGCAGTGACGGCCGAAAGATCAAACGCGTCGAGCCCGCTCCCACGAGTTACGTCGGCTTTTTCAATTTTCCCTTCGCGAGACATCTTGATGTGAATTTCAGCTTTCATGCCATCAGAAGCGCCTGGCGGCTTGTGCCACTGATCACTGATAAGCCGTGCTAGAACGCCGTCGACCTCTGCAATAGTCAGCGGCTTGGCCTTCTCCGCAGGAGAAGTTGCTGCCGGCGCCGGGGGAGATGTAGCCGTTTGAAGGTTTTTAACAATGGACTCGAAATCCTGCTTTCCACTTTGGGTAGGAGTGGGTTCGGGTCCTTTCACAGCAACCGATGTAGACGGGGGATTCCCAGCCTGGGTCTCTGGAGAACCAGTAACCTCAACGGAAAGTGGCGCTGGTTCAGCCGGCGAATGGGTTGCGGCTTGAGTCGCTGCCATTTGTTGAGAGGCTGCTTTGACCCCACGAATTTCGTTCAATTCGGAAAGCATCAGTTTGCTGAGTTCTTCAGGATCCACATTCGAAAGTTTGGTCAAAGCAACCATGCCGGCGTCGAGCTCTTCCAAGCGGCCCAGCAGCTTCAAGTTTGTATTGTTCGCGGTATCAAGTTTGGTTTCGAGCGAGGATGCTTTATCCATCGCCACCTTGGCCATGAAAAAGCCTCCACCGGAAATCGCCGCCATCACAAATGCTAGGCCGGTAAGCGTGAGTGGCAATGCCTTTTCGTTCAAGTGAATGTCCTCGTGTTGATGCCTACATGCGCGGCCGTCATGCAGGCGAGATCCGCAATTCTTGCGGTGATCGGCTGGCCGCAATAGGACATTAGGGTTTCACTGACCTGCATGCATTCGATTCGGGTGTCAGAAATGAGCGGATCTGTTTTGTGCTGATCGGCGCCCGGTATTCGCTGTAGAACGCTTCAAAAACAAACATCCTGCTGGTGCACGGTTTTACACCCCGATTCGGATGAAGTCTGAAAATCGACCAAATACCATCCCCTGTTAGCAAGGCAATTTATCGGGCAGGGGATCAGTACCGTGTACAGAATCAAGAGAGCCAGGAAGCAGGCCGGTTTCACGCTTGTAGAACTGATGGTGGTTTTGGCGATCATGGCAATCATGGCCGCCGCCAACGTTCCGAACTACGTGAACCAAATAAACGAGAAACGGGCAAATAAAACGGTAGTCGACACCCAAGCCGTTTTGGATGCCGCCCGAACCTATCGGACTGAAACTGGAACGTGGCCTGGGGCCCCGACATGCTCAACGGCCACAGCGGTGCTGAGGGCAACCACTCCCCCCATGCTGGCTGGAGTAACCGACAAGAACGCTTACAACTCGAACATCAGCACTACCTGCACCAGCAAAACCTTCAGTGTCGAACAGAACCTCATCAAGGGCTGGGATGCTGTTGTCGTGAATACTCTCCCAGGTGCCGAACTGGTGAACGCTGGTGCGAGCCAGATTCGCTCGACCATCGGCATACCTGGGTCTGAATCTGGACTGGATTCGAAGTTGTCGCGGGTATATACCGGCGATCTCCAAATGAATCGAATGGAAACCGATCTTCTTTTGGGTAATCACAATATAAAAGAGATTAACAACATTGATACCTTGAGTATTAATGCCACAGGCGAAGTGAATGCCGGCGCACTCAGCGTCACAGGTCGAGGCTCATTCAATGAACTAATCGAAATAAAGAATGCGCAAGCTGAAGGTACAGCTTGTGCATCGAATAATCTAGTGAGCCGAAACTCATTAGGGATAGTTCTTTATTGCGTTAGTGGTGTTTGGGCAAAACCGGTTACGTGGTATCCGGGATCAATCTCCGGAGGTGGAGGATGTGGTTCATTCCCGAGTGGTTCGATGGCATTCGATTCCAGCGGCAAACTATTTGTCTGTAAATAAACAGGAGTTAAAATTGAAAATCACGAATGTTTTGAGGCGATATGCAGTACTGATGTTGCTAGTACTATTCGCCAACTCTTGCTTCGCGGCATCTTGGGCTCCAATCCGAACCTCGGGACCGGGAAAGTCAGGGTGGCAGCCTTTGGTTTGCCAGACTGGCAAGGGATGGCAATCTTGCGAGATGCCAGTAAACATTGTGCTGGTCGCAAATCCAACCTCTTTGGTTGCGATCGGCGAAACGGCAACGATCACGGCGACTGTAACTGATTACTATGGAGTGGCCATCGAGGGCTCGACACTCAATTGGACGACGACTGATGGAGTGCTCAGCACTTCACAAACCAAGACAGACGACAAAGGTGTAACCAGTATTACCCTCAAGTCGTCATCCACTCTAGGCGGTGCAACGGTGACCGCAGAAACATTGGAGAAGGACGGCAAAACATCGATCTACGTTCCTTTCATCGATAAGTTCGTCGCTTATCCGTCGACTTTTACTGGCTTTTCAAATTATGGCGCGGTGTATAGCTGCACCGCTTGGTCGCCGGATCCATCGACTGTTGCAACAGGAACTTGGTTTACCCAATATGCCAATTGCTGGCAGACGCAAATCCAATATCGACAGGACCGGGAGCAGAGTGTTGTAACAGGTGCTATCCGAAACTCCGGTGCACCAGTAGCTTTGTTCCAAGCAATTGTCGTTAGCGTTTCCCAGGCCGCCGTTGGGACTATGGCAGTTGGGCCTACTTGCGAATACTCACCAGGCGTTACTGAGATTTGGGACACAACTGACTGTCGTGGCGGTGGCGGCCCTCACTACATTAGAGTAAACGGCGTTTACCAAAACGGTGGTGCCCAATTTATTAATGGCAGAACCGGATATATGCTCGGCGGCGTTTTTTATTACCGGGGAGCAATGATGGTATGGACCACATATTCCGGATGCGCTGGCAGTGAAGGCTCGCTTAAAAAATATGAAGTTTGCCGCGATTAGAAATCATCGGTAAGTAGCGAAAAAAACCGTCCTCGTGACGGTTTTTTTCATTCAGCTCCTATGCCTACACTGAGAGTAAAGCCATAGGGTTACGTTCATGTTCACACAGCACCTGACGGTTGCGCAGTGCAAGCACCTGTTCATTAGTAATGAATGTGTGGCGTATCGTTGTGATCTAGGATTGAACCCGTACGATGCAGAGCGACATCACCTGCGGCCGCTCATTGTCGCCACCCTTCGGGTCGAACATCTTGCCTTGTACTGGCAGCGCCTATTCTTCGCGGACGAGCCTGTCCCACTTGCCTCATTCCTCTACCAGGCTTGGAGTGAGTTTCATCAGCTTGGCGGATTGCCCGATCGTCTGCTGGTGGAACCCATGCTGTTTGGGGTGTTTCCATTGCGACAGGCGCTTCAACAACTTGATCCAAACAACGTGGTTAGCAGACTTGAGGCAGGCAAAGGTGACTCCTTTGGCGCGACAAAACGCCAATCGCAGATCTTGGCCAGGAACTGCATCAATGAAACCTTTGAGATTACCGATGACGACGCGCCATTGGATAACCAGCGAGCGGTGTTGGATCGCTTGAATGGCCATCTCGAAAACTACCACCGAGCTTTACAAAGCGAGCCAAGCTTTAGCCAAGCCGAGCGGGATGCAGTGGTTGCTGATTACCCGCATAGAGCGGTCCGGCTCCCGCACTGGCCAGTCGACATGTTTGAGCTAACCAGCACAAAGTGGATGGAGCATCAAAACTTATCTTGCCAGCTGATTAAGCCGGATGAAATGTTGCAGGTGGACAATAGTTGGGCCTGGTGCGGCAGGCTGACCAAGATACGAACGCCGTTCC
>Ga0247819_10001550_pt1 | contig 12371 bp, 10 predicted proteins | sample 13C_Xylose_Day6_FD_193428 | JGI IMG/M metagenome (GOLD analysis project Ga0247819, IMG submission 193428) | Soil microbial communities from agricultural site in Penn Yan, New York, United States - 13C_Xylose_Day6 | ecosystem: Environmental > Terrestrial > Soil > Agricultural land | place: USA... | reverse complement strand
GCTCGGTCTGGGCCGTGCCACTGATCTGGGGCTCGGTTTCACTGATCTATCGCCCCGACAAGATCAGCGGCACGCCGGATTCGATCGGGCTGCTGTTCGATCCCGCCAATGCGGGCAAGATCTCGATGTGGGACGACAAGTCGGCGATCTATTGGGCGGCGCGCTATCTGGGCTATGACAATATCTACGACCTGAATGACGAACAGCTGGCTGCCGTACAGGCCAAGCTGATCGAGCAGAAACCGCTGGTCCGCAAATACTGGACCTCGGCCGGGGAACTGACCGAACTCATGGCCAATGATGAGGTCTATGCCTCGAACACCTGGACCGGGCTGACCAGCAAGGACGTGAACGCGCTGAAGAAGGGCTTCGAGGTCGTCGAATTCTCGCCCAAGGAGAAATCCGAGGGCTGGATGGATTCGATGATGCTGGTCAAGGACAGCCCGAACCAAGACTGCGCCTACAAGTTCATGGCCTATATGCAATCGCCCGAGGGGCAATGCGCCATCGCTGCTTCGACCGGCTATTTCCCGGTCAACCCGACGGCGGTCGGGGGCTGCATGGACGACGCCATGAAAAAGGAACGTCAGGTCGGCAATATCGACTTCGTGAAAAGCCTGATCATGTGGGAACAGCCCGCCCGCCTCGACAAATATATCGAGGTCTGGAACGCGGTGAAGGCCGCGCCATAAGCGCCCTGCCCGCCGCCCCGGCCGGGCTGCGCCTTGCCGGGGATACCACCCCGCTTTGACCCGAAGGACGACCCATGTCTGCCCGCCCCATCGTGACGCTGGACGGTGTCACCAAATCCTATGGCACCTTCCGCGCGCTTGAGCGCACCGACCTGACCCTTGCCGAAGGCGAGTTCGTGACCCTTCTTGGCCCATCCGGCTGCGGTAAGACCACGACCCTGCGCCTGATCGGAGGGTTCGAACATGCCTCCGAAGGCCGGATCGGCATCGATGGCCGCGACATGACCCATGCCCCCGCCTATCTGCGCCCGGTCAATACGGTCTTTCAGGACTACGCGCTGTTCCCGCATATGACGGTCGCCCAGAATATCGGCTATGGCCTGAAGGGCGCTGATGTCGCGCGGCAGGTCGGCGATGCGCTGGAGCTGGTCGGCCTTGGCACGCTGCGCGACCGCAGCCCGCATCAGCTTTCCGGCGGTCAGAAGCAGCGCGTCGCCATGGCCCGCGCCATCGTGCGCCGCCCGCGTGTGCTGCTGCTGGACGAGCCCCTGTCCGCGCTGGATGTGAAGCTGCGCGAGGGCATGCAGATCGAGTTGAAGCGCATCCATCGCGAGCTGGGCATCACCTTCCTGATGGTCACCCATGACCAGAACGAAGCGATGAGCATGTCCGACCGCATCGTCGTCATGCAATCGGGCCGCATCCGCCAGATCGGCGCGCCGCAGGACCTGTATGATGCCCCCGCCAGCCCCTATGTCGCGGATTTCATTGGCGGCAGCAATCTGGTCCCGGCCCGTCATGTCGGGCGCGAGGGCGATGCGCAACTGGTCGAATGCGCGGGCGGATTGCGCCTGCGTGGCATGGCACGCGATGGGCGCGGTTTCCTGCCAGACGCCCCGTTGGTCGCGGCACTGCGTCCCGAAACCCTGCGCCTTGGCGGCACTGAAAACCCGATCCCCGCCCGTATCCTTGAGGTGAACTTTCAAGGCGACCGCATCCGGCTGGAGGCCATGCCCGACGGATGCGCCACGCCCTTGGTCGTGCAGGTCCAGCGCGCCGGGCTGACCGGGGCCGAAAACCTGACCCATGGCGCGGCCATCACCCTGTCCATCGCCGCCAAGGACGTGATGCTATTCCCGGCGGAGGCATCATGAAGTTGGACCGCCGCAATGCCGCGGGTTTTCTGGGCCTGTTCTCACTGCCCTTGGCATGGAGCCTGATCCTGCTGATCCTGCCCTATCTGATCATGATCTCGGTCGGGTTCTGGCTGCGGAAATACCCGACCTTCGTGCCCGATTTCCAATTCGCGAATTACGTCCAGATCTTCAGCGATCCGCAATATTTCAACGTCATCCTGCGCACCGCCAAGATCGCAGCGCTGGTCACCATCACGGCAACGCTGCTGGGCTATCCGCTGGCCTATCTGCTGGCCTTCACCATTCGCTCGCCGGGGTTGCGCAACCTGCTGTATCTGCTGGTGATCGTGCCGCTTTGGGTGTCCTATCTGCTGCGCGCCTATACGTGGAAGACGATCCTTGGCACCAATGGCGCGCTGAACTCACTGCTGCAATCTCTGGGGGTCATCGACGCGCCTCTGGATATCTTCCTGTATAATCAGGGATCTATGGTCATTACTCTGACCTATATCTTCATCCCCTTCATGGTCATGCCGATCTTTTCGGCGCTGGAGAATATCCCCAAGAACCTGATCGAAGCCTCCGAGGATCTGGGCATCGGCCCCTTCGGCACCTTCCTGAAAGTCGTGCTGCCCTTGTCGCTGGGCGGCGTGCTGGCAGGCGCGACGGTGACCTTCTGCCTGACCTTCGGCGATTTCGTCGCCCCGGTTCTGGTCGGAGGCCCGGACGGCACGATGATCGCCAATGTGCTGCAAAACCAGTTCGGCGCGGCGCTGAACTGGCCGCTGGGTTCCGCCTTGGCGACGCTGGTCCTGCTGATGGTGATGGCGGTGCTGTGGCTGTCCTCGAAACTCGACCGCAATGCGCGGGTGGCATTGTGAGGGGGGCGCACGCATGAACAGGCTGCTTTGGTGGCAAAAAGGGCTGGTCGGTTTCGCCGTCGCGGTGCTTGCGTTCCTGTACCTGCCGATCGTCGTGCTGGTGATCTTTTCCTTCAACGACAGCAAGGTTACGTCCTTTCCGCTGTCCGGCTTTACCCTGCATTGGTACAGCCAAGTGCTGGCCAATTCGCAGATGCTGACGGCGCTGGGAAACAGCCTTTACGTCGCGGTCTTCGCCACGCTGATCTCAGTCGTGGTGGGGGTGCTGGCGGCCTTGGCGCTGCACCGCTATGACTTTCCCGGCAAGCGGCTGTTTCAGAATGTGCTGATCCTGCCGCTTAGCCTGCCCGGCATCGTCACGGGCATCGCCATGCTGAATTTCTACAAGCAGATCGGCATTCCCCAAAGCCTTGGCGCGGTCATCATCGGCCACGCCACGGCGCTGATGGGCATCGTCGTCAGCCAAGTTCTGGCGCGGCTGTCGCGGCTGAACCCGCGGCTGTTGGAAGCCTCGGCAGACTTGGGCGTCAGGCCCTTCGCGACGTTCTGGCACGTGACGCTGCCATCCATCCGCAGCGCGGTGATCGGCTCGGCGCTGCTGTGCTTCACGCTGTCCTTCGATGAGATCCCGGTCACCTATTTCCTGACCGGTCGCGACGTGACCCTGCCCATCTATATCTATTCGACGCTGCGCCGGGGCATCACCCCCGAGATCAACGCCATCGGCACCATGATCGTCGCGGCATCGATCCTGATCATCATTCTTTCGGTTCGACTGCTGCGCGACCGGGGACAATAGGGAGAAGAGACCATGACCGAATACAGCCGCGATTTCTGGCACGACCGCGCCAGCCGCCTGCAACTGCGCACCCGCCATTTCATCGACGGGGCCTATGTGGCCTCGGCCGATGGCCGCACGTTCCAGACCATCAATCCGGCCAATGGCCAGCCCTTAGCCGATGTCGCCCGTGGCGGTCAGGCCGAGATCGACCGCGCCGTCGCCGTCGCCCGCAAGACCTTCCGTTCCGGCGTCTGGTCGCGCATGGCCCCGCGCGACCGTCTGGGGGTGCTGGAAAAATTCTCGGCCCTGATCGCCGCGAATGCCGAGGAATTCGCCCTGCTCGACAGTCTCGACATGGGCAAGCCCGTGTCGGACATGCTGAATATCGACGTGCCCGGCTCCGTCATGTCGCTGAAATATTTTGCCGAAACCGCCGACAAGATCGAAGGCACGGTGACCGCCACCGACCCGAGCGCCCTGCATTACATCCTGCGCCAACCCTTGGGCGTCGTCGGCATCATCACGCCCTGGAACTATCCGCTGATGATGGCAGCTTGGAAGCTGGGCCCGGCACTGGTCACCGGCAACTCGGTCGTGCTGAAACCGGCCGAGCAATCGCCGCTGTCCGCCGGTCTGCTGGCCGAGTTGTTCATCGAGGCCGGCGGCCCCTCGGGCGTGCTGAACGTCGTCCACGGTCTGGGCGAGGAGGCGGGCAAGGCGCTGGCCCTGCACATGGATGTCGACAAGATCGCCTTCACCGGCTCGACCGAGGTCGGCAAGCTTCTGATGATCTATGCCGGGCAGTCGAACATGAAGCGCGTCACCACCGAATGCGGCGGCAAGACCCCGCAGATCGTGCTGGGCGATTGGGACGATCTGGATACCGTCGCCACCTATGCGGTCAACGGCATCTATGGCAACCAAGGCGAGGTCTGCAACGCCGGTTCCCGCATTCTGGTCCAGCGCAACCTGCATGACGCCTTCGTCGAGAAATTCACCGAGATCACCCGCAAGAACTTCGTGCTGGGCGACCCCTTGGACCCGGCCACGACCATGGGTCCGCTGGTCACCGCCGAGCATCGCGACCGCGTCATGTCCTATATCACCGAGGGCCGGAGCGAGGGCGCGCAACTGGCCTTTGGCGGCGGTCGCCCGGATCATCTGTCAGCCGGTGCCTTTGTCGAACCGACGCTGTTCACCGGCGTCAATGGCGGCATGACCATCGCGCGCGAGGAAATCTTTGGCCCGGTCGCGACCATCCTGCCGGTGGACGGGCTGGATGATGCCTTGGCACTGGCAAATGACTCGATCTATGGGCTGGCGGCCTCGGTCTGGACCCGCGACCTGAACAAGGCGCATCGCTTCGCGCAGGACATGGAGGCCGGGGTCTGCTGGGTCAATTGCTTCGATCATGGCGACATGACCTCGATCTGGGGCGGCTATAAACAGACCGGCAATGGCCGCGACAAATGTCTTGAGGCGCTGACCCAATATACCCAGACCAAATCCGTCTGGATCAATCTGGGCTAAGGGCTGCGGGCCGCCGCTATCCGGCGACGGCCCGTCCCGTTCAGGCCGCCTTTTCGACCGGCAGCCGGATCAGGTGGTCAAAGGCCGCAAGCGAGGCCTTGGCCCCCTCGCCCATGGCGATGACGATCTGCTTGTAGGGCACGGTGGTGCAATCGCCCGCCGCGAACACGCCCGGCAAGGATGTCGCGCCATGCGCATCGGTGACGATCTCGCCGCGCGGCGACAGGGTCAGCGTGCCTTTCAGCCATTCGGTATTCGGAACCAGCCCGATCTGAACAAAGATCCCCTCCAGCGGCAGCTCGACCAGCTCTCCGTTGGCGCGGTTTTCATAGGCCAGGCCGGTGACGCGGCTGCCGTCGCCCTTGACCTCGGTGGTGCGGGCCTGGGTCAGGATGCTGACATTGGGCAGGCTGCGCAGCTTGCGTTGCAGCACCTCATCGGCGCGCAGATGCTTGTCGAATTCGATCAGCGTGACATGGGCGACCAGCCCGGCCAGATCGATCGCCGCCTCGACCCCGGAATTGCCGCCGCCGATCACCGCGATGCGCTTGCCCTTGAACAGCGGCCCGTCGCAATGCGGGCAGAAGGCCACACCCTTGTTCAGGTATTGCTCCTCGCCCGGCACGCCCATCCGCCGCCAGCGCGCGCCCGTCGACAGGATCACCGAGGCCGCCGTCAGCGCCGCCCCCGAGGCCAGCGTCACCCGGAACCCGCCCGCGACCTCTTCCAGCTTGGTCGCGGTCTGGGCGTTCATGATCTCGACCGCATATTCGCGGACATGGGTTTCCAGCGCGGTCGCCAGCTTCGGACCTTCGGTATGGGGAACCGAGATCAGGTTCTCGATGGTCATGGTGTCCAGCACCTGCCCGCCAAAGCGTTCCGCGACGACCCCGGTGCGGATGCCCTTGCGCGCCGAATAGACCGCCGCCGCCGCACCGGCCGGGCCGCCGCCGACCACCAGAACGTCAAAGGGCGCCTGCGCGCTGATCGCTTCGGCGGCGCGGGTGGCGGCACCGGTGTCGATCTTGGCAAGGATTTCCTCGGGCCCCATGCGGCCCGCGCCAAAGGGCTGGCCGTTCAGGAAAATCGTCGGAACCGACATGATCTGCCGCGCCTCGACCTCGGACTGGAACAGCGCGCCGTCGATGGCGACATGCTCGATGCCGGGATTCAGCACCGCCATCAGGTTCAGCGCCTGCACCACGTCGGGGCAGTTCTGGCAGGACAGCGAATAATAGGTCTCGAACCGGAAGCTGCCCGGCAGCGCCTTGATCTGGTCCAGCAGCGCCTGTTCGGCCTTGGGCGGATGGCCCCCCACCTGCAGCAGCGCCAGCACCAGCGAGGTGAACTCATGCCCCATCGGCAACCCGGCAAAGCCCAGCCGGATGTCGTGACCGGGCGAGGTCAGCATGAAGGACGGCTTGCGCGCGTCGCCCTCGCCGCGGGTCACGCTGATCTTGTCGGAAAGGCTGCGGATGTCGTCCAGCAGCGCCAGCATCTCGCGCGATTTCGCGCTGTCATCGGCAAAGGCCGTGATCTGGACCGGGCGAACCAGCCGTTCCAGATAGGCCTTGAGCTGGGTTTTCATATTGGCGTCAAGCATGGGACATCCTTTCCGATAGAGGTGTCGGGCCGGGTTTCCCCGGCCCGAGGGGCATCAGATCTTGCCGACCAGATCCAGCGACGGGGCCAGCGTTTCTTCGCCCTCTTGCCACTTGGCGGGGCAGACCTCGCCCGGATGGCTGCGGACATATTGCGCGGCCTTGATCTTGCGCAGCAGGTCGGTGGCGTCACGGCCGATGCCCTCGGCGGTGATCTCCATGGCCTGAATGATGCCATCGGGGTCGACGATGAAGGTGGCGCGGTCAGCCAGACCCTCTTCTTCGCGCATCACGTCGAAATTGCGGGTGACGAAGCCGACCGGGTCGCCGATCATGGTGTATTCGATCTTGCCGATCGTGTCCGAGCTGTCATGCCACGCCTTGTGGGTGAAATGCGTGTCGGTCGAGACCGAATAGACCTCGACGCCAAGGCGCTGCAGCTCGGCGTAATTGTCGGCCACATCGCCCAGTTCGGTCGGGCAGACGAAGGTGAAATCGGCGGGGTAGAAGAAGAACACCGCCCATTTGCCCAGCACGTCGGCTTCGGTGACTTCGATGAACTTGCCCTGCTTGAAGGCCTGCGCCTTGAAGGGACGGATCTTGGTGTTGATAAGCGCCATCTGCTTTGCCTCTTTTGGTGATGGCCGCAGGGTTAGTGGCGCGGGCGGGGGATGTAAAACAGTTAGGAACCGGCGATTTTCGCCCCCAAAAGCGCGTGTTTTAGGCCCCCGGCGCGAGAGGATTGATTTTTCGGGGAAAGCACGTAATTTTCTGCAAAGGCAAGGCGTTGCGCCCTCGCAGCTGCACGGTTTCGGCATGGCGGCCTTGCGCATAGGTCATGGCAGGACGCGCCTTCGCGCTGTCCCGGCCCCCGCACCACAACTGTCGCGAAAAGTCAAAAATTCATCGCAATATGTCATTTGTGCTTCGGGATTTGTGCCATGCATATGTGTTCAGGGCGCCAAACGGGCAGCGGGCCAGTCCCGGCAAGCAGGAGGCAGGCCGCACGGGACATCCGCGCGACAACGGACAGGCCGCCCGATGGCATCCGCCCTGATCAGGAATGTCCCGTACAGGGATGGGGAGGATATATTGAGCAAACCTTGGATCCGGGCCTATGGCGACGCCATCCCGCATGAGATCGTGACCGACAGCCAGGCTTCGGTCGTGGCGCTGCTTGATCAGGCCGCACAGACCTATGGCGACCTGCCCGCGCTGGAATGTTTCGGCCAGACCATGACCTATGCGGAAGTCGACGGTCAGGGCCGCGCCTTTGCCGCATGGCTGCAGCACAAGCTGGGCGTCCAGCCGGGCGAGCGTATCGCGCTGATGTGCCCCAATATCTTTGCCTTCCCGATCGCCATGTACGGGATCATCCGCGCCGGTGCGGTGCAGGTGAACGTCAACCCGCTATATACCCCGCGCGAATTGCTGCATCAGCTGAACGATGCCGGGGTCCAGACCATCGTCATCTATGGCGGCGCGACCCCGACTTTGGCCGAGATCCTCGACCAGACCCAGATCCGCAACATCGTCACCGTCAATCCGGGCGACGGGGCCGGGCTGGACCTGCCCTCGCCGCCCATCGATCCGCGCATCACCGCCATCCGCTTTGCCGATGCGCTGGCCCAAGGCGCAGCGCTGCGCCTTGATCCGGTGGCGCTCGCCTCGGGCGACAACCTGTTCCTGCAATATACTGGCGGCACGACCGGCCTGTCCAAGGGCGCGATCCTGACCCATGGCAACCTTGTCGCCAATACCCGGCAGTTCCGCGCGATCCTGCCCGAAGCCTGCGATCCGGGCCGCGAGGTGCTGGTGCTGGCGCTGCCGCTTTACCACATCTTCGGGCTGATGCAGCTTTTGACCTTTACGGCCATCGGGGCCAAGGCGGTGCTGATCCCCAATCCCCGCGACGGCGACCGCTTCATCGACGCGATCCGGCATGCGAAATTCTCGGTCATTCCGGGGGTCAACACGCTGTTTCAGGCGCTGATGGCCCATCCCCGCTTCAATGAGATCGACCTTTCGGGCTACAAGGTGGCGATCGGCGGCGGCGCGGCGGTGATCCCGGCAACCTCCGAGCAATGGAAGGCGCTGACCGGCCATCACATCAAAGAGGCCTATGGCCTCTCGGAAACCTCGCCGCTGCTCTGCATCAACCCGATGAGCGTCACCGATTTCACCGGCAGCTGCGGCCTGCCCGTGCCCTCAAGCGAGGTGATGCTGCTGGACGATGCCGGTCAACCCGCCGCCCCCGGTTCCGCCGGAGAGATCTGCTGCCGCGGCCCGCAAGTGACCAAGGGCTACTGGAACCGCGATGCCGACAGCGCCGCCTCGTTCACGCCCGACGGCTTCTTCCGCACCGGCGATATCGGCTATTTCACCGAGGCCGGGTTCCTCAAGATCATCGACCGCAAGAAGGACATGGTGCTGGTCTCGGGCTTCAACGTCTACCCGAATGAAATCGAGGCCGTGGTGACCGCCTGTCCGGGCATCGCCGAATGCGCCTGCATCGGCGTCCCCGACCCGAAAACCGGCGAGGCCCTGCGCATCTACGCGGTGAAGCTGGCTGGCGCGGAACTGACCGAGGAGCAGGTGATCGCGCATTGCCGCAAGGAGATGACCAGCTACAAGGTCCCGCGCCAGATCGTCTTCCTCGACGCGCTGCCCAAATCGAACGTCGGCAAGATCCTGCGCCGCGAATTGCGCGACCGCGCCTAAGCTGCCCCGACGCGGGGGCACCCGCGTCTGCCGGGCGGCGCCTCGATGGCGCCCGCCCGGCACGCCTTTCCCAGCGAAACCGCCGCCTGCCTCAGCGCAGACCGTGCGCCATTTCCGGCCGCGCCCTGCCATGACGCAGCGCAGCCACCATCGCCGCGTCCTTCAGCCGATAGGCCAAGGGCGATTGGCCATACCAGCGCTGAAACGCCCGACTGAAGATGCTTTGGTCCGAATAACCCAGCGCAAGCGTCACCTCCATCAACGGCAGCCGCGTCCGGGTGACCAGCGACAGCGCGCGTTCGCGCCGCCAGTCGTCCATCAGGTCGCGAAACCCGCTGCCGTCCTGCTTCAACTGCCGCTGCAGGCTGCGCGGCTCGATCCGCAGCCGCTGCGCCACGCTCTCCAGCGTGCATCTGCCGAACTCCATCTGCCGGGCAATTTCCTTTCGCACGGTCTCGGCAACGCCGCCTCCCAGTTCGTGATGAAGCGTGGTCAGGTAGCGGTCTATAATGGCGTGGTACGCGGTATCGCTGCGCTGGGTTGGCCGATCCAGAACCGCCGCATCGAAATACAACGCATTGCGCTCAGCATTGAAACGCACCGGGCAACCGAAAAAGGCCTCTGCCGCGGCCTGCACCCCGCCCGCCTCGTGCCGAAGGCTGACCTCGATCAGCTTCAGACCGGCATTCCCGGCCTGCTCGATCACGCTGCGCGCCGTGCCCAGAGACGCCAGCATGTATTGCCGGGTATAGGCGGTAGTCGGATGGGTCTCCAGCGTGACGGTGGCGACACCGTCCCTTTCGTCCAAGGCTGCGATCTTCGCGTCGCTGTGGATCACCAGATTGGCGATGATCGTGTTGACCGCACCGCGCAGCGTTCCCTCCATCTTGGTGGCAAGGCCAACGACCCCCAGAATGTTCAGGTGATGATAGTTGGCCAGCCGCAGCCCGAAATCCGGCAGGTTCCAGACCTGAGCGCAATGCTCGAACAGCGCGCAGACGGTTTCAAAGGAAATGCGTTCGTCAGGCTTGCGCAACAGGTCCATCCGCAGCCCCACCGACTGCATAGCTGCGGCCAGATCCGCGCCCTGCCGTTCGGCCAGCTCACGCAGCCCGATCAGGCTGCTTGCCCGAATGAAATAGCGGCCCATCTCTCCTCCCAAAGAACTGACGCCCGGAATCAGATATTTGGGTTTGGGGTTCAGAAACAGCCTTTTGACCGCAAAGTAACTTGACGTCACAGGCCTGACGCCACTGGGCCCATCCGCATATCGCTGTCGTCCCAAGTCAAATTCCAGTCGGTCAAAGCAAAACGCGCAGGCCTCATCCCCCGGATGATGAACTGTCCGCGGGGAGGCGGGCATCAAGGAAAAACAAGGGAGGATACCATGCCGTTCAAGGCCGCCATCAATGGGCAGGACCACCTGTCCGCACTGAACCATCCACGGCCCGGCAAGACGCGGAACGCCCCGCCCTTCCGTGCCTAAGCCCAGTGCGCCTGCGCCGCCACCCGCTGACACCGGGCCCCCAGCGCAAGACCCCCTGAACCATCGGCACGGAACCGCCCTGCATCCGCCCCGGCACAGCCCTGCCGGGCCCTGATGCCTGCCCGCCTGCCCTCATCGCGTGAAAGACCACATGAAGCATTTCCTTATTGGCGCCGCCTGCCTGATCGGGGCCGGCCCTGCCTTGGCCGATGGCATCGACCTGGCCGGCCAGCCCGTCACCCTGCTGTTTCGCGACGGCAACTACGTTGAGCTGGGCTATACCAACTGGGGCCCGTCAATCGCAGGCAAGGACCAGTTCGGCAACCGCACCGGCAAGGCGATGAACAACCTCGGCTTTGCCAATGCCGGGTTCAAGATCGACCTCGACGATCAGTGGTCGGCGGCGGTGATCTTTGACCAGCCCTGGGGCGCCGATACCTTCTATCCCGACGGTGCCTTTGCCTTTGCCGGAACCAGAGCAAATGTCGACACTTCCGAGGTGACCGGCCTGCTGCGCTACAAGATCGACAAGAACTGGAGCGTGCATGGCGGCATCCGGCTCAGCCGCTTCGACGTGGATATCACGCTGGACGGTCGGGCCTTCGGCAATATGGGCTATCATTGGACGGCCGAGGACGACTGGGGCATCGGCTATGTCCTGGGCGGCGCTTATGAGATCCCCGAAAAGGCGATCCGCGTCGCGCTGACCTACAGTTCCAAACTGGATTACAGTCTTGAGGGCCGCGAATCCGCGCCGGGCATGGGCTCACGCGCCACGACGACCGACATCACCATGCCGCGGACGGTCAATCTGGACATGCAGATGGGTCTCAGCCCGACGACGCTGCTGTTTGGCGGCATTCGCTGGGGCGACTGGAAAAGCTGGCGGGTCGCGCCTCCGATGCTGGAGGAGATCACCGGCGGGGGGGCGCTGGTCAACGACGATTCCGACACCTGGCGCTTCAAGGTCGGGCTTGGCCACAAGCTGAGCAAGCAGCTGGCCGTCGCCGCCGAACTTAGCCATGTCCCCGCCGAACATACGCCCAAAGGCTCACTGACGCCCTTCGACGGCTCGACCTCGCTGGCGCTGGGGGCGACCTATACTTTCGAGAACGGCGTTTCCGTGACCGGTGCTGCCGCGCAGTTCTGGCTGCATGATGCCGATGCCCGCGAGGGCGGCGTCTACGCCAATTTCGACGGCAACACGGCGCTGGGGCTGAACGTGAACATCGGCTACAAATTCTGATTGCCACCGCCCGGCCCCCTCACCGGGGCCGGGCCTGCCTTAACGCAGCAACCCGGCCAGCAGCCCGGCCACATGCTGCAAGCCGGCATCCTTGTCGCGCCGCCGATGCCATGCCAGATGCAATGGGAAACCGGCGACCGGGATCGGTGGCGGCAACTCGACCAGATCGCCGACAGCCCGTATGACCCGCGACGGCAGCATCGCGATCATGTCGGACCCCCGCAGCACATCGGCCACCATCCCGAAGCTGGGCAGCACCAGTCCGACGCGACGGCTGCGACCCAGCCGCGCCAGCTC
>Ga0247819_10001549_pt1 | contig 12373 bp, 12 predicted proteins | sample 13C_Xylose_Day6_FD_193428 | JGI IMG/M metagenome (GOLD analysis project Ga0247819, IMG submission 193428) | Soil microbial communities from agricultural site in Penn Yan, New York, United States - 13C_Xylose_Day6 | ecosystem: Environmental > Terrestrial > Soil > Agricultural land | place: USA... | reverse complement strand
GAATATCTCACGTCGGAGCCATGCTCTCTCGAATTTACGAGGTTTGGACATCCTCTGATGAATGGCGGCGACGATCATCGGCGGGCATGTCCATCTGCGTCCTGGTACCAGACGCATCGGCCACCGTCCCAGGGCAGGAGGTTGAACGAAAAATCCCGACATTGGCAAGCCGTTGAAAACTCATCCCAAGATCGGCACCCAAAACGCAATCGACATTATCGATCTATTAAATAGACTAAGGAGCAACGCTGACTGTGAGTTTCAAGGAGTTTTCGATGTCATCAGAATTCATCGGCCACACGTCCAACAGGGAGGGATCCGATATCGTTCCGGCGACCGGCCCGATCATCGACAAGGCGTATATTGGCAGTCACGTGCAGGCAGCGGAAGCCGCCGGCATAGACCGGCTGTTGATCGGCCAGTTCGCACAGTGGCCAGACAACAACCAGATCGCCGCCTTCGTCTTCGGCCAGACACAGCGGCTCGGGGCGCTACTTGCCCATCGGCCTGGCCTGATGGCTCCGACGCTCGGCGCCCGGCAGCTCGCAACGCTCGACCAGTTCTCTGAGGGTCGCCTATGGGTGCACATCATCACCGGCGGTTCCGACAGCGACCAGGCTCGCGATGGCGATTTCGAGGATCATGACACCCGATATGCCCGCACCGACGAATATCTGTCGGTGCTGAAGAAGACCTGGGAGAGCGACGAGCCCTTCGACCACGAAGGACGCTTCTACAAGTTCAAGGGCGCCTTCAGCCAGGTCAAGCCCTATCAGAAGCCGCGGATCCCGATCTCCTTTGGCGGCTCGTCGGATGCCGCGATCGCGGTCGCCGGCAAACACGCCGATATCTATGCGCTCTGGGGCGAACCGCTGGACGGAGCGAAAGAGACAATCGCCAAGGTGCGTGCAGCCGCTATTGCCAATGGCCGGTCGGCCAGTGACGTCCGCTTCACCCTCGCCTTCCGCACCGTCGTGGCCGAGACGGAACATGCCGCATGGGCAAAGGCCGGCGATATCCTTGAGAAGGTGAAGTCACAGAAAGCGCGTTCGGCCGGCGGCAACGGCGAGAAGCTACCCTCGAACGTCGGCTCCGTGCGCCTGCGCGAGGCTGCCAAACGCGGCAAGGTGTTGGACAAGCGGCTGTGGACCGAGGTCGCCGAGGCAAGCGGGGCGGGTGGCAACTCGACCGCTCTGGTCGGGACGCCGGAACAGGTGGCAGACGCCATCCTCGACTATTACGATGCCGGCGTTTCCAACTTCCTCGTGCGCGGCTTCTACCCGACCGAGGACACCGTGACCTACGGACGGGACGTAGTGCCGCTCGTCAAAGCCGGCATTGCCGAGCGCGAAGCCAGAAAGGTAGCCGCCGAATGACCGTACCGCTCGATATCGTCGACATCCATGTCCATATCTGGCCGCCGGCTTGGGAACCAGGCGGAAGATGCGCCAAGCCCACCGGCGGCTTCTCACCGGAGATCTATCGCAAGATCACCACTCCGCATGCGCTGGTTGACGAATTTGGCCGTCGGCATATCGCTGGCGGTCGTCATCGCGACGATCGAGAGCCTGTTCAGCCTTGAACGCACCGTGCCGCTTTCCGCGTTACGGGAAGCCAACGACTGGCTGACGACCCTGTCGCGCGATCATCCGATGCTGGCCGGCTTTGGCGTCGTCCACGCCTTTGCAGGCGAGGAAGGCGCGCGTGAGGCCGAGCCGCCTAGTGACAAACGCCTTCCTCCTGCCCAACACCATGGCCATCGGTGGACGCGAAGCCCGACCCTGCAGGGCCGGGAGTGTTCACGCCACGAGCGAACGTTGGGGGTTACCGTGCCAGCGCGACGCGCCGCCCACTGCCGGGCTGTTCCAGTACATCCATCTGCACGTCGTATATCCGCGCCAATTCTTCCGAAGTCATCACATCGGAAGGCGTCCCCTCGGCAATGAGACGGCCCGAATGGAGTGCCACGATGCGATCGCAGAAACGGGCTGCCATATTGATCTCGTGCAGTACCGAAATGATGGTGATGCCCTTGTCCCGACAGAGATCGCGAGTCAACGCGAGCACCTCGAGCTGATGACCGATGTCGAGGGCGGAGATCGGCTCGTCGAGCAGCAGGCAGATGGCATCCTGCGCGACGAGCATGGCAAGCCACACGCGCTGGCGCTCGCCCCCCGACAGACTGTCGACCTCGCGGTTAACAAACGGGCCGATGCCGGTGACCTCGATTGCTTCTTCCGCCTTTGCCCTATCGGCCGAACCGAAGCGGCCGAGCGCGCCGTGCCAAGGATAGCGACCGAGTGCGACCAGCTCGCGGGCAAGCATACCAGGTGCTGGCGGCGTACTCTGCGGCAAATAGCCGAGCCGCCGGGCGAAGGCCCGTGTGCCCCAGCCTGCAAGCGGCTTGCCCTCGAAATCGATACGGCCCGAGGTCGGCACAAGCTGCCGCCCGATGAGCTTGAGCAGCGTCGACTTCCCGGAACCATTGTGGCCTATCAGCGCGATGGAGTGTCCTGCGGGGATCTGCAACGTCAGCGGATGCAGCAAGTTGCGATCACCAATCGCAAAGCTTACATCATGAAGCGTCACGACGGCCTGGTCGCGGGCGATGGGTGGAGTTTCAGTGAGGTGGTTCGGCATCTTTTCGTTCCAGTGCGGATCCCTGGACCTGCTGTTCGTCTCATTGATAGATATTATCGACGGCAAAAGGTCGGGGCATTGATTGGGCAGGCTGTGCCGCATTTCTTCAAGCCATCGAGCTTGTAGCGTATGCAGCAAACCTTTCGTTGGAGGCAGATACCGCGCGCGGCATCTGGAACCATGTGCGTCAGACGGAACAGCGGATGGACGGCGGACATATGCATCTCCATCTCACGCAAGCGCACCGCGACATCAGCCGGCATCGTCTCCTGCTGCCAGAGATCCCGGACATGGCCGCAAGCGCGGCATAACGTGTAGGACGCGTTGCTCCAATGCACCCGTTCGGACGTGGCTGTCACCCTCGCCATCCGCACGATCAAGGGCTTTACATTGTCTTCGACAATCCGCCCCAGGTGCTCGCTCACCGGAGCCGGCGCAGCGCGTTTCAGCACGAACCGGACAGGCGTCTCCAAATCAGACAGGCCGACGTAAATATCCGACAACTTCAACGAAAACCAGATGTCGTGAACGAGACCATAGGCAATAACCGGTCGGAGCAGCCGGCCGAAATAACCTTGCGTCCACAGCGACGCCGCGGCCCGGCGATCACCCGGTCCCCACCGCTGCAACAGGCCATCCAGTGCGTTCGCAATCGGCCCTGGCTTGAGAATGCTGTCCAGACTGACGAGATTACCATTTTCCGTTGGCACTGCGTGGCTCAGGGCTGCATCCGCGAACGGCGTGGGAAGCGTCGGAAGCTGGTTCACCATCATTTCTGCCGCCCCAGGAGCCAAATGAGGTAGGGCGCGCCGACGAGTGCAGCGAAGAGGCCGAGCGGCAGCTCGTAGGGAAAGGTCGCTGTGCGGGCGCCGAAATCGGCAAGGGCCATCAGGATCGAGCCGAGCAGGAACGAGCCTGCCAGGTGCTGCGGCGCTGTGACGAGACCGGCGCGCAGAGCAATGTGCGGTGCGACGAGCCCGACAAAGCTCAGAGGGCCGACGAGCAGGGACGCGGCGCCCGTCGCAGCACCCGAGAGAAGCAGGAGAACCACGCGGCTCAACCGCACCGAAAGACCAAGCGACAGGGCGATCGAAGGACCGAAGGGCAGGATCGTGAGCCAGCGGCTCAATATCAGCGCGGCAACAAGGACGAGCAGTGAGAGAGCGCAAAGGAATATTGCGGTCGCCGGCGTTGCCGTGGATGCAGAACCACCAAGCCAGGAGAGAATTTGCCACGACCGCTGATCGCCGATCGCAAGCAGCGCCGACAAAACGGCAGAGCTGAAGGAACCAACGGCCACGCCCGCAAGTAGCAGCTTTTCCGGCGGCAGATGCCGGCGGCTGGCGAACACCAGAACCGCCAGCATGGCTATGAGCGCGCCGAGCCCGGAGCCAGTGAAGACCGCGACCGTGCCGCCATCAGGCGCGAAGGTCAGCGCTGCGGCAAAGCCAAGACCGGCACCGCCGCTTACGCCGACGACTTCGGGGCTGGCCATCGCATTGCCGGTCATGCGTTGGAGTACCGCGCCGGTCACCGCGAGGAGGCCGCCCGCCGCGGCAGACGCCAAGAGCCGAGGCCATCTAAGCGGTGCCAGGTCGAGCGTTTCCGACCAGTTCAGGATCTTCCAGCCATGTCCGGACGGCCCGATGAAGAATGCGATCGCGACAAGGACCGGCACGAGAAACAGAAAGGCGGCGAATGCTGTTTTCAGGTGACTGCGATGGACGTTTTCACGCGCCTCGTGCGGCACTTCCATGCTTCGCACCCTGGGCAGAAGCCAGAGCAGCAAGGGACCGCCAACGAGTGCGGTGACCGCACCCGTCGGAAAGTTCTCGCTCGACGCGCGAGCAACGGTTTGCACGATGCCGTCGCAGAGCCACAGGAAAAGCGCCCCCGCAACCGGCGACAGCGCTACGATCATCGCCGGCCGGCGAGCACCGCAGGCGCGCACGAATGCCGGGGCGGCAAGGCCGACGAAGCTTACCAGGCCGGCGGCCGCTGCTACGGAGCCGGCAAGCGCCGTGGCGATCGCGGCAATGGCAAAACGGATGCCGCCGAGATTGACTCCAAGGCTACGTGCGCTCGTGTCACCAAGGCCCAGGACCATCAGCGGGCGGATCAACAGGCCGGCAAGCAGGCCAAGAAGCACCAACTCCGAGCCAAGGTTTTGGAACACTGACCAGTCCTGCTGAGTGAGGGATCCGCCGTTCCAGGTCACAAGCGACATGAGGTACTCGCCCCGCGCGAGCGTAATCGCCGCGGAAAATGCTGCGGCTGTCACCCCCACAAGCAGGCCGGAGACCACCATCGTCACCGGCTCGAAAGCCCGACGCCAACCGAGCGCGAAGACGATCGCCGCTGCCCCCGCGGCCCCGGCGAGCGCGACCAAGGTTCGGTGGCCATCGACGATTTCGGGGACATAGAGCGTCGCCGCGACGATCGCGAGCTGAGCGCCCGCGGAGATGCCCAGAGTCGATGGATCGGCGAGCGGGTTGCGCAATAATTGCTGGAGTAGCGCGCCGGAAAGACCGAGTGCTGCGCCCGCGACCAAAGCGACGGCCGCTCTCGGGAACAGGCTGTAGGCCAGGATGATCTTGTCGAGGCCGAGCTCTGCGGGAGGGGCAGACAGGTCTCCCCATTGCGCAAACGGGACCTGGTTCGATGCGGCCAGCGCGAAGAGGATGAGGCCAGCGAGCACGCTAGCCGACAGGAAGGACCATGTCCGCATCGTCATCCGCGCTGATCCTCCGTAAGAATCGCTTCGGCGAAGAGGCGCGCAAACCGCAGGCCTGCGGTCACGCCACCATAGGGGTTGACGTTGGCGAGCTGGATGACCCGTCCTTGACGGACCGGCTCCAGCGAATTCCAGATGATGCTGTTTCGAAGGCCGCTGCGCGCCTCGACGGGCACCTCGGAAACGATGACGATGCGCGCATCGGGATCGGCCGCCAGGTTTTCGATCGGGACAGGTGCCGCAAAGGTGAACCGTGAACGATCGGTCCAGGCATTCGGCAGGCGGAGCCGGACGAGCATGTCGCCGAACATGCTGTCGAAACCAAAGACGCGGACATGTCGCGCGTCGCCGATATTGACGACGTAGGTAGACCTATTCGCCAAGGGAGCCAGCGTCTGCCGGTAACTTTCGATTTCGCCGGCAATCTCCTTCAGCAGCGCTCCCGCTTTGTCAGACCGCCCGAGACGCTCGCCGAGCGCCTCGACCGCTGCCAGCGCCTTTTCAAAGGGCGGCTCGCCCCGCACGTAAAATGGCAGGGAGAAGAGCGGCGCGATCCGGCTAAGCGCAGCCTCGTGGCGCACGTAGAACGGCGAGATGAGAATGAGATCGGGCCTCAGGAGGTGAAGCAGTTCGAAATTGGGCGAGCCGCGCAATCCGAGATCGACGACATCGGCTGGCAACTCCGGCTCTACCGCATTGCTTCGAAACTGTATGAGTTCCGTCGCCGCAACCGGGATGAGGCCGAGTACGCACAGCGTCTCCAACATCGCCCAGTCGATCGCAGCAATGCGCAAGGGCATGTCGGCCCTGACATCAGGCGCGGCGAGCAAAAGCGCTGCGCCGAGAAGCAGCTCCCGGCGACCGATAAAAGGACCCAATGCCCGCTCTCTCATTTCGCTACCAGCTATAGGTCAGCTTCCCCATGAACGTGCGGCCGTCGCCGTAGTAGCAGCCGAAGGAGCTGCAGCTTGCGACATAGTCCTTATCAAAGACATTTTGAACGTTGAGCGACGCCTTGTAACCATTCTTCTTAAAGGAGAGCGCGAAATCGGCCAGTACGACCGAATCCAGGTTAAAGGTGTTGGCGCTGTTACCATAGCGCTGGCCGACATAGCGCACGCCCGCCCCGATCCCGAGCCCTTCGAGCGCCGTGCCCTCCTGGAAAGTGTAGTTCGCCCAAAGGCTCGCCATGTGTTCCGGGACGTTTTCGACGCGGTTGCCGTCATCGGCGCCGGAGGCGATCCTAGCATCCGTGTAGGTGTAGGACGCCCGCAAATCGAGCCCTTGCGTTATGCTCGCTACGGCTTCGAGTTCCAGGCCGCGGACGTTAACCTCGCCGATCTGCGACGAAATGCCGGCGATGGTGCGAAGCACGTTCTTCTGCTTGAGGTCGTAGGCGGCTGCTGTGAAAAAGCCGTTCCAGTCGGTTGGTTCGTATTTCACACCGAGTTCGACCTGCTCTCCCGAGGTCGGCTCGAATGGTCTCCCGTCCGGCCCTGCGCCGATCACCGGCTCGAAGGACGACGAATAGCTGACATAGGGCGCAATGCCGTTGTCGAAGATATAGCTGAGGCCGGCCCTGCCGGCCAGTTCGTGATCGTCCTGGTCGAGCGGACGTGAAACGCGTGTCAGTCCATTCAGCGACGTTCCCGCGCTGCTGGTCCAATCCTGTCTGAAGCCCAACGTCGCGCGCCAGCCTCCAAGCGCCAGTTCGTCCTGCACGTAGACACCAAGCTGGGAAAGCTCGCTGTCGACAGTCGTGTCGAGCGTCGGCGCGATCAGCCGGATCGGTTCGCCATAGCTTGGCGAACGCACGTCGAGCGGTGTCGCCTGGTAGAAGCGGGTCCGCACATTATTGCCGAAGTGGCGATAATCGAGCCCGAAAAGCAGCGTATGGTCGACATCGCCGGTCGAGAACTCGCCTTGCAGATTGTTGTCGATATTGACGGTATTGAGAGCCTCGTCCTGAAAGGTCGCGTTTCGGCGGAGTGTCCGACCGTCAGCCGCGAGACCAAGCGTCGACATACCGAGCGATTGGTAGTCCCAATTGAAGTCGCTATAGCGGAAGCTCTGCCGGAAAATCCAGCTCTCGCTCAAGCGATGCTCGAATTCATATCCGAGGTTTGCAAGCGTGCGGCTGGAACGGTCGAAGGACTCGTTACCGACATAAAAGTCACGTGGCAGGCGAAAATCGGTGGCGTTCAGCGTGTATTGCGGCGGCAGTCCGGAGGGCGTGCTGGGATTGTCGTGCTGGACACTCGCAAGGATCGTCAGCTTGGTATCCTCGTCCGGTTGCCAGGTGAGCGCCGGGGCAATGAAATAGCGATCGTTGTCCAGTTCGTCGACCTGGGCAGCGGCGTTCTTGCCAAGCCCGGTCAGCCGGAATGCAAAATCCGACTGCTCGCCCAGAGTGCCGCCGAAATCGAAGAAGCCACCAATGGTCTCGTAGCTTCCGCCCTGCACGCCGACTTCGCCGAAATTCTCGAAGACCGGCTTTTTGCTGATCATGTTGATGATGCCACCCGGATTGCCCTGGCCATACATGACCGAAGCGGGCCCGCGAAGAACGTCGATGTTTTCGAGCCCGTAGATTTCGAAGGCAGGCGCGCCGGCCGTTCGCATCATCCGCAGCCCGTTCAGGAACTGGACCTGACGCCCGTCGAAACCGCGGATGATCGGCGCGTCGAAGCGCGGATCGGTACCGAAGGGCTGTCCAAGCACGCCGGGCGTATAGTTCAGCGCCTGCCCCACCGTCTGAGCGCCCTGAGCCTCGATCTCGTCGTGGGTGATGACGGACACCGACTGCTGCGTCTCAAGAAGCGGCGTGCCGGTCTTCGAAGCGGTACGGCTCGACTTTGCCACATAGCCCTCGACAGGACCGCCGGCATCCCTGTCGCCCTTCACGACGATCGCCTCGAGCTTGGTCTCACTTTGCTGCTGCGCCATGGCGGTCTGTCCGGCGAATCCTGTCAAAGCGACGGACGTAAGCAGCAACCAGTGAATGCGTGACATGTGACGACGAAAGCCTCTGCGCGCGGCATTTACGCGCTCAATCTGGAGTGATTTTGTCATCTTTCTATAGTCAAATTTTCCGGCATTCCAATAAGTCGGCACAGGATTTTTCAGAACTATGAATTATGATATGGGGGCACAGCATCGTTTTCAGTTATTGCAATGCGAGACCTCATGTCGGCTCCAAAATCGCCACGCGCCGCGACCTTCGAACTTCGCCACCTGCGCTATTTCATCGCGCTCGTGGAGGAAAAGAATTTCGAGCGGGCTGCCGCCCGGCTCGGTATCGCCCAACCCGGCCTCAGCCGGCAGATTCTGAATCTGGAAAGCCTAGTCGGCATCCCGCTACTCAATCGAGCCAAGCGGTCCGTGCAGCTGACGCTGTCGGGACAATTGCTGTTCGACGAAGCCCGAAAGATCGTCGCCCAGGCCGACCTCGCACTGTCCGAACTGCAGCGGGTCGGGCGCGGCCAGACAGGAAGGATATCGGTCGGTTATGTGGCCTCGGCCGCCTATTCCGGCGTGCTGACGGAATCACTGACCTCTTTCCGCCATGAATTCCCCGAGATCGAACTCCAGCTTGTCGAGATCGAGATGCGCCAGCAGCTCGCGATGATTTCGGAAGGCGACCTCGACTTCGGCTACATCCGCCCGCCCGCGCCGATCCCGGCCGGCCTCACCACGACAACCGTGCTTCGCGAGGTACTGGTCGTGGCGCTGCCGGAGGCCCATCCCCTCGCCGCACAGCATGCGATCGAGCTCACGGCCCTCTCGGAACAGACCTTCATAACGCCGCGCCAGCCCGCCGATGTCGGTTTCCACTCCAATACGCTCGATGCCTGCAAGGACGCCGGCCTTGCCCCAAAGATCAGTGCGACAGGCCGGGATTTTACCACTATCATAAGCATGGTCGCCGTCGGGCTCGGCATCGCGCTCGTGCCGCAGTCGCTGCAATGCCTGCAGCTTCCCGGCGTTCGTTATGTTTCACTGGCGCGAAATCGCGTCACGTCCGACCTCGCGGTCGCCTACCGCAAGGTCGAAGCCTCGGCGGCCGTGCGCGCCTTTGTCGCGCACCATCGAGCACGCTTCGGCCGTCCCGCCTAGCGCATGCTCTTACAATCTCCTTGTAAAGCTCTGTGCTCGAGGGGACTACGCTCAGTCTTAAAATGACAGCAAGGGATCCAGGTAATTGAGCCGACCTCGAAGACTGGAACCTAGGAGAAGGTTATTACGCCGCTACAACCCGCAACCACCTTGCCCTCCGACCCTTGGTTGATCATCGCCGGCACGGCGCTTTTCCTTGTTGCCTCCTGCGTTATTCCAGCCAACACGAGTATATGAAAGTGCTGCTTTCCGTGTTGCGCGGTTGGCTTTCGTGCAGCGCAAATATTTTGCCGCATCTGCAATTTACCGGTGTTGACGTGCAATCTTGCCCAAGCGGCCATGCACGAAATCTCCGAATTACCACGGACTCCCCGGACGGCCAGTGCACCGCGTCAGCGACTGGCGTTCGCGTCGGTATTGCACGGATCGAACAACCGTGCTGCTAGGGCAAGCTAGCAGAAGGTCTAGGGCTACCTATCGCCACGTCGTGAGCAAACGCCGGTTCGAATAATAGCTATGACACCCCGTGTTGCATCATTCTTCCACCAGCGCCGAAGCGCGGATAGCGCGGTTGCAATCGAGACCACGGACTTCTGCAACTCAGATAACACACTGAAGGGATCCAGCTGTGAAGGTCATGGGCAGAACGGGACGAACAGGTTCAAAAGTGAACACTGTCGCGCAGCAGAACAATCGCAGCGGCACTGCGACGCCTGGTGCGAGAAGCGATGCTGTCTCAGACGGTGGGCCCTCGGCATCCGATTCCGGCCGGGGATGCCGCGGCGATAGTTGCGCGGGCTGCTCTTCTTGCTCCGCCATCGACGCATTGGAAATCACCGGTCTTAAGTATTTCCACACCGACAGCGCGCTCGCCGATCCCGAAGCGCTCTATTTGGGTGTTCGACTCCGTGACTTGGCACTGCTGCCCGGCGGAAAAGCAATCCACGGGATGCCCGACGGGTGGTTGGCCGACCTTGCGTCACTCTGCAGGAAATAGCCCATGAAACCGCTCGTCGGAACGAGGGCACTGTTCAGCGACTTTGCGACATTTCCAGTTCTTTGGTTCCGCCGTCGCCGGAACCGCTAAGGAGGTGGCATGAAAAAGGCCGCGCCCGCTGAGAGAACGGATCACTGAGAGATGCCGATGATGATCGAGGGACAGTCACGCTTCCAGCCTTTCGGCTTATCTTATTGGGGTTTTCGAGATCTCAACAAGGGAGTTGGAAGCATGACTGCCTCTTATGATTACCATATCGGGGTGGACTACCACAAATCCTACAGCCATCTGGTGGTGCAGGATTCGGCGGGTAAGACGCTACGCTCTGGCCGGGTGCCGGGAGCCAAACGCCACTCTGTGACCGAAGCCACAGGCATCAGGTCACGCACTGGAAACTGGTTCGACAACCGAGGAATCACCCATCCAGCGGAAGGAAGAGATTTAGCCGATCGGCGCAAATGCCGGTCAAAACACAACCGAACCCAAGGAAAGCCGCCAAATGGAGGTGTTTTGCCCCTTGAGTTCTTTCATTGGAGACCATGATGAAGTCTATTCTTCGAACCATGCTTGTTCCTGCCGTTGTTGCTCTAGGAGCCGTACAAGTCGCGATCGCGGCAGACGACGGCGCGAGGGTCACGCCGTTGATGTCCAAGGACTTGCAGGATTATCCCGGAAAGGAGGGATTGATGCTGTCGGTCGAATATCAGCCAGGTGGCTCATCGCCCATCCACCGACACGACGCTCACGCCTTCGTCTACGTACTGGAGGGCTCGATCGTGATGCAGGTGAAGGGTGGCAAAGAGGTTACCGTCGCTCCAGGGGAGACCTACTACGAAAGCCCTTCCGACATTCACCTGATTAGTAGGAACGCGAGCACGACCAGTCCGGCGAGGTTCGTTGTGGTGCTGCTGAAAAAGAAGGACGCGCCGGCGGTTATGCCCGTCCAATGAACAGTCCAACCTGAAAAACGAAAGGAAAGCAAACCATGCAATCTCGTCAAAGCGACTACTTCAAACTAGCTGAACCGGGCATCAAACACCTCTTCGCGCTTGAGGGTGCTTTCAAGAATGGTCCGCTGGAGCCGAAGCTGCTGCACCTTGTTAAATTGCGCGCGTCGCAGATCAATTCGTGCGTGTTCTGTATCCATCTGCACACTACAGAAGCTCTCAAGGACGGCGAAGAGCCGATGCGCCTATATCTGTTGACGGGGTGGCGTGAGGCAACGATTTACACCCGACGCGAGCGCGCTGCTCTTGCCTGGACAGAGGCGCTGACCAACGTGGCGCAGACCGGGGCACCCGACGAGGATTGGGCGCTGATCGAGGAGGCTTTTACCGCAGAAGAGCGATCCTGGCTGTCCCTTGCGATCGGAGCGATCAATCTTTGGAACCGGATTCAGGTAGGATTCAGGGCTACTCATCCTGCCTGATTGACCGCGCTGCGCCATCTTGACTACGTCTGTGTGGCGCAGCGGTTCCCGTGCCGGCATGTAGACTTGACGGGATCGGGCAGAAGACAGCGCCGGACCCACGAGCTCTCGAACCGGGCCGCGAAGCTGACAGTCGAAAATTCGTAAGTTCTTTTTTCACGCTATTGCGTTACTAGTTGAAAGCAAGACACCGCATCCGGACGACAATGCCCAATTCTTGGGAGCGGATTAATCGCCCGGACGCCTACTATTGGAGCCCGGGCCGCCTCTGGCCAAGACACACCGCCCAGCAGGTTCTTTCGGCGAATTCGCCGTGTAGGTAATTTCGAAGACGCCACGGAGTCGGAAACGCGTTGCAGACGACCCGCCTTGGCTCCATTGAGAACTTCGGCGACACGATTTTACGCTTCCGCCCTTCCCAAACCCGAGCCGCTTCGTACAACGTGAGAACCTCAAT
>Ga0247819_10001548_pt1 | contig 12376 bp, 11 predicted proteins | sample 13C_Xylose_Day6_FD_193428 | JGI IMG/M metagenome (GOLD analysis project Ga0247819, IMG submission 193428) | Soil microbial communities from agricultural site in Penn Yan, New York, United States - 13C_Xylose_Day6 | ecosystem: Environmental > Terrestrial > Soil > Agricultural land | place: USA... | reverse complement strand
GATGCTGCGGGACCGAATGATCGGGCTGCCCGGCGCGCATGGGCAACCGCGTAAAGCCCCGGATCAGTCTTTCCTGATCCGCAATCCCTCCAGAAAGGCCCGGAAGCTTCCCACGGCCCGTTTCGAGGTCATTTCGGGGTCGTCGGAATTGGCGATCCACTGGGCGGCGGCGCTGCTTGCCGCGTTGATGAAACGGGCGCATGCCTCCGCATCGATATCGCCGATAGTGCCTTCATCCTTCAGGGCATCGAGGCTTCGCGCGACTGCCGAGATGCAGCCGTTTGCATTTGGCCAGCGCGACGGATCGCCGAGCACCGCCGGCCCGTCACGAAACATGATCCGCTGGATTTCCGGTTCGAGAGCCATGCGCACATAGCCGAGATTCTCCTCGACAAAACCTTCCCACCGGGACTCGGCCCTCGAGGAGATGTCACAGAGCCTCTTCGTCATTTCCGCATCGATTTCGGCCACCACCGCCAACAGCAGGCCTTTTTTGTCGCCAAAATGGTGATAGAGCGCGCCGCGGGTGAGACCGGCCTCGGCGGTGAAGTCATCCATCGACGCTTCCGCATAACCGATGCTGCCAAAGGCCTTGCGGCCGGCAGCCAGAAGCTTCGTCCGCGTCTCGGCAATCATTTCACTGCGAGGTTTGCGCATTTTTTCTCCATTTTCCACATACGACGCGTATATTAGTTGACATACGCGCCGTATGCAATTATCTCATTCACATACGCCACGTATGTATGTGGTGGACACCCTCTGAACAAGGTGCATCCCGATGGCTAATCCATACAGAGAAATTTTCCGGGCTCCAGGCGCAAAAGGCTTTTCCGCCGCCGGTTTCTTCGCCCGCCTTCCCATTGCCATGGCCCCGATCGGCATCGTCGCCATGCTTTCGCAAACCCATGGCGAATATTGGCTGGCCGGCGCCGTCTCCGCAACCTTTGCGCTGACCAATGCCGCCGTCTCCCCACAAATCTCCCGGCTGGTGGATCGCAAGGGGCAGAGCAAGGTCCTCATCCCCGCCACCATCGTCTCGGTCATCGCCTTTGCGGCGCTGATTATCGCGACAAACCAGAAATGGCCGGCCTGGACGCTGTTCCTTTCCGCCTTCCTCGCCGCTGCCATGCCGAGCATTCCGGCCATGATGCGCGCCCGCTGGACGGAAATCTTCCGCGACCGGCCGGAACTGAACACCGCATTCGCCTTTGAATCCGCCGCCGACGAACTCGTCTACATTTCCGGCGCCTCGCTTTCCGTCGGCCTGGCAGTCTCGCTCTTTCCGGAAGCGGGCATGATGATCAGCACCACCTTCCTGGCGCTCGGCACCTTCGCTTTCCTTCTGCAACGTTCGACCGAGCCCAAGGTACGCCCGGTTGAAAGCGGTCGCCGGCAGCGTTCGGCCATCTCCCTGCGTCCGGTCCAGATCATCACGCTTGCGCTGATCTTTGTCGGCTCCACTTTCGCCACTGCCGAGGTAAGTGCCGTCGCAATCACCAAGGAACTTGGCCAACCGGAAGCCGCCAGCCTCGTCATCGGCGTCTATGCCATCGGGTCCTTCGTGGTCGGCCTCATTCTCGGCGCGCTCAATCCCAAAATGCCGCTGCAACGCCAACTGCTGATCGCCGTCAGCGTGCTTGCACTCACCGCTCTGCCGCTGCTTGTCGCCAGCACTTCTGTCGCCCTTCTGGCTTTTGCCGTTTTCCTCAGCGGCGTTGCAATCTCTCCGATCTTCATCACCTCATTCGGCCTGATCGAGCGCCGTGTGCCTGAATCGATGCTGACGGAAGGCGTGACCTGGGTGATGACCGGCATCGGTATCGGCATGGCGCTCGGGGCATTTCTCTCCGGCTGGGTCATCGATAATTTCGGCCCGGATAACGGTTTCTGGGTGTCAGTCGCCGCAAGCCTTTCGACCGTTGCCATCATCACGCTCGGTCAGCGCAGCCTCTCCGGAGATCGCGAAAGATCCGGCATAGAGGCCGTGGCGCAGCCCGCCGAATAACAACCTTTACTCGTAGTCTGCCTCATTCATCGCGGTAATTGATATTTGCGCAGGAAAGGTCACAGACCAATCTATAGTACAGCGATTGTTTTACTTTGCTGTCGCCCCGCAAGCATGATACCGGCAACATTGATGGCCGATGATATCATGCCTGCGGGGCGATCCTGCTTATCGACGCCGTCGCTTCGCATATTCTCGAATTCGGCACCGACTGCTGCATCGTTCGACACTATCTGCTGGCCGGAGATGAAGCGGCCTTGCCGCCCGCATCTGCGAGAACCTGCGCGAAAATGCCGTGGGCCATATCTTCCTCCGGGCCGAGAATTGCCGATATGACATCGCCGCACCTTCGGGAATAAAAATATACTGGCTGCCGCGCTCGGCCGTGTCTTCCGCAAAATTTGTTGAATGCGTTTGCGATGCGGCAATGGAGACAGCCGCTTCCACCAATGATTATTTCCTGTGGCTCGCCAATGCATTCTCCCAATGGCAGGGCTTTCGGGACAAATTATCCGTCCTGTCCAAAAAACGTTATCTCAACGCCTGCTACTGGCGGGACGACATGACGACGAACCACTGACGAAGGACACAAATCACGGCTCCGCGCGACCCCGCATTCAACCCATGCGCTCGGACACGTGTTCTCCGGGAGACGCGGGAAAGACAACCGTCCTGTTTCCATTTAGGAAGACCCGGTGATGAATATGGGCGTGGATGGCCCGCGCAAGAACCTGGCTTTCCACATCCCGACCCAGGCTGACATAGTCCATCGCGCTTTGGGCATGGGTTACGCGGATCGTATCCTGCTCGATGATCGGCCCTTCATCGAGATCGGCGGTGACGTAATGGGCGGTCGCGCCGATCAGCCTCACCCCGCGTTCATAGGCCTGTTTATAAGGGTTGGCGCCCTTGAAAGATGGCAGGAAAGAATGATGGATGTTGATGATGCGGCCAGACATTTCCTGACACAGCCGGTCCGACAGGACCTGCATGTAGCGCGCAAGCACCACAAGCTCCGCTCCGGTATCCCGCACCACCTGCAGGATCGCGGCTTCCGCCTCGGGCTTCGTTTCCGGCGTGACGCGAATGTGGTGAAAGGGAATATCCTCGTTCACCACCTGCTTCTGGTAATCGAGGTGATTGGAAATCACCGCGACGATCTCGACCGGCAGCGCGCCGATGCGGGAGCGATACAGCAGATCGTTGAGACAATGACCGAAGCGCGAGACCATGATCACGACCTTCGTCTTTCGCGAAAGGTCATGAATATCATAGTCCATATCGAAATCGGCCGCGACGGGACCAAAGCCGTCGAGCAGCGCATCGCGTCCCGATCCCTGTTCGGAAACGAAGCTCAACCGCATGAAAAAGCGGCCAGTCTCCTGGTCGGTGAATTGCGAACTGTCGTTGATATTGCATCCGGACCGGGCGAGATAACCGGATACGGCGGCGACGATGCCGCTGCGCGCCGGGCACGCGACTGTCATTATATAGGTGCTCAAATCCTGCTCCCCTGGGTCTTTGCCGCGCGGACGGATCGCCCGCGCTTTCGCGCAGATTGCCTATCAACCGCCGGCCGTGGTCAGGACGGCGATTGAGACTAATCGAAGCCCGGCAGGGCCGCTTACGAACCGTAGATCGGGAAGGCCTCGCAAAGTGCAGCAACCTCTCCCCGCACCTCGGCTTCGACCGCGGCATCCCCTTCGGCATTCGCCGCCAGCGCGTCGATGACACGTAAGATCAGCGCGCCGATCTGTTCGAATTCGGCCACGCCGAAACCGCGGGTGGTACCCGCCGAGCTTCCAAGCCTGACGCCCGAAGTGACGAAGGGCTTTTCCGGGTCGTTGGGAATGGCGTTCTTGTTGCAGGTAAGCCCCGCCCGCTCCAGAGCGATTTCGGCAACCTTGCCGGTCACGCCTTTCGGCCGCAGATCGACCAGCACCATGTGGCTGTCGGTTCCACCCGAGACGATGCCCAGACCACCCTTCGTCAGCACCTTTGCCAGCGCCTGCGCATTGGCGATGACCTGGCCGGCATAGTCGGAAAATTCCGGACGCAAGGCCTCGCCGAAAGCCACGGCCTTGGCGGCGATGACGTGCATCAGGGGGCCGCCCTGATTGCCGGGGAAGACGGCCGAGTTCAGCTTCTTCGCCAGATCGGCGTCATTGGTAAGGATCACGCCGCCGCGGGGGCCGCGCAGGGTCTTGTGGGTGGTGGAGGTGACGACATGGGCGTGCGGCACCGGGTTCGGATATTTGCCGCCGGCGATCAGACCGGCATAATGGGCCATGTCGACCATCAGATAAGCGCCGACTTCGTCGGCTATTCTGCGGAAGCCGGCAAAATCGATCTGGCGCGGATAGGCCGATGCGCCCGCCACGATCAGCTTCGGCTTGGTCTCCAGCGCCCGCGCCCGCACCTTCTCCATATCGATCAGATGTGTATCGGCATCGACCTCATAGGAGACGACATCGAACCACTTGCCGGACATCGTCACCGGCGAACCGTGGGTCAGGTGGCCGCCATGGGCAAGTGACATGCCCATGATCCGGTCGCCCGGCTGCAGCAGCGCCAGAAACACCGCCTGATTGGCCTGCGCGCCGGAATGCGGCTGCACATTGGCGAATTCCGCACCGAAGAGCTGCTTCAACCGGTCGATGGCGACCTGTTCGACCTTGTCGACAAATTCGCAGCCGCCGTAATAACGCTTGCCGGGATAGCCCTCGGCATATTTGTTGGTCAGCACCGAGCCTTGAGCCGCCAGAACATCGGCGGAAACGATGTTTTCCGAAGCGATGAGCTCGATCTGCGTTTTCTGGCGGTCGAGTTCCTCGGCGATGGCGTCAGCGATCACCGTGTCCGAAACGGTATTATGTGACAGGCGGTTGAGCATTGTTTTCTCCTCCCAGATCAAGCGATATCAGCCGCAAGTTCCTTGCAGCCGGTTTCAAGCAAATGGCCAAGATGCGACACGAAACTGTTCCAGATATCCATGCGGAAACGGTTTTCCGCATCGCGCCAGAGCACCACGGTCACGCCGTCGAAAATCGTTCGGCGCGCCTCACCGACAGCAATGGTGTCGATATCGCGGGCGCAGCCCAGCGTCAGCAGTTCGCCAGCCTGTGGCCCCTCGATCGAGAGCGTCACTTCCCGGCCGGAAATGTCGACGAGGCTGTGTGGGTGGCTGGCATAGACAGCGCCGCAGGCCGCAATCAGCCTGTCGGCTTCCCCTGTCGGAGCAAGGATCGTCCATTCGTCGGGACCGAGGCGCACGGCCTCGATTTCGCCTGCGGCGGAGCGGGTGCCGATCCGGTCGGGCAAGGCAAGGCCAAGGGCGGCGCTGAGCGGGGTGAGATCACCCCGGGCGCGTAGCGACAGCCGCGTCTGCACCGGCAGGATGCTGACCCGGGCCGCTTTGCTCTCGGCCAAAGTGCCGGAAACGAGGGAGGAAACGCGCATGTTCATTGTCATCTCCGGGTCAGATTTTCAGGCGGGTATTTTCGGGATCGACAAAGACCATCCCGGTGATTTTCGCGGCAATGGTGCGGTCCAGCATGGGGATGTAGACGGTCTCGCCCATCCGCTCATGGCCACCCTCCACCAGAGCCAGCGCGATGGGCTGGCCGGCGGCATCCGAGTGATAGGACGAGGTGACGTGGCCGACCATTTTCATCGGGATCGGCTGTTTCGGATCAAAGACGATCTGCGCGCCCTCTTCCAGCTTCGAGCGGTCTTCGGTCAGAAGGCCGACGAGATGACGGCGATCCTTGGCGACGAGATCGGGGCGGGCAAGGCCACGCTTGCCGACGAAATCCGGCTTGTTCTTGCCCACGGCCCAGCCCATCGCGGCGTCATAGGGCGTGACGGTACCATCGGTATCCTGACCGACGATGATGTAACCCTTTTCGGCACGCAGCACATGCATGGTCTCGGTGCCGTAAGGCGTGATGCCATATTGCTGGCCGGCCTCCCACAGGATTTCCCAGAGCTTGCGGCCGAGCGGTGCAGGGACATTGACCTCGAAGCCGATCTCGCCGGTGAAGCTGACGCGGAACAGCCGCGCCGGCATGCCGGCCACCGTGCACTCCACGCAGGACATATGCGGGAAGGCCTCTTCCGTCAGTTCGACGCCTTCCACCAGCGGCGCGAGCAGCTTTGCCGCGTTCGGGCCGTTCAGCGCAATGGTGGACCATTGTTCGGTCGTCGAGGTCAGCCAGACATTGAGATCCGGCCACTCCGTCTGGAGGTAATCCTCCATCATGTTCAGCACCCGGGCGGCGCCGCCTGTCGTGGTGGTGACGTGGAAACGGTCTTCGGTCATGCGGCCGATGACGCCATCGTCGCGAATGAAGCCGTCATCGCCGAGCAGCAGGCCATAACGGCAACGGCCGGCGGCGAGCTTCGTCCAGGGATTGGTATACATGCGGTTCATGAACTCGACCGCATCAGGCCCGACAACCTCGATCTTGCCGAGCGTCGAGGCGTCGAAAATGCCCACACTCTGGCGCACCGCCCGGCATTCACGGCCGACAGCCGCATCCATGTCTTCGCCCGGTTTAGGGAAATACCAGGCGCGACGCCATTGTCCGACCGGCTCGTAGACCGCGCCATGGGCCTCAGCCCACCCGTCGATCTGCGTCTTGCGCGTTACCTCGAAATGCGCGCCGCGGTGATAACCGGCGAAGGCTCCGAAGGTCGTCGGCGTATAGGGCGGGCGGAAGGTGGTGAGGCCGACCTGCGGCTGGCGTTTGCCGAGTGCTTCCGCCGCGATGTTGAGGCCGTTGATGTTGGACATCTTGCCCTGATCGGTCGCCATGCCGTTGGTGGTGTAGCGCTTGACGTGCTCTATGGAACGCATGCCCTCACGCACGGCGAGCCTCAGATCCTTGGCGGTCACATCGTTCTGGTAATCCACGAAAGCCTTGGCCTTGCCGGCATCACGGTCGCTCGGCAGTTCCGTGTGCGAGACGCCGCTGCCGGTGCGGTCATGTTCCACCACAAGAGCGGAAGGGTTGGCGGCCTTGCCGAGCACTGCTGCAACTTCGCGACCCCGTTCAGCACCGTCCTTCAGCGCCGCTTCGATGCCCCACAGCCCGCGTCCGGCCCCGGCAATCACGCAATCCTCGTTGGTGGCGGCAGGAAGGAAGGTAGTCCGCTCATCATCCCAGGCGATCTTGCCCTGCGTATGGGAAAAGAGATGCAGCGACGGCGTCCAGCCGCCGGACATCAGCACCGCATCGCAGGCGATTTCCTGTCCCGCACCGACCGACGCGCCACTAACCGGATTGACCCGGACTGACTTGACGCGCAGCCGCCCCGACGTCGCCGTGACCGTATGCGACAGCTTGACCGGAATGCCGAGCGCACGCGCCTCGTTCACCAGTTCTTCCCGCACCTTGGCGCGGGTATCGACAATGGCCTGAACGCGTGCGCCCGCGCCGTGAAGATCAAACGCCGCATACCAGGCGCTGTCATGGCTCGTCACCACCACCGGCCGGTTGCCGACCTTGACGCCATAGCGGTTGAGATAGGTCTGGGCGGCACCCGCGAGCATCACGCCCGGCCGGTCGTTGCCGTGGAAAACCAGCGGCTTTTCCAGTGCACCCTGCGCCAATACGACGTGACGCGCCCGAACGCGCCACAGGCGTTCGCGCGGCGTATCCTTCGGCACGGCCTCTAAATGGTCGGTCAACTTTTCGCAAAGGCCGATCATGTTCTGGTGGTAATAGGCGATGGCCGTCGTGCGGGTCATTACCTTGACGCCGCGCTCCTTCAGTGCCGTCAATTCATCCGCCAGCCAGTTCCATACGGGCTTGCCATCGATCTTCGCCTGCGGCTCCGACAGCAGCGTGCCGCCGGCTTCGGCATTTTCATCGACCAGCACGACCTTGAGACCATCGACCGCCGCCGCACGCGCCGCCGCCAGACCGGCCGGACCAGCGCCGACGATCAGCACATCGCAATGCAGGTTGCGCGAGGCATAGATATCCGGGTCTTCCTCGGTGGGGGAAACGCCGAGACCCGCGGCCGCGCGAATGAAGGGCTCATAGACCTTGTTCCAGAAGCTCTTCGGCCACATGAAGGTCTTGTAATAGAAACCTGCTGAAAACAGCATATAGGCCATGTCGTTGACAGCGCCGATATCAAATTTCAGGCTCGGATATTTGTTCTGGGAGGTGGTTTCCAGCCCGTTCCAGATTTCCTGCACCGTGGCGCGGGTGTTCGGCTCAAAACGTCCTGCGCTGCGGCGGGTGCCGATCAGCGCATTCGGCTCTTCGGAACCCGCCGCCACCGGGCCGCGCGGGCGGTGGTATTTGAACGAGCGGCCCATGAGATGCACGCCATTGGCGAGAAGTGCCGAGGCGACCGTATCGCCCTTCACGCCGCGATAGGTCCTGCCATCGAAGGTAAAGCTGACCGAGCGGGTGGCATCCACACGGCCACGGCCGGAAACGCGATAGGAGTTCATTTCGACACCTCGGAACTGGCTGGTGCACGGGTCAGGGAAGAAAGTTCTGGACGCGGTTCACCCGCACGATAGGTCGTGAGGAACCGGTCGCTCACCGTGTCACGCACGGCGTTGAAGAAGCGGCCGCAGCCATGCAGATGCCGCCAGCGCTCGAAATGCGGGCCTTTCACGTTTTCGCGGATGAACAGGAATTCTTCCCATTGCTCATCGGTCTGCGACGAAGGATCGGCGGCGCGGGTAATATGGGCCTGCCCGGCATAGGTGAATTCGGCTTCGGGCAGCGTTTCATTGCAATAGGGGCAGCGGATCAAAAGCATGGGGTCGGCTCCTCAATGCGCCACGGCGGCGGCGGCGGCCTCGTCGATCAGGCGGCCGGAGCGGAAGCGTTCCAGCGTGAACGGCGCGTTGATCGGGTGCGGTTCGTTTTTGGCAATGGTCCAGGCGAAGGTGTGGGCAGCGCCCGGCGTGGCCTTGAAACCGCCCGTACCCCAGCCGCAATTGACGTAAAGCCCGTCAACCGGCGTCTTGCCGAGAATGGCCGAGCGATCCGGCGTCACATCGACGATACCGCCCCATTTGCGCAGCATCCGCATGCGATTGAAGATCGGGAAGATTTCGACGATGGCCGCAATCGTATGCTCGATCAGCGGCAGGCCGCCGCGCTGCGAATAGGATGTATATTGGTCCGTACCCGAACCGATAACCAGCTCGCCCTTGTCGGACTGGCTGATATAGGCGTGGACCGCATTCGACATGACAACGCAGGGGAAGATCGGCTTGATCGGCTCCGACACCAGCGCCTGCAAAGGATAGCTTTCGAGCGGCAGGCGCACGCCGGCCGTGTCCATAACAACTGAGGTGTGGCCGGCGGCGGAAACCGCGACCTTCTTCGCCTTGATGAAGCCCCTCGCCGTCTCGACACCAGCGACGGAGCCATCGGCATTGCGACGAATGGCGGTGACCGGGCAGTTCTGGATGATATCGACCCCACGGGCGGCAGCGCCGCGCGCATACCCCCAGGCGACGGCGTCGTGGCGCGCAGTGCCGGCACGTTCCTGAAGCGCACCGCCCATGACAGGATAACGCGCATTCGGCACAATGCTGAGCGGCGGGCAATATTCCTTGCATTCTTCCGGGGTGAGCCAGCGATTGTCCACACCGTTCAAACGGTTGGAATGGATATGACGCTTGAAGCTCTGCACATCGTGCACATTATGCGCCAGCATCAGCACGCCGCGCCTTGAATACATGACGTTGTAGTTCAGCTCCTGGCTCAAGTTCTCCCACAGATCGACGGCGTGATCGTAAAGACGGGCGCTCTCGTCATAGAGATAGTTCGAGCGGATGATCGTCGTGTTGCGGCCGGTATTACCGCCGCCGAGCCAACCCTTGTCGATGACGGCGACATTGGTGATGCCGTGCTGGCTGGCCAGATAATAGGCGGCACCCAAACCATGGCCGCCGGCGCCGACGATGACCACGTCATATTCGGCTTTCGGCTGGCTGTCCGGCCACTGCTCGTCCCAGTTCTTGTGGCCGGTCAGGGCATTCCGCAAAAGATTGAAAGCATTAAAACGCGTCATGAGCGGACCCGATGGTTGGAAAATCTCGTGTCGTAAACGCTATGAGCATTTGCCGCGCCCCGGCTGGACAATCGCGTCTGTTTGCATGAATATTTGCGTCATGACCTCACACCGCGCCAGAAAACGCCTCAGCGTCGCCTTCCTGCTTGCCGACCGCTTCACGCTGTCAGCCTTTGCGAATTTCGTTGATGTGCTGCGTCTTGCCGCCGACGAGGCGGACCGTTCCCGGCCTATCCTGTGTGAGTGGTCGGTGCTCTCGGCAACGCTGGGCAGCGTGCAATCGAGCTGCGGCGTGAAGGTGCAGCCGGATACACGGCTGATGGACGCCGGGCATTACGACTATATCGTCGTTGTCGGCGGCTTGATCAGCGATCACAGCGCCCTGCCGCAGGAAGCGCTGCGGTTCCTGAAAGACCGGGCGGCGGCGGGCATTCCCATCGTCGGGCTCTGCACCGGTGTCTTCATTCTGCATGAAGCGGGCCTGCTTGATGGTTATCGCTGCTGCGTGAGCTGGTTCCACCATCAGGATTTTCTCGACCGTTTCGATACCGTCCAGATGATCTCCGACCAGATTTTCGTCATCGACCGTGACCGGCTGACCTGTTCCGGTGGTCACGGCGCAGCCCATCTGGCGGCTTTCCTCGTCGAGCGCCATGTCGGCCAGTCCGCCGCCATCAAAAGCCTCAACATCATGATGATCGACAGCGCGCTGAGCGGCGAAAAACCCCAGCCCGGCCAGCAGAGCGCGCGAAAGGCCAATGATCCTCTGGTCAAAAAAGCGATCCTGCGGATGCAGCAGAATATCGAGGTTCCGAAAACAGTGCTGGAACTGGCGAACGACCTTGGCCTTGGCCGCCGCAGCCTCGAACGGCGTTTCCTCACCGACCTGAACGCGACGCCGTCCAAGGTCTATCTCGAGCTTCGGCTGGACCGTGCGCTCTCCCTCCTGCGCACCACGCATGACCCGATCACCCAGATTGCGCTCGCCACCGGTTTCTGCGACGCGCCGCATCTTTCTCGCACGCTGCGAACCGAGCGCGGTTTCACGCCCAGCGAATATCGCAAGACGCAGGCCGGCCACACAGCGACTGACGAGGAATTCGCCGTCGGCGTGCTGCTTCCGCAAGCCTGAAATATGTTGCAGCGGCCTAGGAACCCGCAGTCATAAAGGTCAGCCGGGTGAAAGCCGTATAATTGGATTCCGACACCATCAGGGCGGCGAAGACAAGCACGAGGACCGGTGGGAGCAGGATGACGTAGATCAAGACGAGCCGTTCCCAGGCCAGATGCATGAAAATCGCGATGATCAGCCCCGCCTTCAGCAGCATGAATACGATGATCAAAGACCATCGGGGATAGCCCTGAATGCCGAGATAATCGACCATATAGGAGAACGTGCTGAGAACAAAAAGCAGTCCCCAGGCCACCATATAAAGTCTTATCGGATGCTGCTGTGATTGTTCCTGTGCCATGATGCCATCCTCACTCACCACAGATAGAAGAATGCAAAGATGAAGACCCACACCAGATCGACGAAGTGCCAATAAAGCCCCATGATCTCGACGACCTCGTAGTGCCCCTTGCGGCTGGTGAAAAATCCCCGCCTTTCCTGATCGAAATCTCCCCGCCATACCTTGCGCGCGATGATGAGGAGGAACAGCACGCCTATCGAGACATGGGTGCCGTGAAAGCCCGTGATCATGAAGAACGTCGAACCGAATTGCGCCGCACCCCATGGGTTTTCCCAGGGACGCACGCCTTCCTCGATCAGTTTCGTCCATTCGAATGCCTGCATTCCGACGAATGTCGCGCCAAGGAGGGCCGTTACCACCATCAGCGCCGCGGTTTTGCGACGGTCACGGCGGTATCCGAAGTTGACGGCCATGGCCATCGTGCCGCTGCTGCTGATGAGGACGAAGGTCATGATGGCAATCAGGATCAGCGGGATATCCTTGCCGCCAATCGTCAGCGCAAAAACCTCGCTCGGATTGGGCCAGGCGACGGTGGTCGACATGCGCGCGGCCATATAGGCCAGGAGGAAACAGCCGAAAATGAAGATGTCGCTGAGGATGAAGATCCACATCATCGCCTTGCCCCAGGAGACGTTCTTGAACGCCCGCTGGTCCGATGACAGATCGGCGGCAACGCCGCGCAGTCCCGTGGGGCGCAGATGCGGATCGCTTGCTGGCCTTTCCATGGATGCGGTCATGATCGACACTCCTTAGAGGATTTCCAGTAAAAGTGCGTAGCGTCCGGAAAATCTGATGCTTAGATAAAACTTAGAGCGGCGGGACCTGCTCCGGCTCACCTCCCGCCGCT
>Ga0247819_10001547_pt1 | contig 12379 bp, 9 predicted proteins | sample 13C_Xylose_Day6_FD_193428 | JGI IMG/M metagenome (GOLD analysis project Ga0247819, IMG submission 193428) | Soil microbial communities from agricultural site in Penn Yan, New York, United States - 13C_Xylose_Day6 | ecosystem: Environmental > Terrestrial > Soil > Agricultural land | place: USA... | reverse complement strand
GCCCCCCATGCCGCCCGCGACCGGGACGTGCTTGACGATGTCCAGATGCACGCCGCCGCTATGTCCGATCTTCTGCGCGACCAGCCGTGCGGCGCGCAGTGCGAGGTTGCGGTCGTCGGCCGGCACGCCCGACACGTCGACGCTGCCCGAGACCGACACCGTGAAATCGTCGGCCGGCTCGGCCCACACGTCTTCGTACAGCGAGACGGCCTGATACGCCGAAGCGACCTCGTGATAGCCGTCGTCCTGAGCGTCGCCCACCTCGAAGAAGAGGTTCAGCTTGCCCGGCGCCCGGACGTGGACGCGGCCCTCGACGAAGGCGTGAGTCACAGCTGCGCCGACTCCGCCCAGAGGTCGACGTCCAGGCGGCCCGACAGTGCATCGATCTGCTCGAGCTCCTCGATGTCGAACGCCGGTCCGGACAGCGCCGCGACGTTCTCGTCGAGCTGCTCAGGACGCGAGGCGCCGATGAGAGCCGAGGTGACCACCGGGTCGCGCAGCACCCACTGGATCGCCATCTGCGCAAGAGTCTGCCCACGCTCCTTCGCAATGAGATCCAGGCTGCGCAGGGCCGACAGTCCCCCCTGGGAGAGCTGCCGGTCGGGCAGGGAAGAGCGATTCTGGGCGCGGTCGGCGGGACCGTCGCCCAGGTACTTGTCGGTCAGCAGCCCTTGCGCGAGCGGCGTGAACGCGATCGCGCCCATGCCCTCCTGTTTGAGCACACCGGTCAGGCCGTCCTCGACCCAGCGGTTGAGGATCGAGTACGCCGGCTGATGGATCACCAGCGGCGTGCCGAGGCTGCGTGCCACGGCTGCGGCGGTCGCGGTGCGCTCTGCACTGTACGACGAGATGCCGACGTAGAGCGCCTTGCCGTCACGGACGAGGGTGTCGAGGGCTCCGATGGTCTCCTCGATCGGCGTCACAGGGTCGACGCGGTGCGAGTAGAAGATGTCGACGTAATCGACGCTCATGCGCTTCAGCGACTGTTCGGCGCTGGCCAGGATGTACTTGCGCGATCCGAGGTCGCCGTACGGACCGGGCCACATGTCGTAGCCCGCCTTCGACGAGAGGATGAGCTCGTCGCGATACGGCGCGAAGTCCTCTCGCATCATGCGCCCGAAGTTCGTCTCGGCCGTGCCGTACGGCGGGCCGTAGTTGTTCGCGAGATCGAAGTGGGTGATCCCGATGTCGAAGGCGTGCCGCAGCACCGCGCGCTGGTTGTCGAACGGGATGTTGTCGCCGAAGTTCCACCAGAGGCCGAGCGAGATCGGCGGCAGGTACAGTCCGGACGCGCCGACCTGGCGGTACCGGGTCGTGGCGTAGCGGTCCTCGGCCGCCGCGTACGGGCGGTGGAGCTCTTTGACATCGGGGCGGAATCGGGGTGCATCGGTCACGCCCCGAGCCTAGTGCGGGCCGCCGGAGGGCGGCACGGTGCCGGTGCCGTGAACCGCCGCATGTCCGAGCGGGGAAGTCATCGGTTCGCGCGCGAAATCTGGCGGAAACGAGCGGCGCATAGTCTTGCCCCCTGTCCCGAGGAGGTTCTATGGCGACGCTTTCCGCACTGCCCGTCCACCCCCGCAGCTGGGCCGCACTTCTCGAGAGGGACGACATCGTCCTCGACCAGGGTGTTCTGCGGCTCCGGCACGACCGCACGACGCCCGACGACGCGCGCACCGAAGACCTGCTGCTGACGGCGAGCGCCCTCGAAGCGGCCGGCGTGGACGTGCTGCTCGTGCGCCACGACGTGCGCATTCCCGCCCTCGTCGTGGATGTGACGGATGCCGCGGCCGCGGTCGCCGCGCTGCGCGAGCTGCCCGAGCCGCTGTACGTCAAGCGCAAGGCGCACGGGGCGATCCTGGCCGCCGAGCTGGACGACCCCCCTGCCGCCCCCGCCGCCGTCCGCGTGTATCGTCCGCGGATCTCGGAGACCGGCGAGCTGCGCTACAACCACGAGATCGGCATCCGCGTGGAGTTCTGGCGTTTCGGAGACGAGCTCGTCGAGGCGCCGCACGACAACGCCGTCACGCGCCGCCTCACACCGGCATCCGACATCGACTTCACCGACGTCGAACGGTACGGGCGCCGCTGGCGGACGATCGCCGGCATGTTCGACGTGCACCCGGCCGAGTTCACCGAAGACGTCGACATGGTCTTCTCGTGGGTCGACGGCTCCTCGACCGACTTCCAGCGCCAGCGAGCCGCGCAGATGGCCGAGTACGTCGTCGGCGAAGGCGACGACGGGCCGGCGCGCTACCGGCACGTGGACGAGCTGCGCTACGCCCTGCGCAGCGTCCACATGTACGCGCCGTGGGTGCGTCGCATCTTCATCGCCACCGACTCGCCCGCCCCCGCGTGGCTGCTCGATCACCCCAAGGTGACGATCGTGCGCAGCGAGGAGTTCTTCGGCGACACCTCCGCGCTGCCGATCCACAACTCGCACGCGGTCGAGGCGCAGCTGCACCGCATCGACGGGCTGGCCGAGCATTTCCTCTACTCGAACGACGACATGTTCTTCGGACGTCCGGTCGAGCCGGAGCTGTTCTTCTCCCCCGCCGGGCTGTCGCGCTTCGTGGAGTGCGGCGTCAGGATCGGCGCCGGCGGCTCTGCCGTGCACCGCAGCGGGCACGACAACGCCCTGCGCGTGAATCGCGCCCTGCTGCGGGAGCGCTTCGGTCGCACGATCACGCGCGACCTCGAGCACTGCGCGACTCCCCTGCGACGCAGCGTCATGGACGAGGTGGAGCGGGCGTTCCCCGAGGACTTCGCCCGCACCGCGGCATCACGGTTCCGCTCCGCCACCGACATCTCGGTGACCAACAGCCTGTATCACTACTACGCGCAGTTCACCGGCCGCGCCATCGCGACCACCCGGCCACGGGTCCGCTACGTGCAGACCACTCTCGCGGCATCGCTGGCCGGCATGGAGCGGCTTGCACGTCGCCGCGACGTGGACATGTTCTGCCTGAACGACGGCGGCGCGGGCGAGATGCCCGAAGAGCTGCGCGTGCGCACGGTCACCGACATCTTGGAGCGCATGTTCCCGGTGCGCGCACCGTGGGAGAGCGAAGAGGTCAGCGCAGAACGGGAATCGGCTCGGTCGGCGGAGCGATCCGTCGCGTCGCGCTGAGCTGCTGAACACCGGCGTCGGCGAGGCGCCGCTGGGCTTCGGCCGGGTCGATGTATTCGAGGGTCTTGGGCGCCTCGACCGGCACGACCGAGTGGACCACCGTGTCGTCGTAGATGTGCACCATGTTGAACGCCTGTGCGCCGTCCTGTGGCCGGGTGCCGCCGACCGGCACGGTCAGATCCTGCGCATAGCAGGTCGATGACGCGACCGAGACCGGGATGCCGGCGAATGTGGCGAACGTGGAGTAGTGCAGGTGCCCCGCGATGATCGCGCGCACGTCGGTGCCGCGCAGCACCCGCGCGAGGCGCGACTGGTCGCGCAGTTCGACGCTCCCGGCCAGCGGCAGCACGCTCGGAACGGGAGGGTGGTGCATCGCGATGATCGTGCCGAGCGGCGCCGGCGTTGCGAGCACGCCCGCGAGCCACGCGAGCTGAGCGTCGCGGAGTTCGCCGTGGTGGCGCCCCGGCACGCTCGTGTCGAGCGTCACGAGTCGCAGGCCGTCCAGCTCGTCGACTCGATCGACGGGAGCCGGTTTCGAGCCCGGCGTCTCGTCGAGCAGCCGGGCGCGGAACTGGCCACGGTCGTCGTGGTTGCCCATCACCCAGAAGACCCGCGTTCCCAGCCGCGCCGCGAACGGCTCGACCAGAGCACGCAGCTCGGTGTACGCGTCCCCCTCGCCGAGATCGACGAGGTCGCCGGTGAACACGACGCCGTCGGGACTGATGCCGGAGGACTCGATCACCGCAAGAGCGCGGGAGAGGTGGCGGCGTGCATCGACGACGTCGAAGAGGCGTGATCCCGCCGCGCGCAGATGCGTGTCGCTCAAGTGCAGCAGCACCCGTTCGGGCGCCGGATACTCGGCCGTACGCATGGGACCCTCCCCCGTCGGCGCCGCGCAGTCATCGACTCGGTCGCCATCGCCGCCACCGTGACGGGTCTGGGGAAATGTTACAGGCATGTTTCGTGAACACCGTGGCACCGGCGCGCGAACAATCGCTGAAGTCGCCCTATGACGCTCGGGCGATCCGGAGGAAGTCATCGACGCCGAGCTCTTCGCCACGTGCGGTCGGAGCGACCCCGGCGCGCTCCAGAATCTCGGATGCCGCCGCCGCGGTGCCGCCGAGCACCCCCGAAACGGCCTGCCGGAGCATCTTGCGGCGCTGCTGGAATGCGGCATCGACGATCTGGAAGGTGCGGAGCCGCTCGGCCTCCGTCCCGCGCAGCTCGGCGTCGCGAGTGAACGCGACCAGAACGCTGTCGACGTTGGGCACCGGCCAGAACACCTGCCGCGAGACGGTCCCGGCGAGGCGCCACGGTCCGTACCATGCCGCCTTCACACTCGGCGCGCCGTAGATCTTCGATCCGGGCGGGGCTGCGAGCCGTTCGCCGACCTCGGCCTGCACCATGACCACACCGCGCTGCAGGTATGGGAAGGTCTCGAGGAAGTGCAGCAGCACCGGAACCGAGACGTTGTAGGGAAGGTTCGCAACCAGCACCGTGGGTTCGCCGGGCAGCTCCGTCACGCGCAGCGCATCGGCGTCGACGACCTCGAGCGCACCGGGTGCGACGCCGTGCGCCGCCGCGGTCTCGGCAAGGCGGGCGGCCAGGCGGTGGTCGATCTCCACGGCCGTCACCGACGCGCCGGTCTCGAGGACGGCGAGGGTCAGCGACCCCAATCCGGGCCCGATCTCGACGACGCGCTCACCGGGCTGCACCCGTGCGACCTGGACGATCCGGCGCACCGAATTCGCGTCGACGACGAAATTCTGCCCGAGCTTCTTCGTGGGCGTGACGTCCAATTCGGCGGCCAGCGCGCGGATTTCGGACGCGCCGAGGAGGGTCACGGGCATGAGTTCACTGTAGCCGTGCGGGTGTGCTCGCTTTCCTTGACAGGATCGCGCCGCGCACGACAGGGTAAGCCCAGGCGGGCAACGCTGCTCGTCGAAGGCTCGAACGAGGAGGATCGCCCATGAGTTCGGACCCGTCATCCGGCGCCGAAGTCTCCGTGCCGATCACCCGTGTGGTTCTGGTAGCCGCGACCGCGGCGCTCGGCGGATTCCTGTTCGGCTTCGACACGGCTGTCATCAACGGCGCGGTGAGCGCGATCGGCGAGCAGTTCGACACGGGCCCGTTCCTCCTCGGCTTCGCGGTCGCCTCGGCGCTCATCGGCTGCGCGATCGGCGCCTGGTACGCGGGTCGCATCGCGGACCGGTACGGACGCATCCGCGTCATGCTCATCGCCGCAGCGCTGTTCATCGCGAGTGCGATCGGATGCGCGGTCGCCTTCAGCGTGTGGGACCTGTCGTTCTGGCGCGTCGTCGGCGGCCTCGGCGTGGGCGCCGCATCCGTGATCGCTCCCGCGTACATCGCGGAGGTCTCGCCGCCGGCCTACCGAGGTCGACTCGGCTCGCTGCAGCAGCTCGCGATCGTCACCGGCATCTTCGTCGCCCTCCTCAGCGACGCGGCGATCGTCGCGGCGGCCGGCACGGCGACGGCGCCGTGGCTGCTGGGCCTGGAGGCCTGGCGGTGGATGTTCCTGGTCGCGGTCGTGCCCGCCCTGGTCTACGGGGCCATGGCGCTGACGATCCCCGAGTCGCCGCGGTACCTCATCGCGCGCGGAGAGATGAAGAAGGCCAAGGAGGTCCTCAGCCGGTACGTCGGCGGCGACGTCGAGAAGGTCTCGACCGACATCCTCAAGACGGTCGAGGGCAAGTCCGATCGCCCGCGTTTCGCGATCCTCCGCCGGGGCAAGTTCGGTCTGCTGCCGATCGTGTGGATCGGCATCGGTCTGTCGGTGCTGCAGCAGTTCACCGGCATCAACGTGATCTTCTACTACTCCACGACGCTGTGGCAGGCGGTGGGCTTCACCGAGCAGGACTCGCTCACCATCACCGTGATCACGTCGGTGACGAACATCCTCACCACCATCGTCGCGATCATGCTGATCGACAAGGTCGGACGCCGGCCGCTGCTCCTGGTGGGCGCGATCGGCCAGTTCCTCTGCCTGGCGGTGCTCACGCTCATGTTCGCGACCGCGACCGTGGTGGACGGCGAGCCGGTGCTCGAAGGCTCGGCCGGCACGATCGCGCTCGTCGCGGCGAACCTGTATGTCGTGTTCTTCGGGGCGACCTGGGGTCCGGTGGTCTGGGTGCTCCTCGGCGAGATGTTCAGCAACAAGATCCGCGCCGTCGCCCTGTCGGTGGCCGCATCAGCCCAGTGGGCGGCGAACTTCGTCATCTCGACCACGTTCCCGGCGCTGGCCGCGGTGGGTCTCGGCCTCGCCTACGGCGTGTACACGTTCTTCGCGTTCGTGGCGATCTTCTTCGTCCTGAAGTACGTCAAAGAGACGAAGGGGCGCACCCTGGAGTCGATGAGCGAGGAGCCGACACCGGTGGCGTAGCGCCGGTCCGAGTCAGTCCTCGAATTCGCCGTAGACCGCGAGCGTGTTCGCGGCGAGCTGTGCGCACAGCTCGTCGAGGTCGACACCGAGCTCGGCGGCCATGAAGCGCACGGTCAGTGGCACGAGGTAAGGCGCGTTGGGCCGCCCCCGGTGCGGGATGGGCGTGAGGAACGGCGCATCGGTCTCGACCAGAATCCGCTCGCGCGGCGTCACGGCGAGGGCGTCGCGGAGGTTCTGCGCATTCTTGAACGTCAGGTTGCCCGCGAACGACAGGTAGTAGCCCTCATCGGCGGCGATCCGCGCCATCGCATCGTCGCCCGAGAAGCAGTGGAACACAGTGCGGTCGGGCGCGCCGACGCGCTGGAGCGTCTCGAGGACGGCATCGTGTGCGTCACGGTCGTGGATCTGCATCGCAATCCCGTGCTTCTTCGCGAGCGCGATGTGCGCCTCGAATGCCCGGAACTGGGCGGGGAATCCGCCCTCTTCGGTGCGGAAGAAGTCCAGCCCCGTCTCGCCGATCGCGCGCACGCGGGGCTGCGCCGCGAGCTCGTCGATCACCTCGATCGCGGCATCCAGCTCGCCCGCCTGCTCGTACGCGGGGGCTTCGTTCGGGTGGATGGCGACCGCGGCCAGAACACGCTGGTGGGACGCCGCCGCCCAGGCCGACCAGCGGCTCGAGTCGACGTCTCCCCCGGCCTGTACCACCCCCATCACGCCGACCGCGGCGGCGCGATCGAGCTGCTCCTCGAGGCTCAGCGGCTCATCGCCGTCGGCGATCTCGAGGTGCGCGTGATTGTCGTAGACCGGCACCGTCAGCGGCTCGGGCGCGTCCGGCCACCGCACGTCGCGTCTGCCGTCGTTGTGGCGCTCGCGGACGTACTGGCTCGGGTCGGTCATACGCTCTGCTCGACGCGCGGGAACAGCGGGGCGAGTGCGCTCACCGACGCTCCCGCAGGCAGGATGCCCCACCGCCCCGCCTCGCGGATCGGCTGCTCGACGAGCGGTCCGAGAGTGTCGCCCGCGCCGAGGGCGATCCACAGCTTCTCGGTCGCGATCGGGGTCACCGGCGAGAGCAGCACCGCGAGTGCCCGCAGGCCCTCCGCCGCCGTGTACAGCACCGTGCCGAGGCGGCCGCGCTGGGCGTCGTCCTTCGCAAGGGCCCAGGGCTCGTTCTCGGTGATGTAGAGGTTGAGCGCATCGACGATCGTCCAGATCGAGGTGACGGCCTCGTCGATGCGGAAGCGCTCGATCGCCTCGTCGGCCGCGACCGCGGCATCCGCCACCGTCTTCTGGATTGCGAGATCCTGCGCGGTGTACTCGCCCGCGGGCGGAACGATGCCCTCGAAGTAGCGGTCGATCATCGCCGTCGTCCGCGAGGCCAGGTTGCCGAAGCCGTTCGCGAGCTCGGCCTGGTAGCGCGCAGACAGATCCTCCCAAGAGAACGAGCCGTCCTGCCCGAAGGCGATCGCCGAGAGGAAGTAGAAGCGGTACGCGTCCGAGCCGAACACGTCGGTGATCTCGGTCGGGGCGATGCCGGTGAGCTTCGACTTCGACATCTTCTCGCCACCCACGAGCAGCCAGCCGTGCGCGAACACGCCGCGCGGCACCTCGACGCCCGCTGCCATCAGCATCGCCGGCCAGATGACGGCGTGGAATCGGAGAATGTCCTTGCCGACCACGTGATACGCGGGCCAGCGGCGGGCGAACTCCTCCGGCTCCGCACCGTACCCGACCGCAGTCGCGTAGTTCAGCAGCGCGTCGACCCAGACGTAGATGATGTGCGACTGGTCCCACGGCACCGGGATGCCCCAGTCGAACGTCGACCGCGAGATCGACAGGTCTTTCAGGCCCTGCTTGACGAACGAGACGACCTCGTTGCGGGCCGACTCGGGCCGCACGAATTCGCTCTTGTAGAGCTCGAGCAGCTTGTCCTGGAACTCGCTGAGCTTGAAGAAGTAGTTCTTCTCCTGCAGCAGCTCGAGCGGCTTCGAGTGGATCGCGCACACCTTGAGACCCTCGAACGGACCCGTGCCGTCGACGATCTCGGAATCGGTCTTGAACTCTTCGCACCCGACGCAGTACAGCGCCTCGAACTCGCCGGCATAGATGTAACCGCGGTCGTAGATCGCCTGCACGAACTTCTGCACACGCTCCTCGTGGCGCTGCTGCGTCGTGCGGATGAAGTCGTCGTTCGCGACGTCGAGGGTCTTCAGCAGCGGGAACCACGCCTCGCTGACCAGCCGGTCGACCCACTCCTGTGGGGTCGCGCCGTTGGCCGCCGCCGCGCGGAGCATCTTCTGGCCGTGCTCGTCGGTGCCCGTCAGCATCCAGGTGTCGTCGCCCGCCTGGCGATGCCAGCGTGCAAGGGCGTCGACCGCCACCGTCGTGTAGCCGTGGCCGATGTGGGGCACGTCACTCGGATAGTAGATCGGCGTCGTGATGTAGAAGGATTCGCCGGAAGTCACCCGTGAATTCTAGTTGGGCGCGGCCGGGCCGCTCCGTCGTGTGACCCGTGAGGGGTGATCCGCACCTCCGCGACGGTGATCTGTAACAGTCCTCACCCCTTGACCGCGAGCGCGGCTTGGTACAGCTCCCGCGAGGAATGCCCGGTGTGCGCCGAGACCTCCCCCGCGGCATCCTTCAGTCGCGTGCCCGACCGCACGAGTTCGAGCACCTGCGTCACGGCGTCGGGGAAGCTGATCTGCGCCGCCGGTGCGCCCTCCACCACGATGACGAGCTCGCCCCGCACGCCGGCGGCGGCCCACTCGGCGAGTTCGGCGGCCGTGCCGCGCACGACCTCCTCGTACAGCTTGGTCAGTTCGCGGCAGACGGCCGCGCGGCGCCCGGCGCCGAAAGCGGCGGCCATATCGGCGAGGGATGCCGCGACACGGGCGGGTGATTCGAAGAAGACCATGGTGCGCCGCTCGGCGGCGAGTCCGCGCAGCACTCCCCGTCGGTCCCCGGGCTTGCGCGGCAGGAAGCCCTCGAACGTGAAGCGGTCCGTGGGCAGTCCCGACACCGCGAGGGCGGCGAGCACCGCGCTCGGCCCGGGGATCACCGTGACGGTCACGCCGGCAGCCGCGGCGGCCGCGACCAGCCCGTACCCCGGATCGCTCACGGTCGGCATCCCGGCATCGCTCAGTACGAGCACGTCCTGATCGCGCGCGAGGATGACGAGCTCGCCGGCGCGCTCCTTCTCGTTGTGATCGTGCAGGGCGATCAATCGTGGCCGGTTGGCGACGCCGAGCCCCGCGAGAAGGCGCTGCGTCGTGCGGGTGTCTTCGGCCGCGATGACCGTGGCCGTCTCGAGCGCCTCGATCAGCCGCTGCGACGCGTCACCGAGATTGCCGATCGGGGTCGCGGCCAGGATGATCACGCTCCCACCTTAGGCTGGGGCCTGTGACGGCGACGGCTCCCCTCCTCCCCGAGACGCGGCCGTCCTTCTACGACCGGTGGGCCCTGCGGGTAAGAGCCGATCCACGCCTCGCCCGCCGGTGGGCGTGGCTCTCCCCCACCCTCGTCACGCTGCTGGCCGGCATCCTTCGCGTATGGAATCTGGGGCACCCGCACGCGTTCATTTTCGACGAGACGTATTACGTCAAGGATGCGTGGACGCAGTGGCTGCTCGGCTACGCCGCGACCTGGCCCGATGGAGCGAACGAGAGCTTCCTCGCGGGAGACACCGACGTGTTCACCTCGACCGGCAGCTTCGTCGTGCATCCGCCGCTCGGAAAGTTCCTGATCGGCGCGGGCATGGCGCTGTTCGGACCGGACTCGTCGTTCGGCTGGCGCATCGCGACCGCCCTGGTCGGCACAGCGACGGTGCTCGTGCTGTATTTCGTGGCCAGAGCGATGACCGGATCGATCGCGTTCGCGACGGTCGCGTCGCTGCTGATGGCGATCGACGGACTCGCCATCGTCCTCAGCCGGGTCGCCCTGCTCGACAACCTCCTGACCTTCTTCATCCTCCTGGCGTTCTGGTTCGTCCTGCTCGATCGCCGCACGCACCTGGACCGATTGGCCGCCCTCGTCGCCGCGCGCTGGAGCGAGGGCCGCGTGCCCTCGTGGGGTCCGGTGCTCTGGAACCGCCCGTGGGTCATGGCCGCCGGCGCGGCCGCCGGCGCCGCGACCGCGGTCAAGTGGTCGGGTCTCTACGTGATCGCCGCTCTCGGGATCTATCTCGTGGTGACCGATGCCCTGGCCCGGCGGCGCGCCGGAGTGCGGATCTGGCCGGCGGATGCCGCCTTCCGCCAGGGTGCCGCGACGTTCGTGCTCTTCGTTCCCATCGCCCTGGTGATCTACCTCGGCTCCTGGATCAGCTGGCTCACCAGCGACGGCGGCTACGGGCGACAGGCGGCCGTCGAGGCGCCGGTGAGCGGGTTCTGGTCCTGGGTGCCGCCCGCACTGCAGAGCCTCTGGCTGTACCACCGCGCGATCTACGACTTCCACGTCGGACTCACCTCCGAGCACGGCTACGCCAGCCCGGCCTGGCAGTGGCCGCTGCTGCTGCGGCCCACCTCGATGTACTACCAGTCCACGCCGCAGGGGCAGGCGGGGTGCGAGGCCGCCAACGGCTGCGTCGAGAACATCTACAGCATGCCCAACCCGCTGATCTGGTACGCCGCCGTCGCCGCGGTGCTCTACCTGGCGTACCGGTTCGTCCGCACTCGAGACTGGCGCTACGCGCTGATCCTCACCGGTGTCGCCGCCACCTACCTGCCGTGGCTGCTGTACCCCGAGCGCACGATGTTCCAGTTCTATACGATCGCGATCCTGCCGTTCATGCTGCTCGCGCTCACCTTCGCCCTCCGCGACATCGCGGGAGCGTCGGACACCGACCGGTACCGGCGGACGAGCGGCCAGCGGATCGTGCTGGTATTCCTCGTCGTCGCGATCGCACTGTCGGCTTTCTGGTATCCGATCCTCACCGCGACGCCGGTGCCGTACTACTTCTGGCAGGCGCACAACTGGATGCAGAGTTGGATCTGACCGTCAGGCGGCCAGCTCCGCAGGATCGGTGACAGGCAGCCGGCAGGCGAAGTCGCGGCAGTCGTAGGCGGTCGCCCTACCGCCCTGCGCGCTCTTCTCGACGAACAGCTCGAAGCCCGCGCGCGCCCACTCCGCAGCCTGCGCGGGAGTCACGACCGCGAACACGTCGCGCTGTAGGCGGCGCGCGGCCGCCACCAACGGTGCCGATCGCTCTTCGGCGACCACCACGAGCTGACGGGGTGGCTGAGCGAGCTCTGCCGCGACGCGCAGCATCGCACCGTACGCGAGAGGCTGCTCGAGCGCGCCGGCCGCATTCGCGACGACGATACGCTCCGCGACGGCGCGCAGTTCGCCCGGCCCGCCGAGCCGCCACAGCGACACCACAGCGTCGGCGAGCGCGGAGGGTCCCGACGGCTCGTCGCCGTCGGACGCGGCATCCGGCGTCGCGATGCCCTGCGCGGCGAGCACCGGATCACCACCGCCCGGAACCCGTGGCGCACCCCCCTCGTCGATGCAGGCGAGCACGAGATCGCGCGCTCGCTCCGCATAGGCGACCTCGCCGGTCGCGAGGGCCAGTGCCACCAGACCGGAGGCGAGCTGACCGTAGTCCGTGAGACTCGCCGACGCGGTCGAGGCGATCTCGTCGAGCGATGCGCGCACCAGCACGCCGTCTTCTCGGACGTTCGCGCCGAGCACCGCTTCCGCCGCCCACCGCGCCGCCTCGATCCATGCGGGCTCGTCGAGGCCTGCGCCGGCGCGCGCAAGCGCGCCGATCGCGAGGCCGTTCCATCCGGTCACGACCTTGCCGTCGACGGCCGGAGGGTCCAGGTCTGCCCGGCTCCCGGCATCCCTCCCGTAGTACC
>Ga0247819_10001544_pt1 | contig 12402 bp, 10 predicted proteins | sample 13C_Xylose_Day6_FD_193428 | JGI IMG/M metagenome (GOLD analysis project Ga0247819, IMG submission 193428) | Soil microbial communities from agricultural site in Penn Yan, New York, United States - 13C_Xylose_Day6 | ecosystem: Environmental > Terrestrial > Soil > Agricultural land | place: USA... | reverse complement strand
CGTCAGCCGCCGGTGCGTTCGGCAACGCGGTAAAGTCGGGGCTCTCCACCGTCCCATCCGACGACAATGCGCGCACCGAACAACCTCAACGCCCTGCGAGCCTTCGAAGCGGTCGCAAGACATCTGAGCTATACCGCGGCGGCAGCGGAACTGAACGTGACGCCCGCCGCGGTCGGTCAGCTCATCCGCAGTCTGGAAACCTATCTGGACGTCGAGCTGTTTCATCGCTCCGCGTCCGGGCCATCGCGGCTTACCCTGACCGATGCCGCGCGGGCCGCGCTGCCCGATCTGCAAGGCGGCTTCGACCTGCTGTCGAACGGGGTGGAACGGATCAAGGCAAGCAAGTCGCGCATCGCTTTCACGCTGACCGTACCGCCCGCCTTTGCGGACAAGTGGCTGCTGTGGCGCGTCGAACGTTTTCAGCGCAGGCATCCCTATTACGATCTGCGCATCGATACGAGCCGGCATCTGACGGATTTCACCGCGGAACGCATCGACGTCGGCATCCGCTACGGCGCGGGCGTGTGGCCCAATCTGGTCGCGACGTTTCTGCTGCGCGACGAGTTTTTTCCCGTGTGCAGCCCGGCGCTGCTGCGCGGCCGGCACGCGCTGAAAACGCCGGCCGATCTGCGACATCACGCGCTGATCCACGATATTTCGATGAGCGATTTTGGCGTCTTTCCGACGTGGCGCTCGTGGCTGCTGCACGCCGGCTGTCGCGACGCCGTGGGCACTGACCGCGGGCTGCAGCTCAACGACTCGGCGCTCGCGATCCAGACGGCCGTTTCCGGCAACGGTGTCGCGCTCGGCAGAACGACGCTGGTGGAACGCGACCTCGCCGAAGGTCGCCTCGTGAAGCCGTTCGAAGCGGTGCAGGGCTGCGAACTCGCCTACTACCTCGTGCACCGGAAGGAAAGCGGCCAGCCCGCGCCCGTACTCGCGTTCAAGGAGTGGCTGCTGGAAGAAGCGGGCACGCGTTAGGCCATCTTCAGCGCTTGGCGCGCGCCTGATGAGTCACCAGCGACGTCTTCAAGTCGCGGACATTGAAGCGGACGGCAGCAGCGCTTCTTTTGCGGCCGTCCGGGATCTTGTGCACCGAACGGCCGCCTGCCACTCATCCATGAACACCGGGTGACTACAGCGAACGTTCGATCGCCTTCCCGAGCAGTTCCAGACCCAGGTCGATCTCGTCCTCGTGGACGGTCAACGGAGGCGCCATCCGGAAGACACCGCCCATACCGGGCAACTGCACGATGTTCATGCTGAGCCCCAGATTCATGCACTCGCGGGTGATCCTTGAGCCGAGTCCATCCGCCGGCTCCTTCGTGCGGCGGTCCTTGACGATCTCCATACCCAGAAGCAGCCCTCGTCCGCGAATGTCGCCGATGCACCCGAAGCGTTCCATCAGATCCATCAGGCCGCGCCTGAGTCGCTCGCCCATCAGGTTCGCGCGCGCAACCAGTCCCTCGCGCTCGACCACGTCGAGCACTCGCAGACCGACAGCTGCGGGAAGCGGATCGGACACATGGGTCGTATAGAACAGGTAGCCCAGTTCATGGGCCCGCTCCTCTATCTGTGCGGAGGTCACGACGGCCGCGAGCGGCAGGCCGGCGCCAAGCGTCTTCGACAGGGTGAGGATGTCGGGCGTGACGCCATCGCGTTGACAGGCGAACATGGTGCCCGTGCGCCCGATCCCGGTTTGCGCTTCATCGAGGATCATCAACATGCCGCGCTCCTCACATTTGCGCTTCAGTGCGGCCATGTAGCCTTCCGGCAGTTCGATGATCCCGCCGGAACTGAGGATCGGCTCTGCAATGAAGGCGGCAAGATTGCCGCTGGACTGACGATCGATGAGATCGAAGGCGTAGTCCAATTCCGACAGGTAATCGTATTCACCGTTGCGCTCGAAACGCGGCCGGTACAGGAACGGGGCGGGGATCGCGAACGAGCCGACGGCTGCCGGACCGACGCCCTTGCGACCTGCACTGTAGGTCGCGGATGCCGCTCCCCCCGTCATGCCGTGCCAGGACTGCGCAAAGCCCACGATTTCATATTTGCCGGTGACCAGCTTCGCCATGCGAATGGCGGCCTCGTTCGACTCCGCGCCCGTACTGAGCAGCAGCGCCCGGTCGAGCCCGTCGGGCGTGATCTCGGCCAAGCGGGTCGCCAAGTCGACCACCGGTCGCGAAAGCATCCCGCTGAAGAGATGGTCGAGCTTGCCAGCGTATTCGTTGATGACCGACACGATCTCCGGATGGCTGTGCCCGAGCACCGCGCTCATCTGCCCCGAGGTGAAATCCAGGATCGCGCGGCCGTCCGCGTCATAGACGAAGCTGCCCTGGGCGCGCTCGATGATCATCGGCTCGAAGGTGCCTCCATAGCGGATGAGGTGCTGCCTGGCGTTACGCCAAAAAGTTGCATCGTTGTTCCGGGACACCTTGCTTCTCCTTGACGGGTGGCGAGAATAGCTTGCAGTCTAGAGGGCTCTCTGCTTTCATAGAATCGAATAGTTCTTATGGAAGATAGAAGCGGGCCTAATATCTTGAGTCTTTCACTCGAAATCGATCTGCTGCGTTCGTTTATCGTCGTTGCCGAAGTCCGCGCGCTGAGTCGCGCGGCCAGCCGGGTCGGCCGGACCCAGTCCGCGCTGAGTCAGCAGATGAAGCGGCTCGAAGAAATCGTAGATCAGCCGCTGTTTCAGCGCACGGGGCGTGGCGTGGTGCTGACGAATCCCGGCGAACGCCTGTTGATCCACGCCCAGCGAATTCTGCGGCTGCATGACGAGGCGATGGCCGATCTTTCCGGCAAGGGGCTGTCGGGGACGATCCGCTTCGGCTGCCCGGACGACTACGCCGCCGTTTTTCTCCCGCATTTGCTGCGGCAGTTTTCAAGCCAACACCCGCATGCGCTGGTGGAGGTCATTTGCGCCCCGACCCCGCGATTGCTCGAACAGCTGGAGATGCATGCGCTGGACCTTGCCATGATCTCGTTGCCGGAAGACACGGCGAACGAAGACATCATTCGCCGCGAACCGCTCGTCTGGGTTGGCTATCCGGGGCTGGATTCCGCGCACTTCGAACCGTTGCCGCTCGCGCTTTCCGATCCGGACACGCTCGATCACGTGGCTGCTTGCGAAGCGCTGCAACGCTCGGGGAGAGCCTATCGCATCGCCTGCGCGAGCAGCAGTCTTGCGGGCCTCACGGCCCTGGTCCGTTCGGGGCAGGCCTTTGCCGTCATCACACAGACTGCCGTCGCGCCGGATCTCTGCATACTCAATGCCGATCCGGCGCTTCCGCCTTTGCCCGGCATAGGCATTACGCTGAAGTTCGAACGGGAGCGTCCGTCCCTTCTGATCACGGCATTCGCGGAGCACATCCGGCTTACGTTGCCCTTGCTTTGATTGAACAGGCTTTGGGCAGAGGTCGGCGACGTCTCGTCGCCGCTTTGCCGCTACGGCCTGGCGTGTTTCATCGACTGGCCGAATGCACACCCTGATTCCGGTCATTCGATGACGAAGCGCACGAACGGCCGAACGGGGTATCGCTGGCTTCGTCCAGGTTTCAGGCGCTAAGTGCCTGTTTAAACGGTTGCGCGTCGGTTGCCCGATCAACCGTGGATTCCGTTCGACGCTCGAGCGACACCTTGCGCTTTTCTTCAGCGTTCGCGATGAAGTCGGACAGTTCGCGCTCCATGGCTGAATCCTTGGCGCCCGGCTTCCATGTCGCGGCGCCGTATCGCCGGCGCGTGGTCCGGGCAAGTGCCAAGGCTGCCATCGCAGCCTTCGCACATTCGTATTCGACCTGGCCGCAAACGTCGATCGGCTCGCCGAATTCGCGGAACGCTTCCACATACTCCCGCGCGGCGTGCGCCGTTGCCGGGTACTCGCGCAGCTCGGAGATGACCTTGCGGCTCAGGACGTGCCACTGAAGCTTGTCAGGGTAGGCGAAGGCGGGGATGGAGACGCCCTTGCTGGCTTCGCGGCTCATGGGGCCGGCGGGCTCCGCTGTTGCCCAGGCGGCCTTATGCATCATCGTGCGGCAGGTTCGAGCGTAGCTTTCCAGCGATAGCGCAAGCTCCAATGCCGTGTCGCGCCGCTGACGCTTGCGCTCCCTGGCATCCCTTGCCGAGATCCACGCGAGCGTGATGACAGAGCCAACCGCCCCTGACGTCAGTGCCAAAGTCAGCGGAGTGTTCCAGCCAAGTTGCTGGAGATGTTCAAGCCATTCGTGCCACATACGATGCGCCTCGGAGATAGAGGTGCACAGAGTATAAGCAATCGTTTGCGGAGTATTGAGAGCAAAGAATGCGGTGTGTGTTTTCGCCACAAACGTTTCGATGGGGCGCCGCGCATCTTGACAGACCGTGCCGAACGAGGCCAATCGTTGGTCCCAGCGCCAGGACCGGGCGTTTCGCGACATCGGAGAGCGCGGTGCGGCCCTTCGGCGATCGGGCGGCGGCCGTGTCGGAGGCGGGCGACGGACGGTCGAAGGGGCGGGGCATCGGGTCAGCGCGCGGTGGTTGAGTGCCTCATGCATACCGGCATCGCGGCATCGATTCCGTTCTTCTGCGGCTTCGTGGGCTCACTCACGGCCGGCTGGTTCTCCGATCTCATCACGAGCGGCAGCACGAATCGCCGCTCTGGCGCGAAGCCGGCAACCGATTTGCGCCGCCCGGCCGCGCAGCAATCAGATATTGTCCTCGACGACAACGGCCACCGCCCCGGCATTCACCGTGATCCGTGTCCTCTTCGCAAGCGCCGCCGCCGGTGCGCTACCGTCCGCATTGAGGGGCTTCACCTTGTTGAAGATCGCCACGAACTGCCCCGGTGTCACCGTCGCCGAGGCGTACCCGATTCCGTCATGATCGGCATAGGCCATGTCGGGATTGTTCTGCCGGACGAACGCATCGACCGCCTGTGGCGACGCGACCAGCGCGCCGAGCGGCATGCCGGCCGAATAAGTCTTGATGTCCTCGAAGAAAGGCCGGCTGCTGATCCCCGCCGACATCAGGTCGACCATCACCGGCGTACCCGTCGCGGGATTCGGCACGTCGCGCACGACACCCGCCTGGAACGCATGCAGGTCGCCGGTAATCGCAACGAGGTTGCTGATTCCCTGGGACTTCACGAACGACATCAGTTCGGCCTTGTGCGCCGGATAGCCGTCCCAGGCGTCGCAGTCGAGCACGAACACGACGTTCCCGGGCGCCGGGGCAATCGCGCTCAGATCGAGCCACAGGCGATTCATCATCACCTCGTTGCCCCAGACCTTCCATGTCGCGATCGAACCCTTGAGCGTGTCTTTCCACCATTGTGTCTGCGCGGGGCCGAGGATCGACGGCGGCCGCCCGAGCCGTTGCGTGGCGAGCGTCTCGAACTGCGAGAGCACCGCCTGCGGCACGAAGTAGCGGGAGCCGACGAGGTCATTGTCGTTGACCGGATCGTGCCCGAGCGTTTGCGCGATTGCCGCTTCGCTGACGACGTGATCGTCGCGATACAGCCGCTCGTCGGTCATGACGAGATGCACGAGCGAGCCGAAGTGGAAGTCGCGATAGAGACGGATGTTGTCGTAGTTGCCGTTGCGCAGGTCGAACGACACATCGCCCCAGTCGACGGGCAGATATTCCGCCCATGCCTGATTCGCGTTGCGCCGCCGCTGGGTCTCCTGCCGGTTCTCGTTCGTGTAGGTCTGATGGTCCTGCCAGCAGTCGTCGGAGAACTCGTGATCGTCCCAGATCGCGATCATCGGAAAGCGCGCGTGTATCGCCTGCAGACGCGCGTCGCCGCGATACGTGCGGTAGAGCGTGCGGTAATCCGCGAGCGAATTCGCGTAGGTGCCGCCGCTGCGAAGCGGCAATCCGTCTGGCAGCGTGAGCGGCGGATGCGCCGGCTCCGCCGGGCCCGGCTGAGCAGCCGGCCCGACCGTCTCGTAGATGTAGTCGCCCAGGTGCACGACGAAGTCGAGATCCGTTTCGGCTGCGAGCAGCGACATCGCCTGCCAGTGGTTCGCGCTCCAGTTCTGACAGACGAACCAGGCGAAGCGTACGCGCGGGTTCGCTTCATTGGCGGAGGGCGCGGTGCGCGTCGTGCCCGTCGCGCTGATGTCGCTGCCCGCGACGAAGCGGTAATAGTAAGTGGTCTTCGGTGTCAGCCCGGTAACTTTTGCGCGCACCGTATGGTCGAAGTCGGGCACCGCGCTGAGTTGAACGCTCGCGGCGAGTTGCGAGAAATCCTGCAACGGCGACACATGCAACACCAGTGCGACCGCGCCTGGCGCCGCGCCGCTCGAGCCCGTGCAGCGCGTCCAGAAGACGGCGGAGACATCGCGCGGGTCGCCGCTCGCGACGCCCTGCGGGAATGCGAACGTGCCGGTCGGCGGAGGAGGCGGCGTGCTGCTGCCCGGGTTGTTGTCGTCATCGTGGTGACATGCGGTGAGCGTCCCGGTCGCGGCGGCGACCGTATAGAACGCGGACAGCGAGAGGAAACGTCGACGGTCCATGGCAGCGCCTCGCTCCTGTGGGCAGGTGGCGGTTGCGCCGCACGTTCCGGGCCCGGGCATGAGCCATGACGGGGGACGCGAGCGCGGCCTTGGTGATTGGAGCGGTAGCGGGGTGTGACCGTCGATGGACGAAGCGCGGGACGCCAGTCGTGTGGACGTTTTACAAGCTATGAACCGCCGCTCATTGCGTCAGGGAAGGCATTGCATGCGGGGGCGTACATCCAGTGCAAACGCGTTTGCGCCACCCATGCAGTCTCGCCCGCGTACATGCTTGTGCCCCTGCACATGGACTCGCAAGAGAGGGGCCATGCGTGTCTTCGGTCTTTCTCGTCATCACAGCGGCGCGAGATCGAGGCGGAAAAAGAGCGAATTGCGGTCCGGAAAGTCATAGCGAACTGGCAGGTCGGCTGCCGTGACCTGTACGAATCCCTGCCGCTTGTAGAATTGATGCGAGCGTACCGACACGGATGGCGTATCCAGGACGATGGTCGTGATGCCGTTCCTTCCGGCGTGTGACATCAACTCATCGAAGAGGCGGGAAGCACAGCCCATGCCGGCCCCTCGCCAGGCCGCCGAGACGAAAAACTTCTTGAGCACCGCGACCTGTGGTGTCTTGATCTGCAGACCGATCGTGCCAACGACGTGCCCGGTGCCATCCAGCGCGACCCAGAAACCGCCTCCTGTATCCGAATAGTTTCGCGGAATATCGAGCAGGTCGGGCTGGTCTTCGAGCGCAATGCCGACTCCCGATTCGGCGTTCTGGATGTGCAGGATCAGGCCGATGACTTCGTCCTTGTGCGCGTGTCGATAGGTGGTGACGGCAGGCTGACCGGGTTGGGCGTTCGAGGGCATGGGCGCGGAGCGGAGTATGTTGACCCCCCGACTCTAAGGCCCGACCGTAGGGCGATCTAGAACGTTCTTGCGCTGTTTCGCATGGCAACGGCGCTGGGCGTCATACCGAACATGGACTTGAAGTGGCGCCCCATGTGGCTTTGATCCGCAAAACCCGTCGCGACGGCCGCTTCGGAAGGCGCCATGCCGCGCATCAACAGCCGCTTCGCATCGACGAGGCGTAGCACCAGGTGATATCGGTGCGGGCTCAGCCCGAAGGCTGCGGCAAAGCGCCGGCAAAACTCGGGCACCGAAAGAGACGCTTCGCGCGCGAGTTCGTCGAGCGTCACATTGCGGTGGGGGAACGTCCGCATGAAGTCACGGGCTCGAAGGAGGCGCCTGTCCGGCGCAACCGCTGACGGCAGCCGCGTGGTGGCATCGTTCGGATGCAGTGCGCCGAGCATGCGCTCGCAAAAGAGCGTCCATTCGCCATGCCAGGTGGACAGAGCCTGCGGGCGCTCCAGGGACATGGCCGCGAATGCCGCAAACCGTGCGACCAGGCCGGGATTCCGTACGGAAGACGCAAGGACGTGTGGCGACACGCCTTGAATGGCGCACTGCGTCTTCCATTCATCGTCAGGGATGTAGATCATCACGTACTCGCACCCCCGATCGCCGACGCATTTGCCCGCATGCGCCACGTTGGGTGGAATCGCGTAGACCCGGCCTGCGTCGAGAACCTGCGGCTGTCGCTCTTTCGCCGCGATGTCTTTCGTTCCGCGCACGACCGCGCCGATCGCCCACGTGTCGTGCGCGTGCGCAGTGAAGCGGTGATGATCGAAGCGAGCGTGGAAGACTTCGACGCCAGTGCCTTCAAGAAAGCCGTAGCGCGTGAACTGCTTCGAGGTCGTCTTGTGGACACTGACTGACATGCGGGAGACCTGTCTGGCGGGAAATCCGAGGGGACGTGTCTTCTCCGTTCATGTCCGCTCGTGGGTAAGGTACATCGCTTGATGGCTGATGCGCGGCGGCGTCAGCGCGCGCATTGGACAGTTTAACCGATCCCGCAAGCCGGGGCAGGCCCGGTCAAGCGCGACTGCGCCGCGCGGCAGGTCCGGACCGGTTGCTGACAAACGCGTGCTGACACGCGCAGAGGGCTTCGCGCGACCACGCGCACCTGTGTCGTGACAGCATGGCGATGTGCGGCTTCGCGCTCGGCCAATTGTGCGAACTGTGCGAGTTGTGCGAAATGCGCGGAGTCGAGCCCGCCATGGGCATTGGTATCGAGGTGACGCCATGCGGCGATGCGATGCCCGGTTTCCATCAGTAACGCGCTCGCCTTTCGCCCGTGTCAGGCTGTCGGCGCTCTTTATGGAACAAGCGCGCCGCTCGTCCTTGCCCCGACACGCGCAACTGGCAAGAGGCATTGCGAGGCGGGGGACAACAATCGCAAGGCTGCCGCATGCCGGCCTTCCATGTGCAGTGCCGGACACCTGTTCCCAAGGGCGTGCGCCGTAGTGCATTCGAATCTCGCCTGTAACGGAAAGGTCATGCGCAGCCGCGCCCACGATTCCGGTTGACCCGGCGACTGCTACGAATTATTTCATCCGTTTTGCGCCGCTTCGCCAGTGTTCGGTTTCGCGCTTCGAAGATGTAACCACGTAACGCGCGGAGAAATTGCTGTAGCCGGATTGGCAGCTTCGCTCAGTAGGATGTGACTTACGCGCTGTCTTCGAACAAACGTCCGACGCCCTGGAGAACGGAATGCTGAGTCCCCATGAGATTTCCACGCTGCTCCTGATCCAGCGTTCGCCCTATCAGGTGGAAGCGCTCGGGGATGAAACGGCGCGTCTGCGGCATGAACGTCTCGTTGAGGTCGAATTGCTTGCGTCCGGTCACGCGTTTGCGCGGCTGACCTCGAGTGGCCTCGAAATGCTGCGCAGGCTGGATGCTTTCAGCAAGCGCCAGGCGCTCCCCCGCGATGAGCGCAGCGAGCGCCGCGCGTGAACAACCACGCTCCTGCGCAGCGGCACGCCCGATGACGGTTCCCACGGCCTGAATGGTCCTCGAAGGGATGCCGCGCAGCGTTCGATGTCACCGCCCGCGGCGCCGAGCCATGTGAATCGCCGGATAGCGTCGCCTTATCGATCCGCCAGCCGGCCGGAAATGGCGCGCACCATCACCGCGCCAATCACCATGAATGCAGCGACGGCATAGAGTCCGATGCGGTTGTCGTGCGTCGTGACGTTGAGCCAGCCGACCATGTAGGGCGAAACGAAGCCCGCCAGATTGCCGACGCAGTTGATCCCGGCTATGCCCGCCGCCGCCGATGTACCCGCGAGGAACGCCGAAGGCATGCCCCAGAACAGCGACAGCGCCGACAGGATGCCCGCCGCCGCGACGCACAGCGCGATCACCGCGAGCGCCGGCTGATGCCCGACGTAGCCGCTCGCCGCGAATCCGGCCGCGCCGATCACGAGCGCCACCGAGAAGTGCATGCGCCGCGAACGGAAGCGATCCGCGCTCATGCCGGTCAGGATGATCGCCGGAATCGCGACCAGATACGGAATCGCGGAAAGCCAGCCGATCAGCGAGACGTTGGTGAGGCCGCTGTCCTTGATGATCGACGGCAGCCAGAAGCTGATGCCGTAAAGCCCGATGATCTGGCAGAAGTACACGGCGCTGAGCTTCCAGATGTTCCTGTCAGCGAGAAAGTCGCGGGCGCTCGCATGGGTCGTCTTCGCGGCATCCTCGCGCTCGATCGCCTGCGTGACGTTCCACTTCTCGTCGTCGGTCAGCCACTTCGCGTGATGCGGCTTGTCGACCATCAGGCCCAGCACGGCGAAGCCTGCGATCAGCGCGGGAATCGCTTCGAGCAGGAAGAGCCATTGCCATGCGGCCATCACGGTCGAGTGCGTGAACGCGCTGAGAATCCAGCCCGAGAGCGGCCCGCCGACCACGCCCGCGAGCGGGATCGCGATGTAGTACACGCCGAGCGCGAAGCCGCGTTTTTTAGCCGGGAACCAGTAGGTGAGATACAGCATGATGCCGGGCGAGAATCCCGCCTCCGCCACGCCGAGGAAGAACCGCACGATGTAGAACTGCAGCGGCGTCTTCACGAAGAGCGTGAGCGCGGAGACGATCGCCCAGGTGATCATGATGCGCGCGATCCAGCGCCGCGCGCCCACGCGATGCAGGATCAGGTTGCTCGGCACCTCGAAAATGAAATAGCCGATGAAGAAGATGCCCGCGCCGAGGCCGTAGACGGCGTCGCTGAAGCCGAGATCGGAGAGCATCTGCAGCTTCGCGAAGCCCACGTTCACGCGGTCGAGATACGCGCACAGATAACAGATCACGATGAACGGCATGATGCGCCACGTGATCTTCCGGTAGACATCGGCGCGCGAAGACGGCGCGACGACGACGGTATCGCTGATATGGCTCATGTCTCCTCCGTCGCCCTTTGGCGGGCGTTGAGAGATGAAGTGCCCCGCGCCCCGCAGGGCGCGCGGGCGATGTGTGCTTCAGCTTGCGAGCTTGCGCGCGGGCACGTCGAGCTTCATTTCGGCGCGGAACATGTCCTCCATCTCGCGGCGCACGCGCACGGCCTCCTTGCCCGAATCGAACGCGACGTCGCTCCAGCGCACCGGCTGTCCCGCCGCCACCGGCCGTTGCAGCACCATGTTGTGCGCGAGGCCGATCGGCAGCGCGCCGAGCACCAGCGAGTCGGCTGCGGGCATCAGCTTGCCGTAGACCGTATGGCCGCCTTCGCCGTCGAGCCGCTCGCCAGCGCGCAGGTCGCGCTTGGCTGTCGCCGCGACGTCGCCGCTGAAGCCGGCGGTGGCGCCGGTCGCTTCGCCGCGCACGGCGATGCTGGCAATCGAAACGCCCAGTTCCAGCCCGATCAGGTGATACGGCTTGTACATCGCCGCGTAGCGGCCGGTGCTGTCCGTTTTCAGGCCGTATTGAGAGAAACAGTCCCGCACATAGTCGGTCGGGGCCTCGAAGACGGCGTACACGCCCCAGCGCAGATCGCGGAATACAGGACGTCCGTCGCGCTCCAGTGACGACACGACTTCCACGCTGCCGCGATGGGGCAGGATGCCGCCGTCGGGGGCGGGGCGCAGCAGGTTCGGCAAGTCGTCGACGCCGCATGCCGGGAACGCGAGGCCGTCGGAAGGCGGACGCAGTTCACAGGCGTTCGCGACCGCCGCCATTTCGAGCGCCGACTTGGTGCCGTCGAGAAACGAGTTGAACATCTGTGCGTTGAAGTCGCCCGAGCCGACCTGTTCCTCGGTGAAGCCGTAGTAGCTCCACACGGTATCCGGCGTCGACTGGTGATAGACCGGCAGATACTTCGTGCCCTTGCCCGCGCAGATCACTTCGAAACCCGTCGTGCGGGCCCAGTCGACGAGTTCGGCGATGAGCGCCGGCTGGTCGCCCGAGGCCATCGAATAGATGATGCCGGCCTCGGCCGCGCGGCGCGCGAGGAGCGGCCCGGCGAGCACGTCGGCCTCCACGTTCACCATGACGATGTGCTTGCGATGCTTGCAGCAGAGGAGCGCGTGATGAATGCCGGCCGCCGGGCTGCCCGTCGCGTCGATGACGATGTCGACGTGATCGCTCGCGATCATCGCGTCGGCGTCGTCGGTGATGAAGGTCGAGCCGTTCCTGATCGCTTCGCTCCACGAACCCGCGCCGTAACGCTCGGCTTCCCAGCCCACGCGCTGCAACGCGGCGCGTGCGCGGTCCGGCGAAAGATCCGCCACGCCGACGAGATGGACGCCCGGCGTGCGCGGCGCCTGCGACAGATACATGGAGCCGAATTTTCCGGCGCCGATCAGCCCGACCTTGACCGGCGTTCCAGCGTCTGCACGGGCCTTGAGTTTCGCGATGAGCGACATGCTGTCTCCTTCGTTGTAGAGGTGTTGGGCGGCGCGGCTTGCTGCCGCTTGCTTCACTGAGTGCCCGACTGCGTGATCGAGCGGGGTGAAGGCAAGATAGCAGGCTGTTTCCTGCAATAGAATGCGCATATCGACAACCATGCTGTGCAAAAATCCCCATGCGCCAATTC
>Ga0247819_10001543_pt1 | contig 12408 bp, 10 predicted proteins | sample 13C_Xylose_Day6_FD_193428 | JGI IMG/M metagenome (GOLD analysis project Ga0247819, IMG submission 193428) | Soil microbial communities from agricultural site in Penn Yan, New York, United States - 13C_Xylose_Day6 | ecosystem: Environmental > Terrestrial > Soil > Agricultural land | place: USA... | reverse complement strand
CTTCAGCCCTAAGCTTGATGCCAACTTGCAATGGGGGTCAGAGAGTAAAGGGTAATTTAGACTCATACGCTGCACGAATTCTTGCTGGTACGCACTTGCCTGAGTAGAGAGTCCAAACACATTCAAGAAGCCTGAATCCGCCAGTTGATCGCGACTGTCTCTGAACCCGCATGCCTGAGGAGTACAGCCTCTGGCGCCAGGAATTTCAGATAGCCCCTCTGGTGCAGTCTCGTTGGGATTTCCGGTTCGGGGGTAGATGAAAATCACGCACCATCCTGAAAGGTTGGTCAAATCGATATCCATGCCCGTTGTACATGGCAATGAAATCGCGGGCAGATGCCTACCGATTAAAACGTTAGCACTGTGATCGACAGGCAAGTTGTTGTTCATAAAGCTCTCGTTTGTTGATTATTAACGGCGACCTATTGCGTTTGTCAGAGCGGCGGAAACCCTTCCTGGTCAGTCTTCGGCCTGATTCGGGCATAGAAAGAGCCCACGCAAACGACGAAAACGGCCCCAATGCTTGAAGCAACGTAGTACAGGGTTTTATCTGTGTTTATGCTTGGTTGCATCAGGATGTCCAAGCTTGCCATGCCGCCCGCTATCCACCCGAGCAGCCCGGCGCCAAATAGGATCACCTGCGGAAATCGCTCTATCAAATCGAGAACAAACCCACTGCCCCAGACAATGATAGGGATGCTGATCAATACTCCAAGTGAGACGATGAACATATCCCCTCCCGCGGCGCCCGCTATAGCCAAGACGTTGTCCAAAGACATAACAGCGTCGGCAATGACAATCGTCTTTATCGCATTCAGCAATAAGACGGTCCCCTTGATGGAATCGTAGTGGCCCGCTTCTGCCTTCATCAGTTTGATACCCACCCACAAAAGCAAAATCGCCCCGACGATCCTCAAGCCTGGGAGTGCTAACAATTGCATGGCAAAGAAGATCATGGCTATGCGCAGCATAATGGCACCCGCCACGCCGGACATGACGGCCTTGCGCCTGAGGTGTCTGGGAAGATTTCGACAAGCCATGGCGATGACCACGGCATTGTCTGCACCCAACATAATGTCAATGGCAATGATTTGCCCGAGCGCCAGCCAAGTACCAGGTAAATGCAAGAACTCAATCAACTTTAAACTCCTGGCTGCGGCGCAGCGAGAATAGATAGTTTTAAACTCATGTACTTCGAGCGGTATGCTTCGGGCGTCGGATTGACCTTTAACTTAAGTGATAAAGCGGAAACGCACCGAATAGAAGTCCGCCAGCCAGCAGACTCAAACTGGAGAGAATTGCCCACTTCAGTGCAAAGCGCTGGTGGTCACCCAAATCGACTTTCGCCAAGGAAATCAGTAGATAGAGAGCGGGAACCAACGGGCTCAACAAGTGCACGGGTTGACCCACTATGGAGGCACGAGCAATCTCCAAAGGCGTGATGCCATATTGAGCGGCGGTGTGGGCGATCACAGGCAGGATGCCGAAGTAAAAGGCATCATTGGACATGAAGAACGTCAAAGGCATGCTGATCAGCGCGGTGAACACCGCAAGAAAAGGACCAAAGCTGTCAGGGATGATGCTAAGCAAGCTTTTAGCCATGGCATCGACCATGCCTGTACCCGACAGAATCCCTGTAAATATGCCCGCCGCGAATATAAGCGCAGTCACCGCCAATACATTCGAGGCATGGGCAGCAATCCGCTCCCTCTGTTGTTCAATCCTTGGGTAGTTGATCACTATCGCGATAGCAAACCCCACCATAAACAATATCTGGATAGGCATTGCACCGACGACGAGGCAGGCAATCAATACGAGCGTAACGATCAAATTGGGCCAGAACATTTTGGGACGTCGAAGTTTTTCACACTCTTCTGCCGAACCATGCCCCAAGGCCAACGAGCCGTTATGAAAATCCTCTAGATGGATAACGCCAAGTCGAGCACGCTCGCGACGGCCGAGGACAATAGCGGTGAACACCAAGGTCGCCGCGGCAATCAGCAGGGCAGGAATCATCGGGAGAAATATCTCCAACGCGTCCACGTGCAGCGCGGCGGCAGCACGTGCTGTAGGGCCTCCCCATGGTGAGATATTCATGATTCCGGTAGCGATGCTAAGTATGCAAGTCAGGCCGAGAACATTCATGCCAAGGCGCTGGTAAAGTGGCAAAAATGCTGCGCAGGCGATCATGTACGTCGTGGAGCTGTCGCCATCCAGAGACACGAGCATGGTGAGTATTGCGGTACCCACTAGCACTTTCAGCGGATCACCTTTCACCAACTTTAGAATATTGCGTACCAGCGAATCGAAAAGTCCGGCGTCGATCATGATGCCGAAATAAAGGATTGAGAACGTCAACATGACACCTGTAGGGGCCAATGTCTTTACCCCATCCAGCATCATTGACCCCAGTCCTGTGTAGTGACCTCCCAGAACGCCAAACACGATAGGAACGATGATCAAGGCAATTAGCGCCGACAGGCGCTTCGTCATGATCAGGTACATGAAGCAGATAACCATTGAAAAGCCGAGGATTGCCAACATGGCCGGACTCTCTTTTTTTATTAGGCGCACAGAGTCCCCAGCGGCCACATCTGGCCGTTCTGAAGACGGTTTCTGGGGGGAAGCGGGTCAGGCTATGGCGGAGGTGCCGCGCTGGATGGCAAGACGTGGATCATGGGAAAACCTCGCATGTTGTTATGTTTGTTTTATGCAGTTCAGTGTCATCAAGTGAGCAGGCTGCTTGTTCAAATGCTCAAGCAAATGTATTTGATCTCCAGGTATTCCTCGATCCCGTACTTGGAGCCCTCACGACCCAGCCCGGAGGCTTTTACTCCACCGAAGGGTGCGACCTCGTTTGAGATAAGCCCGGTGTTAATGCCGACCATGCCGTACTCCAGCGCTTCGGCAACGCGAAACACACGGGACAGGTCGTAGGCATAGAAGTAGGAAGCCAGGCCAAACTCAGTATCATTCGCCAAGTCGACGACCTCCGCTTCATCCATAAAGCGAAACAGCGGCGCAAGTGGGCCAAAAGTCTCTTCCTTGGCGACCTTTGCGCTATTAGGGACATCCACCAAAATGGTCGGTAAAAAATAGCCGCCACCCTTGGAATGGGCCTGTCCACCCGCAACGATCCGGGCGCCTTTGCTCACAGCGTCATCAATGTGCTCTTTGATCTTCGCGACGGCCTTGGCATCAATCAAAGGGCCGACGCTTACGCCTTCGTCCAAACCGTCGCCGACCCTCAGTTTCGCGACGGCAGCCCGTAGTTTCTCGGAGAACTCATCGTAAACACCGTCCTGCACATACAGCCGATTAACACAGACACATGTCTGCCCCGCATTGCGATACTTCGAAGCAATGGCGCCTTCCACGGCTTTGTCCAAATCAGCGTCATCGAAGACGATGAAGGGCGCATTCCCCCCCAATTCAAGGGACAACTTCTTCAACGTGGGCGCGCTCTGCGCCATCAACCTGGAGCCGATCTCAGTGGAGCCCGTAAAGGAAATCTTGCGCACGATGGGGTTTTCAGTCAGCTCGGCACCAATCTCAGTGGCCGATCCCGTGACAACGTTGAGCACACCTTTGGGGATGCCTGCGCGCTCGGCCAATTCGGCCAGGGCCAGCGCCGAGAACGGCGTCTGACTGGCAGGTTTGACCACCATCGTACATCCGGCTGCCAGCGCCGGCCCCGCTTTGCGGGTGATCATCGCCGCTGGAAAATTCCACGGGGTAATCGCGGCTGTGACACCGATCGGCTGCTTGATGACAAGGAGGCGTTTGTCGGTCTGATGTCCTGGAATCGTATCGCCATAAACACGCTTGGCCTCTTCGGCAAACCACTCTAGAAACGATGCGGCATAGATAATCTCGCCCTTGGCCTCCAGTAGTGGTTTTCCCTGCTCAAGGGTCATGAGCCGGGCCAGGTCATCCTGGTTCTCAAGCACCAACTCGTACCAGCGACGCAACTTGATGGAACGCTCTTTGGCGGTCAGCGCACGCCAACCCGGCAATGCGCGTTGGGCCGCAACAATGGCGCGTTGAGTCTCGATACGCCCCAACCCGGGAACCGTACCAAGCGTCTCTCCATTGGCTGGATTGTCCACAGCAAACGTGACGCCGTTGTCGGCATCGATCCAGATGCCGTCCACGTAGGCTTGTTGTCGAAACAGGGAAGCATCTTTGAGCTGCATGACGTTCTCTTCTGGTTGGAGGATTGGGGTCCCTGAGGTTTGCGTTACGAGGAGCGATTTCATACCGCCGCGCTCAGCGCCTTGATCTCCTGATGCAGGATGTAGTCGTTCTCCGAATAGTCGACCGGACAGTCGATCACATGCACACCGGGGATCTCCAGGCAGTGCTGTACCAACGGTGCGAAAGCGGCTGCGCTGTTAACCCGGTGGCCAAAGGCACCGTAGCTTTGGGCGTAGAGCACGAAGTCCGGGTTTCCGTAGTCCAGACCAAAATCCTCAAACCCCATCTGTGCCTGCTTCCAGCGGATCATTCCGTAAGCGTCGTCGCGCAGGATGATGACCACCAGATTCATCTTCAAACGCACGGCGGTTTCAAGCTCTTGGCTGTTCATCATGAAACCACCGTCGCCGCATACCGCCACAATCGGAATCTGGGAATAGACGAGGCGTGCCGCCATCGCCGAAGGCAAACCGGCCCCCATGGTTGCCAATGCGTTATCCAGCAATACGGTGTTCGGCATGTAGGCCTTGTAGTTGCGGGCAAACCAGATTTTGTAGATGCCATTGTCCAGGGCAACGATGCCGTTGGCCGGCATGACTTGGCGCAGGTCCGCGACCAGTCGTTGCGGGTAAACCGGAAAACGATCGTCGGTGGCGCCTTCGGCCACGTGAGCTTCATTGGCTTCGCGAATCGCCAGCAAACGTTTGAAATCCCAGGTTGGCTGCGCAACTAATGCATCGTTGATCTCCCAGATCGCATTGGCGATATCACCCACCACCTCGATCTGAGGGAAATACACAGGATCGACCTCGGCGGAACGGAAACTGACATGGATCACTTCGGTGCCACCGCGAACCATAAAAAAAGGCGGCTTTTCAATCACGTCATGGCCAATGTTGACGATGAGATCAGCCGACTCCAGCGCACGGTGGACGAAGTCATTGGCCGACAACGCCGCATTGCCCAAAAAACGCGGATGGCGTTCGTCGACGACCCCCTTGCCCAACTGCGTCGTCACGAACGGAATGCCGGTTTTCTCAATCAGTTGAAGCAACACCCGGGCAGTCGACTTGCGGTTAGCCCCCGCGCCGATGACCAACACCGGACTGCGTGCAGCTTGCAACTTGGCAACAGCGGCACGGATGGATTTTGCTTCGGCCACCGGGCGACGGCTAAGGCTTGGCGCAATGGGCGTGCTGTCGGTGTCTTCGGCGGCGATATCTTCAGGCAGCTCCAGGTGCACCGATCCTGGCTTTTCTTCTTCGGCCAGCCGGATAGCTTCACGGATACGCGACGGAATGTTATCGGCGGAAGCCAGTTGATGGGTGTACTTGGTCAGGGGCGCCATCATCCCGCAGACGTCGAGAATCTGGAAACGGCCCTGCTTCGACTTTTTGATAGGCTTCTGACCCGTGATCATCAGCATCGGCATGCCTCCCAGATAGGCATAGGCTCCGGCGGTGACCAGGTTGGTGGCACCCGGGCCAAGCGTCGAGAGGCAGACACCGGTCTTGCCCGTGAGACGACCGTAAGTGGCGGCCATGAAGCCGGCGGGCTGCTCGTGGCGCGTCAGAATCAGCTTGATCGGCGAACGAGACAGCGAGTCAAGTAAGTCGAGGTTTTCTTCGCCGGGGATGCCGAATACATATTCAACACCCTCGTTTTCCAGGCAGCGCACAACCAGCTCAGCAGCTTTCATTTTTCTACGCTCTTCAATAATTCAGTGAATAAACCAGGTTTCTTATGGCGTGAATCGATCGGCAGCCCTTATCCAGTTACGTCGCGTCCTGGACAAGAGGCTTGCCGTTGATGCGTTTACTTGCGCTATGGCTGATGTGTCCCAAGTTTCAAAGAGAGAACGTCAGCTCTTTATTGAAGTAACTCACCGACAGGACATGACCGGGCCCTTTGATATCGAAGGGCTCGCACATGGCTCCAGTCGATACCAGGTGACCGGCACGCAGCGTCACGCCCCGCTCGGCGGCATGCTGGTATAGGGCAGTCAGCGAACTCAGAGGATCTGTAGCCGTGTCACCAAACAGACCTTTTGCCCTGGGTACGCCGTCCAGATTGACGACGGCCGTTTCCGCCAGCTCGCGCATGGCGTGCAGGTCTATGCCTTCGCAAATCGACTTGCCCACGACCAGCGCTTCAAAACCGACGTTATCCGCGGCAAAGCTTGGCCATCCGACAGTTTTGCGGTCGGTGAAGCGCGAGCGCACCACCTCAAAGGTCACACAGGTGGAGCGGATGTCCTCAGGGTTGACCGTTCTGCCAATCACAGGAGGCAGGTCCCGATCCAGGACAAAAGCAATTTCGCACTCGATCGTGACCGGCGTATAAGCAGGCAGTTGCAGGTGAACGCCACTCCCATGCAGGCGCGCTCTTTCGAGCTGTCCTACCAGAGGCCGTGACAATTTCGCGGCGCGCATCGCAGCGGGGCTGCCCACGCCAAGCTTCCAGCCCGCCTGAGTACCGCCGGCCAATTTGAATAGCTCGTCCTGTGCGTCATAACCCTGTTCAAGCGTTGTCGGTTTGACTTCAGCAGGCAGTAGGTTCAACAGCTCGCCACTGCGCCACGCCTTCAACAAAACCGCTGCGGTAGCGTTTGGATCAAAAAGAGAAGTTGGCATGTTGATCTCCTGATTATTGAGCGCGCAGTCGTTGGCAGACGGCGTCAGCAAATTCGAGTGTGGATGCCTGACCTTTCAGGTCCCGAGTCCGTACATTGTCGGTATTTAAGGTTTTGTCGATGGCAATGCGAAGCCGCTGTGCGTCTTGTTCCAGGCCTACATGAGTGAGCATCATGGCCGCGGCCAGCATCAACGAAATCGGGTTGGCGATACCCATGCCGGCGATATCCGGTGCAGACCCATGGACAGCCTCGAAAATCGCGGTATCGGTGCCAAAGTTGGAGCCAGGCGCCATCCCCAGACCGCCCACCAGACCTGCCAACTGGTCGGACAGAATGTCGCCAAACAGATTGGTGCAAAGCAACATGTCGAAACGCCAAGGGTTGAGCACCAGTTGCATGGCGCAGGCATCCACGATCATGTCCTCTATCTCGACCCGTCCTTCGTACTCCTTTGCGACCTCCCGAGCGGCTTCAAGAAACAATCCGGTCAGCTTCTTGAGGATGTTGGCCTTGTGCACGACCGTGATTTTCTTGCGGCCATTTTTAATGGCGTACTCAAAGGCAAACCGCGCAATGCGCTCGCTGCCTTCACGGGTGTTGATGCCACTGGAAACGGCGATCGCCCGAGGATCGTTACCCACCGGGATGTAATACTCATTGGCGACGTAGAAACCCGCCAGGTTCTCCCGAATGAGTACCAGATCAATGTCCTCATAACGTCCCGGGATCAGCGTCTTGGCGGGACGGACATTGCCGAACAATTCAAATGTTTCGCGCAGCCGCACGTTGGATGAACGAAAACCTTCGCCGACAGGCGTCGTCAGCGGGCCTTTGAGCACCAGCTTGCGTGCACGAATACTGTCCAGGGTGGCGTTCGGCAGTGGATCGCCCACGGCTGCGACGCCGGCCATCCCCGCCACTTGTACATCCCAGTCGAAAGGGCTTCCCAACGCGTCCAGAACCCGAACAACCGCTTCGACCACTTCCGGCCCGATACCATCACCTGGAATCAGCGTTGCCGGAATTTTGTTTGAAGATGAATTTTCCACGATGGTTTCTCTTTAGAAGGTGCCGGGTTACTGAAGATGAGCGGTGGAGCCATCTGCTGACGGGGCTGTGGCGCGAAACTCCACGCCCAGCAGCCGCTCATACACTTTGATCATCGCGCCCTTGTCACTGTCGCCATGGCCCTGGAGTACGGCTGTCTGATAGGTCGCCGTAGCGGCGGATAACACGGGTAGCGGAATGCCCATCTTCGCGCTCAACCCGGCGCCACTGACAAGATCCTTGTAGGCATGTTTAAGCGGGTATCCGCTGCTGAACTGCCCAGCCAGAATATGGGGCACGAAAAACTCCGACGCATAGCTACGCCCTGTTCCGCTGTTCACAATCGCCGCCACTTTCTCGGCGTTGAGGCCAAGCTTGACGGCCATCGGCAAGATTTCAGCAATCGCCGCGCAGTTGATATCGAACAACAGTTGATTGATGAGCTTGGCCAGTTGACCGGCACCTGCCGCGCCCATGTAGAGAATGTTCGAAGCCATTTTTTCCAGGCAAGGAACGACCTCGTTGAATACCTGCTCGTTCCCGCCACACATGGCGGTCAATGTCCCGTTAACGGCGCGGGAAGCCATGCCGGAAACCGGGGCGTCCAGAAAGTGGATACCCAGTGCGGCTAATTTCGTTTCGATGCTTAGGGTTTGCGCATAACTGATTGTGCTGGTGTCGACGACGATGCTGCCGGGACGCATCCATTGCGCAATACCTTCGGCACCAAACAGGAAGTGATCGACCACTTCATCATCGGGCAGTGACAAAAACACCAGGTCGCAGTCGGCCAGGGCACGGCGATCGTCAGTCGCTTTCGCTCCCAGCCGTTCCAACTCGGCATAGGCCCGGCCACTGGCGGTATTGACCAATAAGCCGGGGTGAGAACGCAGCAGGTTGATTGCCATGGGCCTGCCCATTTGGCCAAGCCCGATGAATGCCATTTTCATGTTGAAATTCCCTGATTCGATCATGTACGCGGAACAGCGCCATTGAGGGTCGTGGCCTGCAAGAAATCAAAATCCACACCGGTGTCAGCTTGAGTGACCGATTGCAGGAACAACTTGTGATAGCCACGATCGCCGGTCGGTATCACGACCGGTCTGGCTTCAGAACGGCGGCGCATTTCCTCATCCGAGATCAGCACCGATATCTCCCGATTCGATAGACTGAGACGAATACGATCTCCGTTCTGGACATAGGCGAGCGGACCGCCGACCGCCGCTTCGGGGGTGACGTGAAGAACGATGGTGCCGAATGCCGTACCGCTCATGCGCCCATCGGAGATTCGGATGATGTCCTTTACACCGGCCTTGGCCAGCTTTTGCGGGATGGGTATGTATCCCGCCTCGGGCATCCCCGGCCCGCCTTTTGGGCCAATGTTCTTGAGCACCAGGACATCCTCGGCAGTAACGTCCAGGTCATCGCTGTCAATGCGGGCAGCGAGGTCCTCCATGTTTTCGAAAACCACCGCGCGACCTTCATGTTCCATCAAACCTGCGTCAGCCGCCGATTGCTTGATGATTGCACCGCCAGGTGCCAGGTTGCCGCGAAGTACTGCAATGCCTCCTTGGGGATAGATGGGCTGCAAGAAGGGGCGCACGACGTTTTGCTTGAAGGGTGGTTCGCCGCGTTCGAGTTCTTCGCCCAAGGTCCGCCCGGTAACGGTCAGCGCTTCAAGGTTGAGTAAAGGTTTTAGTTCACGCAGCAGCGTGGTCATCCCACCCGCATCGTGAAAATCCTCCATGTACTGGGTGCCAGAAGGCTTGAGATCCACCAGTACTGGCGTCTCACGGCTCATCCGGTCCAAGGCGGCCAAATCCACTTCCAGTCCCATGCGTCCGGCAATGGCAGTGAGGTGGACAATACCGTTGGTGGATCCACCAATGGCCAACAGCACACGCATGGCATTTTCGAACGCGGCCGGGGTCAGGATCTTGTCGATGGTTCGACGCTGGCGAGCCATGTCGACGATGCACGTGCCGGTTTCTTCAGCAATGCGCATGCGATCCGAGGTAACGGCTGGGGGTGTCGCGCAACCCGGCACGGTCATGCCCAGCGCTTCAGCGATACAGGCCATTGTGCTGGCGGTGCCCATGACCGAGCAGGTCCCTACGCTCGCGACCAGCCGGCTGTTAACGTCGGCTATTTCAACGCTGTCTATTTCGCCGGCGCGGAATTTACCCCAGTAGCGTCGGCAGTCAGTGCACGCCCCTACCCGCTCGCCCCGGTGACTACCCGTGAGCATTGAACCGGTAATCAACTGGATGGCGGGGATACCGGCCGAGGCGGCTCCCATCAACTGCGCTGGGACGGTTTTGTCGCAGCCACCGATCAGGACGACTGCATCCATAGGCTGAGCCCGAAGCATTTCCTCAGTGTCCATTGACATCAGATTGCGCAGGTACATGCTGGTGGGCGCCGAAAAACTTTCACCGATCGAGATCGTTGGAAATTCCATTGGCAAGCCACCCGCGTGCTGGATACCACGCTTCAGCGCTTCCACCAGTTGGGGCATGTTTCCGTGACAGGGGTTGTACGCACTACCGGTGGAGGCGATGCCTATGACTGGTTTCTCAAGCGCACCGTCGGTGTAACCCGATCCTTTGATAAACGCTTTTCGTAGAAACAGCGAAAAGCCTTTGTCGCCATAGTTGGTGAGGCCTCGGCGAAGCCCTGAGGTTTCACTCGAATCTTTCGGGGCATTGGAAGGCAAATCATCGTCAAAAGGCATGGCGTCATATTCCGGGTTGCGTAGGGAACGGGAATGCTGTGTCGCCATACTAGGAACGCTTACTCATCATGTGAAATATATTGTTATGATCAGTTTCATCACAAAGTGTGATGTGAACTCAGAAAATGGAGTGCCCGGAAGTGAATTTGAAAGCGCTCAGATGCTGTGTCGAAATAGCCCGCCAAGGCAGCTTTACCAAGGCGGCACACACGCTTCATATCGCCCAGCCTGCATTGAGCATGGCCGTGACTCGCCTTGAGGAAGAGTTGGACGTCATCCTTTTCAACCGTGCGCCACGACAAATCACGGTCACGGCTGAGGGGCAATGCTTTCTGGCCCGTGTCGAACTGGCGCTGTTGGAGCTGGACATGGCACGCCAGGAACTGCGTGACATGGCTCAACTGCACAGTGGCGAAATAAAGTTGGGCGTACCACCGATGTTCGGGATCAACTATGTCCCGGATCTGCTCAGCGCCTTCCGGCGCGAGTACCCCGGAATCGTGATGACCGTCATCGAAGGCAGCGCGGACGCGATTAGCCAACGCCTCGAAAATCGCGAAATCGACGTGGCGTTACTCGAATCTCGGCGAGTGGGAAGCGCATGGGAATCGGTGCTGCTTGGCAACGACGAGATGGTGCTGTGCATGAGGGAGGATCATTCACTGGCTACTGAGCCTCACCTCGAAGCCCATCAGTTGCAAGGCGCAGAGATGGTGGTGTTCGATCAGACATTCCTGCAACGCCATCTGCTCGATGCCTTCTGCAAGGCCTCTGGCATCAGCTATCGGATTGCACTGCAAAGCAATTTTGTATCCCTTGTGACAAAAGCGACGTTCGACGGAATGGGGATATCCACGCTCCTGCGCTCAGTACAGGAACGCGAGCCGGGGATCGTCGGAGTGCCGTTCAAACCAGCCCAGACCATGAGCTTCAGGTTATGTTGGCGAGCGAACGAATACCTTTCCCTGGCGAACAAGCGTTTTGTCGACTTTGCCCAGACTGCTGGTTTCTTCAACAAAGCGTAAGTTTGATATGCAGCCAAACAAGTAATTACCAAATCGACTCATCGGTAAGCATATTCAAGCAGCCAACCACAAGACCCCCTATAGCCGGATCTATAATTTCTCGACGTTTAGCTATCAGCCAATCTGCCGATGCTGACCGGCAGCTTTGGGTCGTTCTCTGCCCCTCGTGATAGGCAGAAATCGGCCGATTCTGTTGAAAAAGTAGCTCCCTTGTCTGGCCTGCGGCAATATCTCGGCATTGGCCAGCAGGGAAGCATGCAGCATGATGGGACAGTTATCGAGTGGGCAGGACCAGCACACTCTGTGGACAGTCCAACCCACTCTAGAAGCCAGCATGTTTGCTCCTACATAGAAGCATACCTTCCCGGCAAGTCGGCTCGAAGGTCGACTCTCTTTTTGCTTATGATTTGACCTGCACCGTCGGAGGGCCGAGTGGATGTTCTGCGAAACAGCCCACCGGGCCCTCGGCCCGCGCCCGAGTGGAACAAAGGATGCACCGGCAAGCCACCGAACTTAACTCAGCGTTTAGCTACGCATTCACGGCGCTTGTACGCAAAGATTCGGAGTTTCAGCGCCCGCATCGCTTGGCACTCAGCGAGCGCGGCTTTACCCAGAAGACGGGCATCCTTCAACTTCAAATGGCGATCCCCAAGGGCCTATGTCGCCTGGCCCAGATTTACCCTGGCCGGTATCATCATTAAGCTGTCGACCAAGCGATTGACACACCAATCCGGATTTCTGAAACAGTGCGGTATCGACCTTCCCTGCGC
>Ga0247819_10001541_pt1 | contig 12431 bp, 15 predicted proteins | sample 13C_Xylose_Day6_FD_193428 | JGI IMG/M metagenome (GOLD analysis project Ga0247819, IMG submission 193428) | Soil microbial communities from agricultural site in Penn Yan, New York, United States - 13C_Xylose_Day6 | ecosystem: Environmental > Terrestrial > Soil > Agricultural land | place: USA... | reverse complement strand
CTGCGGCTGTGGATGAAATTATCCACCGGTGGAAATCAGTGGTTTTCCACAGACAGTTGCGTGGGCTTTAGATTTTTTAAGTGAGGTCCATCCAAGCAGGGCGGCTTTGCAGCCCCGCTTGGATGGACCCGCGTGGAAGGGCGGACTGCGGTGATCTCATTGGCTTACCCACGTTTGGATGCGCCACGGCTATTTTGCAGGGCTGTGATGTTGTCGCCGACTGGGTGAGCGAACTCGTGGGGAGTCAAATGCCCATGGCGGTTGGCGTCGATGTAGTTGCTCCACCACGCCATGATCAGCCTGCGCTGTTCGAGGAATTCGGCCTTGTGGATATAAGCGGCGCGCACGCGGTTGCGTTCCTTGTGACTCATTTGTCTTTCGATGGCTGCGTCGGTCCATAACCCGGACTCAAGCAGGGCGCTACAGGCCATGGTCCTGAAGCCGTGGCCGCACACGTCCTTGCTGGTGTCATAGCCGACGTTGCGGAGCATGGTGTTCACCGTGTTCTCGGACATGGGCTTCCAGTACTTGTGGTCTCCCGGTAGCACTAACTCTGAAAAACGACTGAGGCTGCGTAGGCGCTCCAGTATTTCGATGACCTGCGGCGATAGCGGAACCATTTGAATGTCGCCGTTCATCTTGGTCCCGCGTGTGGAGTTGCGTACCCCTTCAATCGGTGCGCGCGTATCGGGGATTTCCCACATGGCGCGTTGGAAGTCGAACTCACTCCATCGAGCGAAGCGCAACTCGCTGGAGCGGACGAACACATGCAGAGTCAGCAGCACGGCAAGGCGCGTCAGCTCGCGGCCGTTGTAGTTGTCGATTCGGTGTAGCAGTTCGGGTAGGCGGTTGAGGGAGAGGGCCGGGCGATGGACTGTGCGCGGTGCGTGAATCGAGCCTGCCAGATCCAGTGCAGGATTCATGGTGATCTGCCGAGCCCTTTTGGCCCCGCGCATGATGGTGGATAAGTAGTTCTGTACCCGTAACGCCACATCCATGGTGCCGCGTTCCTTGATGCGCTGGGTGATCTCTAGCAGGTCATGGGTATCGAGTTCAGCGATGGGGCGTTGGCCGATCAGCGGGAAGACGTGGGTACGCAGTCGGCTCATCACGGTTTTTGCGTGTCCTTCGGTCCAGCGACGGGACATGTCGGCGTGCCACTCCAGAGCAACGGTTTCGAAAAGCAGTGCCGCTCGCTGGGCTACGATCTTGGCCTTCTTCTTTTCTTCCATTGGGTCGAGGTTGTCGAGCAGCAACGCCTTGGCTTCGTCTCGCTTACGTCGTGCGACGGAAAGGGTAACGATGGGGTAATTGCCGATGATGAGCGTGCCTTCCTTGCCGCTGGGCTTGGTGTACTTCAAGCGCCAGGTCTTCACGCCATTGGGTTTGACGAAAAGGTACATGCCGCCGCCGTCGAACAGTTTGTAGGCGCGTTCGCGGGTTTTGGCCGTGCGGCATTGCAGGTCGCTGAGGGGGATCGCTAGACGTGGCATAGGGGTACGCGCTCCTGACCGGGAAATCGCAGTACCCCTAACATACCCTCGGGGAAGGGGGATTTTGTTGGATCCCGACAGAGGGTCCTGGAACGAAAAAACCCGCCAAAGGGCGGGTTTTCGGGGCTTCCAGAGCATTCGGTGGAATGCAATGGAGCCTAATGTGGTGCCGGCACCAGGAATCGAACCCGGGACCTACTGATTACAAGTAAGTTATACATTGGATGTAAATCAATAAGTTACGGAGTTCTCTGTTACGTGGGCGGCATGCTTAAGGCCTATCATCATCAGGCGCGTGGACCGCTTGTTACGTGTGTTGATAGCTCTTAGGCAAGCCGTCGTCGGAGTCATAAGTGAACCTATAACCAAACTCTAGTGACCGAGTATTTTGCGCAGGGCATCGCTCTTTCTCAGCAGCAAGATAAAACACCATCCATGAAACAGCTTCTATGAACTGCGCTTTCAACGAAGGAACACCATTTTTTTCTACCCAGTTTGGACTCCGCTTATACATGCCGTGAGAGTTACTAAGGGACTCAATCCTATTTTTTGGACTTGGATCTTCAAACCTAAAGCTTTGCGGTTCGTGAGCCACTTCGTTCCTTATCCGGCGGATGACGTGAAGGTCTCGACAGAATGTACTGCTGATCAATCCCATTCGATAAGCTCCATCGATTTTGGAACTCAGAGACCCAAAGGCAGAATTTGGACCATCAAAAAGGGTATCTGATGAGGAAGGGTTCGGAGCTAGTCTGGCAATCATCAGCTCACGCAGTTTTTCCTCGAGAAAAGCTGTACCGATCAACACGACTCCGCGCGGTGATTCATCCCCAAGCTCCTTCTCAAATCGCTTAACAGCGTCGACGTCTGGCCCTGATTGCATGTCTTGCATCCTTCGCATTGATTAAACATGACCGTACCACTGCGCCGTCACTCGGCAGACGGAGATACTGTCGGCAAGCTGTAATCGTACACGTCCATCATCTTCGGGTCGCGGTGGCCGCTGGCCTCCTGTTTATCCGCCCGAGTCCCGACCGTGTCGGTGATGCCTCGTCGTTTCAGATCGTGAAGGGCGAACCGCTGCTCCGGCGTGATGATGTCGTCGGCGAGAGCCAGGGTGATGAAACGTTGCCAAGCCGTATCTAGGCTGGACTTGCGAAGTGGGCCGCCATGGCTGGCGACGATGATGTTTCGTCGTGACGGCGCGATCGGTATCGCGACTTTGCGTTTGGCCCAAACCTTGGCTCGATAGGATTTTGCATGGTCCCAAGCTTTGCGCAGGCGCGGTGTCCAGCGAACAATGTTGTCCCGGCTTCCCTTTCGACGGTTAGTGAGAATGCCGCTCTCCAGTTCATTCGCGTCGGTCAGGGTAATGACTTCGATTCCGCGCAATCTGCAGAGATAGGCCAGCTCCATGACGTAACCGAGGTATTCAGGGCAGCCACCTTTCTCACCCCGCATCAGCAATCCTCGCGCAATTGCCCGATCGATGAGTGTGTCCATGACTTGATGATTCGGCAGGCGGCGTTGCTTTCGCTCGATAGGGGCCTCGATGCCAAGAGCGGGGTTCACTTCCAAGTAACCGCGGTTGCGGCCCCACTGCAGTACTCGACGTAAGTAGCGAAGGGCGTGCGCGGCTTTGGAGGGTGTGCCTTCGTCCGCTAATCTATCAACGAGTCGCTGCACCAGGGCAGAGGTGAATTTTTTCACCGCCAGATCACCCAGTGGTTTGCCCAGCCTGGTGGGTAAGGTCAGCAGGACGTCACGCGAGTAGCAGTAATCGCTATGGGTTTTGGGGCTGAGCTTCTTGTAACGATCACTGTCATGGAACTGTTCGCAAACGTAGCGAAGCGTTCCACGGTCGATATTGGACGCCACGTCCATGATCTGGTGCAGTTCTGCCAGCGAAACGCCGGCCGGCGCAATGTTGCGCCGGCGTTGCTTACCTGCCTCGTCACGGTGCAGTGTGTACCAAACCCCCCCATCTCTCTGGTCAAAGTAAACGGCCGCTGGGAGAGCGGCCTGGTCGATGTGGGAAGGTATGTGCGGGTTATATTTCCGCTTCCGTGCTTTCCTCATAGGATGTCGGCGTCGTATCGCTCTGCTGCTGCGGGCTTCATACCTGCTGCCTGGTTGATGAGGTCCAGCGTTGTCCAAGGCCCGGTGCGGCCACGGAACAAGCGAACGCCCTGGTCAATCAGCGTTCTCTCTACGTCGGAGCGGCGCTGGTAGCCCGTGATGCGCTGCAGGTCTTCAAATATCAAGACGTTGCTCGACATGGTATTCCTCTGCGGTGTTGCGCCCCATTCAGTGTAGTACTTGCACTGGGGCATTGTTGTTAGAACGTGTGGGACGGCTTACTGGCTGACCGGTGGATTAAGTGCCGTCGATCGCCGAAGCTGAAGCTGGTGGTCAGGCTCAAACCTTTCGCACCAGGTGAATCACCAAATCCTCAAACTCACCGCCCTCATCCCACGACTGCCATTCCAGAACAGCCTGAATCTGCGCTTGTGTGCAGTCCCGGACGATAATCTCCCGATGGCCGCGGTTGGCTCGGATCTCTAGCGCATCCACCAGCCCGCCAAGGGCATAGGCTTCGGCGTAGACCGTCCGGCTTTCATCTCCAAACTGAGCCATTACCGCATTCAGCCGGCGTATCTCTGCGATCGCGTTGTCTCGATCCTGATCGTTGATCACTTGAATCTGCATGGCGGTTACTCCCGGAAGATGAAGCAGCGCATGGTGGAAGGGATGTGGGCGGTTGGTGCCATGTCCTGCTGCCGGGCGCGGATCGCGCTTTCCACTCGTTTCTGAGTGTCTAGGCATTGGTGAGCACGGCAGTCTTTGAGCAGGCGTCGCAGCACGGCCAGATCCGGAATGCGCTGACGGTGTTCAAGGGCGACCTCGGCGAACTGGTTGAGGTTGATAGCAATCACGCCGGCCTTTTTGCTGTGATTGACCATCGGCGCAGAAGGCAGCGACTCCAGGTAGTCAAATACCTGCCAGAACTCGTTCACTTCCTTCGGATCGGTGCTGATCGCCGCCTGGCGTTCGTTGGCTGCTTTAAGAATGTATTTGCGGCAGGCCTGGACCATGTGGTCTGGAATCGCGATGACAAGCTGCAGGCAATCCAGCAGTGCCAGCATCATGCTGTGGTTCTTGATTACGCGATCGGATGCCAGGTTACGGGTGGCCCAAAGCTCGGCGCGGTACTTGGGATACAGTTCGGCGAAGCGCTTGAGCACCAGCGGTTCTGCGCGCATTGCCTTCACCATGAAGTGGCTGACGTGTTCCAGTTCGGTCTGGACGATCGCATCAGCAGCTTTGCGGCTCTCATCGGTGATCACCGGCTTGAGAAACGGCAGCCGGACGATACGGCTGATGATCGCTTCGTGGCCGGTAACGATGGCGTTCTGAGCGATCACGATGGATGCGCGAAACGGTGGCTCGTAGGTGTCGTTGCTGTTGGATTTAACGCCCCGGGTACGCAGGGTGCCCCCGCCATAGAAGTCTTTGAATTGGTCCCATTCGAAGGCCTTGGTATTGTCCTCGTTGGTGTTTCGGTCAGCCTCGAGGAGTACCAATGGGAGGTTGGCCACCTGGCCCATAGCCCTGCTCAAGCCCGAGAACGAGCTTTTGGCCGGGTCGAAGCCCTCATAGATCCGCCCGAACAGCTTCCAGATGAATTTGATCAGCGTGGTTTTGCCCGAATCGGGCTCGCCCGACATTTCCATGAACGGGAAACTCTCATGCTCTGCCCTGATCTGCTCTGCGAATAGCGAGCCAAACCAGTAGGTGAGGGCCAAAACTCCGTTCTCGCCGAATACGGTCCAGAGGTTCGGCAGCCAGTCTTCGCGATAGCCCTTGCTGTCCAAGGCCATCTTGAGCTTTACCGACTTCATGAGGCATTTCACCCGCTGCTTGCCGAATTCGAAATAGTCCTCGTCGTTGGCCTTGTAGACAGATCCGCCGTGGATGGCGATGTCATTGAAGATGTACGCCTTGTGATCACGGCTGTAGCCCAGAAAATCGATGGTCTCGACCGTTTTCAGGCCATGGGTCTGCCGGATGATGATCTGATCGAGGTGTTTCTGAGTGCCCATCCAGGTCCCACCAGAGAACATAAGTCGAGTCTTGAACTCACTGCTCGATGAAATCTGTTTGGGCGTGAACGTCCAGTTTTCACCATCGTCCTGATCGACGCCGGTAACGTGAATGTAAAACCACGCTTCGTTCGTAACGTCGTTCACCTGTTTATACAGCGCCTCAAACCGGCAGTTGGCCAGAAGCTTCAGGCTGCAGACGTTCTGCAGGACTTTGCGGCGGGATGCCTTGTCGTTGAGCTGTTGGTCTTCGTGATCTTCGCTCGTTGCCAGCGCTTTCTGTTCCTCTTCGAGCCTCGATAGGTCGAACTTCGCCCAGTAAGTCTGATTGCCGAAATCAAAGGCGAACTCTGGGAAACCTTCCTCCCAGGTGTAGATCAGCAGCGCCTTTTCTTTCGGTGAGGGAGCCAGCAGCAATTCGCCTTCATGGCGTGCAGCATCCAAATCACGCTTGCGCTTGTCGTTGCGGGCCTTACCTTCTTCTTCGAACTGCCAGCGCTGGTGCAAATCGTTCCAGTCGACTTTCTTATCCCGCTGCGGAATGAGCGCAGCCTTACAAGTGAAGCCCATCTCGCGGGCCTGTTTCACCCAGCGCAGCAGGTAGCCGCGTGCAGTTGGTTCGTTGTCCAGGCCCCAGATAAGAGTGGGAAGATTGCCCGGACGCTGCTCGAGCAGTTGCTTCAAAGCTTCGACCGGGAAGTTCACGCTCGACATGGCTGACACCGCATCGACGGAGTTTTGCACTAGGGCAACGGCGTCAAAGATGCCCTCGACTATCCACAGCTCTTTGGCGGTGGCCAGGTCGACACTTGGTGGGCACCACCATTCACCCTGGGCGCTGTATTTGGGTTTGAATCGGGCCTTCATCTTGCCGAAACGAGAAGGGCGATCGATCAGGCGCTCCCAATAGCCACCGTTCGGCAGTGTGAATCGAATCGTGGCGCTGGACTCGTTCGTTTCGTGGTTGACGTAGTTTTCTTGAGTGAACCAACCAGTCATATTTCCCGCGTTCAAGCCACGCGCGAATTCCAAGTACGCACGGGCCGTTACGGTCGGGTCGTTGTCCGTCGCTGGCGCTCGCTTGCTCCAGTCCTCGAACAGGTCCTCATATATTGCTTTGACGTGCTCGATATGACCGCAGCGCTCTGGGCGACCACAGCGGATTTGCCAAGGCTTGTCGTGGCGGGCATACAGCTCTTTCTTGTTGCAGGCAGGGCAAATGCCACCTCGCATGTAGTTTGTGCCTGCACGTAACTTCAGGCCGAAATCGTTTTCCAGCCGCTGAAGTACCTGAGTACGGATATCTTCATTCATCATGATTTTTACTTCGCTGCTTTAAGGCTGAGGCCAAGACTTTGCGTGAGGGCTCCGATCAGATGTTTCTGAGCAGCCATCACCGGGCAATTGGCGAGGATCGATCCGTGGCGAAGGCCATCGGGAATTAGGCGGTATTGGTCTGCGTACCAGAGGTCATTGAGGCTGAGGCGGTATTGCTCGCGCAGGTTGGCCAAGAGCGCTTGAGCCTGATCGGGCGTCAGTTTTGCGTTGATGTTCATGGCGTTTTCCATCGTCAAACCTCAATTTTGGACGCAGCTCACCCAAACCCACGGAGTGTGGGAAAGGCGATTTATTGGGTGGTTGTTACGGTGCGGCTATGCGGAAACGACCGTTGTCCGGCGCGTTGATAATCCGTTCATAGATCAGGCTGACCGGGACTGCCCAGGCATTACCTGTGGCAGGGTCGATGATGACGGTGTGCGTCGACGTGCTGCTGATAGTGTCCAGGCGCTGCCGATCACGAACGGCGGACATATCGCTGCAGGCCAAATGCACCAGTTTTTCAGCAGTCTGTGTCAGCACGTCATAGTCGCTAACCAGGTGCTGCACGGTACGGTCGAACAACTGCTGATCATCGCCAAGGTGTTCGCATTGGTGACGTTCCAGGAACACCAGCGCGGCGGCTTGGAGCATGTCCTGATATTCCTGTACTGCAGGCAACTGAGTCATTTGGATTTCCCCGCCTTCGAAGCGTGCAGTTGGATGACCGCCAGAACCTCGGCGTGCCTGGCTGCCAGATGCAGCGTGTCGGCATGAAGGATGGCTTCAGCTTCGGTCTCGTTGATGGTCCCGTCCTTTAGTGCTTCGGCAATAAGTTGGTCGACGGTGCCCTTCTTGGCTGCCGCATGGATACAGCGGGCATACATCTCGACATTGTCTAGCGAGTCAGGCTCAGCAACAGGAACGAACATGCCGCCATACATGGCCGCTATGTATTCGGGCAAGTGGGTCGTGCCGGCCTCGAGCTCGAGTTGGTAGATCTGAGCATCAGTCAGTGGACGGCTGCTGTTGTTTTCATAGGCGTGATTGTCGAACTTTTTGAGCGTCAACCCGATCCGCGCTGCAGCGCATTCGCGTCCACCTGGATAAGCGCAAATAATTGCACTGACGACCTGTCGCCGAGTTTTTAGAACCGAACTTTTCATGTTCTGCTTTTCCCTTTGGCCCAGCACTATTACTGTTCGATCACGCCGTCTTTAATGCCGAGTAATACGGCGGCGCGATGTGCCTCCCCACGGCGACAAAGGCTCTGTCCACTCAGCACCGCATAAACGGTGCTGGGATTCAGATCATGCAATTTGGCAAAGTCTTTCGCGGATTGACCGCGTTTCTCTAAGGCTTCACGCGCTTGCTTGCGGGCTTGCTCGGTGATGCTTGAGTTCGGCATAGTGCAATTCCTTGCGTTTTCGTGTGATGACGAGCGCAGGATGTGGCAAAAAATTGCCAATGTAAATATGCGAGTGGAAAAAAATTGACTCTTTCTGAAGATATTGGCGTTCGGCTGCGGGAGCTGCGTGCTCAAGCAGGACTTACTCAAGATCAGCTCGCTGAGAAAATGGGCGTTTCGAAGCGCACGCAAGGTAACTATGAGTCTGGAGCCAGTGATCCGCCGGCGTCTTATCTGAGCTTGGCCGCAAGCCAGTTGGGATTCGATGTGGGCTATATCGTCAACGGTGTCCGAGCGACATTGCCGAATGAGGCGCTTTCCGAGGTTGAAGATTTGCTCGTGGCTCAATACAGGAGCATTACGCCAGGAGATCAGGAGGCGATCCGTCGTTTCCTCAAAGCCATGGCCGACGATGCCGCCCGCCATCGGAGCTAATCTGCGACACAGCAAATAATACATTCGTATGCCCCCCCGGTTCTAAACACGTTTCCTGCCCCGATAACTCCGATTCAGCAATGCAATTTTTGGAGTAGTAAGCATGTTGGATCGCAGTAATTACGAACGCGTTTGCATCGGTGCCACTGAGCTTGAATGGCTCGTCCTTTCCAACCTTGAACGCCGCTTGATCGCTCTTTATCGACAGTTGAGTGAAAAGGAACGACGTGAAATCCGCCGGATTTCGGAAGTCTTGGCGACCAATCCGGAAGAGCCAGTTGGTAGCTAACGCCCATTCGATGTAACCGATCGCCGACACTTTTAGGAGTCGGCGGTTTGCACATCACGCCACTGCCTGTGATCCCAACTGTTCAAACAGCTCTCGCTGTTTCGCCCTGGGCAAGTCCCGCAAATGGTCGAATAACATCCTTTCGAATGACTGAGCCGACGGGCTCAGCGTGTGCGAAAACGTCAGGTTCGCGACCCATGTGTGCCCACACTTTGCGTCCAGGCACTGGCAGTACAACTTCGCAAACTCTGTGGATAGCTTCTCTCGTGAAGCGATCCGCCCTTTGTGTCCGCATTTGCATTCAACTCGCATTTATGTCCCTCCCCAGGGCAGCCAATCGCCACCAGTTTGCCACAATATGTAGTGGCAATCTCTTGGCTATGCACTGGATGTAGTGGAATCAACTGCTTCGTCTTGTTTCTTCCAGGTGAATCGCCTGTCTTCGCGTAACGTGTCATTCAATTGGTTGAACAGCTGGCAAATTGGTCGGATCTCGTTGCTGGTGTAGACGCGATCGATCTTTTCGATATCGCCAAAGCCGGCGCTGTTTTCCGGGATGATGCCCGCCAATGCGGGGTTCATGCGCCAGGCGGCGATCACGTCGTTGCGTGTGATGTTCTTGACCTTTTCCAGCTCGTCCTTCGCTTGGAAATCGCCGACCGGGATGATCTGGATCGCCTTCTCGGCGCCGCCCGGGATGTTCACAAACATCGACCGGAAGTTACCCACACCCTTGCTAGCGCTGATCTGGTCGCGCAGGGACTCTTCGTCTTCCTCGGTCAGGTTCGGGTCGTTGGTGTAGAAGATGTAACCGGCATGCGCGCCGTTGCTGTAGTAGCGGCGGCGGAAGAGGGTCGCGGCCTCATTGAGCAACAGCGCCTGCATCCCGCCCAGGTAGTCGGGCACGCCATAAATGTTCTGTTCCACGTCGTAGTTCATGACGTGCTCGACTTCGTGCTCTTCGAACTCGACCTGCTTGCCGTCGGGCAACAGCATCACAAACCCGCCACCGACCTTGACCCGCATGTTGATCGTCGGCAGATGGTCCATCTGCAGCACTTGGCCGAAGGCGTTGCGGTTGCGCAAAAAGTAAGCCTCGCCGAACACCATGAAATCCAAACCAGCGCGGCTCATGGTCTGGACCGAACAGCCCTCGGACGCGATGAACTCACGCAGCAGCAGGTTGCGCTTGAACCCTGGGATGGCGCCGTGGTGCGCGTTGGCACGCAGCAGCTTGGCCAGGCCTTGGCGTGACACCGGCGGCGTGTAGGTCTTTCCGTCGTGGGTGGCGAACACGCCCAGGTAATGCCCGATGTTCTCGGTCAGGACCTGTTCCGGCGCACCGAATGAGAACGCCCGCATCGGACCTGGTGCTGGTTTTTGCGGCTGGTTTTTTGCTGGTTTGCCCATGGGTACTTGGTCCGCTGAGTGTGTAGCGGCTGCGCCGCTGTTTGTTGGTGTTGAGGGGTTCGTGGGCCAGGGCGTGCATGATTGCCCAGGCGATATCGGCATGGCCGGAGGCGTCGGTGCGCGATGCGCTGTAGGTGACCTGGCCACCGCCGGTGGTGCCACGCTTGATCGTCAGGAAGGCCTGAGCGATGTCGTTCCAGCCGGCATCCCACTCGATGCGGCTGCCCTGAATCGTGTCCTGCGCCTTGAGCACCAAGGTGTTTTTGGTTTCGAGGCTGTAGTGGATCGAGGTCGCACGCGGATAGAAATCGCGCACCAGGTCGAACACGCCGTATCCGATGCCGGTGGTGTCGATGCCGATGTGCTGAACGTTGAAACGCTCGGTGAGCTTCTTGACCTGGTCGGCCTGGTACTTGAACGATTGCCCACGCCAGCTGTGTTTCTCAAGGATCCGGAACTTGCCGCCGTCCTCGAGCGGTGGGGCGATGACCACGCAGCTGGCATCGTCGCGGGTGCGGCTCGGGTCGTAGCCAATCCACACGGGGCTGTTGCCAAATGGGCGCGGGTCGTCCGGGTCGTAATCGGTCCACAGCGACAGGTCGGAGTAGCAGCGCTCGAGGTCGACCAGGGAAAAGGCGCTCTGCGTGCTGTCGATGAACTTGCACATGAACAGCTGCTGAAATTTGTCCTCGTCGTACTCCAGCTGCAGCTGCTCGAGGTCAAACAGATCGCAGCCGCCGGCAATGGCATCAAGGATGGTGATGACCTTGCGCCATTGTCCGTCCGGACACAGCGTGCCAGCCGCGGCTTGGGCTTCGCTGGGCCACGGATCTTTGGCGTTTTTGCGTTTGCTGTTGCGGAATTTCTCGCCAGTCCAGAACGGGTACGCTTGGTGCGACACGGCGCTCGGTGTTGAAAAGTAGGTCTTTCGCCACTTCTTGTGCGTGGCCATGGCGCTGGCGACGGTGTTCAGTTTCTCGAAGTCGCGGATCCAGAAATATTCGTCAACGTAGACGTGGCCATGGTGGCCCTGGGCGGTGCTGCTGTTGGTGCTGAGAAAGCGCAGCTCGGCCCATGGCTTGCCGTCTTTGCTCAGCACGATCGGGTTACCGGTCAGCTCGAGGCCGAACCACTCCTGAGCGAACGACACGATGTAGCTGCGGAAAATCTCCGACTGGGCGCGGCTGGCCGACAGGAATATCTGGTTGTCACCGGTGAGCACGGCGTCCATGAACGCTTCGCCGGCGAAGTAGTACGTCAGGCCCACCTGACGACTTTTGAGGATGTTGCGGATCCGGGCCGTCAGCGGGTTCTGTTTGGCGGCGAACAGCTCCTTCTGGTAGCCGTACATTTTGCTGATGAATTTGTCGAGAAAATCGACTTCCGTCAGTTCGCCAACTTCGTTTTTGGCTTTCTTCTCGCGTTTCTTCCCACCTTTGTCGCCGCGATCGCCTCGCTCCCGACGCTCACTGCGTTGATTATCACGGCGCTGGCCATCGTCCGCCGGCAGTTCTCCGATCGGTGCCGGAGCCGGTTTCGCAGATTGCTTCAGCAGCCTTTCGCGAACGGTGGTCAATCGGTCGAGCTCGTCCAGGTCGGACTTGGTGAGCGACGTGACTTTGTCCAAGAGGAGGGTGATTCGCCGCCCGACGGCGGTCAGCGGCTCCTCGTCCGACAGCATGTCGTCCCACTCACCCTGGCGAATCCAGTAGTAAACGATCCGGATGTTGGGCAAGGACAGTTGCGCCTGAATTTCACGCGGCTTGCAGCGGCGTAAATAGAGACGTTTGGCGGCTTCTTTAAGTTCGGGGGCGTATGGCATGGCCGCAGTCTATGCGGCGAAAACGCGGGAAACGCGGGGTTAAAATCCGCGTTCCTCCTATATCCGCGATATAGGACCAAATCAAAAGTTAACCGTTTGTTTGGTGGTCGGCCGGTGCATATCGTGGCGGCTCAAATCACCGATTGAGCGCAGT
>Ga0247819_10001540_pt1 | contig 12451 bp, 10 predicted proteins | sample 13C_Xylose_Day6_FD_193428 | JGI IMG/M metagenome (GOLD analysis project Ga0247819, IMG submission 193428) | Soil microbial communities from agricultural site in Penn Yan, New York, United States - 13C_Xylose_Day6 | ecosystem: Environmental > Terrestrial > Soil > Agricultural land | place: USA... | reverse complement strand
TCCGCCACCTGTTTCGAGGCTGCCTTCAGCTTCATCAGCGGCTCGCGCAGGCCCTCGATGGCCTCGCCCTTCAGATCGGCGGTTTTGACGCCCTGCGACAGCGCGACGATGCCAAGCGCGGGCAGGTAATAGTCATAGATCCCGATCCGGCCGTCATACTTGCCCGACCACAGGGTCTTGAGGCTTTCCATGTCCTTCGGATCGACCTTGGACTTGTTATAGGCGATGGTGTTGTAGCCGAATTTGTCGGTGACGGCGTAGGTCACGCCATCGCGGCTGTTATGCGATGCCATCACCAGTTCGGGGAAGAAATCCGCGACCGGCAGCGCCTCGGGCGGCAGGGGTGCCAGCACATCGCGGTCGATGGCGCGATGGACGTCGACGGCGTCGATCACCATCACGTCCCAATCGCCGGGGCGCGACTGTTCCAGCATCGTCAGCCCTTCGGCCGTGCCCTGATATTCCTTGACGTTGACCTTGACGTCATGGGCCTTCTCGAACGGCTCAAGAAAGGCCGGGTCGGCGTGGTCGCACCAGACGAGGGCGTTCAACTCTTCGGCGGCATGGGCGGTCAGCGGCGCGACGGCGGCAAGGGCGATCACGGCGCAGGCGGATCTGATCATCATTCAAACTCCTGTCGGTGGAGGACCTCTGACGGGTCCGTTCAAGAAAAAAGTTGAAGCAGTTCATTTTTGCAGTCAATGATAATTTTAGGTCCGACAGGGGAAGCAATGACGGGACTGCGCGAACGACAGAAGGCCGACCGAAACCGCCGCATCCTTGAGGCGGCCAGCACGCTTTTCGGGCAGATGGGATATGAGGCTGCGCGGATAGACACGATCGCCGAGGTCGCCGAGGTTTCTGTCGGAACCCTTTATAATTACTTTGAAAACAAGGCAGACCTTCTGCTGGCAATCGTCAGTATGGAGGTCGAGGAGGTGCTGGCGCAGGGCGAGGTGGTCGTGGCCCGTCCCCCCGAAACCGCCATTCAGGCGATGAGCGTGCTGATCCGCACCTATTACGACCATTCGCTGGTCTATCTGACCAAGGCGATGTGGCGCTCGGCCATGGCGATGACGATCCAGCAGCCCGAGGCACCCTTCTCGCGCCGCTACCGCGAGCTGGACGCAGCGCTGGCCGCGCAGGTCTGCCGGTTGATCGCCACCCTTCAGGCCCGAGGTGACGTCAGGCAGGGGATCGGCGCGACTGCCTTGGGCGAGATGGCCTTCAATGACCTCAACGCACTGTTCACCGAATTCATTCTGGAGGAGGACCAGCCCCTTGCGCAGCTTCGCGCAAGGCTGGACGCGCATCTGTCCGCCTTTACCACACTGATCGCGACATAGGGGGCATTCGCGATCCGCTGTTGAAACGCTGCCCAATTGATGCTGCACTGCGGAAATTGACGCATTGGCGACGGAGCGACAGATGACGGACGCTGCACTGCCCATCAATCTTGCGCTGCAAGGCGGCGGCTCTCATGGGGCCCTGGCCTGGGGGGTGCTGGACCGGTTGCTTCAGGAACCCCGACTGCGCATCGCGGAAATCAGCGGCACCAGCGCCGGCGCGATGAACGCGGTGGTGCTGGCGCATGGTATGGAAAAGGGCGGCCCCGAGGCCGCGCGCGAGGCCTTGGCCGGCTTCTGGAAGGCGGTCAGCGACGCGGCGCGCTACTCGCCCATGCAGCCGACGATCTGGGACCGGATGAAGGGGGATTTCTCGCTTGACCGTTCGCCGCCCTATCTGATGGCCGAGACGCTAAGCCGAATGTTCTCGCCCTATGAACTGAACCCCTTCGACGTGAACCCGCTGCGCGATCTGGTGCAAGAGTCGGTCGATTTCGACGCCATCAACCGCTCGACCAAGCTGCGCGTCCATCTGAATGCGACCAATGTTCGTACCGGCCACGCCAGGATCTTCTCAAACGGAGAGATCACCTGCGACACGGTGCTGGCCTCGGCCTGTCTGCCGCTGATGTATCGCGCGGTGGAAATCGAAGGCGAGGCTTATTGGGACGGTGGCTATTCCGCCAATCCGGCGCTGACGCCGCTGATCATCGACAGCGAAGTCGTCGATGTGCTGATCGTCCAACTGAACCCGATGCGGCGAGAGAAGCTGCCCCGGAACGCCCGCGAAATCATCAACCGCATCAATGAGATCAGCTTCAACACCAGTCTGATGAAGGAACTGCGTGCGCTCGACAGTCTGAGCCGACTGGTCGACAAGGGTGTGGTCGAAATGAATGGTGGCATTCACCTGCGCCTGCACATGATCCATGGCGAGGAGGATCTTCAGGACCTGTCCTCATCTTCGAAGATGAATGCGGATTGGGCCTATTTGCAGCATCTGTTCAACTGCGGCACCGCATGGGCAGAGGAATGGTTGCAGAACCATCTGGACGATGTCGGCAAGCGCCCGTCCTTTTATGTCGAAGAGCATTTCGGCCGCGAACGGCCTAAAGTGCCGCGGTGAAGGGTGCCGGGGCATCTTGACCTTTGCCCCGCGATCCTGCCAATGCCGGGATTTCCAGCATCGCCGATAGCGCCTCGCATCGGGCGCAAGTTGCGGATATCGTGCGGGCAAAGCATTGTCTGAAAGGTCATCGCAGATGAACACCAAGCGCCTCTCGGTCCATATTTTCGGCCTCGCCTCGGCGGCCCTGCTGTCGGCGGGCGCGGCCTTGGCTGCCGATCCTGCGGCGGTGATCCGCGTCGGCTCGCTCTATGAGCCGCAGAACCTCGACAATACGGCGGGCGCGGGGCAGGGCATCAACGAAGCCTTCAACGACAACGTCTATGAGGCGCTGTTTCGCCTGAACGACGATGGCTCGGTCACGCCCGCCCTGGCGGAAAAGCACGAGGTCAGCGAAGATGGGCTGACCCATAGCTTCACCCTGAAGCCCGGCGTGACCTTCCATTCCGGTGAGCCGCTGACGGCCACCGATGTGAAGTATTCGATCGAACGCGTGACTGCCGAGACCTCGAAATCCTCGCGCAAGAAAAGCCTGTCGACGATCGAATCCATCGACACCCCGGACGACAAGACCGTGGTCATCAAGCTGAAATCGAAGTCGATCTCGCTGCCCTATAACCTCAGCTATGTCTGGGTGGTGAATGATGCGGCGGGCGACATCACCGCCAAGGAAGACGGCACCGGCCCCTATAAGCTGGCCGACTGGAAGCGCGGTTCGGCCTTGTCGCTGGAGGCCTTTGACGGCTACTGGGGCGACAAGCCGGCGAACTCCGGCGCGATCTTCAGCTATTTCACCGAGGCCGCCGCGCTGAACAACGCGCTGCTGACCGATGCGGTGGATGTCATCACCTCGGTACAAAGCCCCGATGCTTTGGCTCAGTTCGAGGATGCCTCAGCCTTCAAGATTTCCGAAGGCAAGTCCACGACCAAGCAGATCATGGCGTATAACGACCGTGTCGCCCCCTTCGACAACGTTAAGGTCCGCAAGGCGCTGGCCCGCGCCGTGGACAAGAAAAAGCTGCTGGAAGCGATCTGGGGCGACCGCGGCATGGTGCTGGGCAGCTTCGTGCCCCCGACCGACGCATGGTATGAGGACCTGACCAGCGTCGATGCCTATGATCCGGAAAGCGCCAAGGCGCTGCTGGCCGAGGCGGGCTTCCCCGAAGGCTTCACCTTCACGCTGGAAACCCCGAATTACGACCCGCATCCGATCACGGCTGAGTTCCTGAAGGCGGAACTGGCCAAGATCGGCGTCACCGTGAACATCCACGTCATCACCGCCAATGAATGGTACACCAAGGTCTATCAGGCCAAGGATTTTCAGGCGACGCTGCAGGAACACGTCAACCACCGCGACGTGGTCTTCTATGGCAACCCGGACTTCTACTGGGGCTATAACAACCCGAAAGTGACCGAACTGGTGGCTGCCGCCGAGGCCAGCGACACCGAGGCCCAACAGGCCGACAAGCTGCGCGAGGCGAACCGCATCATCACCGAGGATGCCGCCTCGAACTGGTTGTTCCTGTATCCGCAGATCGTTGTGTCGAACACGGCGACGACGGGCTATCCGCTGAACGGGCTGAACGCCCAGTTCTTCCTGCGCGGCATCGCCAAAGAGTAACGGATGGGCCGGTATCTTCTGCGCCGGACTTTCGTGCTGGCCCTGTCGCTGATCGCGGCGGGGCTGGTGCTTTTCGTGCTGCTGCGTCTGCTGCCGGGCGATCCGGCGGCGGCGCTTCTTTCGGTCGGCGCGGATGAAGCGCAGATCGCCGCCGCCCGCGCGCAGGTCGGTTCCGATCAGCCGATCTGGGTGCAGCTGGGCATGTTCCTGTCTGATCTGGCGCGCTTCGATCTGGGCAAGTCCTTTGTCTCGGGCACGCCGGTCCTGCCCGAGATTGCGGCGCGCTTGTCTGTGACGCTGCCGCTGACGGTGGCGTCGTTCCTGCTGGCGGTGGCGATTGCGGTGCCGCTGGGCATTATCTCGGCGCTGCGGGCGGATCGCTGGTATGGGGCGCTGCTGTCAGCGGTGTCGCAACTGGGCATCGCGGTTCCGGTCTTTTGGATCGGGGTGCTGCTGATCTGGCTGGTCGCGGTGAAGTGGCGGATGCTGCCCGCGAGCGGTTTCCCGATGAAGGGCTGGCAGGATTTTCCGGGCGCTTTCCGCGCGCTGATCCTGCCGGTGCTGACGATTTCTCTGGTGATGTCTGCGTCGCTCATGCGCTATGTGCGCTCGGCTACTTTGGACGTGCTGGGCGCGGATTATCTGCGCAACGCCCGCGCCTTGGGCGCGAGCTTCCCGCGCGCGCTGATCCGCCACGGCATCCGCAATGGCGCGGTGCCGGTGATCTCCATTCTGGGGATCGAGCTGGCCTCGACCCTGCTGGGCGCAGTCGTGGTTGAGCGGGTCTTTGCGCTGCCCGGGCTGGGCTCGATGCTGCTGCTGGGCATCCAGCAAAGGGACTATCCGACGGTGCAGGGGGTGCTGCTGGTCTCGACCCTGCTGGTGCTGCTGATCGGCTTCGTGGCCGATGTGGTTCAGCGCCTGATCGACCCGCGCCTGCGTGAAACGGTGGCCGGAAGATGAGGCGGACAAGTCTGTGGATCGGTGCGATCCTTGTCGGGATCAATGTCGCGGTGGCGCTGCTGACGCTGGTCTGGCTGCCCTATGATCCGACCGCGATGGCGGGCGGACGGTTGCAACCGCCGTCTTGGGCGCATTGGGCGGGCACCGACCGGCTGGGGCGCGACTATTTCACCCAAGTCATGATCGGGGCGCGGATCGCGCTAACCGTCGGGATCGGTGCCGCAGCGCTTGGCGGGCTGATCGGGACCACGCTGGGCGTGCTTTCTGCTTTTGCGCAGCGGGGGATCGATGATGCGCTGGCGGCGACGCTGGATATCCTGATCGCCTTCCCGACGCTGCTGCTGGCCATGCTGGTCGTGGCGGCCAGCGATGGGGCGTCCTTGGGCACGGCGATCCTTGCCATCGGCATCGCCATGTCGGCGATCCTTGCACGGCTGGTACGCATCCTGACCAAGCGCGTGCTGGCTCAGGATTACATCACCGCCGCGCGCTGTTCTGGACTGGGCTGGGGGCGGATCGTGCTGGTCCATGTCTTGCCGAATATCGCGCCGACCGTGCTGGTCGCGATTGCGCTGCAATTCGGGCTGGCGGTGATTGCCGAGGCCTCGCTGTCCTATCTGGGCCTTGGCGCGCCGCCGCCGAATGCCTCATGGGGGCAGTTGCTGCAAAGTGCGCAATCGACGGTCTATAATGCGCCGATCGGCGTGATCGCGCCGGGATTGGCGCTGATGGCGCTGGTTCTGGGGATCAACTTCCTTGCCGATGGCTTGCGCGATCTGCTGGACCCGGAAAGGGGGGCGGCATGAGCCTGCTTCAGGTCGAAAATCTGCGCGTCCACGGCCCCGCGCGCGAGTTGGTCCATGGCATCAGCTTCTCGGTCGAGTCCGGCGAAAGGCTGGGGCTGGTCGGCGAAAGCGGCTCGGGCAAGTCGCTGACCGCGATGTCGGTCGTGGGGCTGTTGGCAAATGGCCTTCGGGCCGAGGGCTCGGTCTTGCTGGACGGCCATCAGGTCATCGGCCAGTCGGATCGCGCGCTGGTGCCGCTGCGCGGTTCGGTCGCTGCTGTGGTGTTTCAAGACCCGCGTTCCGCGCTGGACCCGCTGATGCGGCTGGGTGAGCAACTGGCCTTGCCGATCCGCCGCCGCGCCCGACGCGAGGGGCGGGCGCTGGACGCGGCCACCCTGCGCGCCGAACAGCTGCGCTGGCTGGACCGGGTGTCGATTGCCGACCCTGAACGCATCCTGCGCTCATGGCCGCACGAAGTCTCGGGCGGGCAGCGCCAGCGTGTGGCCATCGCCATGGCGCTGGCTTGCGGACCGCGTCTGCTGATCGCGGATGAGCCGACGACTGCGTTGGACGTCACCACGCAGGCCGAGGTTCTGGACCTGCTGGACGATCTGGCCCGCGACGAGGGGCTGGCGCTGCTGTTCATCAGCCATGACCTGCCCGTCGTCGCCCGCATCACCGATCGCGTGATCGTCATGCAGCATGGCCGCGCGGTCGAGGAAGGGCCGGTGGGTCAGGTCTTTACCCGGCCGCAGGACGAATATACCCGCGGTCTGGTCGCCGCAGCGCGCCAGCTGGAAACGGCCGTCAGGGGGATGCGATGAGCCTGATTTCTCTGCGCGATGTGCAGTTCGGCTACGGCGGCCAGCCCATCCTGCATGATGTGTCGCTGGCGCTGGAACAGGGTGAGAGCCTTGGAATTCTGGGCGAAAGCGGCTCGGGGAAATCCACCATCCTGCGGTTGATGCTGGGGCTGGCGCGACCGGATCAGGGCGTGGTCGAGGCTGATGGGTCCGTGCTGGATATCCGCTCGCGTCCCCGGATGCAGGCACATCGGCGCTTCGTCCAACCGGTATTCCAGGACCCCTATACCTCGCTTGATCCAAGGATGAAGGTGCGCCGCATCCTGACCGAGCCCCATGTCGCGCTGGATCTGCCCGGCGATGCCGGTGCTGAGGCCGCGCGGGTTCTGGACGCCGTGGGCCTGCCTGCGGACAGCCTTGATCGCTACCCTCGCGCCTTTTCCGGCGGGCAGCGTCAGCGCATCGCCATTGCCCGAGCCCTGATCGCGCGGCCGCGCGTGTTGCTGGCCGATGAACCGGTTTCTGCGCTGGATCTGGCGACCAAGGTGCGCGTGATCGAGCTGTTAACCGAGCTTGCGCGTGACATCACGCTGGTTCTGGTTTCGCATGACATCGCCATTGTCGCGGCGCTGTGCCCGCGCATGATCGTCCTGCAACAGGGGCGTATCGTCGAGGGGGGCGCGACCCGCCACATCCTGCGCGCGCCCCAGCATCCCTATACGCAGCGGCTTCTGGCCAGCCTGCAGCATATGCCTGAGGAGACCCCATGACCGATTATCAATCCCAGATCGAGGCCTGGCGCGCGGGCCGTCTTGCCGCCCTGACTGCCGAGGATGGCTGGCTGAACCTGACCGACCGGGTCGAGATCGCGGCGGGTCGGCTGACGGTCGGCGCCGGTACAGGAAATGACGTGGTGCTGTCGGTCGGTCCCGAGAGCCTGGGCGTGCTGGAGCTGGACGCCGATGGGACGGCGCGCTTTGACGCGGGGCAGGGATTGCAGGCGCTGAAGCCGGTGCCGGACAACCCGCCGCGGATCAAGGTCGGCGCGCTGCTGCTGGAGGTGACGCAGCTTGAGGGGCAATATGCCCTGCGGGTGCGCGATGCCGATGCGCCTTCGCGCCGCGAGTTTCCGGGGATCGACAGCTATCCGATCGATCCCGCATGGCGGATCGAGGCGGATTGGGAAAAGCTGGAAGTGCCAAAATCCTTGGGCATCGGCATGGTGACGGGTGTGGAAACCTCGGTCCAACTGACCCATGCTGCGCGCTTCACCCATGAGGGAGAACAGGTGGAACTGCTGCCGACACATTGGAAATCCGGCAAGCCGATGTTCGTGATCCGCGACCGCACGGCGGGTCGCGAGACCTATGGCGCCTCGCGCTTCCTGATTGGCGAGATGGCGGGCGACAAGATCGTGCTGGACTTCAACAAGGCCTTCAATCCGCCCTGCGCCTTTACCGAATTCGCGGTCTGCCCGCTGCCTCCGCGTCAGAACATCATGGCCTTTGAAATCCGCGCGGGTGAGAAAAAGCCCATCGAGGGATGAACGAAAAGGGCGGGGCATCGAGCCCCATCCTTTTCGGTCGGTGACGGGATCAGACGATCCCGCCGCCTCCACCCGCGACCCGCGGCCGTTGTTCCGCAGTTTTGGCCCGGTAGCCCGAGGCGCGATAGGCCGCGACTGGGTCGATGGCCGCACCGGCCCGTGCCCGCGCCATGGCGAGGATCGGTTCGACATCGGTGCGGAATGCGGCACGCAGGGTTGCCGCTGCCATCAGCGCATCGTTTTCCTGCCGGTAGCCATCGAGCGCGGCGCGGTCGACCAGCGAGGCCTGCACATAGGCGCGCTGGATCTCGCAGGCCGAGACGATCAGACTTTCGATCGGGTCGGTGACATTATGACTTTGGTCGATCATATGCGCGAGGTTCAGGCCGGGGGTGTTTTCCAGCTCGACCAGCTCGTTGAAGACAAGGAACAGGCGGAACGGCTCGATCGTGCCGCTGTCCAGATCGTCATCGCCATATTTGCTGTCGTTGAAATGGAAGCCGCCCAGTTTGCCTGCGCGGATCAGGCGCGCGACGATCATCTCGATATTCACGTTCGGGGCGTGATGGCCCAGATCGACCAGGCATTGCGCCTTGGGGCCAAGCTCTTGCGCGGTCATCAGGCTGGTGCCCCAATCCTGCACCACGGTCGAATAGAAGGCGGGTTCATAGATCTTGTGTTCTGAGAAGATCCGCCAATCGTCCGGCAGCCCGGCATAGACCTGCTTCATCGCGTCCAGATAGCGGTCGAACTGGCGCGACAGCGAGGTCTGACCGGGGAAGTTCGAGCCGTCTCCGATCCAGACTGTCAGCGCCTTGGAGCCAATCTGACGGCCGATCTCGATGCATTCCAGATTGTGTTCGACCGCCTGCTCGCGGGTGGCGGCATCGGTATGGGAAAGCGAGCCGAATTTGTAGCTGCGTTCCTGATCCGGCTGATCCTGAAAGGTGTTTGAGTTCATGGCGTCAAAGCCAAGCTCGCATTCCCCGGCCTTTTCCAGCAGTAGCGCGGGGTCCTCCTTGTCCCAGGGAATATGCAGGCTGACCGATGGCGTGGCATCGGTCAGACGGTTAATGACCGCGCAATCGTCCAGCTTGTCCATGATGCCGCGTGGTTCGCCCAGACCCGGAAAGCGGGCAAAGCGCGTGCCGCCGGTGCCGGTGCCCCAACTGGGAACGGCAACGCCAAAGGCCGTGGCGCGGGCGGTCAGATCCTCGATATCGACATCACGGCGGGCAAGGCGCGCGGCGAGGGCCTCGTAATCCTGCGCCAGATCCTTGGCGCGGGCGGCGTTTTCAGCCTCGATCAGGTGCTTGTCGATCATGGCGCTCACCGCGGGAAGGATTGGACGTTGCCGGCATCGACGTTCAGGATGTTCCCGGTCGATTTGGCGGAAAGATCGCTGGCGAAGAAATAGGCGCCCTCGGCGATATCCTCGGGCAGGACCGAGCGTTTCAGCATCGAGCGCTGGCGATACATTTCCTCAAGCCCTTCCTTGTCGGTCTTGTAGGTCGCGGCGCGCTGGTCCAGCCACTCGCCTTCCCAGATCTTGGAGCCGCGCAGTACGGCATCGGGGTTCACGACATTGACGCGGATCTGCGCTTCTGCCCCTTCCAGCGCAAGGCAGCGCGCCAGATGGATTTCGGCCGCCTTGGCCGTGCAGTAAGCGCTGGCATTGGGGCTGGCGGCGAGGCCGTTCTTTGAGGCGACGAAGATGATGGAACCGCCGATATCCTGCTTGCGCAGCAGTCTGAATGCCTCGCGCGAGACAAGGAAATAGCCGGTGGACAGAATGTCCATGTTCCGGTTCCACAAGGCCAGCGTGGTGTCCTCGACCGGGGCCGAAGAGGCGATCCCGGCATTCGAGACCAGAATGTCGACGCCTCCGAATTCGACAGCCATTTCGGCATAGGCAGCGATTACCTGAGCCTCGTCGGTGACGTTCATCTGCACGCTGCGGACGACATCCTTGCCGTGGCGGGCGGACAGTGCCTGCTGCGCGGTGGCCAATGCGGTGGCGTCGATATCGGCCAGCATGACGCAGGCGCCTTCGCTCAGGAAGCGTTCGGCGGTGGCGGCACCGATCCCGCCCGCGCCGCCGGTGACCAGCGCCACGCGTCCGGCCAAGGATTTCGGCTTGGGCATCCGTTGCAGTTTGGCTTCCTCGAGCAGCCAATATTCGATGTCAAAGGCTTCTTGCTCGGGCAGGCCCTGATAGGTGCTGACGGCGCTGGCCCCGCGCATCACGTTGATCGCATTGACATAGAACTCGCCCGAGATCCGCGCCGTGGCCTTGTCCAAGGCAAAGGTGATCATGCCGACACCGGGGATCAGGTAGACCACTGCATTCGGGTCCCGCAAGGCGGGGCTGTCGGGATGCTTGCAGCGATCGTAATAGGCCGCGTAATCCTCGCGGTAATCGGCGACGGCCTTTTCCAGCCCGGCAATGGTCGCGTCCAGATCGGGGGCGGCGGGGGCGAAATCGACCACCAGCGGGCGGATTTTGGTGCGCAGGAAATGATCCGGGCAAGAGGTCCCCATCGGGGCCAGAGTATCCAGCGCGTTCGAGCCTACGAATTCCAGCACGGCGGGCTGATCGTCGAAATGGCCGACCTTGTGGCGGTCCTTGGAAATCAGGCCACGGATCACCGGCATCAGCTTTGCCGCAACCTCGCGCCGTGCCGAGGCGTCCAATGTCGGGACCTTGGCGCCGCCGAATGCAGGCTTGCCCGCGGTCCGCTCCTCAAGCCATGCGGCGGCCTTGTTGATGATTTCCAGCGTGGTCAGGTAGCAATCCTTGGCGTCATCGGCCCAGGTGAACAGGCCGTGGCTTTCCAGCACGCAGCCGCGCGCCTGCGGGTTCTCGGTCGCGAATTTTTCCAGCCACAGGCCCAGTTCGTAGCCGGGCTTCTTCCATGGCAGCCAGCCGATCTCGCTACCAAAAATCTCGGCGGTCAACTCGCGAGAATTGGTCGATGCAGCAATGGCGATGATCGCATCGGAATGGACGTGATCGACATGCTTGCGGGGCACATAGGCATGCAGGGGCGTGTCGATGCTGGCCGCGCGCGGGTTCAGCGCGAAGGTGCAATGGGGCAGGTAGCCGACCATCTCATCCTCGAAGGCCAGCCCGCGATACTTGCCTTTCAGGGCGCGCAGCTTGTCCATGTAAAGGGTCGAAAATCCGTCCATCTTCATCGAGCCGATATCGCCGCCCGAGCCCTTGACCCACAGCACTTCGACCGTATCGCCGGTCAGCGGGTCGGTTTCCATCACCTTGGCCGAGGTATTGCCGCCGCCGTAATTCGTGACGCGCTTGTCCGAACCCAGCAGATTCGAGCGGTAAAGCAGCTTTTCCGATTCGCTCATTCCGTTGGCGCGGGCGTCATCCCACAGGTTCTCAAGCCGGTTGGCCGCAATTGTTCCAGTCATGGAAACCCTCCCTAGGCGGCCAAGACCTGCCGCGCTTCCCTGAGCGAATAAGACTCGGATTCGCGCAATCGTCAATCAGTTTCGATCATAATCGATCATTGTGCAGGCGCAGCAATCATGATTGCGATCAAATATGATTGACAGTGAGCGGTAATGATGGAAACTGATCCGTGGAACTAGGGGCGCATCATGCTGGAAACCGAACGTCATCGTATCATCCTTTCGGCCGTGCAGGAGCGGCCGGTGGTGACGGTTGGCGATCTGTGCGCGCTGACCGGCGCGTCCGAGGCGACTGTGCGGCGCGATATCGGCCAGCTGCATCTGGCCAAGAAACTGCGCCGTGTCAGGGGCGGGGCCGAGGCGATCTCGCCGCCGCAATTCGTCGGCATTAATGCGCGGCCCTTCGCGGTGAACCAGACGCTGCATATCGCGGAAAAGCGCGCCATTGCGCAGGCGGCGGTGGATCTGTGCGAAGATGGCGATGCGATCATCGTCAATGGCGGCACGACCACCTTTCAGATGGTGCATCCGCTGACCACGAAGCGGTTGCAGGTCTTTACCAACAGCTTTCCAATCGCCGAACATCTGCTGAAGCATTCCAAGAACACGGTTCTGGTTCCGGCGGGTGCGATCTATCGCGAACAGAACATTATCCTGTCGCCCTTCGACACCGATGGCAGCAACCATTTCTATGCCCGGCGCATGTTCATGGGCTGCCGTGGTCTTGGACCCTTGGGCCTGATGGAGGGGGACCCCCTTCTGGTTCAGGCCGAGCAGAAGCTGATCGATCAGGCCGATGAATTGGTTGTTCTGGCCGACAGTTCCAAAT
>Ga0247819_10001539_pt1 | contig 12452 bp, 14 predicted proteins | sample 13C_Xylose_Day6_FD_193428 | JGI IMG/M metagenome (GOLD analysis project Ga0247819, IMG submission 193428) | Soil microbial communities from agricultural site in Penn Yan, New York, United States - 13C_Xylose_Day6 | ecosystem: Environmental > Terrestrial > Soil > Agricultural land | place: USA... | reverse complement strand
ACCGTTCTTGAATTGATGCCAGACTGCCCCCGAGACCTAGGAATCGGGGGCCGTCACATGATCCCACAACCCGCAAATCCCGCGCTCAGCGCCCGGCAGAAAGCCGCGATCATCGTCCGCGTCGTTCTGGGCGAAGGCGAGGATCTGGACCTGTCGCGCATCCCGCCGGGGTTGCAGACCGATCTGGCGCAGGAAATGGCGCTGATGGGTCTGGTCGACCGCGACACGCGCAATACCGTCATCGCCGAATTCTGCGACCGGCTCGAAGCCGTGGGACTCAGCTTTCCCGGTGATATCGACGGCACGCTGGACCTGTTGGACGGGCATCTCTCTGCCGATACCACCGATAGGCTGCGCCGTCTGGCTGCGCTGAATGGCTCGGGCGACCCGTGGGAGCGTATTGCCCACTTCACCCCGCAATTGCTGGCCGAACTGGCCCGGACCGAAGCGATCGAGATTGCGGCGGTGATGTTCTCAAAACTGCCGGTGCCGCGCGCGGCCGAGGTGTTCGGGCTGCTGGATTCCCAACGCTCGCGCCAGATCGCCTATGCGATGTCGCTGACCGGCATGATCGAGGAAAAGGCCCTGCACCGCATTGGCCGGGCGCTGATCCAGGCCGCCGACGCCGTGCCGCGCCCCGCGATCGAGGGCAAGGTGGTCGACAAGGTCGGCGCGATCCTGAACGGCTCACCCGCCACGACCCGCGACGACGTTCTGGCCGGGCTGGATGACGATGACGCCGAATTCGCGACCGAGGTGCGCAAGACCATCTTCACCTGGGCCAATATCCCGACCCGCGTCGATCCGCGCGACATTCCCCGTATCACACGTGAGGTCGAGGGCCCGATCATGATCACCGCCATGGCCGGGGCCAAGGGCCGCAACAAGCCGACGGTGGAATTCCTGCTCTCGGGCCTGCCCTCGCGGCTGGCCGAAAGCATCCGCGAAGAGGTCGAGAATACCAATGCCGTCACCGCCAAGGATGCCGAGACCGCGATGAACAATGTCGTCACCACGATCCGCCGGATGGAGGCCGATGGCGACCTGTTCCTGATCGCGCAGGACAGCGACGATGCCGGGCAAGGGTTGGACTGAACGCTTGCCCATGCCCGCCCGGTCGCCTAGCTCTGGTCCAAAGTTTCCAGCCGGGACGCGCTGATGACCAATGTAATCGCCCTTTGTCTGGGCCTGCTGATTCTGACCCTGTTCGTTCTGGACGCGGTATTCTTTCAGGGAACACTGCCGGTCTTTCTGGGAAAGCAGTTTGCCACGCTGATCGAATATCTGAGTTTCTGGCGCTAACATCCCATTCACCCGCGAAAGCGCTGAAAACTCTGGGCGCTAACATGGTTATTTGACAAAACTTTTGGTGCAATCCCGGTTTCAGCCATTTGCATTCTCCGGCGATTGCGCGCTATCTGCCACCCGAACATCATCAGCGCCCGGAGGGACCCCATGGCTGTAAAGGTGGCAATCAACGGTTTTGGCCGTATTGGTCGGAACGTTCTGCGCGCGATCATCGAATCGGGCCGCACCGATATCGAGGTCGTCGCAATCAACGATCTGGGCCCGGTGGAAACCAATGCCCATCTGCTGCGCTACGACTCGGTTCACGGGCGCTTCCCGGCCAAGGTCACGACCACTGCGGATTCGATCGATGTCGGCCGCGGGCCGATCAAGGTCACCGCGATCCGCAACCCCGCCGAGCTGCCCTGGGGTGACGTCGATGTCATCATGGAATGCACCGGCATCTTCACCTCGAAAGAAAAGGTGCAGGCGCATCTGTCGACCGGCGCGAAACGCGTGCTGATCTCGGCCCCCGGCGACAATGCCGACAAGACCATCGTCTTCGGTGTGAACCACGACACGCTGACCAAGGACGATATCGTCGTCTCGAACGCCAGCTGCACCACCAACTGCCTGTCGCCGGTCGCCAAGGTGCTGAACGACACCATCGGCATCACCCGTGGCTTCATGACCACGATCCACAGCTATACCGGCGACCAGCCCACGCTGGACACGATGCACAAGGATCTGTACCGCGCCCGCGCCGCGGCGCTGTCGATGATCCCGACCTCGACCGGTGCCGCCAAGGCCGTGGGCCTGGTGCTGCCGGAGCTGAAAGGCCGTCTGGACGGCGTCGCGATCCGCGTGCCGACCCCGAACGTCTCGGTCGTCGACCTGACTTTTGAAGCCGCCCGCGACACCTCGGTCGAGGAAATCAACGCCGCGATCAAGGCTGCCGCCAATGGTCCGCTGAAAGGCATTCTGGGTTACACCGAGGAGCCGCTGGTCTCGACCGACTTCAACCACGACCCGCACAGCTCGGTCTTCCACATGGACCAGACCAAGGTCATGGAAGGCAAGCTTTGCCGCATCCTGACCTGGTACGACAACGAATGGGGTTTCTCGAACCGCATGTCGGATACCGCCGTCGCGATGGGCAAGCTGATCTGATCACGCCCGATCGAATGACGAACGCGCCCCTTTCGGGGCGCGTTTCGCATTTCAGGGGCTGCCTCAGGTCTTTTTCGTCAGCCGCCTGACATTGGCCTTGGTGCGCCGCCGGTAGGGCCGCAAGGCCGCCGCCATCACTTGGTCAGCGCGGTCACCCCGCCCTGCCGATTTCAGCGCCGCAAACATCGCCTCGGACGCCGCATCGGCCTTTTCGGCGACCATGCGCGTCGGTTCGGCCGCGTCCTGCGGCACCATGCCCATCATTCCCGCCATGCGCATCGCGATGACCATCTGCGATTCCCAGCCGATGCGCGCCATCTGCTGCCAAAGCAGCACAGGATTGCCCAGCCCGAACGGGTTCAGCCTGCCGTATGCCATTCGCAACTCCGCTTTCACTGCCCCCCTTTGTTGAATCTGCGACTCGCGAGGCGGAATGCCAAGTCATTCCTTCGTCAGACGCACAGCCCCTATTTTCATGACCGGACCGTCGGTATAGAGGGATGCCATGACAAATTCCCTGACGCTCCGCCGCCCCGACGACTGGCATCTGCATCTTCGCGATGGCGAGATGCTGGCCGCAGTTGCAGCATATTCCGGCCATTTCGGCCGGGCGATCATCATGCCGAACCTTGTTCCGCCGGTGGTGACCGGGGCACAGGCGGCAGCCTATCGCGACCGCATTCTGGCGGCCCTGCCGCCAGAAGTGACGCTACGTCCTTTGATGACGATCTACCTGACCGAGACCACCGATCCGGCCGATCTGATCGCTGCTCACCGCGATGGAATCATCTCGGCGGTCAAGCTTTACCCGGCAGGGGCCACCACCAATTCCGCCTCGGGCGTGCGTGATTTCGACAAGGTCCGCCCGGTGCTGGAAGCCATGGCCGAGGCCGGCATCCCGCTTTGCACCCATGGCGAAGTCACCGATCCCGCCGTCGACATCTTTGACCGCGAGGCCGTGTTCATCGACAAGGTGCTGGACCCGATCCGCCGCGCGACCCCCGGTCTGCGCGTGGTGATGGAACACATCACTACCTCGGACGGCGTGGACTATGTCAGCGCGAACCAGAATATCGGCGCGACCATCACCACCCATCACCTGGTGATCAACCGCAACCATATCCTGGTCGGCGGCATCAAGCCGCATTACTACTGCCTGCCCGTCGCCAAGCGCGAAAGCCACCGGCTGGCGCTGCGCCGCGCCGCGACCTCGGGGGATCAGCGCTTCTTCCTGGGCACCGACTCGGCCCCGCATCCGGACCGCGCCAAGGAATCGGCCTGCGGCTGCGCCGGTTGCTTCACCGCGCCGAACACCATGTCGATCCTTGCTCAGGTCTTCGAGGAAGACGGCGCGCTGGACCGGCTGGAAGGCTTCACCTCGCTCAACGGCCCGGCCTTCTACGGCCTGCCCGCAAATGAGGACATGATCCGTCTGGTCAAACGCGACACGCCCGCGACCTATCCGACCCATATCCCTGCCGGAGACGAGACCGTCACCGTGTTCGATCCCGGCTTCCCGCTCTACTGGCATGTCGAGGACCCCGCATGACCCTGCCCTTCCCCCCGCGCGAGGAAATCGCCCGCCTGACCGCCCGGATGCTTCTGGAAATTAAGGCCGTCCACTTCAACGCGGCCGAGCCCTATACCTATGCCTCCGGCCTCAAGGGCCCGACCTATATCGATTGCCGCAAGCTGATCAGCTTCCCGCGCATCCGCTCGACGCTGATGGATTTCCTGTCGGCGACGGTGCTGCGCGATGCGGGCTTCGACGCCTTCGACAATATCGCCGGTGGCGAGACGGCGGGCATCCCCTTTGCGGCTTTCGTCGCCGAGCGGCTGGAACTGCCGATGACCTATGTGCGCAAGAAGCCCAAAGGTTACGGCCGCAACGCCCGCATTGAAGGCGCCATGACCGAAGGCCAGCGCGTGCTGCTGGTCGAGGACCTGACCACCGATGGCGGCTCGAAGCTTAGCTTCGTCGATGCGATCCGCGAGACCGGGGCAAGCTGCGCCCATACGGCGGTGATCTTCTATTACGGCATTTTCCCGGAAACCACGCAGCGCCTTGCCGATCACGGCGTGCAACTGCACCACCTGTGCACCTGGTGGGACGTTCTGGCCGAAGCCAAGACGCAGGGTTTCTACGATCAGGAAACGCTGGCCGAGGTCGAAAGCTTCCTGACCGATCCCCGCGCCTGGCAGGCCGCCCACCCCTGATCGGGGCGCGACCTCTGCCCGCAAGCAAGAATGGGTATTTGTGAAACGGTGAAAGTCCGTTCGCCGCGCCCAGATCTTCACCGTTATCCAAGTATAGAAGCCGCCCGTGCCACATCGCCGCGGGCGGCAATCTTGTCCCCAGCCTATCCACAGGATATCCAGATGGACCGCCTTCCATCTAAGGTGGATAACAACCCTCACCCGAGTCGAACATCCGGAGCCATCAAGGGATGAGCGAGCTACGCGCCGTCGAAATCAGAAACCCCAGCGAAATCGCCGAGGCCGTCGCCGCGCAAGCGGTGCCTTTCTCGATCGAGGCAGAGCAGCAGCTGCTGGGTGCGCTGCTGACCAATAACGAGGTCTATGACCACGTCTCGCGCATCATCCAGCCGCGGCATTTCTACGATCCGGTTCACCGCCGCATCTATGAGATCAGCATTGAGCGCATCGCCCGGAACGCACTGGCCAGCCCGGTGACGATCAAGGCCTTCATGGAAAATGACGCGGGGCTCAAGGAATTGGGCGGCCCGCCCTATCTGGCGCGGCTGGCCGGGGCGGCGATCTCGTCCCATGCGGCGCGCGATTATGCCCAGATGATCCGCGAATTCGCCATGCGCCGCGACCTGATCAGCCTGGGTCAGGACATTGCTGCGCGGGCCTCGACCGTCTCGGTGTCGGATTCGGCCGAAGAACAGATCAAGGAAGCCGAGCAGGTCCTGTACAAGCTGGGCGAACAGGGCGTCGCCGAGCGCGGCTTTCAAAGCTTTCTGTCCGCAGTCAGCGGCGCATTGACGGCGGCGAATGCGGCCTTCAGCCGGGGCGGCGGGCTTTCGGGCGTTTCCTCGGGCCTGATCGACCTTGATGCCAAGATGGGCGGTCTGAACCGTTCGGACCTGATCATTCTGGCCGGGCGTCCCTCGATGGGGAAAACCTCGCTGGCCACCAACATCGCCTTCAACGTCGCCAAGGTCCACCGCAAGGGTCAATTGCCCGACGGGACCGAGGGTACGCTGACCGGGGGCGTCGTCGGCTTCTTCAGCCTCGAGATGTCGGCCGAACAGTTGGCCGCGCGGATCCTGTCCGAAGCCGCCGAGGTTCCCAGTGAGTCGATCCGTCGCGGCGACATGACCGAGGACGAGTTCCGCCGCTTCGTCAAAGCCGCGCATGACCTGCAGAACTGCCCGCTTTACATCGACGACACCCCCGCCCTGCCGATCAACCAACTGGCCGCCCGCGCCCGCAAGCTGAAGCGGACGATGGGGCTGGATGTGCTGATCGTCGACTACCTGCAGCTGCTGCGCGCCGCTTCGGCCAAGGACAGCCGGGTGAACGAGGTTTCCGAGATCACGCAGGGGCTCAAGGCCATTGCCAAGGAATTGGATATCCCGGTCATTGCGCTGTCGCAGCTGTCGCGGGCCGTCGAAAACCGCGAGGACAAACGTCCGCAGCTGTCCGACCTGCGCGAATCCGGCTCGATCGAGCAGGACGCCGATATCGTGATGTTCGTTTTCCGCGAGGAATATTATCGCGAACGCGAAAAGCCCGCCGATCATGAGCTGGACAAGATGGCCGCATGGCAACAGATTATGGAATCCTGCCATGGCAAGGCCGAGGTCATCATCGGCAAGCAACGTCACGGGCCGATCGGCACGGTGGAACTGTCCTTCGAGGGCCGCTTCACCCGCTTCGGCAATCTTGAAAAACACCGCAGCTGGGACCGTTCGGAATGAACCTGCCCGTTCCCGTCACCACCGTTGGGCTGCTGCTGGCCTCGAACGTGTTCATGACCTTCGCTTGGTATGGGCACCTGAAGTTCAAGGCCGCACCGCTGTTCATCGTCGTGCTGGTCAGCTGGGGCATCGCGTTTTTCGAATACCTGCTGCAGGTTCCCGCGAACCGCATCGGTTACGGACATTTCAACGCCGCCCAGTTGAAGACCATCCAAGAGGTGATCAGCCTGTCGGTCTTTGTCATCTTCTCGTGGCTTTATCTGGGCGAGAAGATCACCTGGAACGTCATGCTGGGCTTTGGCCTGATCTGCCTAGGGGCCTTTCTGATCTTTTCGAACTTCGGTGGTTCCTCGCACCACGAAGAAGCACTTCCATACAATCAGCCCGTTGTCATTCCCGCGGAGACGCGCGAATAGATCGGCATGACGCCGCAACCTGAACCGGCCGCCCGGCGGCCCAGCCTGCTGACGCTGGTGTCGATCACCGGTGTCGGCGCGCTTTCAATGAACATCTTCCTGCCCTCGCTGCCCGGCATGGCGCGGGATTTCGGCGTGGATTACGCCGTGATGCAGCTGTCGGTTTCGGCCTTTCTGGGGGTCAGCGCGGTTTTGCAGCTGCTTTGCGGTCCGATCAGCGACCTGATCGGACGCAGGCCGGTGCTGCTGGGTGCCTTTGCGATCTTCCTGATGGCGACGCTGGGCACATTGCTGGCGCCCACGGCGGGCTGGTTCCTGTTCTTCCGCATGGTTCAGGCGGTGATCACCACGGGCTTTGTCCTCAGCCGTGCCGTCGTGCGCGACATGGTCCCGGCCGAGCGCGCCGCCAGCATGATCGGCTATGTCACCATGGGCATGTCGCTGGTCCCGATGATCGCGCCGACCATTGGCGGTGTGCTGGACGAAAGCTTTGGCTGGCGCGCGAGCTTCGTGACCATGGGCGTGCTGGGCTGCGCGGTCTTTGTCCTGTGCTGGTTCGACCTGTCCGAGACCGCCCGAGGCGCGGGCACGCCGCTGCGCCAGCAGATCGCAAGCTATCCCAAGCTGGCACGCTCGCATCGCTTCTGGGGCTATTCGCTGGCCGCCACCATGAGCGCCGGAGCCTTCTATGCCTATCTGGGCGGTGCACCCTTTGTCGGGCAGAAGGTGCTGCATCTGACCCCGGCCGAGGTCGGTTACTGGTTTGCGGCGCCCTCGCTTGGCTACGCGCTGGGGAACTTCACCTCGGCGCGCTTCTCGACCCGGATCGGGATGAACCGAATGATCCTTGCGGGCGGGGTGATCGCCACGCTGCCGCTGGGGCTGGCACTGCTGGCTGACCTGAGCGGCGCGCAATCGCCACTGGTGTTCTTCGGCTCGGTTGCCTTCATGGGGCTGGGCAACGGCATGCTTCTGCCCAATGCCAATGCCGGCATGATGAGCGTGCGGCCCGAACTGGCCGGAACGGCCAGCGGTCTGGGCGGCTCAATGGCGGTCGCGGGCGGCGCAGGCCTTGCTGCCTTGGCCGGAGTCTTTCTGCATGACGACGCCGGGGCCGCGCCCTTGCTGGCGATCATGGTGGTGGTTTCGGCGGGTTCGATCCTGTCGACGCTGTGGGTCATGGCCCGCGAAAGGCAGATTCTGCGTCAGGGATAGGGCCGAAAAAGCCCGCCTAACGCGACAGGGCCGACCGGGTTCCCAGCCATCGGGGGGCGCAGCGTCTCTCCAGGCCCGCATCTGCCCGATTGTGCGGCAGAACCGGCCTTGCAACTAAACGAACCGGTTTTCCGCCAAGTTGAGGTGCGCCAGTCGCAACTGTCTTTTTTTTCGGCAAAAGATCAGTCGGCTAGCGGCCATACCTGATTTCGGCCCGCTAACGGTAACACTCGCGCGAGGGGCGACTACCGGCAATTCTTGACTGATTGACCTCGGTTTGATCGGCATCTATCCGCCCACAATAGGGGCATATATTTCCCGAATGTTGCGCTTTAAGCACAGCTCGGATTTATGAATGCCAACGCGGCCGCCTCTGCTCGGTCTGGACGCGAAGCCACAGAATGGATCAGGGACATTGCGCATCACTCAAAGTCTGAATTCGGTGCTTGAGCGCTGGCTGCCAGAACAGCGTCTCTTTCTGAAATCGGACAGCACGACCCGCTTCATCAGGCTCAGCCCGATGACCCAGCTTGTTGCACTTGGCGGATCTGCTGTCTTCTTCGGCTGGGCGGTGATTGCCAGTTCGATCCTCGCGATCGACGCGATCAGCGCCCATGGCAACCGCGATCAGGCCCGCATGGCGCAGGACGCGTTCGAGACCCGGCTGACGGATCTCTCGCATGAGCGCGACAGCCGCGCCTCCGAGGCCGTCGCCGCCCAGCAGCGCTTTACCGTCGCGCTGGATCAGGTGTCGGACATGCAGTCGCAGCTTCTGGAATCCGAGGCCCGCCGCCGCGAGCTGGAGACCGGGCTTGAGGCCGTGCAGAACAGCCTGCAAACCGCCGTCCGCGAACGCGACGACGCGCTTGGCCGCACCGCTCTGGCGGGCAAGCCCGTCAGCGCCGAAAAGACCGCCGAGCTGCAGACCGCTTTCGACATTCTGTCGGGTGAGCTTCAGCAGGCTTCGACCCAGCGCAATGACGCCATGACCGAAGCGAATGAGGCCAAGCGCAAGGCCGAGGCGCTGACCGTCGAGCGTGACCGGATCATCGCCAACAACGATGAGATCCTGAACCAGCTGGAAGACGCCGTGACCGTTTCGGTCAAGCCGCTGGACGACATGTTCCGCAATGTCGGCATGAACCCCGATGACGTCCTTAGCACCATTCGCCGCGGCTATTCGGGCGAAGGCGGACCGCTGAACCCGGTCAGCTACTCCTCCAGCGGTGACGCCGAGATCTCGCAGGGCGAGGCGAAGGCCAAGGAGATCATGGTCACGCTGGACAAGATGAACAGCTACCGGATCGCCGTCGAAAAGATGCCGCTGGCCATGCCGGTGAAATCGGCCTTCCGCTACACCTCGCCCTTTGGCCGCCGCTGGGGCCGCGCGCATGAGGGGATCGACATGGCCGGGCCGGTCGGAACCCCGATCTATGCGACCGCCGACGGCGTCGTGATCCATGCCGGGCGCATGGGTGCCTATGGGAACCTGATCAAGATCCAGCACGAAATGGGCGTCGAGACCCGTTTCGGTCACCTGTCCAAGATTAAGGTCAAGGTGGGTCAAAAGGTATCGCGCGGAGCGCTTATCGGTGCTATGGGCAATACCGGAAGGTCGACCGGACCGCATCTTCACTATGAAGTTCGCGTGAAAGGTCGCGCCATGAACCCTATGAGCTTCATCAAGGCAGCCCAGAATGTTTTCTAAGACCCGCGTAACTGAACCCGGACCCAGGACCCAGCCGCAGCCGGCCCCCGAGGCCGAAGCACCGCGGAGCTTGGAAAAGACGAATATCGACGTGCCGGCCTCGCCCACTGCGACCCCGCGCACGCGCACCGCGCCCTCGATCCTGTCGTCTGACCTGACCGTCACCGGCAATATCAAGACCCAGGGCGACATCCAGGTCGAAGGCACGATCGAAGGCGACATCCGCGCCCACCAGCTGATCGTCGGCGAAAGCGCCACCATCCGTGGCGAAATCGTGGCCGAGGAAGTCGTGGTGAATGGCCGTGTCGTCGGCCGTGTCCGCGGGCTGAAAGTCCGCCTGACCGCCACCGCCCGCGTCGAAGGCGACATCATCCACAAGACCATCGCCATCGAATCGGGCGCGCATTTCGAAGGCTCGGTGCAGCGTCAGGAAGATCCGCTGGCCAATGGCGTGACCCCGAAGCTGGCCCCGCCGGTCGCCAAGGTCCAGAACGACGACTGATCGTCAGTTACCGGAATTGACAAAGGGCGGCCATGGGGCCGCCCTTTTGCATTACGCCTCATCCTCGGGTCCGGGATCGGGCGACGGATCGGGCAAGGGCTGCCGTTCCGGTTCCGGGATCGGCAGCGGCTCTCGGGCGGGGATGGCGGGCATCTGTCTCTCCTGCACAGGCCCGGCAGCCCGGCTCAGGCCGGGAAGCGGGCGATCAACGCCTCATTGACCGCGGGGGGAACGAACTTGCTGACATCGCCGCCCAGCCGCGCGATTTCCTTGACCAGTTTCGAGGCGATGGCCTGACGCCGCGCATCGGCCATCAGGAAGACCGTCTCGATCGTCGAATCCAGCGTGCGGTTCATGCCGACCATCTGGAACTCATATTCGAAATCGGCCACCGCGCGCAGGCCGCGCACGATCACCGTGGCGCCCACGTCGCGGGCGCAGTCGATCAGCAGGTTCTCGAACGGATGGACCAGAATCTCGCCGCCCAGACGGCGGGTGATCGCGTCACATTCGTGGCGCACCATATCGACGCGCTCATCCAGCTTGAACAGCGGCCCCTTGTCGCGGTTGATCGCAACCCCGATCACCAGACGGTCGACCAGCGCCAATGCGCGCTCGATGATATCGACATGCCCCAGCGTGATCGGATCGAAAGTGCCCGGATAAAGTCCGATACGCATGGACCTGCCCCCCTGTTCCACGAAACGGCCAACCGAAACAGGTTTTGGCGCAAGATTGCAAGGGGTTCCGCGCGGTCACGCCGCGCGGCAACCACTCTAGTTCCCCATGATCATCCCGGTCAGGGCGTCACGCTCGGCCCGCAATTCCTTGAGCCGCGCCGAAACCGCATCCCCGATCGAGACCAGCCCGATCATCGCCCCCGAGGCATCGACCACTGGCAGGTGGCGGAAGCGCCCTTCGGTCATGCGCTCAAGGATGGCGCGGGTATCCTCGCCGGTGGTGCAGGTCATCAGGTTCCGGGTCATCAGGTCGCCCACGGTCAGCGCCAGCACCCCGGCACCGCGTTTGCCAAGTTCGCGCACGATGTCGCGTTCCGAGATGATGCCAAGCGGCTGCGGCGCATCCCCGAGCACCACGATCGCACCGATGCGCTTGTCCGACAGCATCTTCGCGGCATCGGCCACGCTGGCGGTCGGGGCGATGGTGATGACCTCGCCGCTGGCTTTCATCGACAGGATCTGCTTCACGAGCATGGTGGTTCCTCCTCGGCGAAATCTGCTTGATTTCAAGGTTGCCCCAAGGCGCGCTTCCGTCAAGCCCGCTCTTGGCTGGGGCCTTCAAGGGTGATCAACCCTTGCAAACGTGCCACCTCGGCGCGAATTCCCTGCGCCAGCGCATCCGCGATCCGGTTCATCCGCTGCGAGCGGCGGTCGTCGGCATGCCGGATCAGCCAGAAGCTGCGCGTCAGCGAAATCGCATCGGTCAGCACCCGACGGACACCCGGACAGAAGGGAATGGCAAAGTCATGCACGATCCCCAACCCCGCCCCCGTCCGTACCGCCTGCATCTGCACCGAGACCGAGTTCGAGGTCAGCTGCGCCCAATCCGCCCCGGTCTCGGTCAGATAGTCCAGCTCGCGGTCAAAGATCATGTCGGGGATATAGCCGATCATGCGATGGCCGCGCAGATCCTCGCGCGTCAGGATCGGGGGATGGCGGCGCAGGTAATCCTCGTGCCCGGCAAGGTGAAGCTGATAATCGGTCAGGCGCTGCACCACCAGCCGCCCGGCTTGCGGCTGCGACACCGCAATGGCCATGTCGGCCTCGCGCCGGGACAGGTTGAAGACGCGCGGCAGGGCAACGATCTGGATTTCCAACCCCGGATGATCCTCGCATAGCCGCGCGCAGATCTGCGGCAGCAGGTAATTGGCGCAGCCATCCGGCGCGCCGATGCGGATCTGACCGGTCAGGTCGCCGGGACCGGACAAGGCCTCGCGCGCATCCGACAGCGCCGCCTCGGCCGCCTCGGCATGGGGCAGCAGGCGTTCGCCCTCGGGGGCCAGCGCATAGCCCTGCGGGGTCTTCACGAACAGCTTGGCCCCCAGCACCTGTTCCAGCCGTGCGATGCGCCGCCCCACGGTCGAGGCATCGATGGCCAGCCGCCTGCTGGCCCCCGACAGACTGTCGGCGCGCGCCACGGCCAGAAAGATGCGCAGATCGTCCCAGTCCATCATTCACCTTTGCAAA
>Ga0247819_10001538_pt1 | contig 12462 bp, 15 predicted proteins | sample 13C_Xylose_Day6_FD_193428 | JGI IMG/M metagenome (GOLD analysis project Ga0247819, IMG submission 193428) | Soil microbial communities from agricultural site in Penn Yan, New York, United States - 13C_Xylose_Day6 | ecosystem: Environmental > Terrestrial > Soil > Agricultural land | place: USA... | reverse complement strand
CGGCCTCGACCACAATGTACGAGCGCTGCTCGTGCTTTCCACCATCGAATAACGGGAGAAGAAAGTGAACCCCAAGGAAAAACTGGCAGCGCTCCGGGCAGAGGCCAAGGAACTGACCACGAAGGCGACGGCCGGCACACTGACCGCTGAGGAATCCGACCGCGCTGTAAAGTGCGTCGAGGAAATCGGCGAAGTGCAGGGCGTTATCGCCAAGCAGGCCACGGCAGCTGCAGCGCTGGCAGGCCTGGGCGGCGGCGGCGAGGACCAGGGCGGCGACCCCGCACCGGTGCAGAAGAACGGCGACGGCGAGCCGCTGACGGGCTCCATTGGTGAGCGCTTCGTCGCTTCCAAGGCGTACACCAGCTTCAAGGCAGCCAACCCGAACATGGGCGTGAACGACGGCAGCGGCGAAGGTACCCCCATCGCCATCACGGCCAAGAACATCGGCCCTTCCCGGCTGGTCCGCACCAAGGCCGCGCTTGATACGGTGGCCACGGGCAACGCCCGCGCGGTACGTACCAACGAGACGATCGACCAGGTTTACCGCCCCGAGCGCACCCTGCTCGACCTCATCACCCGCGGGCGCACGAACCTCCCCTGGTTCCAGTACCGGCAGGTCGTCACGAAGTCGAACAACGCAGCGATCGTCGCGGAAGCCGCGAACACTGCAGGCACCGGCACTACCGGTGGCGTGAAGCCGCTCTCTACCCTGACCACGAACACTGCGGAAGCGAAGGCCTACACCTACGCTGACGGCGTGGAAGTGACCAACCAGGAACTGAGCGACGACGGCATTATCTCGGCGCTGATCGATTCCCTGCTCACCGAAAACCTCGACATCAAAATTGAGGACATCATCCTGAACGGCGCCGGCACTGCCGACGAACCGGCAGGCATCCTCGCCACCTCGGGCGTCCTGCAGCAGGCCTTCGTCACCGACGTGCCGACGACCATCCGCAAGTCCATCACCAAGCTCCGCACCACTTCCGGCGCCAACATTCAGGCTGTTGTCCTGAACCCGGCCGACGATGAGGCGTGGGACCTCTTGAAGGATTCGACCGGCCGCTACCTGGGCAACGGCCCGTTCAACACGGGCCCGCGCACCGCGTGGGGCTTTGAGCGCATCGCTTCTCAGAAGATCGCCGTGGGGCAGGCCCTCGTCGGCGACTTCCGGCAGGTGCAGCTCCTGCTCCTGGAAGCGCTCTCCATCCTGGCTTTCAACCAGCACAAGGATTACGCACAGCGTAACCTCACCTACATCCGCGCGGAGCTTCGCGCGGTGCAGCTGATCCGCAAGCCTTCCAACCTGTGCGTCGTTGACCTGACGGCGTAAGCAGGAACACCACCGCCCGGCACCCTCACCCGGTGCCGGGCGGATTGGCGAACAAGGTAAGCACCGGAAAAGGAGAAAAAGGCAATGGCTGAAAACGAAGGCATCGTAGTATCCGGCGGCGTCCGGTACACCAAGAAGGACGCGGACGCCCGCGGCCTGAAAGCGGACAGCGCAGCAGTGGCCAAGAAGATCGCCAACGGCGACCTTCCCGTGGGCTCCTACGTAGCCGCGAAGGCTGGGGACGCGCAGGCTATCCCGGCGCCGCTGAACACCGCCGCGGCCGGCACAGACGCGCCGCCTGCAGGCGACACCCCGCCGGCGGGCGACACCCCGCCTGCCGCTACCGGCAAGAAGTAGGGCCCTGCCATGGTGAACCTCGCTGCTGAATCCGACCTCGCGCTGATTACGCGCTTGCCTGCGGACAGCCCGAAGCTCACCCTGGCACTGACGCGCGCGAGCGAGCGGTTCCGGGGGCGGGTGCATCACAACGTGACCACCACCACCGGAACCCTCGTCCTCGTGGGCAACGGCGCTTCCAAGCTCCTGCTGCCCGCAATCGAGGTGCGCGCGATCACTGCGGTACGCATCGACGGCGTGGCCGTCACAGACTTCCGCCTCCTGCGCCGCACCGGCGTCCTGGTGCGCGAGCCCTACGCCTGCTGGACGAAGGATTACGAAGTCGAGGTCGATTGCACCTACGGCTTCGACGTGGGCGAGATTCCGGGCGACATCAAAGACGCTGTACTGGAACACGCAGCCACCATCGCGCTCTCCCTGGCGCATGTGCAGCAGGAAAGCGCCGGCGCCTCCTCTGCCGGCTACAACCAGAACGCCACCACGGGCACGACCCAAAAGTGGGTCGAAACCGTGAACCGCTACCAAGTGGGGGAGGGCGACGAATCATGACGCCCACCTACGGCCGTGCAACCGTGATCGCGCTGCGGGCCCCCGTGAAGCAGGTCCACGGCTCGGACGTGTTCGACTGGAAAAGCCCGCAGGTGCGCCGCACCGTGTTTACCGAGTGCCTGGTGCAGGCGGCGGCCACCAGCGAGGACCTGGACCACCGCGAAGCGATGCGCGGCACATACGACGTGTTCCTGCCCGAGCTGGACGCGGACGGCGAGCCTGCGGACCTGCTGGGCACGGACAAGGTACTGCTGCCCAACGGGCGCGAGTACGCGATCAGCGGCGAGCCCGAGTACTTGGACTCCCCCACCGGCGCCCTGAATGGCTGGCAGTTCCTCGCCGTAAGGTGGGCCGGCTAGTGACGAAGGTACGTATCGAAATGAACGGCGCCGGCATCCGGGCCCTGCTGAAAAGCCCGGGCGTTGCGGCCGACATCGAAGCCAGGACTAACGCGGTGGCCGCAGCTGCAGGCGGCGGCGAGGACTTCCTGCCGTCCGTGTATGTGGGCAAGACCCGTGTCCGTGGCTCCGTGATTACTGCCACCCAAAACGGCCGGCAGCTGGAAGCCACCGACCTTGCGCTTACCCGCGCGATCGACGCGGGGCGGTGAGCCCGTGTACGCCTCTCTCGCGCCCGATGCCGTAGCCTGGGCAGTGGCGGCGCTGAACCCGAAACTAACCCCACCGGTGGGCGGCAGGGTGCCAGCGGGTGCCGATTCCTTCGTGAGGGTGCAGCGCACCGGCGGCGGTGACGGTTCCAAGGTGTCTGACCTGCCGCAGCTGACCTTTGAGTGCTACGCCGGCGACGACGCGGCGGCGGCCGAGCTGGCGAACCTCGTGCGCGCGTACCTGAAAAGCTTCGTTGGTTCCACGCTGGGAGGCGTGACCTGCTACCGGGTGAACGCTGCAGGCGTCAGCGACCGGCCCGACCCGCGAAGCCCGGACCTCTCCCGGTACGCCTTCACTGCCGAAATTCATCTACGTAATGCGATCATGGAGGTATGAAGTGCTGATTACCCTCTCGGCTGAGTGGACGGGCCCCCGCGGCGGCGTCCACAAGCCCGACGAAACCCTAGAGGTACCCGACGCGGAAGCGCGGGAACTGCTACACCGGGGGCTTGCTAGGCGCCCGGCCACTACTGAAAAGAACCAGGAGGCGAGCGAGAATGACTAAATCGCTGGCAAACGTTCGGATTTACGGCGACGAAACTTCGCTCGTCTCGGTCGCGCCGCTGGGGACCACGTTCCCGGTTGGCCTTGCTGCGCCGGGCGTTGATTTCGAGGAGCTGGGCTGGATTTCCGAGGATGGTGTGGCGATCAACCGCACCAAGGACGTATCGAAATTCAAGGCCTGGCAGGGCGGCACCACCGTTCGTCAGAAGGTGACGGGCGTGGAGGACACCTTCAAATTCCAGTGCCTGGAAGAGACGGCCATCGTCCTCGGCCTGTACTACCCCGGCAGCGCGTCCACCACGACCGCGGGCGTCACCACGATTCAGGTTCCGGCCGGCGCAGTAGCTGACGAGCGCTGCTGGCTCCTGGACTTCTTCGACGGCGACGTGCAGAAGCGCTACAACCTTCCCCGCGCGGAAGTGGGCGAGACGGCCGAGGTCGTGCACAAAAGCACGGACATGACCATCTACGAATTCACGGTGACGAGCCTGGGCGCGTTCACGATCATCACCGACAACCCGGCGGCTGCGGTCGTCTAACAGACTGGCGGCCGGGTGTTCAGGCGATGGGCCACCCGGCCGCCACACTTTACCCATCGCCAAGCCCATCACCAACACAGAAGGAAACATCGCCACCATGATTGAACACGGAGCATCCCCCGAGAACAGCCATCCCGAGGCCGACGACGAGCGCTATGTGCACCACGAGAGCCAGCCGGCCGACGCCCTGCCTACCGGGCATTACCGCGTTGACGAGGTGGAGCCGGCGCAGCAGGCGAGGCCTACTGTGTCCGACCTGCGGCCGGCGCCCGAGCAGCACGACAACCGGGTACCGGACAACGTGCGGCAGCCCCAGGACCGGCAGGCGGCGCAGGACCAGCAGAAGGCCGAAGCGAACGACGAGAACCGCCTGGTGGTGTGCCTCTACAACGGGGTCCGCTTCGAATTCCATGCGGACGACCTGACTTTCGAATTCCAGCTCGCCGCCGAGCAGGGGCGCATCGCAACCGCGCTCCTGCAGCTGCTCGGCGAGAAGCAGTTCAATCAGATGCTCAAATGGCCGCTGCGCCACTACCAAGGCCTCGCCACGGCCATTGGTAAGGCTAGCGGCGTGGGAAATTCCTAGGCTTCTGGTTCCTCGCCGGGCACTACCCGGAGGCACTGGAAGCCGATTTTCAGCACTACTACAACCTCGATTTACTGGACTACTACCGCGGGAAGATCACCCTCCGCAAAGCCTGCGCCCTCACCCACCAGCTACCACCGGGGGCGCAGGTATGGAGGGAAATGGGAGGCCCGCAAGCCTGGACGGGTGAAATCTTCGCCATGGCAGCCGCGGTGGACGCGCTCCGCGTGGCAAACTGGCAGAGAACAGAGGATGCTAAGAACCAGCGGAATTACCCGGAACCGCTGCAGCCTCCACAGTACGAACAGGAACGAGTAAAGGCACAGGCCAACATCGCCAATCAGGCCGAAGCTTTCAGGCAGCGGCAACGCCTCCGGGCGGAAGAAAAGCGAGAGGTTGGCAATGGCGGACACGATTGAGCTAGCGACAGCGTATGTGTCGATCGTTCCGTCTTTCGCGGGCGGCCCGGCTGCTATTGCGGCCGGGCTGACCCCTGCGGCGGCTAGCGCAGGCACTGCCGCCGGTGTCGCTTCCGGCGGTAGCTTCGCCGCAGGGTTCGCCGGCAAGGCGGCCACGGGCGCGAAGCTCGCCACAGCGGGCCTCACGGTCCCCATCCTGGCCATAGGCGCAGCTGCCTTCCTCGCCGCCGGGAACGTGGATGATGCCTACGACAACATCCGGGTCAAGACCGGCGCCACCGGCGACGACCTGGCCGGGCTGCAGAAGTCCTTCAACAACGTAGCCAATACCGTGCCGGCCGATTTCGGCAGCGTATCCGACGCCGTATCCTCCCTGAACCAGCGGCTCGGGCTCACGGGCCCCACACTGGACACCCTGGCCTCCCAGGTGCTTGAAGCCGGGCGGCTCGGCGGGGTGCCTGTGGACATCAACAACGCCACCAGCGCCTTCTCCGCTTTCGGGGTGAAGGGCGCAGCCACCACAACCGCGATGGACGACCTGTTCCGGGTGTCCCAGGCTACCGGCGTCGGCATCAACGACCTGACCGGCACCATGTCGAAGCAGGGCGCGGCACTAAACCAGCTCGGCTTCTCCTTCACCGATTCCGCAGCCCTGATTGGCACCCTCGACAAGGCCGGCATCAACTCCAACACCGTAATGGCCGGCCTGTCGAAATCCCTGGTCACGCTGTCCAAAGACGGCGAGGCACCGCAGGAAGCATTCAAGCGGGTCACTGGCGAGATTCAGGGCTTCATCCAGAAGGGCGACCAGGCTGCGGCGTTGCAGCTGGCCGGGAAGGTATTCGGCACCCGCGGCGCGGCGCAGTTCGTGGGCGCCCTGCAGAGCGGCAAAATCAACCTCGACAACATGACGAACGCGGCCGGCCTGACCGGCGACAGCATCCTGGGCGTGGCGCAGGAAACCAAGGACTTCCCCGAGCTGTTGCAGCAGCTGGGCAACACCGCGCAGCTCACGCTCGCCCCGATCGGCCTTACCCTGTTCCCCGCTATCGGCTCGGCGCTGCAGGCAATCGCGCCGCCCCTGCAGGGCTTCGCTAACTGGTTCGCTTCGCTGGATCAGGGGCAGATGGGCGTCCTGATTGGCATCGGTGTAGCGCTGGCAGCTATCGGCCCAATCCTGGGCGTCGTGTCCTTCGCCACCCAGGCGTTCGCGGCCGGCGCTACTGTGGTGCGCGGTGTGGTGACGGCATGGACGGCCGTGCAGTGGGCCCTCAACGCAGCCATGGCGGCCAACCCCATCGGCCTCGTGGTCCTGGCGCTGGCAGCGCTGGTGGCCGGTGTGATTTGGGCCTATAACAATGTGGGTTGGTTCAAGGACGGCGTTAACGCTGCCTGGCAGTGGATCAGCAGTGTAACCATGTCGGTGTTCGGCGCTGTGGCCGGGTTCCTCGGGTCCGTGTGGGCGAATATCCGGGGCTTCTCCATGGCTGCTTCGTCCGCGATCGTCGGCTTTGTGACCGGCGCCTGGAACAACCTGCGGGGCTTCACGATGGCCGTTTTTGGGGCGATCGCCGGCTTCCTGGCCGGGGTTTGGGCCGGCATCCGTGGCGTGGCTGTAGGCGCCGTCTCGGGTCTGGTGTCGTTCGTCGTGGGCGGCTTCAACAACATCGTCTCCTTCGGCCGCTCCGCGTTCTCCGGGCTGCAGGGCTTCCTCGGCGGGGTGTGGGGCAACATCGTCTCCGGGGCGTCGGGCATGGTGGGGAACGTGCTGTCGTTCTTCGGTTCCCTGCCGGGCCGCATCCTCGGCGCTATCGGCGCGCTCGGCGGCATGCTGTCGTCCGCAGGCGTATCCGCGATGCAGGGCTTCATCGGCGGCATAACCAGCATGGCCGGGAACATCTTCAACGCAGCAGTGGACACCGTGAAGGGCGCGATCGACGGGGTAAAGAACTTCCTCGGCATCAAGTCCCCTTCCCGCCTGGCTTTCGGCCTGGCCGTGTACTTCGGCAAGGGCCTCATCAACGGCCTGGGCTCCATGGCCGGCGGCATCGGGAAGGCAGCGACAGCCATGGTATCGCCCCTGACTGCCCCTATCTCGATGGACCTGCAGCGGCACACCCCGGGCGCGGTAGTAGGGGCGCAGGCGGGCGCAGACGCCCGCGGCGGGCTGACCATCATGGGCGACGTGTACGGCGACGACGCCGAGGCGATAATGGATGAAATCGACCGCCGCGAGCGCCGCAAGACCACGCTGAATGACCTTCGCAAAATAGGAGCAGGTGCACTATGACCGCGCAGCTACTGGGCAGCCTGACCTCACCCACACCCGCCGAGCCGCCGCCCACCAGCAACGGCGTCGTTCCCCGCACCGGCATTGAGCATACGCTCACGGGCGAGGACGGCACCGTGTGGGACATTTCCGCCTGGGAAACCGGCGTCTACCTGATTCAGGGCGGCGTCGAAGGCCTGGGCATGCCAGAGGTGGAGAACTGGAAAACCACCTCGCCGGCGGTGGACGGCTACCAATGGGACGGCTATCTGGTGCCGGGCCGCAAGGTGTTCTTCTACCTGGCCGTTTGGCACAACGGGTCCTCCGCTGAGTGGGTGCAGCGGAACGATGAGCTGTGGTCGATGTTCTACCCGGGCAAAGTGATCCAGTGGAAAGTCGAGCTGCCCGGCAGCACCCGCGGGCCCCGCTACCTGAACCTCCGGTACGAGAAGTGTGAGGACAGCTTCGAAACCGACCCCACGTTCGACGGCTGGGCAGTGTACGGCTTGGAGCTGTCCCCGGAACAGCCCTTTTGGGAGGGCGAGCCGATCACCCAGGAACTGCGGCAGCAGACCGTTCAGGACTTCTTCACGGGCGGCGCCGGCCCCGATTTCTACATCAGCGGCGAGCAGTCCATAGGCTCCGCGACCATGGACAACCCGGGCACCGCCCCCAGCTACATCAGGTGGGAAGTCGTCGGGCCGACCACGACCGTCACTGTAGGCGTGAACGGCGGCACAACCACGTTCACCCCCGATATTGCCACCGGCGATGTCCTGGTGATCGACACCGACCCGAGGAACCTGGGCGCCGAGCTGGAAGGCGTGGACGTAACCGGGCAGCTGGGCTCCTTCGACTACCGCCCCATCCCGCCCGGCAAGGACATAGAAATGAACCTCGCCATGACCGGCACAGGCTCCATCCGTGCCACGTTCACCCCGCGCTTTTGGAGGTGCATCTAGTGGCTGTTCCCGGCGATTTCGAAATCATCCTGTTCGACAAGAACCGCGTGAGGATCGGCCCGGTTGCCGCGTACAAGTCCCTCAGCGGCAGCGCGCGGTTCAATGCCCTGTCGGCCGCCACCATCGAGCTGCCGCAGAACCACAAGCGGGCGGCGCAGCTGCAGGCGCCCGGCTCCCGGGTTCAAATCCTGTTTCGCGGGCGCACACTCATGACCGGCAAAACTATCCTGACAGAGGGCGAAGGGCCGGGCCCTGACAGCTACCTCAGCTTTGAGGTGCAGGACGACTTCCGTATCTTCACTAACTTCCTGGGCTGGCCGGTGCCGGCCAACGCCATCACCGCGCAATCCAGCGCATACGATACGCGCACGGGCAACGCCGAATCGGTGGTCAAAGCCCTGGTGACGGCCAACGTGTCCGCGCGCTCGTGGTACCCGGTCACGGTGGCCACCAACGCGAACCGGGGCAGCAGCATCACCGTAATGCTCCGGTTCGACTACCTGGCCGACAAGCTGTTCCCCGCAGTGAGCATGGCCGGCATCGGCGTCACAGCGCAGCTGGACCCGGCCACCGGCAACATAGTCGTGGACGTGTACGTGCCCACAGACCGCACCACCACACCCCTCACCGTGGGCTCCCGCGTGATCCAGAAGTACAAGTTCGGTGCGCAGGCACCCGTCGTTACCCGCGGCGTCACCGGTGGGCAGGGCGACGGCACAGCCCGCGTGTTCCGCACCTTCCTCGATTCCGCGCGCGAGTCCACATGGGGTGACACGATCGAAGCGTTCCGCGATGTGCGGGACACCAGCAACACCACCACATGGACCCAGCGGGAAGCCGAAACCCTATCCGAGGGCGCCCCGAAGTACTGGGTTGATGTCACCCTGGCCGAGGCCGGGAAATTCAAGATCGGCGGCGTTGGCGGCTACTGGCTCGGCGATAAAGTCACTGCCGACATCGGTGTGCTGGCGCCCGTGACGGACGTGCTGCAAGAAATCAAGTTCGATGTCACCGAGAGCGGCGCGAAGATCGGCGCCACCATCGGGAGGAAAAATGACGCCGAAGGCGCGACAATGAAAGCAATAGCATCCCTAACCCGCGGCCTGCGGGAACTTTACAGGAGCAAGTAATGGCACTGCTGGCGGACACACAATACGGCTTCCCGGGCACTGTCACCCCGACAGCGTTCGCAGCGATCATGAGCAACGCATCCTCTGGCGCCTACGGTGTGGGCGGCCTCGGCGACCTGAAACTGGCGACGAACGCGGTAGGCGACCGGGGCGCCCTGCTCTCCACCGGCCTCTCCTACGGGAACGGGTGCGTTGGCATTTGGAACAGCACAACGCAGTTCAACTTCACTGCGGCCTCGGGCACCTCCGACAGGTGGGATTGTGTGGTTGTGCGGCGCACCTGGTCGAACACCCCTGGCGTGTCCGTGACCACCCTGGCCGTCAAGACCGGCACCAGTAGCAAAGCCCTTCCTAGCCTGACCATGACGCCGGGCACCATGACGGAGCAGCCGCTGTGGCTGGTGCGCGTGAAGGGCGGGCAGACCGCCATTCAGGAGCTTGTTGACCTGCGCTGCTTCTCCGGTAACGGCGGTGTGCAGGCCATGGACGGCCTCGCCATGGGGTACCTCAACTACGTAGGCTCCCGCGTGGAAATCGGCGGCGACCTGTGGGAGTACAAGGCGAACAGCACCACCAGCTCGGCGGACTGGCAGAAGATCAGCGGCGAGGGCAAAATCCCGATGTGGGGCCACGGCGGCGCACTGGCCGGCAACCCGTCCGGGTGGGACCTCATGAAGATTCAGGCCGGCTCGGAAGTCAAGGTCACTGATTCCAGCGGGTACGTCACCCTCACCTTCCCTACCCCGTTCCCCAATGGGCTGCTGTTCGTGGCCGGGTTCGACGGCGACGACTGGGCAGGCGGCGGCTCCGTGATTATTGCCAGCGCAGGGCGCGTACCCGTGTACGGTGCGATTGGCGCGGGCACTAAGACGCAGTGGAAGTATGCTGTGAAAATCCAGCCCAACAGCCGCGAAGGTGTGGGCAGCTACCGCATCGCCCGCGCGGGTAACTTCACCCACCGCCTCAACTGGATTGCAATCGGGTTCTAGGAAGGAATCACCATGGGGAATTTCCCTCGGGCGCTCGTCACTGACGACGCCGGCAACCCGCTTCCGGGCGCGGTTGGCAAGTTCTATGCACTGAGCGACACGTCGGCCACCACCGCGCTTACGGTGACTGACCTGTTCGGCAACGCCATCACGAACAACGAAATCGTGGCGAATGACCTGGGCATCGTACCTGGGGTGCGCTGCCCCGGGTACATCGCCGTTAGCTGGGTCAGCGGCGGGAACCGGCAGGACGTGCAGGCAGTGGACATCGTGCCGGCCGGTGGCGGTGTGGGCGACATTCTGCGGAAGGCGTCGGCCGCCGATTTCGATTACGCCTGGCTCCCGGCCGACACCCCGCTCAGGGACATCCGGGATTTCGGGGCGGTGATCGGTGACGCAGCTGCCACACGGGCCGCCATCCAGCAGTGCTTCGACCTGGGCGGCGCCACGTACATCCCCTACGGAGACTGGACCGTGGACGCCACCCTGCTCGTCACCCTCGATGGAACCATGATTATCGGGCAGGGCGCAGGCAACCGCGATGGGGCAACGCAGGCGACCCCGGGCTGCGGTATCCGGGCTGTGGCCGGGGTGACGGCGGAAGTTATCAAGGTGCAGCGCGTGGCCGACGACCGGCCGCTGGCGGCCATCCACATCGCCGGCGTGAACATCGACGGCGACTCGATCGCCGCTACCGGGCTGCTCCTGCGGGCCTCGCAGTCCACGGTCGAGAACGTGCACTTCTGGCAGTGCACCGTTTCGGGCGTCACCGTGAAGGGGTACGCTTCCCCGGCCTGGGATACCTACGACACCCGGTTCACGAACTGCCTCATCGGCTACTGCTACGACGGCTTTGTGATGGAGGACCACTCCAACGACCTCCACGTCACAAACTGCATCATCCTGAACAACACCCACGACGGCGTTGTCTCGCTTTCCAGCTCGGCGCAGTTCACCGCCTGCCACGTCTACACCAGCGGCCGGCACAACGTGTTCTTCAACGGCGGCGGCTCCCGCACCAAGTTTGCGAACTGCAAGTTTGAGGGCTGCTCCGACCACATTGTGAACATCGACTCCACCGTTGCCGGGTACTCCGACATCCAGTTCACCGGGTGCGGCTTCTCCACCCACAACCAGGCCATCACCACCAACACCAAGGATTACGTCATTATTCAGGGCACCCCGGGCACCGGGCGCACCCTGTTCTCGGGCTGCTCGTTCGGCCTGAAAGGCGGGTCCACGATCAAGCCGCGGTACGGCATCAACCTGGCCTCCTCGGGCGCGCAGAACACCGTTATCGTCGGCTGCTCCTTCGGCCCGACCTCGCACTGGGGAACCGCCCCGTACAAGAACAGCTCGTCTTCCTCGCTGGTGCAGTACGTGCGCGGAAACAGCGGCCTGCCAGATGTGTTCAACACCCTGGCGCAGACCGCAGCCTACACCCTCGTGTTCCCCACTGACGCCCTCGGCGATCCCGTGGAAGTCAACAGCGCGTCCACGGTGGCCGTCACCGTGCCGCCGGTAGCCGACCCGGGGTTCATGAAGGGCAACGTGGTCAAGGTAGCGCAGGTGGGCGCCGGGCAGGTTACGTTTACCGCAGGCGCCGGCGTCACCCTGCAGGTACCTACGGGCAAGACGGCCGCCTGCCGGGGGCAGTACTCCCAGGTCACGCTGCGCATGCGCTTGACGAATGTCTGGATTCTCGAAGGCGATCTGGCTTAGGAGGCCGCAATGCAGATTCTCCCGCCGACCTGGGGCGAAAAAACAGCCCGCGCGCTCGGCTACCTGTTCACTAGCATCATCGGCTTCTCGGTGCTGCTGAGGTTCCCAACGGAGTCTTCTACCCTGGAGGCTCTAAACGCTCGTGGGGGCGGGCTCGGCGTGTTACTGGCCGTGGTGTGGGCGTGCTTCATCGCGTCCGCGCTGGTGGCCGTCCCCGTTACTTTGCTGGAACGGTACCGGGCCGAATTTATCCTCTTGCCCCTCTCCGGTTCCGCGCTTGCAGTGGCACTCGTGGTCGCGTGGAATCACGCCGGCGATGATCCCTTGGTAATCCCGAGGGCCGCCGCATCCACTGCTTTGCTTTTCTTCATGGCAGCCCGGTTCCTTAGCCTGCGCCGCCTCATGGGTTATGCGAAGGATCAGGGATGGACAACG
>Ga0247819_10001537_pt1 | contig 12463 bp, 10 predicted proteins | sample 13C_Xylose_Day6_FD_193428 | JGI IMG/M metagenome (GOLD analysis project Ga0247819, IMG submission 193428) | Soil microbial communities from agricultural site in Penn Yan, New York, United States - 13C_Xylose_Day6 | ecosystem: Environmental > Terrestrial > Soil > Agricultural land | place: USA... | reverse complement strand
GAGGTAGCCACGGTCGAACTGCATGCCTTCGACGACTTCGAGTTCGGTTTCGGCGGTCTTGGCTTCTTCAACCGTGATGACGCCTTCGTTGCCGACCTTCTGCATCGCTTCTGCGATGTCGAGGCCGATCTGACGCTCGCCGTTTGCCGAGATCGTGCCGACCTGTGCGACTTCTTCCGAAGTGTTGATCTTCTTGGCCTTGGCCTGGAGATCCTTGACGACTTCGGTGACAGCGAGGTCGATGCCGCGCTTCAGGTCCATCGGGTTCATGCCGGCAGCAACAGCCTTGGCGCCTTCGCGAACGATCGCCTGGGCCAGAACGGTTGCAGTCGTGGTGCCGTCGCCGGCGATGTCGTTGGTCTTCGAAGCAACTTCGCGGACCATCTGGGCGCCCATGTTTTCGAACTTGTCTTCAAGTTCGATTTCCTTGGCAACTGATACGCCGTCCTTGGTGATGCGCGGAGCGCCGAAGGACTTGTCGATGATGACGTTACGGCCCTTCGGGCCGAGCGTGACCTTTACGGCGTCAGCGAGGATATCGACGCCACGCAGCATCTTTTCGCGCGCGGTGCGGCCGAATTTGATTTCTTTTGCAGCCATTTGAGAAAACTCCCGGGCTCATTGCCCATTGGTTGTCATGAAAAGGTGTGGACGACGGCAGATCAGCCGATGATGCCCATGATGTCGGCTTCCTTCATGATGAGAAGGTCTTCGCCGTTGATCTTGACTTCGGTGCCCGACCACTTGCCGAACAGAACGCGGTCGCCAGCCTTGACGTCGAGAGCAACAACCTTGCCGCTTTCGTCACGGGCGCCCGAGCCAACAGCGACGATTTCGCCTTCCTGCGGCTTTTCCTTAGCGGTGTCCGGAATGATGATGCCGCCCTTGGTCTTTTCCTCAGACTCGACGCGGCGGACGACAACGCGGTCGTGCAGCGGGCGGAAATTGGTGCTTGCCATTAGTCTAATCCCTCGATCAAATGACACTACGGATCGCTCAACGACCCGATGGATGGGTGTTAGCACTCTCTTTTGTCGAGTGCTAGCGAGGCCGAGATAAGGCTGGGTCCGGGACGAGTCAAGGATTGGCCGTTCAAAAAATTTCAGGCGACATGATTATCGGCGGCTGATGACAGGCAACGAACGGCGGCCGGGCCGGAACGTTTGCCTGCCTATTGCATGAAGCGGTCGGAATTTGGGCAGATCCGATATCGAGGATTTGCCTGGTCTCGCTGCCCGATCCGGTTGTTATCATGAGCCTCGGGGTCGGCAGGCCCTGACGCTGATGTCCCGTGGACCGTCTCCTCGGCATGAGGGAGGGGCGGGCGCCGAATCCTTGGGAATGGCGGCGATTTTCTAGGCGCGAGGCTTGTATTCTCGGCCCTTCCTTGCCATGCAAGCCGGAAACCGAGTTTGCAGGAAGCCCGCATGGCCGCAAGGATCAACAGTTTTCGGGAAATCGCAGGGCGCTATGACGTCGTGCTCTGTGACGTCTGGGGTGTTCTCCACAACGGCGTTCAGGCGTTTGCGTCGGCCTGCGAGGCCCTGGCGGAAGCGCGTGCAGCAGGGCTTACGGTTGTCCTCATCACCAATTCTCCCCGGCCAAGCCCCAGCGTCAAGGTACAGATCCGCGGGCTGGGCGTTCCCGATGAAGCCTATGATCGCATCGTCACGTCGGGCGATGTGACCCGCACCTTGATCGCCGCAGCCGACAAGAAGATTTTCTTCATCGGCGCCGAACGCGATCTGCCGTTGCTCGAAGGGCTCGGCACCGAGATCGTCTCGTCGGAAGATGCAGAGACCGTCGTCTGCGCCGGCTTCTACGACGATGAAACCGAAACGCCGGAGCACTATCGCGCGACGCTGACCGGACTTGCCAAGCGCAAGATCCCGTTCATCTGCGCCAATCCGGACCTGGTGGTCGAGCGCGGCCACCGGCTGATCCCCTGTGCCGGCGCCATCGCCAAGCTTTACGAGGAGCTCGGCGGCGAAGCCCGGATCGCCGGAAAGCCCTATATCTCCATCTACCGTGCCGCGCTGACGGAAGCCAAGGCCGTTCGCGGTCCACTCGATCTGTCGCGTGTCATCGCCGTCGGCGACGGTATGCCGACCGATGTCAAGGGCGCCCAGGATGCCGGCTTCGATCTGCTTTACATCAGTGCCGGTATTCACGCGCAAGAATACATGAACGAAAGCCGCACCGACGAGGCGAAGCTTACTGCCTTCCTGAGGAAGGAAGGTGCTTCGCCGAAGTGGTGGATGCCCAGGCTCGCCTGACGGGAAGATCGAGATGACGGTTTTTCATCGCAACGAAACCCGCGACCCGCTGCCCGAGCGTCTGCGTGGCGGCGTTGTCGCCATCGGCAATTTCGACGGTGTTCACCGCGGCCACCAATCCGTGCTGGAGCGAGCGCTGGAAGAAGCCGCGGCACGCGGCGTTCCCGCACTGGTGTTGACCTTCGAGCCGCATCCGCGCACGGTCTTTCGGCCAGACACGCCGGTCTTCCGGCTGACGCCCGCACCGCTGAAAGCCCGTATCCTCGAAGGCATGGGGTTTGGCGCCGTCATCGAATACCCGTTCGATCGCACCTTCTCCGAACTTTCCGCGTCCGATTTCATCCATCGGGTGCTCCTGGAGTGGCTGCATGCCTCGCATGTGGTCACCGGGTTCGATTTCCATTTCGGCAAGGGGCGCGAAGGCGGTCCCGCCTTTCTGATGGCGGCGGGCGGCGAAAACGGCTTCGGCGTCACCCTGGTCGACGCCTTCCGCGATGAGAATGCCTCGGTGATCTCCTCGAGCTTCATTCGCTCGCTGCTCGGCCAGGGCGACGTTTCTCACGCGGCCGGCTTGCTCGGCTATCGCTACACGGTCGAGGCCGAAGTAATCGACGGCAAAAAACTCGGGCGGACCCTCGGCTATCCCACGGCCAACATGCGTCTACCGCCCGAGGTCGAACTTAGAACCGGCATCTATGCCGTGCGCTTCCGCCGGGCTGACGGCTCGCTCTATGATGGCGTTGCCAGCTTTGGCCGGCGTCCGACCGTCGACAGCGACGGCGAGGCGTTGCTTGAAACCTTCGTCTTCGATTTTTCCGGCGATCTCTACGGCGAGGTCTGTTCGGTTTCGTTCTTCGGCCACCTGCGCGACGAGCTGAAGTTCGACGGGCTCGACCCGCTGGTGGCGCAGATCCGAAAGGACGAAGACGAGGCGAGGGCGTTGCTCTCCGGCGTCACGCCCTTGAGCGATATCGATCGCCGGATCAACTTCGCCTAAAGAAATCCGTCGCGCCGAAGCGGCGGACCTTTTCAAAAGGCCGAAAACGCCTTAAACAACCGGCCACCATGACCCGGCACCGTCGACTGACCATCGATCAGCGAATTATTGGCCCGGCTTTCCGCGCGCACTAGGCCGCCGGAAGGTCCGGGATTTCGGCGTTTCCAACGCCTCAGTCATCTCTGGAGCGCCGCGCGTCTCTTGGACACGCTAAGGTAGCTCGAACACTTTGAAGCTGCGCATGATCCTTTTCCGAAAATCGATCCCGATTTCAGGGTTATGCGCCGGATACCGAACCCTTTCGCATGCGCGATGATCCGCGCGGAAAAGACGATTGCAAAGACCATGACAGATACCGCTGAGAAGATCGACTATTCCTCCACCCTCTATCTGCCGCAGACGGAGTTTCCGATGCGTGCCGGCCTGCCGCAGAAGGAGCCCGAAACGGTTTCCCGCTGGCAGAAGATGGGTCTCTACAAGAAGCTGCGTGCCTCGGCCGCCGGTCGCGAGAAATTCGTGCTGCATGACGGCCCTCCCTACGCCAACGGCAACATCCATATCGGCCATGCGCTGAACAAGATCCTCAAGGACGTCATCAACCGCTCGTTCCAGATGCGCGGCTTCGACGCCAACTACGTGCCGGGCTGGGATTGCCACGGCCTGCCGATCGAATGGAAGATCGAGGAGAAGTATCGCGAGAAGGGCCAGAACAAGGACGAGGTCCCGGTTAACGAGTTCCGCAAGGAATGCCGCGACTTCGCTGCGGGCTGGATCCAGATCCAGGCGGAAGAGTTCAAGCGCCTCGGCATTGAGGGCGACTTCGACAACCCCTATACGACGATGAACTTCCACGCCGAAGCCCGCATCGCCGGCGAACTGATGAAAATCGCCAAGATGGGGCAGCTCTATCGCGGCTCCAAGCCGGTGATGTGGTCGGTCGTCGAGCGCACGGCGCTGGCCGAAGCCGAAGTCGAATATGCCGACGTCGAAAGCGACATGATCTGGGTGAAGTTCCCGGTCACCGAAGGCTCGGCAGATCTTGCAGGCACCTTCGTCGTGATCTGGACGACCACACCCTGGACGATCCCCGGCAACCGCGCCATCGCCTTCTCCTCGCGTTACGCCTATGGTCTCTACGAGGTTGCGACTGCAGAGAACGATTTCGGTCCGCAGCCCGGCGAAAAGCTGATCTTCGCCAAACGTCTGGCAGACGAGTCCGCCGCCAAGGCGAAGCTCACCTTCAATTTCGTCCGCGACATCGAGGGCGCTGAACTGGCCGCCGTCACCTGCGCCCATCCGCTGCATGGGCTGGGTGGCGGTTACGCGTTCAAGGTGCCGTTGCTCGATGGCGACCATGTCACCGACGACGCCGGCACCGGCTTCGTGCACACGGCGCCGAGCCACGGCCGCGAGGACTTTGACGCCTGGATGGACAATGCCCGCGCGCTTGAAGCCCGCGGCATCTCCTCGGCAATTCCGTTCACCGTCGACGACGCCGGTTATTTCACCGCCGACGCCCATGGCTTCGGCCCGGACGCCGAAGGTGGCGCCGGCCGCGTGCTCGACGACAAGGGCAAGAAGGGCGATGCCAATGATCGCGTCATCAAGGCGCTGATCGCCCGTCACGCGCTGTTTGCCCGCGGCCGTCTGAAGCATTCCTATCCGCATTCCTGGCGTTCCAAGAAGCCGGTGATCTTCCGCAACACGCCGCAGTGGTTCGTCTACATGGACAAGGGCTTCGGCGACGGCACGACGCTGCGCTCGCGCGCCCTGTCGGCCATCGACGATACCCGCTTCGTCCCCGGCGCCGGCCAGAACCGCCTGCGTGCGATGATCGAGGGACGTCCGGACTGGGTGCTCTCGCGCCAGCGTGCCTGGGGCGTTCCGATCGCGATCTTTGCCGACGAGCAGGGCGAGATCCTTGTCGATGAGGCCGTCAACGCCCGCATTCTCGAAGCCTTCGAGCAGGAAGGCGCCGATGCCTGGTTCGCCGAAGGTGCCAAGGATCGCTTCCTCGGTAATGACCACGACCACGAGAAGTGGCACCAGGTCATGGACATTCTCGACGTCTGGTTCGATTCAGGCTCGACGCATACCTTCACGCTCGAAGATCGTCCGGATCTGAAGTGGCCGGCTGACGTCTATCTCGAAGGCTCCGACCAGCACCGCGGCTGGTTCCATTCGTCGCTGCTCGAATCCTGCGCAACGCGCGGCCGTGCGCCCTACAACGCCGTTGTCACTCATGGTTTCACCATGGATGAGAAGGGCGAGAAGATGTCGAAGTCGAAGGGCAACACCGTCACGCCGCAGGAAGTGATGAAGGATGCCGGCGCCGACATCCTGCGCCTCTGGGTGATGACGACGGACTATTGGGAAGATCAGCGCCTCGGCAAGACGATCATCCAGACCAACATCGACGCCTATCGCAAGCTGCGCAATACCATCCGCTGGATGCTGGGCACGCTGGCGCACGACAAGGGCGAGGAAGTCGCCCACGCCGAGCTGCCCGAGCTGGAAAAACTGATGCTGCATCGCCTGGCCGAACTCGACCAGGTCGTTCGTGAAGGTTATGACGCGTTCGACTTCAAGAGGATCGCCCGCGCTCTGATCGATTTCTCGAACGTCGAACTCTCCGCGTTCTATTTCGACGTGCGCAAGGATGCGCTCTATTGCGACGCACCGTCGAGCCTTCGTCGCCGGTCGGCGCTTGCGGTGATCCGCAAGCTGTTCGATTGCCTGGTGCTGTGGCTCGCGCCGATGCTGCCCTTCACCTGCGAAGAAGCATGGCTGTCGCGCAAGCCTGACGCTGTCTCGGTCCATCTCGAGCAGTTCCCGGCGATCCCGGCGGAATGGAAGAACGACGCCCTCGAGGCGAAGTGGGAAAAGATCCGCGCGGTGCGCACGGTCGTGACCGGGGCGCTTGAAATCGAGCGTCGCGAGAAGCGTATCGGCTCGTCGCTGGAGGCGGCTCCCGTCGTCTACATCGCCGATCCGGAGCTGTTGAAGGCGCTCGAAGGCGAAGACTTCGCCGAGATCTGCATCACGTCGGCGATCACCGTCGAGGCGGGCGAGGGCCCTGCCGACGCCTTCCGTCTGCCTGAGGTCGCCAAGGTTGGCGTCGTTCCGGAGGCCGCCGTTGGCCGCAAGTGCGCCCGCTCCTGGCGGATCACGACCGATGTCGGTTCGGATGCACTCTACCCTGAGGTGTCTGCCCGCGATGCCGCCGCCCTGCGGGAACTTGGCTTCAAGGCTTAAGGGATCATTTACCGGATGAATTGCGCTTACCGCATTCATCCGGTAAAACCTGCCCGAAATTTGGCGGATTTATCCGCCATGGCGCTGAGTGGCCGCGCACGTGACGGTGGCCGGCTAGAAGGAATTTCATGGAAATGACGCGAGAGTTGCGACTGTTTGCTAGCGTTGCCGCCATTATGACGAGCGGCCTGGTACTTTCCGGCTGCATCGGCGGTCCGACCTACGGCACCGACAAATCGGCTGGCGAGCAGTTGATCGACGATCTCGGAAGCGCTGTGAGCTTTACCCCGACGAAGCGTGATCCGGTCAAGTACCAGCCGCGCCCCGGCCTGGTGCTGCCGCCTACCGGCCAGCAGACCGCCCTCGTGGAGCCGCAGAAGTCGCTCGCCAGTCGCGAAGCCAATCCGGAGTGGGTCGAATCTCCGGAAGAGGCGCGCAACCGTCTGCGCGAAGAAGCCGACGCCAACAAGGACAACCCAAACTACGTCTCGCCACTCGCAAAGGCCAGCGCCAATGGCCGCCGCCTTTCGGCCAAGGAGCAGCAGCAAGCCTATCGCGACGCGCGCAAGATCGAGATGGGTGCCTACGCCGACAAGCGCCGCTTCCTGAGCGATCCGCCGCTCGAATACCGCCGCCTTCCGGAAGCTTCGGAAGCCGACCTTGGTGAGCCGGAAAAGCTCAAGGAGCGCCGCCGCAAGAAGGAAGCGCAGATCAAGAATTCCGGCAGCAAGTGGTACTGGCCCTTTTAAACCATGACGATCAGCATTCGCGACGCGCGACCGGAAGACGCGGAAACCATCCTGCGCTTCATCACAGAACTGGCCACCTACGAGAAGGCGCCCGACGAAGTCGAGGCGACGGTCGAGCAGTTGCAGGCCTCGCTCTTTGGCCCGGATGCGCTCACCCGTGCGGTGATCTGCGAGAAGGACGGAAAGCCGGCTGGCTTTGCCATGTGGTTCTACAACTACTCCACCTGGCAGGCGCGCAAGGGGCTTTATCTCGAAGACCTCTACGTAACGCCGGATTGCCGCGGCTCCGGCGCGGGCAAGATGCTGTTGAAGCATCTCGCCAAGATCGCCGTCGAGGAAGGCTGTGGTCGTTTCGAATGGAGCGTGCTCGATTGGAACGAGCCGGCAATCCGCGTTTACGAAGCCGTCGGCGCCGAACCGATGTCGGAGTGGACGCGCTACCGGCTTGCGGGTGCGGCGCTAGAGTCTTTCGCAGCCGGCTGAGAGTTCGCTCACTTAGCGTTTCCCGGCAAAAAAATCCCTGAGAATGTCAGCGGCTTCGCGCTCGGCAAGCCCGGAATAGACATCGGGCACGTGGTGGCATGTCGGCGAGCCGTAAAAGCGCACGCCGCTATCGACCGCGCCACCCTTGGGGTCTTCGGCGCCGTAGTAGAGGCGACGGATGCGGGCAAAGGAAATCGCTGCCGCGCACATGGTGCAGGGCTCCAGGGTGACATAGAGGTCGGCGCCCGTCAGCCGTTCGTCGTTGAGCACCATGGACGCTTCGCGGATCGCAACGACCTCGGCATGGGCGGTGATATCGTTGAGTTCGCGGGTTCGGTTTCCGGCGCGCGCGATGATCTCGCCGTTGAAAACGACGACGGCGCCGATCGGCACCTCGCCACGTTGGCCCGCCTTTTTGGCCTCTTCGAGGGCCGCATCCATGAAGCGTGTCGTATCAGCCATCGCTCAAACAATAATTTCTCTTAACCCACGGGCTCCGACCTGATAGGACAGCCGCAAAAGGCAGGCAACACAAATGACATCCAAAGACAAGCCCACGCGGCCTGGCGGCAAGCCCGCTGGCCGGGACAAGAAACCTCAATTCGCTGGCAAGAAGGCGGCAGCGCCTGAAGCCGGTGCCTCGCGGCCGCCCAAGGCAGGCCCGAAGCCCGCCGCCGCAAGCAGCGACGAGCCGCAGCGCATCTCCAAAATCCTGGCGCGCGCCGGCGTTGCCTCGCGCCGCGATATCGAACGCATGATCATGGAAGGTCGGGTGAAGCTCAACGGCGTCATTCTCGACACGCCTGTTGTCAACGCGACACTGGCCGACAGCATCGAAGTCGACGGAAATCCGATCCGCGGCATCGAGCGCACCCGTCTGTGGCTCTACCACAAGCCGGCCGGACTGGTGACCACCAATGCCGACCCGGAGGGCCGCCCGACGGTCTTTGACAACCTGCCGGACGAGCTGCCGCGCGTTCTATCGATCGGCCGCCTCGACATCAACACCGAAGGCCTGCTGCTTTTGACCAACGACGGCGGGCTTGCCCGCGTGCTCGAACTTCCGTCGACCGGCTGGCTGCGCCGCTACCGCGTGCGCGCCCATGGCGAAATCGACCAGGACGAACTGGACAAGCTGAAGGACGGCATTGCCGTCGACGGCGTGCTTTACGGCGGCATCGAAGCGACGCTCGACCGTGTGCAGGGTTCGAACGTCTGGATCACGATGGGTCTGCGCGAAGGCAAGAACCGTGAGATCAAGAACGTGCTCGGCGCGCTCGGGCTCGACGTCAACCGCCTTATCCGTATCTCCTACGGCCCGTTCCAGCTCGGCGAATTGCCGGAAGGCCATGTGCAGGAAATCCGTGGCCGGACGCTGCGCGACCAGCTCGGCCCGCGCCTGATCGAAGACGCCAAGGCGAACTTCGACGCGCCGCTCTACAACGATCAGTCGGCAACCCTTCCTGGCGAAGCGCCGGAAGGCGAAGCCTCCGACACCCGCAAGCCCGAGCGTGCCAACCGCTGGGAAAAGCCGGAAGACAAGCGCGAGCGCGCGCTTTCCCGTCTTGATACCCGTCGTGACGACCGCCGCGACGGTGGCCGTGGCAAGGATGGGCCGCGTGGTAAGGAAGGTCCCCGCGGCAAGGGTGGCCCCCGCGAAGAGCGCGGCGACGCCAAGTTCGAGGATCGGCCGAAGCGCACGCCGGCGCAACGCGCCCGCACGGCCAATGTGTGGATGGCGCCCGGTGCGCGTCCGCTGGCCGAGAAGAAGCCGAAGTCCGCTGAAGGCGATGCCTCGGCAACGCCGGCCCGTCGCGAGCGCCCGGATGGCGCTCCGAAGACCAAACGCTACGGCCGCACGAAGGATGGATTTGCGACGAAGTCATCCGGCAAGTTCGATCCCGACCGCAAGGGCGGTGCGCCCAGGGACTTCGACCGTCCGGCTTCCGCCGCACCGGTCAAGCGCCGGGATGAAGAGGGCGAATGGATCAGCGCCAGCGAACCCGCACGCCGCGGCAAGGATGAAGGCCGTGATGGCGGCTTCGGCCGGCGCAAGTCGGGCGATGCCGGAGACCGCAGGTCGCGCGATCACGGTGATCGTCCCCCGCGTCGCGAAGGCGGCGATCGGCCGGCCCGTTCAGAAGGAGGACCGCGCAGCTTCTCCGACAAGCCGCGGTTCCCGCGCGCTGAAGGCGACCGGCCTGCACGTCGCGAAGATGGCGACCGCCCACGTGGCGATCGGCCTGCCCGCGCCGAAGGTGGTCCGCGCAGCTATTCCGACAAGCCGAGAACCCCGCGCGCCGAGGGCGATCGTCCGCCACGCCGCGAAGGCGGTGACCGCCCGTTCGGCGATAAGCCTCGCGGTAAGTCCTTCGGTGGCAAGCCATCCGGCGGCAAATCCTTTGGTGAACGCTCGGGTGGTCCGCGTGGCGGCAAGCCCGGTGGCGGAAAACCGGCTGGCGGCGGCGGCAGGCCCGGTGGTGGCGGCCGTCCCGGTGGCGGTGGGCGCCCGGCCGGCGGCAAGCCGCGCGGCAGAGGAAACTAAGCGGTCGTGCGCATTGTCGGCGGAGAGTTCCGTGGCCGCAGTCTGGCTACGCCCAAGTCGAATGATATCCGTCCGACCACCGACCGGACGCGCGAAAGCCTGTTCAACATCCTGAGCCATTCGTATCCGGAGGCTCTCGATGGCACCCGGGTGCTGGATCTTTTTGCCGGCACCGGAGCCGTGGGCCTCGAGGCCCTGTCGCGGGGGTGCCGTCAGGCACTCTTCGTCGAACAGGGCGTCGAGGGCAGGGGTCTCCTGCAGAACAATATCGAGGCGTTCGGCCTGCAAGGTCGCGCCAAGGTCTTCCGCAGGGATGCGACCAGCCTCGGTTCCGTCGGCACGATGGAGCCGTTCCACCTGGTCTTTGCAGATCCACCCTACGCGATGGGATTGGGAGAGAAGGCGTTGGCGTCGGCGGCTCTCGGCAATTGGCTGGTTCCGAATGCCCTTGTCGTGCTGGAGGAGCGTGCCGACGTTCAGCCTGCGCCAACAGCCGTTTTCGAGCGGCTGGACGTCAGGGTGTTCGGCGATACACGCATGCATTTCTACCGCTTCCGTGGCGTCTGACGTCACACTTTTGATTCGCTTGCAAAGTTAGACTGCCGGCTGAACTGAGGTGCAGGTCGATGAAGCAGGACGTTTCCACCGCGGATATTTCGCCGGTCAGCGCGAGCGAACCGTCGGTCGCGCTGGCGCTTGGCGGCGGCGGTGCCCGCGGGCTCGCCCATATCCATGTCATCGAGGCTTTCGACGAGTTGGGCATTCGCCCTGTTGTCATCGCCGGCTCGTCGATCGGCGCCATCATGGGCGCCGGTATGGCGGCGGGCCTCAGCGGCAAGGAAATCCGGGAACACACGCTTGCGACGGTTGGCCACCGCCGCGAGGTCGTCAATCGCCTGTGGCAGTTGCGACCGGCTAGCTGGTCGGAAGCGATGACCAACGGCTTTCGTTTCGGTCAGTTCAACATCGAGCGCGTCTTGAAGGCGTTCCTGCCCGAAGCCATCCCCGCGACGTTTTCAGAACTGGATATTCCGCTCAAAGTTGTCGTTACCGACTACTATGGCCAGACCGAGCACATCTGCGCGACAGGCGACCTGCAGAAGGCGCTGGCGGCGTCCGCAGCCCTGCCTGCGGTCTTCATGCCGGTCAAGATCGACGGCCGGGTGATGATCGATGGCGGCATCTACAATCCCATCCCCTTCGATCATCTTCGCGGCCTTGCTGAGATCGTCGTCGGCGTCGATGTCGTCGGCGGCCCGGACGGTGATGGCGAGACGATCCCCAGCCGCATCGACAGCCTGTTCGGCGCCAGCCAGCTGATGATGCAGTCGATCATCGCCATGAAACTGAAGGAAGGTGCGCCGGATATCCTGCTGCGGCCGGATGTCGGCCGCTATCGGGTGATGGATTTTCTGCGCGCAAAGGAAGTCCTGGCGGCGACCGCCGGCATCAAGGATCAGTTCAAGCGGACGCTTGAGGAGCGAATGAAGGTGGCCGGCGTCTCCGGATAAGGCTGTCGGCCGGTCGCCGTTTCTGTTAGAGCGACAGAGCCGCAGAAACGCTCTATCTCCCTATTTTAACACATTGCCTGACGGAAAACCGCTTCGCCTTTTCCTGGAAATGTTCTAGGCGCTTTCCCGCTCGTCAGCCGGCAATCCCGGCAGGATGCTCTCGCCCGTTTCCGAGGAATGATCGACGTCGCGCTTGGGCTTGACCAGCGGCTCGGGACGCACGGGCTGCGAATGCAGCATGTCGCGCCCGGCGGTGATGCCCTCTGCCTCCTGCAGCACCAGGCGGGCCTCGTCGCGCTTGCGGATATCGTCCATGATGGCGAGCGCCTCTTCGTTGCCGACGCCCAGCGCCTCCAGCGTCTTTCGACCGAAGAGCAGGCCGGACTCGAAGGTTTCGCGCAGCTCGTAGTCGACGCCCTTCGCCCTCAGTTCGAGCGTATGCAGCCGGTCGTAGGATCGCGCGAAGATACGGGCGTCCGGATATTCGGCCTGAACCAGATCGACGATCCGGTCGGTCGTTTCCTTCTTTTGCGTGCAGATGGCGATGAGCTTCGCCCGCTCGATGCCGGCGGCACGCAGCACGTCGAGCCGGTTGCCGTCGCCGAAGTAGATCCGGAAGCCGAAGGTCGCCGCCTGGCGAACACGCG
>Ga0247819_10001534_pt1 | contig 12472 bp, 9 predicted proteins | sample 13C_Xylose_Day6_FD_193428 | JGI IMG/M metagenome (GOLD analysis project Ga0247819, IMG submission 193428) | Soil microbial communities from agricultural site in Penn Yan, New York, United States - 13C_Xylose_Day6 | ecosystem: Environmental > Terrestrial > Soil > Agricultural land | place: USA... | reverse complement strand
ACGCTTATAGCTACCCATATGGAGTCTGTAAACCATGCGGTGCTGACGCGTAAAGAACTTCGTGAGTTCTCCGTGGAAAAGGGCATGACCGATCGCTTGCTCATCCCCGAAGACGGCGAGACTTGCAGTCTCTGATTCAATGAACCCAAACAACCATCCAGCAAGGAGAAAGTTAATGTCGGTCGAAGCAAACAAAGAACTGGTGCGAAAGTTTTATGCCGCTATTCAGCGTGAGGATTACGCAGCGGCGGCGAGTTGCTGCCATGAGAATTTTGTTTTCTATACCCAAGCAGACACTCCTATTCTTGGCACAGCAGGATTCATCCAGTCGGAGAAAAAGAACTTCGATGCTTTCGAAGGATTCATTTTTAAGATCGAATCACTGCTCGCCGAGGGCGATCAGGTTGCGGCTTACATGATGTTCGATGGCCGGCAAACTGGGATAATTGAAGGAATTGAGCCGAAAGGGGCCAGAGTACGATTTTCCTTGATGATGCTCCTGACCCTTGCCGATGGAAAAATCATTGAAAAGCGCGCTCACTTTGACCGAGAGGACATTCGTAAGCAGCTGACCACGCCAGTGTGAGCCTGAAGAAAATCGCCAAAAAAAGCAGTCTGGCGAACCACGTTCTATAAGCGATGTTTTCGAGCTTATCGAATGGGAACGACCAGCTGCTTGAATCATGAAAAGGCCCGCTTGGATGTTAGTTCAGCGGGCCTCCCCGCAACGCTACGGCTCCTTTCTTATCAGTAGCTCCATTGCACAGCGACTTCCAGGCTGCGCGGCTCCCCTACGTAATATTGGGTGTTGCTTTGGTGGATGAAACGGGCATAGACCTCGTCGGTCAGGTTACGTAGACGCGCGCTGAGCTGCACGTGTTTGTCTAGGTTGTGGGTCATGGACAGGCCGTAGACGGTGTACGAAGGCACCCAAATGGTATTGGCGGTGTTGGCGTAGACCGACGATACGTAGCGGGCGTCGGCCCCGAGTTGCCAGTAAGGAGCCACGTCATAGGTCAGCCAGAGATTGGCTACGCGGTCTGGAATGTTCACCGGGTTTTTGCCTTTGCGTGAGTACACGACGCCTGCGATGGTTTCATTGAACTCGTCATACTCGGCCTTGACCCAGCTGAAATTACCGGCCGCCAACAGCTTGGGGGTGACCTTGAATGACGCTGCCAGCTCGATGCCGGTGGAGGTTTGTTGACCCGCTTGTTCGGTGGTGTTGGGCACCGTCGAGGAGGGGACGGAGATGTTCTTGCGCACGATGCGGTAGGCCGCGGCGGTGGCCGAGCCGCGACCGTCAAGAAAATCGAACTTGCTGCCCACCTCGAATTGGCGACCGGTGCTCAAGTCGAAGTCGCCCACCTGGGCAATGGAGGCGCTGGTAAGCGTCCCTCCCGGCGGCTCGGCCGACGTACTATATTGGGTATAAAGGCTGACATTCGACGTCAGGTCGTACACCAGGCCCAGGCGTCCCGTGATTGCATCCCAACGCTTGTCGAGCCTGGCCTGCGCCGCATGATCGACCACCTCGAAATCGATATGGTCATAGCGCAGCGCAGTGATCAGTGCCAGTTGCTCGGTCAGGCGCGTGCGGTTCTCGACGAACGCCGAAGAAGTATCAGTCCAAGTGCTGCGACCTTTACTGCGCGGTGCATCCATCCCCGGAATGTCCAGGAAGTGGCCCGGCTCGAAGCCATTTGGGTCGATGGTATCGAAGGCGCCTTTGGAGAGTGGGTAGTTGGTTTGCTGGTTGGTGTTGTAATCCACGCCCAGCGCCCAATCGCTGGCCAAGCCGAACAGTTGAGCCTGGTGAGTCAACTCGATTCGGTCACCGTTGACCTCCTGGTCGTGCCGCTGGCGGTAACCGCCGGAGCGGGCGATGGCGCTGTTGTCGCTATTGTAGCGGTAGACCTCAAGGTTGCGGTAATCGCGCTGGCCATCGTAGTGGTAGAAGGTATTGCGCAACTGGGTGTTGTCGTCCAGCTGGTAGTCGGTGATCGAGCGTATCCAGCGGGTGCGCTGCTCGTAGCGGCCGTCCTCAACGTTGTAGTTGTTGAAGCGGTTGTGCTTGTCGATCTGCAGCTTGCCGGTCAGCGGTTGCAGTACCGGCGTGCCCCAGTAAGGACTGTCTTCCTTCTCTTCCAGGTATTCGATCGCCAGCGTATGGGAGAGTCGGTCGTTGATGTCGCTGAGCAGCGAGAAGGCCAGGTTGCCCGCACCGTTCTCCTGGCGATCTATGTAGCCGTTGCTGCTGGTGCGGCTGTAGTCGAGGCGCGCATAGTGGCGTGGTCCATCGCCGCTGTTGAGCGCTTTATTGAAGCCGACCGCGGTTTCCCAGGTGTCGTAGCGACCGTAGCTCATCCGGCCTTCGAAGGTATCTTCCTCGCGGTTGGCAAGCTTGGTGATCACGTTCAGGCTTCCACCGACGGCACCGCTGCCGTTGAGGAATGAGGAGGGGCCGCCGAGCAACTCCACCCGGTCATAGATCCAGGCCCCGACCGGACGTGCTGCGCCGCCGTATTGCAGATTGATGCCGTTGAACAACTGGCTGATCTGGGCGCCGTTGAAGCCGCGGTACGATACATAGCCGCCCCAGCCGGGCGGCGCAGAAGCGTTTACCCCAGGCAGGGCGTTCGCCGCGTCCTGAAAGTTGCGTGCTCCGATGCGCTCCATCGTCTTGCGATCGGCCACGCTCACAGAGGCGGGATTTTCCCGAGCGCTGAGGTTCAGGCGCGAGCCGCTTTCGAGGGGAGTGTCCAGGTCCAGGCGGGTGGCCGGTTTCGGTTGGTCGGCCGAGGCGTTGATGTAGCTGGTGGGCAAGTTCAGGGCAGTGTCTTGCGCCCACGCGCAGGTGCTGCCCGCGAGCAGCGCTAAAGTAGTCAAGCGAAACATGAAGAGCTTCCTGGCTTAATTCGATGAGCACACACCCGGCCGCGCTTGATGCAGCGGCGGGTGGTGAAGATGTCAGAGCGCGGGAAGCAGGGCGGGGGAGGCGCGAGGATTGATCAAGGGCCATCGCTGCCTGGGTAGGCAACGGGTCGGTTGTGCGGGCAAGGGTTTGGCTGGCTCACCGGCAAGCAGGGCGAGTAGCCCGAAAAACGCCGCCAGCAGGATCGCACCGAACAGGCTCGCAATGACGCAATCACCGACGACGGGCAGCGAAGGGGCGGGCACATCCTGCAGGCCCTTGAATACTGCCCCGCCGTCAGTAGAGCAAAACAGTCCGCCGTCCAAACCGCTCAATCGCAAGCCGGCCATTTCTCCATGGCCCATCGCGCACAGCAACGAACCGAACAAGATGCTGAAGTACAGCACCCAGGCAATCATCGATTTTTCGCGGCTGGCCAGCTTCATCAGCAAAGCTCGTTGAGAAGGAACGGTTTATCGGCGAGCGGATTTTACATTTTTTGATCTGTCAGTGAGCTTTTAAACAGTTCGACATACAGGCAACCGCCTTGCTGTCCGGTCTGTAATCGGTATAAAAACCGTCTCGATTCGGCATCTTCACATCCGTTAAGGTCGACGCATCCACGGTCGCGTTGGCGTCCAGCAGCTTGTTCATGTGCAGGATGTAGCTGGTTACTGCATAGACTTGTTCGTTGGACAATGACTGTGGCGCCTGGAAGGGCATGGCTCTGCGGATGTAATCGAAAAGCGTCGTTGCATAAGGCCAATAGCTGCCGACTGTCTTGAGCGGTTTGTCAGTAGTCAGGGTTCCTTCGCCTCCCGCCAACGCAGGACCGATGCCGCCCTCGAGCTTCACGCCATGACAGCTGACGCAACTGTTCATGTAGACCTTTTCCCCATCCGCCACCGTCGCGCGCCCTTGAGGCAAGGCTTTGCCGTCGGGTGCCACATCGATGTTCCAACTGGCTATCTGCGCTTCGGTAGCCTTGGTGCCCAAACCGAATTGGGATTGTGCCGAGGCATGATTCAGCGCACAGGCGCAAAGCAGACCGATGAATAACGAACCACCTTTAAAACCGTCCATTGGTGACCTCCCCATTGCTGGAAACACGCCACGGTTGCACCGAATTGTTGTGGTAGAAAGAGACCTTGCCACGTTCATCAATCAACTGTTCCAGCATTGGCTGAACATTCCGGTCTCGTCGATGGCGCGGCTCATGATCATGGACGCAAGTCAAGTTACAGGAGCCCATTCTGACCAAGGCGCTGACTGCCTTCAGGGCGCCTTTCGAATGGAATGGCCAGGAATTGGGCAAACAGAAGTGTGCCGGGTGTGACACAAATGCCCCGTAGATGCCACAACTGTCGCAGGTTGACGCGGTAATCGATTCTGCTCGTAAGCCCCATATGGCGTGGCTTACAGCTCTTTAGCGAGGACTGGCATAGGGGTTGCTCTTGTCCCTCTGCGCAGCGCAATGGCTTCGCTACTAATAAGAATCAGGAGTCCCCCATGAAACAGATTGGCCTCACCGTGCCTACCGCTTCCCGGGCCGCGCCCCTCGGTGCTCCGCTCAAGAGCCTGTTCGTCGCATTAGCTCTGAACCTGAGTGCCATGCCGGCCTGGGCGCAGGACATGCCGGCCAATGTCGATGGCAAGCGCATCATTGCCGCCGACCAGGAGCCCGGTAACTGGATGAGCACCGGTCGTACCTACGACGAGCAGCGCTACAGCCCACTGAAGAAAATCAGCGACCAGAACGTCGGCCAGCTAGGGCTCGCGTGGAGCTACAAGCTGGATCTGGATCGCGGCGTCGAGGCCACGCCTATCGTGGTCGATGGCGTGATGTACACCACCGGCCCGTTCTCCGTGGTCTACGCCCTGGACGCGCGCGACGGCAAGCTGATCTGGAAGTACGACCCCAAGTCCGACCGCAACCGCGCGGGCGAAGCGTGTTGCGATGCGGTCAACCGCGGCGTCGCGGTGTGGAAGGGCAAGGTCTACGTGGGCGTGCTCGACGGTCGCCTGGAGGCCATTGATGCGAAGACCGGCCAGCGGGTCTGGTCGGTGGACACTCGGGCCGATCACTCGCGCAGCTACACCATCACCGGTGCCCCTCGCGTGGTCAACGGCAAAGTGGTGATCGGCAACGGCGGCGCTGAGTTCGGCGTACGCGGTTATGTCACCGCCTACGACGCCGAAACCGGCAAGCAAGCCTGGCGCTTCTTCACGGTGCCGGGCGATCCCAAGTTGCCGCCGGAAGACAAGGCCATGGCCATCGCCGCTAAGACCTGGCACGGCGATGCCTATGTTGCACAAGGCGGTGGTGGCACGGCCTGGGACTCCTTCGCTTTCGATCCGGATTTGAACCTGCTGTACATCGGCGTGGGCAATGGTTCGTTGTGGGACCCGAAATGGCGCAGCCAGGCCAAGGGCGACAACCTGTTCCTGTCTTCGATCGTCGCGATCAATGCCGATACGGGCGAGTACGCCTGGCACTACCAGACCACGCCGGGAGACGCCTGGGACTTCACCGCCACCCAGCACATGATCCTTGCGGAACTGCCAATCAATGGAAAGCCGCGCAAGGTGTTGATGCAAGCGCCAAAGAACGGTTTCTTCTACGTGATCGACCGCGCCACCGGGGAGCTGCTGTCGGCCAAGGGCATCGTGCCGCAAAGCTGGACCAAGGGCATTGACATGAAGACCGGGCGGCCCATTGTCGATGACGAGAACGCCGCGTACTGGAAGGACGGCAAGCGCAAACTGGTCACGCCCGCGTTTTGGGGCGCCCACGACTGGCAGCCGATGTCCTACAACCCGAACACGGGCCTGGTGTATATCCCCGCGCACATCATGTCCGCCTATTACGAACACATCCCAGAAGCGCCTAAGCGCAACCCGTTCAAGAGCATGTACCAACTGGGCCTGCGCACCGGGATGATGCCCGAGGACGCCGATGGGCTGCTGGAAATGGCCAAGGGCTGGTCGGGCAAACTGATCGCCTGGGACCCGGTGAAGCAGCAACCGGCCTGGGAAGTGCCCTACGTGACGATCTTCAACGGCGGCACCTTGAGCACCGCCGGCAACCTGGTGTTCGAGGGCAGCGCCGATGGCCGGGTGATCGCCTACGCCGCCGACACCGGCAAGAAGCTCTGGGAGCAGCCGGCGGCCAGTGGCGTCATGGCCGCGCCGATTACCTACAGCGTGGACGGCGAGCAATACGTCACCTTCATGGCCGGCTGGGGCGGAGCCTTCTCGACGTTCGCCGGGGCTTTGTCCCTGCGTGCCGGGGTGCGGCCGTTCTCCCAGGTGCTGACCTACAAACTGGGCGGCACCGCGAAACTCAACGAGCCGGCGCCGCTTGCCGACACGCCGAAACCGCCGCCACTGACCGCTGACACGGCGGCGGTGGACGCCGGCGGCAAGCTCTATGACGGCTACTGCTCGCAGTGTCATGGCATCCATGCCGTCAGCGGTGGCGTGCTGCCGGACCTGCGCAAGCTGACCACTGAAAAACACCAGATGTTCCTCGGCATTCTTTATGGCGGCCGAGTACCTGACGGCATGCCGTCCTTTGCCGATGCCTTCACGCCGGAACAGGTGGAGCAGATTCATCAATACCTGATCAAGCGTGCCCACGACCTGCAACAGGAAGGCGGCCTCTGGAAAACCTTCAGCGCCAAATGAACGCCCGCGACGCAGGGGCCGGTGCGCCTCTGCATCGCTTTCGACACTGACCGCGAGAGCAGACCCATGACCGAGATCATCGATTACCAGAACTTCATCGCCAACGCCTTTATCCCCAGCGACCCGAGCATCGACGTGCACAACCCGGCCAACGGACGCTTGCTGGCGCGGGTGCCGCAAGCCAGCGGCGACCAGGTAGAAGCGGCCATTGCCGCGGCGCGTAAGGCGCAGAAAAGCTGGGCGGCCCGCCCGGCCATCGAACGCGCCGGTTACCTGCGCAAGATCGCCAGCAAAGTGCGCGACAACGCCGAGCGCCTCGCCCATATCATCACCGCCGAACAGGGCAAGGTGCTGGGGCTGGCGCGGGTGGAGGTCAACTTCACCGCCGACTATCTGGATTACATGGCGGAATGGGCGCGGCGCCTTGAAGGCGAGGTGCTGACCAGCGATCGCGCCGGCGAAAGCATCTTCCTGCTGCGCAAACCCCTGGGGGTGGTGGCTGGCATCCTGCCGTGGAACTTCCCGTTCTTCCTGATTGCACGCAAGATGGCGCCGGCGCTGGTGACCGGCAATACCATCGTGATCAAGCCCAGCGAAGAAACCCCGATCAACTGCTTCGAGTTCGCCCGCCTGGTCGCCGAGACCGACTTGCCGGCAGGCGTGTTCAACGTGGTCAGCGGCACCGGCGCAACGGTGGGGCATGACCTGACCAGCCATGCCGGCATCGACCTGATCAGCTTCACCGGCAGCGTCGGCACCGGCTCGCGAATCATGGCCGCGGCGGCGCCGAACATCACCAAGCTGAACCTGGAACTGGGCGGCAAGGCCCCGGCGATCGTGCTGGCGGACGCCGACCTGGCGCTGGCGGTCAAGGCGGTCACCGCGTCGCGGGTGATCAACAGCGGGCAAGTCTGCAATTGCGCCGAGCGGGTGTACGTCGAACGCAAGGTTGCGGATCAATTCATCGAGCAGATCGCCGCGTCGATGGCCGCGACCCGCTACGGCGACCCGCAGGCCGAGGATAATCTGGACATGGGCCCGCTGATCAACCAGGCGGCGCTGGACAAGGTTGCACAAATGGTCCGGACCGCCACGGGGCAGGGGGCCGAAGTGGTCACCGGCGGCGCGGTGGCCGACAAGGGCCAGGGCTTTCATTATCAGCCGACGGTGCTGGCCGGGTGTGGCAGCGACATGGCGATCATGCGCCAGGAGATTTTCGGCCCGGTGCTGCCAATCCAGATTGTCGACGACCTGGACGAAGCCATCGCCCTGGCCAATGACAGCGAATACGGACTAACCTCATCGATCTACACCCGCAGCCTGAGCGCGGCCATGCGGGCCAGCCATGAATTGGATTTCGGCGAAACCTACATCAATCGCGAGAACTTCGAAGCGATGCAGGGCTTCCATGCGGGGGCGCGCAAGTCCGGCATCGGCGGCGCGGACGGTAAGCACGGCTTGTATGAATACACCCACACCCACGTGGTTTACATTCAAATCTGATCCATGGCCTGCGCCTGGGAAAAATGCCGGCTCCCCGCAAGAGGCGCCGGCATTTTATTTTGGCGCGGACCCGCTATCAGGGCTGGTCGTTGGGCGCGATGACACCGTGCTTTTTCATTTTTCGATACAGCGTCGAGCGCGAGATGCCCAGGTCCGTCGCCGCGGCGCTGATGTTCCAGCGATGCCGGCGCAGCGTGCCCAGCAGGTGACGGGACTCTTCACCGCCCAGTTGTTCTTCCAGATTGCCGGCCTGCGGCGTGGCGCTGGTGGACGGTGACAGTTTCTGCGGGGCCAGCAAATCGCAGGGCAGGCAGTCCAGATCAATCACGCCGTCTTCAGCCAGGGCCACCGCGTAGCGCAGGCTGTTGAGCAGCTGGCGAATGTTACCGGGCCACGGGTAATCGAACAGGCATTGGCGGGCTTGGGCGTGCAGCCGTAACCCGCGGACGCCAGTCTGGTCCGCGAGCAGCGTGTCGATCAGCTCGGCTCGGTCGCTGCGCTCGCGCAACGCTGGCAGCGCGAGGTTCATTCCGGCGAGGCGGTAGAACAGGTCTTCGCGAAAGCGCTTCTCGCCGATCATGCTGTGCAGATCCTGGTGAGTGGCCGAGATCACTTGGACATCCAGCGTCACCGGCGCTTCGGCCCCCAAGGGCGATATTTCTCGCTCCGCCAGCACCCGCAGCAAGCGTGTTTGCAAGTGGGCGGGCATGTCGCCGATTTCATCGAGAAATAGCGTGCCGCCATTCGCCAGTTCCAGCTTGCCTTTCATGCCTTTTCGGTTGGCGCCCGTGAAGCTGCCGGCGCGATAGCCGAACAGCTCGCTCTCGATCAACGTCTCGGGAATCGCCGCGCAGTTCAACGCCACGAAAGGCCCTGCGCGGCGGTTGCTCGCATGATGGATCGCACGGGCAAAGGCTTCCTTGCCGGTGCCGGTCTCGCCGGTGATCAGGATCGGGATGCCCTTGTCGATCACCTTGCGCACACACCGCACGTTCTGTTGCAGCCGGGCGTCCAGGCCGGCGAGTTGCTGCAGATCCGGGTGAGCCTGAACGGCGGGGCGGGCGACGGGGAGCGGGCGGTGGCGTTCGGAAGGGATACGCAGGCCGACGTCCAGCAAGGATTCGTCCTGACGCCCCCGCAGTCGCACGCCCTGGGCGCCGCCGTTAGTGAGGTGGAGCAGTTCGTCCACCGTGGTCGAGAGCAGGCTCTCGATTGGGGCGCCGAGCAATGTTGGCTGATCGGCCAAATCCAGGGCGACAAACGCGGCATGGTTGGCCCCGATGACGCGGCCGCTTTCATCCAAGGCGAGCAATTGTTCGTTGGCCAGGTCGGCGATCTCATCGATGGGTTTGAGGGACAGGGTCAAGCGGTCGCGGTAGCACTGGCGAAAGTGTGCGTTCTCGATCAGGCGCGCGTACATGATCACCAGTTGCAGAGTGAGGTACTGACTTTCCCGAGGACCGTCGCTGTTCATGCAGGTCGCATTCAGGCAACCGCGCAACAGGCCTTGGGCATCAAAGATGGGCGCTACCGAGCAGCTCAGGCGGAAATTGGACGCCAGGAAATGCTCTTCACGATGGATGATCAGTGGCTGCGCCGCCGCCAAGGTGGTACCGATGCCGTTGGTGCCCACCACTGACTCGTCCCACCTCGCGCCCACCACCAGACCTGATTGGGTGTAGGCATCGTGCTGGCTAGGCAGTCGGGAATCCAAGGTAATGCCGTGTTCGTCGCTCAACAGCACGGCGAAGCCGGCCGGCACCACACGCCGCGCCAGTCCACTGACGCCCTGACTGGCGATGGAAAGATATTGCTGGTGCTGTTCCTGATGGCGACGGATGTCCTCGGCGCTGAGGATGTTCTTGCGGCTTGCCGCGCCAGGATCGAGGCGGTGCTCCACGACGCTGCGATACCAGGACTGAGCAATGACCCCGTCCGGCCTGATTCCGCGCCCGGAAAAGTGGTCGTTGACGAACGCTGCGAGTTCGCTGGGGGTTGTTTGCGTACTATGCAGGGTCATGAGATGCTCCCATCAGGCGTGAAGTCCGCAAAGGGTCATCACGGCGATCTAGTTATTAGAGGCTGGCCGCAGCTGCGACTATCTACCATAGACGCTGGCGCGAAGATTTTCAGCCTTGGAGCAACAAGTCTCATCCACCCAGCGCAACTCACCAGGCCACTCTCTTCGGTGGCAGTTGTACCCCTGGGCGGAAGAAACGATGAATTGCCCGAGCACTCCATGAAGTGCACCCGTGATACAGCAGGGAATTGACGTATCTCACCCATCATAAAGATCAAGGTTGTTTCCGTGAGCCAGTGGATCAGCAACCGATGTTCCGCCGGTGGCATCGAGAATTCTGAGAGCCGTATTAAGGCGTCATCTTGCATCGTTTCAAACGGCGACGGTGCAGTTGAGCGTGCCCATTCTGGCTTCGCTGGCTGGCATTTTTTTCTTGGTGAAAGCATCAGCGTAAGGATGATCGTTGCATCCGTGGCTGTGTTGGGGGGTGTTGCGTTGGTACTGGGTAGCAAACAGGGTGGCTAGTCGTCACCGGGTGACGAAGCCGGAACAAAAACTTCGCGTTTTTTTCAGCTTGATGGACACGCCTTCGATTGGCCATGGGTAGAATTCAATCGTGTAGCCTGAAACACTTTTCTTAGCCCTTGATGCACTTTAGAAACAAGTCGAGAGTTAAGTCTTTTCCAGTCTCGGAAATAAAATAAATCCCTTAAATCTCAACGAGCCGGACACCAGATACGAGTCTCGTTTCCCACTCCAGCCTTCTGATTGCTTCGTCGTATCATGAATCTGTCGTTACTCGCGCCGCGTTTTGACGCAACTGATCTAGGTAGTTCGCCCATTGTTGGGCGGCCTCTCGGCGTTGCACCAGTAATTGCGCGCGCGCATATACGGCTCCAAGCGCCCCTGGCATCCGGTGGGATAATGATAATTCGAGTACGATTGGATCAATACCCAAGTGCTCGTGGGCAATGGTCCTATAGGTCGCTCGAAAGCCGTGGGATGTGATGTCGTACTCCGGCCAGATGCGCTGAAAGGACTTGAGCATGGAGGTCGGGTTTATGGGACGTCCCGGATAGACCGGCGAGACGAACACCCAGCCTTTGCCTTCTTCATCCACCACGCGGGTTTTATGTAGCTCGCGTAGCAGAACCAAGGCTTGCTCAGGCAACGGCACGATGTGTTTGCTCTTGTCCAGATGCTTGGTCTTGCTCACCATATAACGCCAATCGGCGCCCACCAAGTCGACATCTTCCCAGCGCATCTGCACCAGTTCGCCTGGGCGGACCGGCAACATAACCAGCAGGCGCATTGCGGCGGCAACGCTGCCGTCGTTGCAGTCATCCAGACGCAGGAGAAACCTGCCTAGGTCGGCCGGCCTTTCGATCGCTGGGTTGCTGGTCACGACATGGCGGATCTTCAACTCCTCAATGTTGCTAAGCGCCACATTGCGTTCCACCCATCCGCGCCCCTCGGCAAAGCCCAGGACGGCACGGATGATGGTACGCACGCGCCGGGCCATGGCCATGGTGCGCTGGCGGCGCAACTCCGTAATGATTGTGGTGATGTGCTCCAGCTTGATCTCGCTGACCGGTTTTTTACCAATCGCGGGCAAGATGTGGTTGTTCAGCGCTCCGTTAAACCCCGAGATGGATTTGGTCACCAGTTCGGCAGACTTGAATGCCAACCATTGCTTGGCTACGTACTCGAAAGTGCGCACCTCGTTGAGGAGTTGCGCCTCGATTTTGGAGGTCTTGGCCTTGAGCGGAGCGGTATGGTTAGCCACGTCGCGGCGTGCGCCGCGGGCAATGTCGCGCGCTTCTTTCAGACCGATGTCGGGGTAAGCGCCGATTGAGAAGCGGTTCTCCTTGCCATGCAGCCGATACTTCAAGCGCCAGAACTTGGAAGGGGATTTGCCGACCTTGCTCGACGCCCTTACCTCCAAGTAGAGGCCAGGGACTTCGCCATCGGCGTGTTTGCCGGGTTCGGTCAGCGAGCGGATCAAGGCATCGCTGAGTTTTCGTTTGAAAACGACCGCGTTATCTGGGGGCATCGGTGGGGGCATCCTTTTAAAGGAACCGAAATTTGCCCCCAATTATGCCCCCATGAGTCGTGGAATCCATTGGATTTAGACAGGCGGTAACGGACTGAAATTACCACTAAGATCTTGTTATAAAACAGTTTTATGGAATTTACTGGAACTCCATTACAGGCTATCGGGGTCCCCAAAGAACATCTGAATCCGCGAGCGCAACCAGCGCTCCCCTGGGTCGTTATCCTGCGACCCACGCCACGCCATGTGCAATTCAAAGCTGCGTACCGGCAAGGGTGGGTCTTCGGCTCGCACG
>Ga0247819_10001532_pt1 | contig 12487 bp, 5 predicted proteins | sample 13C_Xylose_Day6_FD_193428 | JGI IMG/M metagenome (GOLD analysis project Ga0247819, IMG submission 193428) | Soil microbial communities from agricultural site in Penn Yan, New York, United States - 13C_Xylose_Day6 | ecosystem: Environmental > Terrestrial > Soil > Agricultural land | place: USA... | reverse complement strand
CTGGAGGCGGACATCAGCCGCACCGGGGCGTCGCGAATCTTCTGGCGGAATCAAGAAGCAGGGCCGACCCGACCTGCCGCCGTGTGCCGCACACGGAACATAGCGTCAGCGGCGTTCCGCACTTCGTGTTCAACGTCCGGTACACGCTTTCGGAAACCCATTCTCCCGGTGACGAAGGCAGCATGTCGAATATTCATCGCTGCTGTACCGGGACCACTTCCAAATAGGTTTACCGCCCCATACGCCTGTCGTAACTACGCGATATGCGTTGAAGCAGTGTCGGATCGCGAGCGTCTGCTGAGTTAAACCGCACGACAACACTGCCATTCGGTTGCTGCTGTATACCGGCGGTGACGGTCATGCCATTGAGATTGCCGACAACCGTGCCACTCGCCGGATCGCGGACGGTGATCGCCAGACCCTCGTCACTCATCGCGCCCGCGGCGGCACTGAAGGACCGGTCGAAGCTGGCCGGCGTCGTGACGACGGTCCCGGCGGGCACATAGTATGGGCATCCCGTCAGAGGCAGCAGGGCGGCGAACATCGTGAAGACCAAGAGTCGCTTCAAGGTGACACCCCGCTCCTGAGCATGGTGGCACTCATCATAGCCCAGATTCGGCACGCTCCAATTCTGTGACATCTGGATGACGGACGCGCTGCGAATCAGGCTCGCGCTTGCGGCAATGGCGAGATTTGGGCCGGGCAGCGGTAGAGAACGCATCTTCGACAGATTTCCGAAGCAAAGAAAAAAGGGCTTAGCTAGGCCCTTTTTTCTTTTGGCAAGCCGTCCAGCCCATGCCTTCATGCGGGCCCGAATACCCGACAAATTCCTTTCGACGCGTTTATTTAGTTTGGCAATAGAAAGCAATGTTTCACCGATTCGACACATTCCGGCCCCTATTTCGAGTTTCGGCAGTTATTTCCGAAAATATAGGGTTTACACCTACTAATTTTCGAAATCCTGGGCCGATATCCCCCTGAGGCTAGTAAGGGAGAACCCCTAATTGGCGCAGCAAACGTTTGCTTCCATTCCGTCATGAATGGGCTGGGGCGACGGCACAAAGGTCGTGAATAGCGCACGCGGGAATGCCGGAGCCGAACTGGCCGGTATCCCCGCGCCGCATGGCATGGGCGCGCGCGCTAGCGCGGCCTTGAATGCAACCAAATACCTAAACGCAAAAATTGGGAAACTCAACATGCGCAATAGTGTTAGGCATTTAGCCTGGCAGGGTGCGGGCTTGTTGCTCCTGTTATGGGGGCTCTCCCTGCTCGCGGTGCATGCGCACGCGGCCGTGAAGCTGCCACCGAGCAATCACATCCGGATCAACCTGGGTGCGACACCGTGGAAATACGTCAAGGACGTCGACGATCCGAACTCGATGCAACCGTCGTTCGACGATTCGAAGTGGCAGTCGATCGGCGTGCCGCAGACGCCCGCCGACAACGACACCTTCATCAACATGATGTCGGGCGGCGGTCAGGGACAGTTGACGGGTAATACCAACTGGTACCGCAAGCATTTCACGCTTGATCCGTCGTTCGGCCCCGACCAGCGCAATCGCAAGATCCTGGTCGAGTTCGAAGGCGCGCATACCGGCGTGCAGGTCTACATCAACGGCCACTTCATCCCGGGCAACAGCCAGGTGCAGACGAACGCGCAGGCGACGCACGTGGTCGGCTTCATTCCGTTCATCGTCGACATCACGCCGTACGTGCAGTTCAAGGACGCCAACGGCAAGCCGGTCGACAACGTGCTGGCCGTGAAGGTTTCGCGCGGCGACCGTTTCTTCGAGTCGCCGAGCTTCTCGGGCGCGTTCCGTTTCGGCCAGGACGACACGGGTCTGTTCCGTCCGGTGTGGATGCATATCACCGATCGCGTGCACATCCCCGAAAACATCTATGCGGTGCTGAACACCTGGGGCACCTACGTGTCGACGGTGTCGGCGAGTGACGCGTCGGCCACGATCCGCGTGCAGACCAACGTGCTCAACGAATATTCGTCGAGCCAGCAGGCCACGCTGACGACGCAGATCGTCGATGCGACGGGCAACATCGTCGCGACCGCGCAGGATTCGAAGCAGCTGTTGCCGAACAGCACGGGCCCGCTTAATCCGACGCTGTTCGACCAGGTGCTGACGGTCAACAATCCGACGCTCTGGTATCCGAACAACAGCACCTTCGGTCACCCGTACATGTACCGCGTGATTCACTCGGTCAGCATCAACGGCGTGGTGGTCGACACCAAGGAAAGCCCGCTCGGGATCCGGACCATTACCTGGGACCGCAACTTCCCGATCATCAACGGCCACCCGCACTATCTCTGGGGCGCCTCGGGCCGTTACGACTACCCGGCGCTCGGCTCGGCCGTGCCGCCCGAGCTGCAATGGCGGGATTTGTCTCTGCTCGCGCAGGCAGGCGGCAGCTCGTATCGCCCGGGCCATTCGAGCCAGGGCCGCGAGTGGCTCGATGCCGCCGACGAGTACGGGATCATGATGCTGCAGCCGAGCGGCGACGGCGAGAACGGTTTCGGCGCGATCTGCGCGACCGGCAGCCAGGGTAACTGCGCGACGCAGAACAACGTGACGCTGAAGGAAGAACTCCATCGCGACATGATCGTCCACGATCGCAACCATCCGTCGGTGCTCGCCTGGGAGGCCAACAATGGCGCGATGGACGAAGGTTTCGCGAAGCAGCTCAAGCAGATTTCGCGTACCTGGGATCCGGTCAACACGCGCGCGCAGGCCGACCGTACGCCGGACCCGGTAAACGGCGACATCCTCGGCTGTAGCGGCCAGGGATGCGACATCAATGTCAAGCAAACCTTCCAGAATTCACCGGCCTACGGCTCGGAATACTGGGGTGACGGGGTCGGCCGCTGGAAGTACGACTTCGAGATCCAGTTCGCGGCCTCGTACCTTCGCGACTGGGTGCACAGCGTGGCCGGCAAGTCGTTCGGCATCGCGCACTGGTATCTCGCGGATACGCCGGGCGAAATCAACACGCAGACGGACGGCACGCTGAACACCGCAGTGCGTTCGAACGGCGCGTCGATGATGGACTGGAACCGCCTGCCGCGGCTCATCTACTACATCTACGAGGCCGCCTGGACGCCGTACTCGATCAAGCCGGTGGTCAAGCTCGCGCATACCTGGAACCGCACCGGCAACGTGCGCGTCAACGCGTTCAGCAACTGCCCGCAAGTCCAGTTGCGCCTGAACGGCCAGTTGATCGGCGGTGCGAAGGCGCCGAACGCGGTGAACTCGGATCCGTCCGCGGACCTCACGCAGAACACCACGCTGCTGCCGGGCCAGGTTCACTGGGACAACATCGCGTTCCAGACGGGGACGCTCGTCGCCGAGTGCCTGAACGACAACCTTCAGGTGGCGGCCACCGATACGCTCGTGACGGCCGGCCCCGCCGACCATCTCGTGCTGACGCTCGACCCGCAACTGGTCAAGCCGGACGGCGACCAGTTCCAGCTGACGGCCAACGGCACGGATGCGGCGACGCTGACGGCCAAGGTCGTCGACGCGAACGGCAACCTCGTTCCGGACGCAAGCCAGACCCTGACGTTCAGCGTCAGCGGCCCCGGCACCTATCGCGGTGGTTCGGATCACTACGTGGACGACACCCAGCCGCAGGGGTATCACGCGCCGAGCGACCCTCAGCTGTCCGCCGAGGGCGGCATGACGAAGGTCGCGGTTCGCACGCAGTTCACGACGGGCACCGTGAAAGTGACGGTGACGTCGGCGAACCTCGGCAGCGCGTCGGCCTCGTTCAACGTGGTGCCGGCTGTCGACGCGCAGGGTTTCGACGGCAACGGTACGATCGTTGGCCAGCAGGACCAGACCGCGCCGCAGATCGTCACGCAACCGGCCGACCAGGTCGCCACGGTCGGCCAGACCAGCACGTTTTCGGTGCTGACGGCCGGCGCGACGCCGATTGGCTACCAGTGGTTCAAGAACGGCCAGCCGATTCCGGGGGCGAACGACTACACCTACACGACGCCGACGTTGCAGCAGGGCGACAACGGCGCGACCTTCAGCGTCGAAGTCAGCAACACGATCGGTCGCATCGGCTCGCGCAACGCGGTTATGACGCTGGTGCAGCCGGCCGCGCCGCAGATCGTCACGGCTCCGCTCGCGAAGAACATCACCGCGGGCCAAAGCGCCGAGTTCTCGGTGGTCGCTTCGGGTTCGCCGGTGCTCACGTACCAGTGGCTGAAGAACAACGCACCGATCGATGGCGCGACTTCGCCGGTGTACGACACGCCGGTGATGGCGGTGACGGACAGCGGCGCGTTGTACAGCGTCCTTGTCAAGAACAGCGCGGGTGCCATCACCTCGAATCCGGTGATCCTGTCGGTTAGCGTCGCGACGCCGCCGGTGGTCGTCTCGGATATCGTCGACCAGAACGTGCCGTTCGGCCAGAGCGTGACGTTCAGCATCAGCGTGACGGGCTCGAATCCGCTCAGCTACCAGTGGACCCATAACGGTCTGCCGGTCGGCGACAATTCGCCCAGCTTCCTGATCCAGCAGGCGCAAGCCAGCGACGCGGGCAGCTACGCGGTGGCGGTTACCAACAGCGCGGGCACGGTCAACAGCCGCACGGCCACGCTCGCGGTCAGCGGCACCGACGCGTCGAACCTGGCCCTCGGCGGTACCGCGAAGTCGAGCAGCGACCAGAACGGCGGCCTCGCGGCGGCCTTCGCGATCGACGGCTCGATCGGCACGCGCTGGTCGTCGGCCCCGGAAATCGATCCGTCGTGGCTCGAGGTCGATCTCGGTTCGGTGAAGACCTTCGACAAGGTCGTGCTGTCCTGGGAAAACGCCTCCGCGACGCAGTACGACATCCAGGTGTCGAACGACGAGAAGACCTGGACGACGGTGTTCCCGAACGGCCAGCCCGACGGCGCAGGCAATACCACCGCGCCGGTGGATGGCGCGGGCGGCACCGAGACGCGCTTCTTCCCGAGCACGTCGGCCCGCTACGTCCGCATGCTGGGCCTGAAGCGCGCCACGCAGTACGGCTACTCGCTGTTCGAATTCCAGGTGCTCGACGCACCGCAGTGCGGCGCCGATACGGAGCGCTACACGATGATCCCGGCGCAAACGGGTATCTGGCATTCGACGATCCCGGGTCTGCCGGATGGTCCGTTCATCCCGACCGTGAAGGACAACGTCAGCGGCCTGACCTGGCAGAACACGTACACCACGTTCGCGGCCGACGGCGCGCAGTTCACGCAGGAGGTGGCCAACAAGTATTGCCAGTCGATCGGCATGCGCGTTCCGACGTTGAACGAGGCGTTGACGGTGGCGCGCGCGAACTATTCGTCATGCGCGTTCCCGTCGCCGTGGCGCACCTGGACGACCACGCCGGTACCGAACCTCGCCAACAACGCGTGGCTCGTCGATTCGTCGGGCAAGTCCTGGCCGGGCATCATCAACAACACGCCGGCCTGGGTGATGTGCGTCTCGGGTCCGACGGTCCCGGTGCCCGTGATCACCGCGCCGCCGGCGAGCGCGACGGCCAGCGAAGGCCAGAGCGTGAAGTTCACGGTTGGCGTCACCGGCAACGGTCCGCTCAACTTCGAATGGAAGCGCAACGGCCAGCTCGTCGCGATCACGACGATCCCGTCGTACACGACGCCGGCCCTCACGATCGCGGGTGACAACGGCGCCGTCTATACGGTCGACATCAGCAACGCGGGCGGCACGGTGACGAGCGCACCGGCGGCATTGACCGTGGTCGCGGCCACCGGCGGTACGGGTGGTGATGGCGGCAATGGCGGCAACGGCGGCAACGGTGGTGATGGCGGCGATAACGGCAACGGCAACACCGGTGGCGGCACGCCGCCACCCCCGCCGCCGCCGACCGCGCCGAGCGCGAACCTTGCGATCGGCAAGCTGACCACGTCGAGCGGCAACGAGAACGACGGCTACGCGCCGGGCAATGCGACGGACGGCAGCACGAATTCGCGCTGGTCGTCGGCGTTCTCCGATCCGCAGTGGATCGAGGTCGACCTCGGTGCGGTCCAGACCGTCGATCGTGTCGTGCTGCGCTGGCAGGATTCGCACGGGGTGGATTACAAGATCCAGACCTCGACGGATAACGCGGTGTGGAATGACGCGGTGACGAAAACCGGCAGCGCCGGGGGCACCGAGGACCTGCGTTTCAACGCGCCGGTCCAGGCCCGCTACGTCCGCATGTTCGGGACGAAGCGTTCGACGCAGTACGGCTACTCGCTGTTCGAGTTCGAGGTCTACAACTCGGCGAATACGCCGACATTCCCGATCACGGCAACGTCGACGGGCAGCGGCACGCTCACGCCGAACGGCAGCGCCTCGGTGCTCCAGGGTGGTGTGCAGACGTACCAGTTCGTGCCGGCGGCGGGGACTGCGGTGACGGGCGTGAAGGTGGACGGCCAGGACATCGGCATCATCGACCACTACACGTTCGACAACGTGCTCGCGTCGCATACGCTCAACGTCGCGTTCGGCTCGGCATCGGCCGCGGTGAATCTGTCGCTGGGCGCGACGGCAAGCGCGAGCGGGCTCGAGAACGATGGTTATCCGGCTTCGAACGCAATCGACGGCGATCTGAACTCGCGCTTCTCGTCGAACTACGCCGATGACGCGTGGCTCATGATCGACCTCGGCAAGGAAACCGCCTTCAACCGCGTGGTGCTCAACTGGGAGAACGCTTACGGCAAGCAGTACCTGATCCAGACCTCGAACGACAAGGACGACTGGTCGCATACGGCGTACACGCAGAGCAACGGCAAGGGTGGTGTCGAGGATCTTCCGCTCGACAACACCACGGCACGCTATATCCGCCTGCAAGGGGTGCAGCGTTCGTCGGGCTACGGCTACTCGCTGTTCGAGTTCGCGGTCTACAACGACCCGGCGAGGGCAGGAACGGGTGGCGGCACCACCCAGCCGACGCAACCGGCGACTCCGTTCATCCTCCAGCCGGTCACCCAGACGGTGCCGGTCGGGCAGAACGGCCACTTCGCGGTGGTGATGTCGGGTACGGGGCCGTACACGTACCAGTGGCAGCTCGGCGGCAAGCCGATCGCCGGCGCGACGAGCCGGACCTACGACACGCCGGTCACCGTCGCCGCCGATAGCGGCAAGGTGTACAGCGTGATCGCGACCGGCCCGGACGGGACGGCCACGACGTCGGGCGGCGCGACGCTGACGGTCGACACGACGGTACCGAAGTACACCGTCAAGCCTGGTCTGATCGGCGTCGACCTGCAGAACAACACGCAGGGCGCCTTCACCGACGACAAGGTGTACGTCGCGGTGATCGCGCGCGACCCGGCAACGGGGCAGTTCGCGTGGCTCAAGCCGGACGGCACGATCATGCCGGCGCAAGTCTCCGACAACGACGCGCCGAACCACCTGACGGCGCCGAACGGCCAGAACTACAGCAACTACTTCTTCACGCTCGCACAGAGCAAGACGCTGCAGTTGCCGCCGATGTTCTCGGGGCGGATTTTCGTGTCGCTGGGCAGTCCGCTGTTCATCAAGATCAACTCGGCCGCGGACGGCTCAATCGGTTTCGCGCCGCCGGATCCGAACAACGGCACGGACCCGAGCCTTGGCATTCCGTTCGACTGGTACGAGTTCGCCTATGGCGGAAACGGTCTCTGGATCAACACGACGCAGGTCGACGAGTTCGGCATCCCGCTCACGCAGGATGTCTACTCGGCGAACGGCACCGTGCACCAGCAGTCGGGTATCACGCAGCGTCGCGCCGATCTGTTCCAGGCGTACTCGCGGGAAGTGTCGGCGGTGTTCCAGCCGGTGCAGGCCTCGAACTTCCGGATCATGGCCCCGGCGCACGCTTCGTTTGCCGCGAACCAGCCCAACGGCCATTACTTCGACGGTTACGTCAACGACATGTGGACGTATTACGCTTCGCACGATCTGCCGGTGGTGGCGGGCGCACGTTCGTTCGTCGGCCGCGCGACGGACACGCAGCTCGTGTTCGGCGAAATCGACCAGCACAACGGCCAGTTCGCCGGCAGCACCTATGCCGTCAACAAGCCGTCCACGCAGGACGTGCTGCTTTGCAACGGCGTGTTCCTCGATGGCGACGGTACGCAGCAGCAGATCGAGGCGCAGCTTTGCGCTGCGCTCAACCGCCATGTGATGGGCGACGTGACGAAGTGGAATGTCCCGTCCGCCTATTACCAGGCCGCGCCGTCCAACGAGTACGCCCGTTTCTGGCATGACCACGGCATCAGCGGTCTGGCCTACGGCTACGCGTTCGACGACGTGAACAACCAAAGCTCGACGGTGCAGGTGCCGGTGCCGGAGCACATCGTGCTCGGTATCGGCTACTGATGCCGTGCGGTTGAGGTCCTGACCGCACGCGCGATGGAACAAGGGCGCCCGAAACATGGGCGCCCCTCAATCTTTTAGATGGATGATCGATGAATAACGGGGCGAACGGGACGCTTGTCCTGCCACTGAACAAGCGCAACGAGCGGCGCGCGCAGCGGCGCCGGGCGAAGGGTTTCACACTGCTCGAACTGCTGGTGGTGCTCGTCATCATCGGCATGCTGGCGGCGATCGTCGGGCCGCGCTATTTCGCGCAGATCGGCAAGTCGCAGGCAACTGTCGCACGCGCGCAGATCGACGTTCTGAGCAAGGCGATCGACAACTTCCGGCTCGACGTCGGCCGTTTTCCGACGGTCGAGGAAGGGCTTCAGTCGCTGGTCGTGAAGCCAGCCAGCGCGGACAAGTGGAACGGTCCGTACCTGAAGAAGGACACGCCCCCCGATCCGTGGGGCCATCCGTACGTCTACCAGGTGCCCGGCACCAAGGGCGATTACGCGGTGATCTCGTATGGCCGCGACGGGCAACCGGGCGGTTCCGGCGAGGATGCCGACATCAGCAGCGAATGAAGCATGACGGGTCCGCCGCCGGCGGACCCGGCATGGGGGTGCGCCTTACGGGACGCACCCCCATGCAGCAAGTCACGACGAAAGGTAAGACAGCACCATGCAATATGAAGTAAGAGCGCTCTCGCCGGAGAACCGGATCATCGCGCTCGTGGTCGACGCCCAGGACGAGGCCGGCGCTCGCGCTCACACCGAAGCGCGCGGCCTGCACGTCACACGCGTGGCGCCCGTGCGCGCGCTGCGCCGGCCGGCCGGCTCGCGTGGCGGGATCTCGGTTGTGCTGTTCAGCCAGGAACTGCTCGCGTTGCTGAAGGCGGGCCTGTCGATCGTCGAGGGTCTCGAGGCGCTGCTCGAACGCGAGGGCGGCGCACGGTTGCGCGGCGTGCTCGACCGGTTGCTGGCCGGGCTGCGCGAGGGCAAGCGTTTCTCGAGCCTGCTCGGCGAGCAGCCCGATGTGTTCGCGCCGCTCTACGTCGGCATCGTCCGCGCGGCCGAGGGCACCAGCGATCTGCCGCGCGCGCTGCAACGCTACGTTGATTACCAGGGGCGCATCGATGCGGTGCGCAACAAGCTCGTCAGCGCGGCGATCTATCCGAGCATCCTGCTGATCGTCGGCGGCGGCGTGTCGGCGTTCCTGATCACCTACGTGGTACCGCGCTTCGCCTCGATCTACGAGGGCACCGGCCGCGCGCTGCCGTGGATGTCGCAGATGCTGCTGAACTGGGGCAAGTTCGCCTCGGCGCACGGACTGCCGCTCGTGTTCGCGGCGCTCGGCATCGCCGTGGCGATCTTCATGGGCGTGCGCGCGACCATCGCGCGGTTCGGCCTCGTGAGCCTGCTCAGCCGCGTCCCCGTGCTCGGTCCGCATTTGCGGATCTATCAGTTATCGCGGCTCTACCTCACGCTCGGCATGCTGCTCGAGGGCGGCATTCCGATCGTCGCCGCGATGGAGACGGCCTGCGGCACGGTCTCGCCGGCCATGCGCGACAGCCTGCTTCGGGCCCGTGCGGCCGTGCAGTCGGGCGAACCGCTGTCCGCCGCGTTCCTCGCGCAAGACCTGACCACGCCGATCTCGCTGCGGATGCTGCGCGTCGGCGAGCGCTCGGGCGAACTCGGCGCGATGCTGACCCAGTCGGCCGCGTTCTACGACGGCGAGATCAGCCGCTGGATCGATCGCTTCACGCGAATGTTCGAGCCGTTGCTGATGGCGGCGATCGGCGTGGTGGTCGGCACCATTGTCGTGCTGCTCTACATGCCGATCTTCGATCTTGCGGGGAGTCTGTCATGAGCACGCATGAGATGCAGCCCGTTGCGGACGCACCGTTGTCCGCGCCGCTGTTCGACGCCGACTTGCTGGTCCGCGCCCGCGCGGCGGCGGCCGCCACGCAACGCCACCTCGTCGAGGAATTGCAGGCGCTGACGGGCGCCGAGCCGTTCGAATTGCTGAGCGCGCTCGCGCGCCAGCTTGCGATGCCCGTCATCGAGACGGCCGGCATGCTGGCGCTGACGCCCGCGTTCGACCGGGTGCCGCTGTCGCGCGCCATGCAGCGCCGCTGCGCGTTGCTGCGCGAGACCGATGGCGCGCTGGTCGGGGTCGTCACGAGCCCGTTCGATCTGGACCTGCAGACCTGGCTCGGCGCGCAGGCGGGCGCCGCCGTCGAGATGCGGCTCGCGCTGGCGGGCGACCTGCTCGCGTACCACACGCGCATGGAGGAATCGACGCGCGCGGTCGACAGCCTCGTGAACGTCGCTGAGGGCGTGCGCGCCGACGGCAGCACCGCGCAGGTACTGTCGTTCCAGACCGTCAACGAGGTGGCGAGCCCGGCCGTGAAGCTCGTCAACTCGACGCTCTACGATGCGCTGAAGGCGGGCGCGTCCGACATCCATCTCGAAAGCACGGCGACCGGGCTCGCGCTCAAATATCGCGTCGATGGCGTGCTCGACGCCGCCGCGACGATCCATGGCATCGAAACCGCCGAGCAGGTGATCTCGCGCCTCAAGGTGCTCGCCGAACTCGATATCGCCGAGCGGCGCGTACCGCAGGACGGCAGCTTCCGCGTTGCCGCCGGCGGCCGCGACATCGACCTGCGCCTGTCGATCATGCCGAGCATCCACGGCGAGGATGCGGTGATCCGGATTCTCGACAAGCGCGCGATGATCGAGGCCTACGGGTCGCTGTCACTCGAGGCGCTCGGTTACGACGCCGAGTCGCTGGCCGCGTTGCGCGGGCTGGCCGAGGAACCCTACGGGATGCTGCTGGTGACGGGCCCGACCGGCTCGGGCAAGACCACCACGCTCTATGCGGCGCTGACCGAGATTCACAGCGGCCGCGACAAGATCATCACGATCGAGGACCCGGTCGAATACCAGCTGCCGGGGATCCTGCAGATTCCCGTCAACGAAAAGAAGGGGCTGACCTTCGCGCGCGGGTTGCGCTCGATCCTGCGCCATGACCCGGACAAGATCATGGTCGGCGAGATCCGCGACCGCGAGACCGCCGAGATCGCCGTGCAGTCGGCACTGACGGGCCACCTGGTGCTGACCACCGTCCACGCCAACAACGTGTTCGACGTGTTCGGACGCTTCAGCCACATGGGCATCGATCCCTATGCGTTCGTATCGGCGCTGAACGGGATCTGGGCGCAGCGGCTGTTGCGCGTGAACTGCCCGCGCTGCGCGACGCCCTACGTTCCGACCGACGCCGAGCTCGCGCGCCTCGGCCTCACGCGCGAGGGCGTGGCGGACTACGCGTTCCGGCAAGGCACCGGCTGCGGCGACTGCCGCGGCACCGGGTATCGCGGCCGGCGCGCGATCGCGGAGATCCTGGTCCTCGACGACGAGATCCGCGACCTGGTGGTCGAGAAGCAGCCGATCCGCGTCATCAAGGAAGTGGCGCGCCGCAATGGCACGAGGCAGTTGCGCGAGGTTGCGCTCGGGCTCGTCAAGCGCGGCGAGACCACGCTGGCCGAAGTGAAACGGGTGACGCTCAATGCTTGAACGCTGGCTCAGGCGGCTCGCGCCGCGTGGACACTGCCGGCTCTCGCTGTCGCGCGAGGCGGTGACGGTGCAGTGTACCGGCGCCTCGCGCAAGGCGCCGGCGAGGTTCGTCGAACGGCCGCTGCCGGCGGCGGCCGACGCATCGGCGGAGTCGCTCGCCGCGCTGATCGCCGCCGCGCTCGACGAAGCGGGCGGCAGCGGGCTGCCCGTGCATGTCACGTTCGCCGACGCGCTGGTACGGTATTTCATCGTCACGCCGGCCGATAACGGTGTGCGGATGCAGGATCTGCGCGCCGCCGCGGCCGTGCGTTTCCAGACGCTCTACGGCGACGATCCTGCCGCTTGGCAAGTGGTGGCCGACTGGCAGGCTGCCGAGCCGTTCCTCGCCTGCGCGGTGTCGCGGCTCTGGTCGGATGTCCTGCAGCAGGCTGTTGCGGCGGGGCGCGGCTGCATCGTCTCGGCGATGCCCGAATTCGTTGCGGCCTGGAATCGGTCGCGCCGCGAACTGGGCGCCGACACCTGGCTCGCGACGCGTGGCGAACGCGCGCTGACGCTCGGCCTGATCGCGGCGGCGCC
>Ga0247819_10001531_pt1 | contig 12490 bp, 19 predicted proteins | sample 13C_Xylose_Day6_FD_193428 | JGI IMG/M metagenome (GOLD analysis project Ga0247819, IMG submission 193428) | Soil microbial communities from agricultural site in Penn Yan, New York, United States - 13C_Xylose_Day6 | ecosystem: Environmental > Terrestrial > Soil > Agricultural land | place: USA... | reverse complement strand
CAATTTCAGAAGCGGCCTGGTTTCTGCCGCCTGAAAATTCAGGCACCTGAAACAACAAAACCCCTGGCTTCTTTCGAAACCAGGGGTTTTGTTTACATCGAATTTGGCGGTGAAGGAGAGATTCGAATTAATCGACCTTTTAGACCAACAACCGCCGTATTCCGGGGCTTTCAGCGTGCATAGTAGTACAATCGAGTAGTACAATCCGCTGTACCACTCCCCCTCCACGGCGCTCACATGGCAGACAACCTCATCCAGAAGGCAGGCGAATCCACTTGGTATGTCCGGCTGCAAGTCCCGGCTGATGTGCAGGATAAGCTTGGTGCCAAGGTGTTGATCAAGTCACTGAAGACCGGGCTACGGAAGGTAGCCATGGATGCACGCCTGCCCATCCTCGCGGCGTGGAAGGCTCAGATCAAGGCAGCTCGTGAAGGCACACCAATGCCAGCCGACTGGCAAGACAACTTTCTCAAGAGACTGCACGACATCGATCAGATCGTCACTCAATCTCAAATGGATGCGATGCGGGGCGTGGAGGTCGATACGTCTGAGCCCACTGACCAAGAGTTGGAGGCGTTCAAAACACTCGGCCCTGAGTTTCTATCAGTGCTTGCCGACATCCACCGAGTGAGGGAACAACAACCCAGAGGTGACTTCAGATTCATGGAGGACTTAGGGCAGGTGTCGAAATTGCTGGCGAAGGCCAAGCTCACAAACGGCTATCAGGTATCACCAGAGCAAGAAGCTGAAGCTGACGCATTGATTGCCGATCCTACAAGCCACAAGGCCAGATCACCCATCACCACAGCCCAGTTGAAGACCTACCGTGAGTTCCGTGAAAGCCGTGGCGGCGCCCCGAAACATGTCGATCAGCAAGTGGGCAAGATGGAGAGGCTGGCGGCCTTCTTGAAGAAAGAGGGACTGCCGCTCAACTTCGACACGGTGGACACATGGCTCAAGTCATTGAATCGCGCCCCTGCGACGCTAAGTCAGCACCTCATGGCGGGCACTGCGTTCTGGAATTGGGCGATGAAATATGACGCGGCATGGCGAGTGGAATACAAGGACAAGGCGAATCCATTCAAAGGGCACGATCTACCACAAGGCGGTGGCTCTGAGATTGCCGGACAAAGCAGGGAAAAGTTCACCCGAGACGACACCCTCAAGTTGCATCAAGCCGCTCTGGATAGCAAAGACAAGCCGCTGGCAGACCTCATCGCACTTGGCTGGTACACCGGGGCCAGGATCGAAGAACTCTGCAAGCTCAGCAAAGACAGCGTGATCACTGTCGATGGCATCCGGTGCTTCGACTTCCCAAAGAGCAAGAGCAAGGCGAGCAAGCGCGTGGTGCCAATCCATCCGAGCCTGTTGTCCTCCATTGACCGCCTGTGCGAAGAAACCACAGACACCTTCCTGATCCCCACCAGCTCACACGACCACTACGGCAAACGCTCCCATGCGATATCCAAGGCGTTTGGCAGATTGCGTACAGCAGCAGGCTTCAGCAGGCTCCATGTCTTCCATAGCTTCCGACATACCGTAGTCACGGAACTGGTCAGGGCGGACGTCCCAACCCCCTTGGCAAAGGAATTGGTTGGACACAGAGAAGGCTCAGTGACGCATGACGTGTATTCGAAGGGTGCGAGTACAGCTCAGAAGCTGGCAGCGATCTCCAAACTTCCTTCCCTCACGACCTGAAAACGCCTGTCAACGAACCTCATCACAAAGGCAAATGAGACATGTCGAAATCTGGGTGTAGTACGTATGCTCGGCCATCTGCGGTCAAAGAAACGCACCTACCACCGTTGGTGTAATACTCATCAACAAGCTTACGCTTCACCAATACATCAACGGCACCCTCAGTCTGAACCATCGTGAAATGGATCTTTTGGCTGAGGTCTTTGACGTAGCAAGGTTTGTCGGCATTGTCATAAATCATGATACCAGCGAGAACTATATGATGAGACTCGGTAAGCGGTTGCACCTTCGGAGTCTGTAGGTCTGCAATTTTCACTTGAGCAGCCTTCAACTCCGATCTGGCGGCGTCTAGCTCTAGCTTGGCTGCTTTCAGCTCCTTCGTGGTAGCGTTCAGCGTGGCATCGACAGCATTCAACTTCCCATTAGCCTCTCTTGCTTTCTCATATGCCTTCTTCTGTTCGGCCTTCGCCGCACCCACTTCGAGACGTTTATCCCGGATCGCCCAGATTCCGAATGTAGCCCCCAGTATTGCAATGAGAGTCACAACCCAAAAGAACCACATTTGCAGCGGAACTGTCTGGCTTAACCAGGTGCCCACGCTCAGTATCCTGTCCTTCAACCCCAGAATCGCCGGACTGAAAAAAGAAACGTCGTAGTAGCTCTCGACCATTTTTGTGAGTGGCACCGCCGCCACAGTGCCGATCACCCAATAGGAGACCGTTTTTGCCATCTTGAATCTTGAGCCTTGCTCTGCGTTGTCCGTCTGCATTTTTTCACCTATGCCCATCGATGTCGCGGATGTTAACTGAGTCGTTCATCTGAAAGCCAACCAGAGCGGCCCATCCGAGGAACACCACCCCTTAAAGCTCCCGAAGGCAACAAATACTGTACATACATACAGCTAACGGCATATCGTGATGACGAATGATTTGATCGATGACAGCGGGTTTGAGACGGGAATGCCAACCCGTGAAGAGATGTTGAAGCGCCACTGTGATTTGCTGTGTGCGGAACTGGAGACGACACGGAAGGACTTGCGGAAGGCTCACCAGAACATCGCCCGGCTGATCATCATGTACCGCGACAGCTCCACCGAGCTAACCAGCCTGAAGGTTGAACACGAGCGCCTACGATGGACGCTCAGTGACATGTATCGACGTGAGAGCGAACGGGAAACGGCACGGATGGGCTACGCCTACGGGGATTACACCAAGGGCAAGGCATAGCTCCAGGTCAACCGAGTGACGTGATGGCAACGGTGCCAATACCGTAGAATTGAGCCTCAACCAAGGACGCCGACATGAAAATACCAACAGACCTCAAAGTCCTCAGCACCATCTACAAGCTGTACTACGAAGAGTTCAAGAACCACTCACGCGAGCCGGACATCGAGAACGGACGACAGTCAAAAATCTTCGTACCCATCGACTGTAAGATGATCGCCAAGGAATTGGATGTTGACGGTGACATCGTGTTCGGCAGGCTCTATTACCATCTAGAGAAAAAACACGGCTACACCAGAAGCGATGGTAGCAACGTGGCGTTCTTTTCATTGATGGTTGGGGCGGACAGACACTGCGTCAATTTCCCCTTACTTGTGTCAGTTCTGGCGGGCCTCAAAGAGGACAGCAGCAAGTTCCAACTGTCGACATGGCTATCCGCATTTGCCGTTTTGATAGCCGCTGTGGCCCTCGCACTAGGCAAGTAACCAAGACCGTTCTCCACAGTTTCCATGCCCCGCCCCGAAAATTTCGGACCACTTCGAAGGCGGCTAGGGTTTCCGGCTGATAAAAATAAACTGGGGCCACTCGTGCACGCAAAACACTCGGTTCTTTCCGACCTATCAAGACAGCCAGCTAGAGGGGTGTTGGAAACGTCTGTTCCGTTAAAATAACTTGAGCGCCCCTCTGAAGCAGTCTGCGAGGATCAACAAACGGTATGCAACCAGCGTTGCTCTGGGTCAAACGTGTGACGTAATGTCACTAGAATGACCCCTGCGGGGCATCACAGAAGGTGTCTTAACCCTTCATGGCACGTTGCACCGTACTCAAGCTGACACCAAGTGCCTTCGCCACCTTACGGAATGAAGCGCCCTCTTCTGCCATTGCCTTGCGGATTGCACCATCATCAACAGTTTTCACGCGGCCTTTGTAGGCACCTGCTGCCTTGGCCTTTACGATCCCTTCCCGCTGACGCTCCTTACTGATTGCACGTTCAAACTGAGCTACTGCACCCATCATGGACAGCATCAAGTCTTGGGTCGGGTTCACTTCGCTGGTGAACAGGAGGTTTTCTTTATCGAAGCGTACATTCACCTTGCGGGCTTTTAACGCACTGACCATTTCCAGCAGGTCGGACAGGCTCCGAGCAAGACGGTCGATGCTGTGAACATGGATCGTGTCACCCTCACGGACATACTCAAGCATCTCCTTGAGTTTGGGGCGGTCGGTTGTGGCGCCGCTAACCTTGTCTTCAAAGACTCGATCAAGGGTCACGCCGTCCAACTGGCGAGCCGTGTTCTGATCAACAGATGAAACCCGGATGTACCCTACGTTTGCCATTTCCCTTGCCCCTGTGTTCATTTAACTCTAGAGGCTTGAGTATGATCGTATTCATTAATCAAAATCAACTCTAATGAATACACATTCCGTATTCAGCGACGAATGGTCGCTAGGGTATACCCTCAAGAATACGGCCTACAGAATTTCCATGACCACTGGCCAAACGGTTATCGCGAAAGTGATGCACCCAGCAACCGCCACAACCAGCTTGCTCCAGAAGCTCCACCGCTTCCAAAAAGGACGACTAACAACCACTGCCTGTGCCTGAACACGAGCGGCCTGTTCGGCCTGTTTCTGCATCATTCTCACGATGTGAGGCGTCTCGACTGTTATTTCATGCACAGGAGCGCGAGGTGATCCCAGCTTCGTAGGGAAGTCCTGGGACAGCACGGCGCTGATCCGAGCCAGTTCTTGAGATTCCTTCCGCAACATCGCAGCCGTCGCTTCATCAGCAATGGGATTGCCTGTCAGCTCCTGCGGGCTTGCTGGTTTCTTTAAATCTGCAATCGATGGCATGACGTGTCTCCCCGTGGGGCCAATCCCCGGAAGCAAGGTTTGCACACAAAACCAGAGGGAGCAATAGAAAAATGCTTGACAATTGCAGTAACCAGCATACTGCAAGAATTTCCTTGCGATGCCTTTTAGAAAATTGGTGTTTTGGTGCGTTAATCATCGATTCCGTGCAATTTATTCACCGCGAGCGCTCTCACAAACAACAGCTTAGCCGCCCTAAGCGGGAAGGCCCGTGGAATGCGGGCTGTACCCATGGACTCTTATCTGCTCCAGGTCAATCGTGTGAAAACGCTAGGGGTTTCGCTGGGTTATTCGGAGGTTTCCGAGGGCTTTCCCTGAGCACTATCGGCACCATGTGCCATTATGGATAATGGCCACCAGACAGGGACAGGGAGAACCGCATGAGCAATTCCTCAGATCAAAATGGCGTGCTGCCGAATGCTGACAACAAAAAAAGAGCGACCAGTATTCTAGGAGAGCGAGACAAGGACCTCATCAGCCCTGCCTTTATAGCTGTGGCAACAGCTGTTGGTGCCGGGGTTAACGAAATGCTGTCTAGCGGATTAACAACTGGCAATGCTATCGGCACAGCGGCAGGTGCTCTTGGTGCACTAGTCGTAACTAAGACCATCGATGCGTCCATTACAGAGGCAATGATGATTGGCGGACTGGCTGGCGGGATAGGTGTTGCGGTTGGGAATAAGATTGACGCTCAGTTATCTTCTAGCTCAAGCGAGTCTAGAATAGTCCCATCTAACGAGCTTCTTGCGTATTTGGGTTATGACGCTTGAACCAATCTGAAATGTAATGCATCAACTATAAAACGTAAACGCAAGGAACGGCGAATGAGTGGGTGGCAACGGTTAGGGGTCGTGTTGAGCGTAGTGGTGGCAGTGATAATCATCGCAGACAATTATCAATCGTTCCCCACCCAGAAACGGGCGTACTGGGAAGTGAGCAACAGGCTCAGCCTTTGGGCACCTTGCGAGAAGTATTACGAAGACAAAGATGCTGGACGGAAAAATTCCAACGAATACTGTTCCTCTTACCCGAAACAGCAAGTCATTGAAAAGATCCGTACAGAGGCGGCGTGGTACAGGGATCAGTTGAAGACAATGAATGAAAGACAGGTGAAGTTTGTTGCGTACCACTTTGCTTGGTGGGCTGGGTTAACCCTGATCATGTACGTGATCGCCATAGCGATGAAGTGGGTGTACCGCGGCTTTCGCCCCAAGAAGGCTTGACCCTCTCTCGACGTGTACCGTTTACAGCGCCGCTGTGAGGTATTCATCGCTCCTGCAAAGTCAGCATCTCCAGCAGCACTGGTAAGCGGAGATTACGGCATGCCCACTTCGAGCGTCGCTCGCCGTTATTGCACAACCAAGCGTCAGCTTGAAGTTCAATCACCCCAGTTAGTTGGCGGATATATTGATATATATCAATCCGCTCACACACTTGAACTGCCGTTCAATGCGGGGAACACCGTAGACCTTCCGGTCTTGCACATACACAATAAATCATAACCACAATCCAGCTTCGCTGTTGCTCTTGATCTTCTTTTAAAGTGCAAGACGAATGCGTGAGCATTCAGGGTGATCCCCTGTCAGCGTCGCTGACGATAGTACCTTCTCAAGCGGAAGCTTACATTCTCACTTGCTGGGGATACTATGTATCAATAATCCCAGCTACACCTTCAGGCTATCGCCTCTCTACAAGGTATACAGTCGTGAAGTCCCTTCACTAAAACTCCGTTTACCCTGCAAGGCAACGTCAAGAGCGGCGTTCGCTTCGCTCTCTTATTATATCCTGCCGTAATTATGCTGAAGCACCATATGGGCCTTCAACATAATCGGTCTCATCCAGATCGAACTCCTCTCCCCAGACTGTTGACTCTAGCACCCTGGCCTCCAGTCGCTGTAACACGGCAGGGTGGGCATCCAAGTGCCGTTCAACGTTACGTAGAGCAACACGTCCAGCAGCTGCAAGGTAGCGAGCATACCGCTCACTGACGGGCTCGAAGTCGTGGTTGCGGAAGGCGGAGTTGCGACTAATCGCCTCGGTCGAAATCACCGACATCGTGAGCACCTTTCGTACATAGCCCGGCCTGATGTTCAGCTTGCCATTGCTGCTCTCAACTGCGATGTACATTCCTGCCATTACTGCGTCTTCGACCCAGTGGGCGTTCTCTGCAATCGCCACCTTGATAATCGCAGCAAACTGGTTTAAGCACACGTTCGGCTTAGGGCCGCGCTTCGGCTTAGAGCCGAGAACATTGATGACGGTTGTTGGTTTAGCTGGCGTTGGCCCACCGAAATCTACGTACACCACATTATCGTTTTTCCTGACATCCACCAGATGCAGGTACTGACTTGGGCTAGCTGGTGGTCGTGGAATTCCACTTCGGTACTGTTCGATGCTGACCTGTAGTGGTGAAACGACAAACTGCCCATAGATTTCGCCAGTGTGCTTATCGACCCTGAAGTCATCGACAATACTGGTGCGGCATTGGTTTGGGAGGTCGACGTATTCGCAGGTAACTGGGAGATCGGTTGTTTCAGCAATCAAATTCAAAGCGAGTGCGTGCTGCATGGTGTGGCTCCTTGTTCAAGTTCATGTCATAGGCAGTTCCTCTCGGGTTGTGCCGGGTTGGGTTATCAAATCGCAGACACAGAGACACACCACAGAATACGCGAGGACGGGAGTGTCCTCGCTGTGGCCTGCATACTTGTCAGCGAAGGGTGACTCTAGTGCGGCTTCGCAAGCTCAATGGCATGATTAATGGCATGATCAATAACCGACGTTAACTCTAAGCCCTCAGACTTGCACGCAGGGGCAAGAACATTCTTGATGTAGGACTTGAGGTGCCGTAGGTAGCCTCGCTCCGTGGCGGTAGCAGGCCTGCCGAAAATAGCCTGTTCGCTCTCTCTGCGGGGAGCATGGGCTGCTATCGCTCTCGCTGAACGCATGGCGGAATCATGCTTCGCACGGTTCAACGCGCTTGCATTGAACGCAGTGAGACTAGGGCTAGGGCTTCTGGTAATGCTGGGATTGGTCAGACTGGTGTTGCGAGGGATGCTCTGGCGAGCGGCATTGCGGGCGATTTCGATGTTCTTACGGGTGTTGCGGGCTGCTGCGGTCATATGGTTCTCCTAGAGTAAAGTTCAATGTCATGGCGTTACCTTCAATGGGGTGGCGTTGATTGCCGGTGGTTGGTACTGGCGGATGCCAGCGGTTGTTTGCTGTGTCAGGACAGGGACGCATACTGACTGAAACGCGGCATCGTGTCAATATTTTGTTGCTGGCGAAGGATTGAAGCATCTCGATACGCTTGGCGCCATATAATTGACTCCTTGCATGGAGAATATCCTGTAGGCTAAGGCCGAGGTTGATTTATTAGAACGCCGCTGCAAGTGCATACCTTGTTCAATCGATAGCAGGCTTATCACGATGCTCAAAAAATGATGCCTTCATCAAAGGCGAACTCACCGACGTAATGATAAATATCAGATAGGGCCGTAGCAGTGGTAGCTTTCAAATCAGCATCTTGATTAAGAGATGCAATCATTTCCCCTGTGATGCTTTCATGCTCTAGCTCTATTATCAACCGCTGTTCTGCTGTATGCCAGAAAGTACCGACATCAGTAAACTCAACATACCTTTTATCGTACTTATACCTAGCTTGCGTTAAAGGTGTGCGTAACGCCTTACGTAAATCCTCAATTAGCAACTTGGATTTTGCCCAGGTCTTATACGCATCGGAATAGAACTTTTCATGATTGACGGCAAAAACATCTAAATTTTTGGCGTGGAGTTTTGAGTACTCTTCAAGCATGCCTGGAAAGGCATTCGCTGAAACAAACTTTATTCTTGCGATCTCCTCTGATTTATTCAGTATATATCGGCACAAATAATCTTCGGAGTCTACAAGAGTTGCCGTGATCTTTTCTTCATCGAAGAACACTCTCACCAATTCGCTATCTATTAATGAAATTAAATTAAACTGATAAACCCGCTTTTTCTCCTTCTGCCTGTTCTCCAGTATACTCATTTCGTAGGACTGAGCTTTCATTAACGACGTGATTGAAGCGAAAATATTTTTATCATTCTGGCTTGTGCCGTTCGCCTTGCTCATTTCTTGAAAAGCAAACACATCTACTGCCGGGGCTTCAAACAGGCTTGGGCATTCATCGGATAGCTTTTCATGATAACTGATAGGCCAGCTTTTGCTACCCATGTAGTACTTCAACGCAGGATGATTACTCCACCCTTTAAACGGCCTCCAATTGTAGTTAGGGTCTTTCTCTTCAATGGGTCGTGATAGTAGCGCCCAAGCATTTGATTCATTTTTTTTGCAGCTTATGATAATTACGGTGTAGACCAGAAAGTCCTTAACACTGCTAACTTTGTACGCCAGAAGATCAATCTCTCGAACGGTCCCCTCTAGATCATCGATGTAGCACCTATTGCTTATGAGATGCCACCCGTTCTGCCGAAGTAGATTGCCTATTTTATATTCAAGCTCAAAGCCGGTTTTTGTTATTGATACTTGTATTTTTTCAAGATCTATAGGCATCGGAAACATCCTTTATTCGATATCGAAGGAGTTGCTCTAGCGAAATGTCTGAACAACCGAGTCTAGGTGGATGATAGCACATCGCCTTGAATGTTGCTAAATCACATAGCAGTTTCGAAGAATTCAGAGAGAGTTATCCTAAGCTCTGGAGGCGCCATAGGTACGCCCTGAGCAAGCCATTTTCTGTAGCATATTTTGCACCACATCATGGAACAACTTGCGACCTGTACCGCGATACAACAGAGACTCTGTGTAATTCCCGGTCACTTTGTAGTCGGATAAGAAACTAAACGCAATCTCTGTAACCACAAGCGGGCCACTCACTAGGAACAAGAACCCGCCTTCAACTTTCACCCAGACTGATGTGTAATGAGAGACGCTAGACATCAAACGCATACGCTCCCTGAGAGCCTTGTTGAGCTTGCGTGGGCTGAAGTTATCTGAGGTTGATAGCAGGTATGCACTTCGATGTGAGTGGCCGTCTAAGCGGCTTAGGTGGCGCTGTAGACTCATAGCTGTCCTCCTTTTGGCAATCCGAGAACCCAACTATTAGCTGGAATCCCGAACATGTCTGCTGGAAGTTGGTAGCTGAAACTCATGTGCTCAGGATGCTTTCTGTTGTACTCGTCACACACAGCGGTAATTCGCTTGTCTGTATAGTCTGCCGACGACATCAGCACAGTAAAAACCTTTCCATCACTAATGATTCTTCCTTGCGAACTCGCTTGCTTCTCCACCGGAATTGCAAGTGATTGATTAGCCCACTCAAGCAATGGGTTGCCGGGCTGGTATTTCCGCATGAGAATTTCTGTACACTTATCCAACATTACTTTGCTCCTTTCAGTGCTGCACGAACTTCAGCTTCCAACTCTGCTTCAAGCGCTTCGTCTGCTGCCCTTGCTGCTTCCTCACGCTCTTTCAAAACTTGAAGCTTACGTTTGGCGATGGTGTCAGAGATGATTGCCTCATTAGCCTGCTCAACTCTTGCACGCAGCTCAGCTTCTGCTTCTTTGAACACTTCAATCAGGTCAGTTTGAATCTCCGAATCTGGCTTCTCCAGATAGAACATATGTTGCATTCCAAAACTTGTGGCCTCTGTGTCGCATCGCTTGTAACCCTCCGACAGCTTCTCAAACATCACGCTTAGAAGTGCGTTCACACCCAAGGCCGTGAATTCCACCCGCGCTCCACGGAAGAACTTGCGGGGATAATTTCCGTGCTTATCTGGTTGCACTTGGAAGTCTTCAGCGTATCCGCCAACGCGGGCGAAGTAGGCACGCTCTGCTTCAGCTTTGCAGTCGGCAATCATTTGTTTTGTTACGGTTGTTAGTACGTTGTTGCTCATGTCTTATTTCTCCATAGATGTTGTGTTTGCCCGAATGATGGGCGATAGAATGCCAAGGCCAGGAATAGGCTGTGATATGGCGATATAGGTTGTTTGGGGCCTTGTATAATTCGGCCTACAGCGGTGCAAAACAGCGACCCTGTACCCTAGGTAGGGGTAGGTGTTTTTACGGGCGTTTAACCCAATGATTCCAAGAACGCTGGCGATACATTCGCTAGTTCACCAACAGCCACAAGTGTACCGTTGCGGGTCTTCTTACCCGCGAGCTTGTAGAACTTGGTTAGTACCGTGTCGGATACTTTAATAAAACGGAAGGTGTGATTGTCAGTCGAAGGTTCTGTTGAACTGATGACGTTAACGATCAAGGATGATGCTTGGTGGATTACGATGTAATTTGACATTAGTTTTCTCTCTCATGTTGTGGGTAGCCCTCCTTTTGGGTGTGTGTTGAATGTGTATGCGTTAACGCGATTTGCGGGGGTAGTACAGGTCGATAACTCTGATGTGAACACCCAGAGCGTCGGCAATTTCACTGACACTCATCTTGTGGCAGTTCTTGTAGATGAACGCTTGGATTTGCTCAGCAGTGGCAGCCACACGTTGTTTTTCAACTGATGTCATCTGTTTGTTCCTCCCTTGGTGGATATGGATTGATAGTGTCGAGGTTGATTAACTTGCGTTTCTTCGAGCGGTGGTACTCTTTGTTGCATGTCTGTGAGCAGTACAACGCTCGCTGGGTCTTACTTGGGAATGGCGTGCAGCAGTGCTTACACAGCCGAATGACTACGGCCATATGTTCTCCTATGGAATATGGGTGATTGGGTATGTGGGGTGGAACGGGAATTTGAATGTAAAAAACGGCTAGGAAGATTGGGATCTTCTAGCCGTCTCAAGTACATCGCTGTCTAGGTTCGATGGTGTTGCGATTTTGTTGCCGCGAGGGAAAGCGTTAGAACACCCTTGACGTTGCGGCGGGACGTTCGATGGGGAATCAATCCATCTGCCGAGTTTTAGCCATGTCACCGGTTGGACATCGGAGCCCTCCACCAAACGGATCAGGGCGGCTGCTCGGTCTGTGTGGAAACGCCAGTCACCGAACGGAGCGGGGCCGGATCTCTCAAACCACCCCTCCTGCACTAATTCTACCACATCCTGGCTCGATGTCAAGCACTATTTGAACATTAATGCAATACCTTTTTACCTATCAAGCGCCACTTGTTGATAGTAACCATACTCAATCCACTGCCCTGCCTGGCTTTCAGCGGTGAGCAGCCAATCAACTACTGTACATTATCTGACGAACGGTATAAGCAGAGAGACGCACGGAACAGAACAAGGGCGGCAGGCATGATCAGACTAACGGTAAGGGTCGCCGCGAGGCTTGGGATATGCGAGGGATGAACGGCAACGCCCTGTGGATAACAGAGCACCGGGGGGCGGGATGTGATGAGTAGTACAACTGAGTAGTACAATCAGAAATGAAAAAGCCCCGCAAACCATTGATTTGCGGGGCTTTTCAGAATGTGGCGGTGAAGGAGAGATTCGAACTCTCGATACAGTTTCCTGTATACACACTTTCCAGGCGTGCTCCTTAAGCCACTCGGACACTTCACCGTATCTCTTCAAACATGTTCTGTCTGTCGAGGCGCGCTAATGTAGTCGAAAGCATTTCTGATGGCAAACATTTTTTTCAGAATTTTCATGCGGTTAACGCGATTGGTTGATCGCGATCGCTCAGGGGCATGGCAAACCGGCCAATCTCCGGCTTCGCGCCCGCTTCTATATAGAGGGCAATGCGCG
>Ga0247819_10001527_pt1 | contig 12498 bp, 12 predicted proteins | sample 13C_Xylose_Day6_FD_193428 | JGI IMG/M metagenome (GOLD analysis project Ga0247819, IMG submission 193428) | Soil microbial communities from agricultural site in Penn Yan, New York, United States - 13C_Xylose_Day6 | ecosystem: Environmental > Terrestrial > Soil > Agricultural land | place: USA... | reverse complement strand
AGGCAGATCAGGCCGCGGCCGAAGCGCGCCATGAAGTTGATCGCCTCGGGCGTGACGTGCTCGGCGGCGAGGACCAGGTCGCCCTCGTTCTCGCGGTCCTCCTCGTCGACCAGGATCACGATGCGGCCGGCCTTCATCTCGGCCACGATCTCCTCGACCGGGGCGATGCCGGTTCCCGTTTCGTGCTTCATGCGGCCACTCCGGCGGAGGCGCCCAGCATGCGCTCCACGTAGCGCGCGATCAGGTCGATTTCGAGGTTGACCCGGGTGCCGGGCTTCAGGGCGTGGAGGGCGGTGTTCTGCACGGTGTGCGGGATCAGGTTGATGCTCAGTTCGCAGTGGTCGGCGGCGTCGCGCACCGAATTGACGGTCAGGCTGACGCCGTTGACGGTGACCGAGCCCTTGTACGCCAGGTACTTCGCCAGCGGCGCGGGCGCCTGGATGCGCAGCTCGTGGCTCTCGCCCACGGCCGCGAAATGGCTGACGGTGCCCACGCCGTCCACGTGGCCGGCCACGATGTGGCCCCCCAGGCGGTCGTGCGCGCGCAGCGCCTTCTCGAGGTTGACGGGGCCGACGTCGGCCAGCCCGCTGGTCTTGTCCAGCGACTCGGCGGAGACGTCGACGGTGAACCGGCGGGCGGCGGGGTCGAGCGTGGTGACGGTCATGCAGGCGCCGTTGAGGGCGATGCTGTCGCCCAGCCCCACGTCCTCCAGGTAGCCGGCGGGTGCCTCGACGGTGACGCGCTTGCCGTGCTGCCGGCTGCCGCCGAGGTCGTGGACGGCGGCGATGCGCCCCACGCCGGTGATGATTCCGGTGAACATCCCCGCATTTTCGCAGGGAACGAAGAGGCACTCGCCGCGGAGGCGCTTCAGAAGGTGTCGCGGCCGCTGACGCGGGCCACCAGGCGCAGGTCCGGACCCACCGTTTCGCTGGAAATGAAGCGCAGGGACAGGGCCTGGTCCAGACCCGACAGCGGGCCGAAGCTGGCCATGGGCTGGCCCAGGCCGATCAGCTTCGGGGCCAGGTACACCAGCAGTTCGTCCACCAGGCCCTCGCGCACCAGCGAGCCATTGAGCTTGTGGCCGGCCTCCACGTGCAGTTCGTTGACCTCGCGGGCCGCGAGGTCGCGCAGCAGGCTGGCCAGGTCCACCTTGCCGCCGGGACCGGGGAGGGCGACGACCTCGGCGCCGCGGTCCTCCAGCTCCTGCCACTTGGGCGAGCGCGGCTGGGCGGTGTAGATCCAGTGCGGGCGGCCGGGCACGAAGAGGCGCGCCGCCGGCGGAACCTCGAGCCGGCTGTCCACCAGCACCAGCGGCGGCTGACGGGTAGTCGGGGCCAGGCGCACGTCCAATCGCGGGTCGTCCTCCAGCACCGTGCCGATGCCGGTGAGCAGGGCGCCGGCGCGGGCCCGCCAGGCGTGGCCGTCGGCGCGCGCGCCCTCGGCGGTGATCCACTGGCTGGTGCCGTTCTCCAGCGCGGTGCGCCCGTCCAGCGACGCCGCCACCTTGAGCCGCACCCAGGGCGTGCCTCTCAGCATCCGGCTGAAGAAGCCCAGGTTCAGCTCGCGCGACTGGGTGGCGCCGGGGCCGACCTGCACCTCGATCCCGGCGGCGCGCAGCCGCGCGAAGCCCTGGCCGGCGACGCGGGGGTTCGGGTCCTCGCAGGAAGCCACCACGCGGGCGATGCCGGCCTCGACCAGCGCCTCCGAGCAGGGGCCGGTGCGGCCGTGGTGGCAGCAGGGCTCCAGCGTCACGAAGGCGGTGGCGCCGCGCACGTCGCGGCCGGCCGCCCGCGCGTCGCGCAGCGCCGAGATCTCGGCATGCGGTCCGCCGGCCTGCTGGGTGTGGCCCTGGCCGATGACGGCGCCGTCGGGCGCCACCAGCACGCAGCCCACGCGCGGGTTGGGTTCGGAGAGGCCGATGGCGCGTTCGGCGAGCGCCAGCGCCTGCTGCATCGGGTCGAGTGGGGCCATGCGCGGATTGTCCTTGATGGCCACTCGCAGGCCCCTTCGCGCCACTCGGTAACCAGCCGTGACCGGTCGTCGGAATGCGGGTGGCGCGATCGGATGGGCTCGCTATGGTTCAGCCCGTCGAAGAACGCGGGACGGAAGGAGCGGGTATGAAGGCCAAGGGCAGCAGGGGTTTCACCATGGTCGAACTGATGATCACGGTGGCGATCGTGGGGATCCTGGCGGCCGTGGTGTATCCCAGCTACCAGAACGCGATGATCAAGAGCCGCAGGGCCGCGGCCCAGGCCGCCCTGTCGGACATCGCGCAGCGCCAGCAGCAGTTCCTGCTGGACAACCGCTCCTATGCCGGAACCACCACGGCCCTGAAGGTGACGTTGCCGTCGGACGTCTCGGGCTTCTACGACGTCACGATCAACGTGCCGGTCGCGACGCCGCCCACGTTCACCGCGACGGCCACGCCCAAGGGCCGCCAGGTTTCCGATGGTCCGCTGACCATCAACAACGCGGGCGTCAAGACGCCCGCCGGGAAGTGGTAGTCCCCGCCATGCGGCGCGCATCCGGCTTCACGCTCATCGAGATGATGGTGGTGGTGCTGGTGGCCGCCGTGCTCGCCCTCGTCGCGGCGCCTTCCCTGACCAGCCTCATCGCCAAGCAGCGGCTGCGCTCGGCCGCCTCCAGCCTGCACCTGGCGATGGTCCAGGCGCGCGCCGAAGCCATCAAACGCAACACGTCGGTGACCGTGAGCCCCGCCGCCGGAGGCTGGAGCTCGGGCTGGTCCATCCTCGATCCCGAGAATCCCGGCGGCCCGGCCCTGGAGGTGGTGGCGATCCCGCAGGGCGTGGTGGTCACCACCACCGTGGCGCAGGTCGTCTACCGCGGCAACGGCCGCACCACGTCCGATGCGGCCATGTCCTTCGGGCTCACCGGCGGGGCCGACGGGGCCAGCCGCTGCGTGAAGATCGAGGGCACCGGCCGCCCGTATTCCAAGGAGGGTTCATGCGAATGATGCGCGGCTCGTCTCGCCGGCATGTGCGCCGGAGGGTCGCCCAGGGCGGGGCGACCATGATCGAGGTGCTGGTCTCGATCGTGATCACCGTGTTCGGGCTGCTGGCCCTGGCGGGATTGCAGACGCGCATGAACGCCGCGGTGCTGGAGTCCTTCCAGCGTTCGCAGGCGCTGAGCCTGCTGCAGGACATCACCGAGCGCATGCAGGCCAACCAGGCCCAGGACGTGAGCTACGTGGTCGGCTCGCTCGGAACGGGCGACACGCAGCCGGCCGACTGCAGCACGGTGGCGGGCAACCGGGCGCTGGTCGACCTGTGCGAGTGGAGCAACTCGCTCAAGGGCGCGTCCGAGACCAGCGAGGACGGCACGACCAACATGGGCGGCATGATCGGCGCGCGCGGCTGCGTCGAGCAGTTGCAGGCCGCCAATCCCGCCCCCAGCATCTGCCAGCCGGCGACCTACCGGGTCACCATCGCCTGGCAGGGCCTGAACGCCACCGTCGCACCGGCGGTCGTCTGCGGCAAGGACCTGTATGGCACCGACGACTCCCTGCGCCGGGCCATCTCTTCCCGGGTGATCATTCCCCTGCCGGCCTGCTCATGAACCTGCTCCCACACCCGCCCGTGCGGCAGCGCGGCATGACGCTGGTCGAGCTGATGGTCGCGATCGCGCTCGGCATGCTGATCGTCGCCGCCATGGCCATCCTGTTCGCCAACAACAGCCGGGGCCTGGCCGAGACCGAGCGCAGCGGCCAGAAGATCGAGAACGGCCGCTACGCGCTGGAACTCCTCGCCGGCGACCTGCACCATGCCGGCTACTTCTCGGTGTTCGACCCGCGGCAGGTGCCGCTGCCGGCGGCCATGCCCGATGCCTGCGCCACCGACGCGGCGAGCCTGAAGGCCGCGCTCGCCCTGCACGTGCAAGGCGTCGACGAGGCCACGACCACTTCGCTCGCCTGCCTGCCCGATATCAAGCCGGGGACGGACATCATCGTGACCCGGCGCGCCAGCACCTGCGTGAACGGCTCGGCCGGTTGCACCGCCCTGGGCGCCAACGCGCCCGCCTTCCAGGCTTCCAGCTGCAGCGGCGTGGCCGAACTCGGTTCGGGCGACGTCAGCAAGTACTTCAAGCTCGACACCTCGACCGCCAACCTGACCCTCACGCGCCGCGACTGCGCGACCGTCGCCGAGATCCGGCGCTACCTGGTGCGCATCTATTACGTCGCCAACAACGACGTGGCGGGCGACGGCATCCCCACGCTCAAGCGCGCCGAACTGGGCGCCGGCGCCTTCAGCACGACCTCCCTGGTCCAGGGTGTCGAGCAGCTGCAGGTGGAGTGGGGCATGGACACGACCGGCGACGGGAACGCGGACGTCTACGGCGCGTCGCCCGGCACCTACCTCGGATGCAGCCCCGGGGGCAGCCCGAGCTGCCAGGACCAGTGGTCGTCGGTGGTGTCGGCCAAGGTCCACGTCCTGGCGCGCAACCTGACGCCGACGCCGGGCCATGCCGACAAGAAGGTCTACGTGCTCGGCCGGGTGGCCGACGCGGCCACCGGTGCCGGCGACCCGCGCCAGGTCGGCCCCTTCAACGACGGATTCAAGCGCACCGTGTTCCAGGAGGTCGTCCGCCTGCAGAACCCGAGCGGACGGAGGCTCACGCCATGAAACGGCAGCAACGCGGCATCACCCTGATCGTGTCGCTCATCATGCTGGCGCTGTTGACGATCATGGCGCTGGCCACGTTCAACATCGGCAAGTCCGGGCTGCAGGTGGTGGGCAACGCCCAGAGCCAGATGCAGGCCGGCAACGCGGCGCAGACGATCATCCAGCAGGTGATCAGCACGCCCGCCTTCTCGGAGGCGCCGGACAACGTGCTTGACAACTCCAACTGCCCGCCCGGCGTCACCGCCCCGGCCAACAGCCGCTGCGTCGACCTCTATGGCGACGGCAAGACCACCCTGGTGGTGGCGATGTCGCCGCCGCCGCAGTGCCTGCAGGTCAAGCCCATCCCGGCCGCCGACCTGAACCTGTCCAACCCCCAGGACCTGGGCTGCGCATTGGGCGAGAACCAGAACCAGGGCGTCGAAGGCGCGGCCACGGGCGCTTCGCTCTGCTCCAACAGCACCTGGGAAGTGACGGCCGCCGCTTCCGACCCGGTGACGCGCGCCCGGGCCGTCGTCAGCCAGGGCGTCGCGATGCGCATCTCGAACGATTCGGCGGCCACCAGCTGCCCGTGATCGCAGGGCCGGCGACGCGCCGGCCGACCAATAAGAAAGTGAGGGTGACCATGCAACCATTCCTGACACGTCTGGCCCGCCACACGTGCGCCGGCCTGCTGCTCTGGGCGGCGATCCAACCGGTCGCTCGCGCCGACGACCTGGACATCTTCATGGGCACCACCGGCTCCGGTGCGGTTCCCAACGTGATGTTCATGGTGGACAACTCGGCGAACTGGTCGCGGCAGGCCCAGCAGTGGCCCGGCGGGACGCAGGGCCAGTCCGAGATGCAGGCCCTCCTCAACCTGCTGGGCAACGGCGACATGGACGACGCCCGCGTGGGTCTGGCGGGCTACACCGGGTCCGGCAACTCGGTCGGCGGATACGTGCGCTTCGGCATGCGCGACATGAGCGTGGCGGCCAACAAGACCGCGCTGACGGGCATCCTCACCCACATCCGCGACAACGTGGGCGGTTCGGTCGAGAAGGTCAACGACCCCGGCGAGGCGCCGGCCCTGTACGAGGTGTACAAGTACTTCGCGCGCCTCGCCCCGTTCCGCGGCTCCCAGGTCAGCGGGAACGACCCGGCGGCCAACGTTGACGTGAACAACAACAGCGGGAATCCCCAGAACCGCAATCCCACGGCCTTCAGCCGCGGACTGACCAGCGGATTCGCGATCGGCTCGAACAACCTCTACTCGGGGCTGCCGACCGACTCCTGCGGGCAGAGCCACCTCATCTTCATCGTCAACAACGCCCAAGGCCAGATCCCCACGGGAAGCCAGAGCTTCGAAGGCGTCAGCGCGGGCGACGCGCTGCCGGTGATCCCCGGCGTCTCGGACGTGAGCTGGACCGACGAGTGGGCGCGCTTCCTCTATCAGCACGGCGTCACGGTCCACATCCTGGACGCGTACAACGCCCAGCAGAACCGCTCGCACTCCGCCGTGCTCCAGCGGGCGGCGACGGTCGCGGGCGGCAACTACTACGCGGTCAAGAACCAGAGCCAGATCGAACTGGCCGTCAAGAAGATCCTGGCGAGCATCCGAGCCTCCAACTCCAACTTCGCGGCGGCCAGCCTTCCGATCAGCGCGACCAACCGTTCCCAGAGCCTGAACCAGGTCTTCATCGGCATGTTCCGGCCGAACCTCGGCCCCGACCCGCGCTGGGTGGGCAACCTGAAGCAATACCAGCTGATCCGCACGGCCACCGACACCATCGACCTGGGCGACATGCGGCCTGCCGTCAACGGCTTCCGCCCGACCGCGATCAACCTGCAGACCGGTTTCGTGTCGGAGTGCGCGGTGAGCTTCTGGACCACGGACAGCCCCGACTACTGGCAAACCACCAGGGGCAACACGCTCACCAACGCGGGGTGCACGGTGTATCCGACCGTCAACGGCGTCCTGGGCAGCCAGTGGTCCGACATGCCGGACGGTCCGATCGTCGAGAAGGGCGGGGTCTCCGAAGTCGTGCGCAAGGGCAACAACCCGCCCACGACCAACACCACGCCGACGTGGAGCGTCAACCGCAACATCTACACCTACTCGGCGACCGCCACGAACAAGCTGCAAACGCTCACGACCGGCAATACGAGCTGGTCCCAGCAGCTGTTCGACTGGGTGCGCGGCTTCGATGACGCCACGGCGGTCACGGTGGACGGCGTGACTTCGCGGCCTTATTCGGATTTCACCAACACCAGCACGACCGCCCGGACACGGCCCTCCATCCACGGCGACGTGGTCCACTCCCGGCCGCTGCCGGTGAACTACGGCGGAAACAACGTGACCGTGTACTACGGCAGCAACGACGGCATGCTGCGCGCCGTGGACGCCACGAATGGCCGTGAGCGCTGGGCCTTCGTGGCGCCCGAGCACTTCGGCAAATTCCAGCGCCTGCATGACAACGCGCCGCCGATCGCGTTCCCGCACGTCGATGCCGCGCTCAACCCCAAGCCGAAGGACTACTTCTTCGACGGATCCTTCGGCCTGTTCCAGAACGGCGACAACAGCAAGATCTGGATCTTCGCCAGCATGCGCCGCGGCGGCCGGATGCTCTACGCCTTCGACGTCACCGATCCGGACGCGCCCAAGCTCAAGTGGAAAGTGGGATGCCCCAACATGTCGGACGACATAGGCTGCACCACCGGCTTCGCCAACATGGGCCAGACCTGGTCGCTGCCGAGCGTCGCATTCCTCAAGGGCTACTCCACCACGACGCCCGTGATCATCGTGGGCGGCGGCTACAGCGCCTGCGAGGACACGGACAGCGCCTCGCCTTCGTGCTCCGCCCGCAAGGGTGGCAGCGTGTTCGTCATCGACGCGGACACCGGCGCGCTCGTGCGCGAGTTCGCGCCGGCTTCGGCGGGCAGCTTCGCGGCCGACCTGTCGCTGTCCGACTCGAATCACGACGGCTCGGTGGACTTCGCCTACGGCGTGACGACCACGGGCGAGATCTACCGGGTCGACTTCTCGGACGCGGGCATGCAGCCGGCCGCCAGCGGCACGTGGGCGGTGCGGAAGGTGGCCGCCATCTCGGGCGGCCGCAAGTTCCTGTATCCGCCGGCGCTGCTGAGGAGCGGCGGCAAGATGTACGTGGCCGTGGGCTCCGGTGACCGGGAGCATCCGGTGTCGAGCCAGTACCCGTACGCCAGCTCGATCCGCAACCGCTTCTACATGTACGTCGACGACCTCGCCGTGCCGGCGTCCTCCACCGCGGCAGTGGCGGTCGCGATGGACACCGATCCGGCGGTGAGGAACTTCAGCTCCGCGACCTCGTGCAGCACCGAATTCGTGACCCCCGGCTCGAGCCTGAAGGGCTGGTTCATGGACCTGCCGGGCCGCGGCGAACAGACGATCACGTCGGCCCTGATCGCTGGCGGCATGGTGACGTTCAACACCAACCGTGCGACGCCGGGCGGAACGAACTCCTGCACCAACCCGCTGGGCGAGTCGCGCGGCTATTGGGTGAACCTGCTCAACGCCAGCGGCGCCATCGGCGTCGCCGGTGCCACGTGCGGCGGCGATCGCTCGTCGGTGTTCGTGGGCGGTGGCCTCACGCCTTCCCCGACCCTGGCCACCGTGGTCGTCGACGGCACGACCGAGACGGTCGCCATCGGCGCGGCGCAGCGCAGCGGCGGCGCGAGCTCCGGTATCGCGCCCCAGCAGGTCAAGCCCGCCATCACCTCGGCGCGCAAGACCATCTTCTGGAAGTCGAACACGGTCGACTGACGGCCTGGCGCGTCCGGTCGCGCGCGCGATGTCATCAAGCCGGAGGAATCGGCCGGCGCCGCTGAGTCCTAGCGTACGGAGGCATGAAGCCTCCGTACGCTCGCTCCGGATTCACCCTGGTCGAACTGCTGATCATGATGGCCGTGGTGGCCATCGTCGGGTCGCTGGCCACCGGTTCCCTGGGGCGCCTCGGGCACGCGATCCGGCTGCGGACGGTCACCGAGGATTTCCTGGGCTCGCTGCGGCTGGCCCGCAGCGAGGCCCTCAAGCGCAACGTGCGGGTGACCATGTGCAAATCCGCCTCGGGCGAATCCTGCACGGGCGTGGGCGACTGGGGCCAGGGGTGGATCGTGTTCGAGGACGCGGACCAGAACGCCGCGGTCGGCCCCGGCGAGCCCGTGATCCGGCGCTTCCAGGCGATCCCGGCCGACTGGCGCCTCACGGGCAATGACCTGGTCGGGACGTACATCTCCTACGCGCCCAACGGTCGCACCAGGACGATCACGAACGCCTTCCAGGCGGGAACGGTGACGCTGTGCCGCGCGGGTGGCGATGCCGCGGCGCGGCAGGTCGTGATCAACAACTCCGGGCGGGTGCGGGCCGCCGCCGCCAGGGTCGACAGCTGCCCCTGAAAGGGTGCGTCAGCGCCGCACCTCGTCCACCAGCGTCTTGAACTCGTCGATGTCCTCGAAGCTGCGGTAGACGCTGGCGAAGCGGACGTAGGCCACCTTGTCCAGCTTCTTGAGCTCGCGCATCACCAGTTCGCCGATGCGGTTGCTGGCCACCTCGCGCACGCCCAGGTTCAGCAGCTTCTCCTCGATGCGCTCGACGGCGCTGTCGATCTGCTCGGTGCTCACGGGGCGCTTGCGCAGCGCCAGGTTCAAGGAGGCGAGCAGCTTGGCGCGCTCGTACTCGATGCGGCGGCCGTCCTTCTTGACCACCGCCGGGAAGCTGACCTCGGGCCGCTCGTAGGTGGTGAAGCGCTTCTCGCAGTGGGCGCACTGGCGGCGCCGGCGGATGAAGTCCCCTTCCTCGGACACGCGCGTCTCCACCACCTGGGTGTCGGCGTTGCCGCAGAAGGGGCACTTCATATCAGACCGAGCGCAGCGCCGGGCCGCCCCAAGCAAGCGAGCGCCCCCTCGGAGGGCAGCGACGACACGAAGTGCGGAGCGTGGGGGCCCATCATTTGTAGACGGGGAAGCGGCGAGTCAGGGCGTTCACCTTCTCCCGCACCGCGGCGATGTTGTTCTCGTCGCGCGGGTTGTCCAGCACGTCGGCGATCAGGTGCGCGGTCTGGCGCGCCTCGTCCTCCTTGAAGCCGCGCGTGGTCAACGCCGGCGTGCCGATGCGCACGCCGCTGGTGACCATGGGCTTCTCGGGGTCGTTGGGGATCGCGTTCTTGTTGATCGTCATGTGGGCCTGGCCCAGCACCGCCTCGGCTTCCTTGCCGGTGATGCCCTTGGCGCGCAGGTCGACCAGCATCACGTGGCTCTCGGTGCGGCCGCTGACGATGCGAAGGCCGCGCTCCACCAGCGTCTCGGCGACCACGCGGGCGTTCTTCGCCACCTGCTCCTGGTAGGCCTTGAACTCGGGCGACAGCGCTTCCTTGAAGGCCACGGCCTTGGCGGCGATGACGTGCATCAGCGGACCGCCTTGCAGGCCGGGGAAGATGGCGCTGTTGATCGCCTTCTCGTGCTGCGACTTCATCAGGATGATGCCGCCGCGCGGGCCGCGCAGGCTCTTGTGCGTGGTGGAAGTCACCACGTCGGCGTGCGGCACCGGGTTCGGGTAGACGCCGGCGGCGACCAGGCCCGCGTAGTGGGCCATGTCCACCATGAAGATCGCGCCGACCTCCCTGGCGATGCGGGCGAAGCGCTCGAAGTCGATGCGCAGCGCGTAGGCCGAGGCGCCCGCGATGATCAGCTTGGGACGGCTCTCGCGCGCCTTGCGCTCCATCGCCTCGTAGTCGATCTCTTCCTTGGCGTTCAGCCCGTAGCTGACCACGTTGAACCACTTGCCGCTCATGTTGAGCGCCATGCCGTGGGTGAGGTGGCCGCCTTCGGCCAGGCTCATGCCCATGATGGTGTCGCCGGGCTTGAGGAAGGCGAGGAACACGGCCTCGTTGGCCTGGGCGCCGGAGTGCGGCTGCACGTTGGCGGCGTCGGCGCCGAACAGCTGCTTGACGCGGTCGATGGCCAGCTGCTCGGCCACGTCGACGTTCTCGCAGCCGCCGTAGTAGCGCTTGCCGGGATAGCCCTCGGCGTACTTGTTGGTCAGCTGCGTGCCCTGGGCGGCCATGACGGCGGGCGAGGCGTAGTTCTCGCTCGCGATCAGCTCGATGTGCTCTTCCTGGCGGCGGTTCTCCGCGACGATGGCGGCCCAGAGTTCGGGATCGGTTTGCTCGATGAGGATGTTGCGGTGGTACATGCGGCAGTCCTTCCAGACGTGTGGTCCCTGTGATGCACAAGGGCTGCCCAGGCGAACGGCGGTTCACCGGCTTGCCGGCGGCACGCTTCCCAGTGGTGTCCCACGTCAGCGCGGGCTGCCCGTCTCGGGCGCCGCGCCTATCGCCAGTCGCGTACGGGGGAAAGTGTAGCCGAGGGGCGCTCTCAGGACGCCGAGAAGGCGACCTTCTCCGGGTCGGCGGTCGCGGGCGCCGGGGCGGCCGGCAGCGGCGCCACGGTGCGGATGGGCGCGGGCGTCAGCACCGGCACCGGACGGCCGGACGCGACCTGCTGCAGGCGGGCGTGCTCGGCCAGGACCTTCTCGGCATAACCGCCGTCGTCCGGCAGGTGGGCGGCGCCCACGTAGAACTTGAGGCCGGCGTGCAGCGAGCCGGCGCGCTGGATGCATTCCTGCAGCACCTTCACGCCCACGCGCAGGTTGGTGACCGGGTCGAACGCGGCCAGCTTGCCGCCGAACACCTCGTACTTGTCGCTGTGCACGCCGGTCATCACCTGCATCAGGCCCTGGGCGCCCACCGGGCTCTGGGCAAAGGGGTTGAAGCCGGATTCGATGGCCATCACGGCCAGGATCAAGGTCGGGTCGAGCTTGGTCCGCGTGCCGATGTCGTAGGCCTCGGACACCAGCGCGCTGAGCGGCTCGGGCGCCACGCGGTACTTCTTGCTCAGCCAATAGGCGACCGCGGCCTGCTGCTTGGGCAGGTCCTTGGGGTTGGCGGCCGTGGCGCGGTCGATCGCGTCCAGCTCGGGCACGAGGCCGAGGGCGGCGATCTGGCGGGCCTGCAGCCAGGTCATGAGCTGGGCCTCGCCGGTCTGGCGCAGGTCCGGCCGGGCCACCAGGGCGGCCAGGGCGACGACGACGGCCACGCCGACGAGGGCGAAGCCGTTGTGGGTGATCTCGAAGAACCCTTCGGCGATGTCGGAGCCGAAGGTCTGCAGGCCGTGGGCCAGCTTGGCGGTGCCTCGCACCACTTCTCCTGACGCTGTCATAGCACTTCCTTTCTACGCGCGGGGCCGGGGCCGGCGTGCTCGCCTCGAGCACTTCGGGCCGTCAGGCTCCTCGTTTGGATTGGTACGCCATCGAAATCCGCGGGCTTCTTTCAAGGCCTGCAGCGAGCTTTCGACTTAGCCGGGTTCGGCAGCGGGTCGGGGGTCTTCCGCCAGGTCAGCGGGAACGGGGCGGATTCTAGGAGGCGGCTTAATAACGAGTCAAGAATAAAAATGTCAAGTTTTATGCAAATTATTGCCAATGGAAGCTCGAATTTACATCCTGGCTCTGCCGTAGGTCAGTCGGACGGAAGCGCCCGCTTACGTCGGAATCTTCGGACAGCAAGCCGGCCCCCTTGTCAATGCGGCGGGCTAAATCATGGCCGCGCAGGCCATTGAAAAGCGGCGCTTGAAAACCTAGTGGCCACTACCTAAGTTGGAACCACCCGAGCGATCGGGCCCTTGTACCGGGATGTTTGCGCTTCGGCGCCCCGTTCCGGTCGTTCCTGGGAGCAATCTCTTGCTCCCGGTGCCGTCGGGACAGTCATCTCCCGCGGTACGCCCAGACGGTCGGACTTGCGCCGCCGTCAAGCCCGGCAGGCTGGCTTCAGGCCGCCTGCCGGGCTTTCTG
>Ga0247819_10001526_pt1 | contig 12509 bp, 10 predicted proteins | sample 13C_Xylose_Day6_FD_193428 | JGI IMG/M metagenome (GOLD analysis project Ga0247819, IMG submission 193428) | Soil microbial communities from agricultural site in Penn Yan, New York, United States - 13C_Xylose_Day6 | ecosystem: Environmental > Terrestrial > Soil > Agricultural land | place: USA... | reverse complement strand
GGCTTCGGTTGTTACCCGCAATCACACCGGCCTGAAGTGCTGAGACCAGCACTGCCTCGTCAACCGTCGAGCCGCGCCCGACATTGATCAGGACGCCATTGCTTCCCAGTGCCGAAAGCACCGCGGCGTTGACCGTCTTTCGTGTCGCCTCCGTTCCCGGAACAATGACAACAAGCGTATCGACGGCGGCGGCAAGCCGTTCGAGCGTCGGGTGATAGGCATAGGCAAGCCCATCGCGTGGGCTGCGCGTATGGTAGGCGACCGAGACGCCGAAGGCTTCGAGCCGCTTGGCAATGGCAAGCCCGATGCGTCCGAGGCCGTAAAGCCCGACCGTGCGACCCCGCAATGACAAGGGCGAAAGCGCAAAGGCGCCATCCCGCACCCAACGCCCCTGGCGCAGCCACTGTTCCGCCTGCGGCAGCAGGCGCAGCGTGTTGATGAGCAGGCCGATGGCGGTATCGGCGACCTCTTCGCTCAGAACGTCAGGCGTGTTGGTGACGACGATGCCCTTGGAGGCGGCATGTTTCACGTCGACCCCGTCATAACCGACACCGAAATTGGCAACGATCTCAAGACCGGGCAGCGCATCCATCAGACCGGCGGGAACGCGGCCAGAGACGGCGATACCCCTGATATCGGCCATGTCTGCCGTCACAAGGTCAGGGTCCGCACGGTCCAGCCGCACGATCTCGAACATCTCGGGCAACCGCAGCAGCACCTGTTCGTTGATTTTTCCGGGCACGAGGATGCGGGGAAGGCTCGCGGACATGGGCACTCCTGGTATTAAAGCGCGTCGCGATCTCCAGGATTCGCTTGCCGCACTTTAGGTTCTTGCTTTTGTGCATGTCGCCTTCGCAAAACCGCTGCACACTTTTGCGCGACATGCATTAGGGATTTCTTCAGGCGGTGACGCGCAACGGGCCTGTCGACTGGCGGATGCGCATTTCCGGCTTGATCAGGTGGATGCCGTCGGGTTCGTGGCTGCCGGAAAGCTTGTCGAGAAGTGCGCGTGCCGCACTGCGGCCGACATCGGCCTGGCCGTTCCAGACGGTGGTCAGCGCCGGTGTCGCGATCGAGGCCTCCTCGAGGTCGTCATAGCCGGTGACGGAGATATCGACGCCTGGAACAAGGCCCGCACGCGCGATGCCGTTCATCATGCCGATCGCCACCAGATCGTTCCAGCAGACGACTGCGGTCGGCTTCTGCGGCAGCGACAGCAGATGCACAGCCGCCTCGAAGCCGCCCTGCTTGGAGCGCGGGCCGGGAATGCGCAATTCCGGATCGACCTCGATGTTGGCCTTGCGCAGCGCGTTGACATAACCCTGATAGCGGTCGCGACCGGTCGAGGTCTGGTCGGTGCCGCCGACCATGGCGATGCAGCGATGGCCAAGGCCGATCAGATGGTTGGTCGCCAGCGAGATGCCATAGGCGTCGTCGCCGCGGAAGATCGGCACGTCGAGCCCCTCAATCGAACGGGCGATCAGGATCGCCGGCATGCCGTTGTCCTCGGCAAGCTGGATATCTTCCGGCGGCGTGCCGATCGCCGGCGACATGATGACGCCGTCGCCGCCGAGCTGCAGCAGCGTTTCGATAAAATCGCGCTGCTTGTCGACCGAATCGTAATGGTTGGAGAGGATGAAGGTCTGCTTGTCGCGGTCGAGCTCCGCTTCGATCGCCTTCAGGATTTCCCCGTAGAACGGGTTCATGATGTCGTGCACGACGACGCCGATGATGCCGGACCGGGAGGTTCTGAGGCTGGCAGCGCGGCGGTTATAGATATAACCGAGTGCGCGGGCCTGCTCCTTGATCTTATCGCGTGTGAGGGTCGCCACCAATGGGCTGTCACGCAATGCCAGGGATACTGTTGCCGTCGAAAGACCGAGTGTTTCCGCGATCGTCGAAAGCTTGACTTTTTGCGCCACGATGCCCCCTGTTTAAGCCTAGTTGCCTACCCTCAAATTTAAATCCTATTTAAACTGTTTAAATCGCCGCCGCAATATGCCGCGAAACAAGGCTCAGTCGGCTGCGCGTGCCGCCTGCAGGTTGCTGTCGACAGCCCGCAAAAGCTTCATCAGCGTGCGCACCTGCTTGTCGGTCAGTCCGCGCGTCGCAAGGTTTTCCGAATGCTGGCCGGCCTCGGCGATCGTCTGCAGCCGGTTGCGCCCCGGTTCGGTGAGATAGACCTTGGTCAGCCGCGCATCGTCATCATCAGGGCGCCGCTCGAGGAAACCTTGCGCTTCCATGCGACCGATCGTGCGCGTCATCGTCGGCGCCTTGACGCCGAGCTTGGCGGCAAGCCCGCCCGCCGTCAGCCCGTCCATTTCGGCAAGCGCCAGCATCACACCGTCCTGGCCGGCATAGAGACCGCTTTCGAGCAGATTGCGCGACATCACCGTGCGCATCGAACGCGCCGCCTGGACAAGGATCGAGGCAAGATCGTGCGGTTCGGCGAGAAGATCGTCCTTCTTCTTGCCGTTCTTGCCCTTCTTTTCGGCCTTGTTCTTCTTGCCCATTGGACCTCCTGCCGAATCCCGCCTCAGACATTTATAGCAATACAGCTTGCGATTACGAACTGTATGACTCAAATAACATTTTTACGACAATTGACGTGAAGGATCGAAGAGAGATGTCGATGCCCCAAGCCCGATGGCAGGACAATCCGACCGATCTTCCGCAACAGGCCCGCCGCGACTGGATCGCCGTGCTGCCGCTCGGCGCCCATGAGCAGCATGGACCGCATCTGCCCTTCGATACGGACACGCTGATTGCCGAGGGTATTGTCGAACGCTGCATCGCCGCCCTGCCCGCGAACTTGCCCGTTACTTTCCTGCCGACCGAACCCGTCGGCTATTCGATCGAGCATATGGATGTGGCCGGCAGCCGGTCGCTCGGCTACGACGAAGCCGTGCGTCGCTGGCTTGGGATCGCCGAAAACCTGCACGGTCTCGGCCTCAGCAAATTCGTGATGCTGAACGCCCATGGCGGCAATTCGCCGCTGATGACGATCGTTGCGACTGAGGCGCGAGTGCGTTTCGGCATGCTGGCGGTGGCGACCAGCTGGACCCGTTTCGGCCAGCCAGATGGCTGGATCGCGCCCGAAGACAAGGCGATCGACATTCACGGCGGCGAGATCGAGACGTCGGTGATGCTGGCGCTCCATCCCGAAAAGGTCGAGATGGCGAAAGCCCGCGCCTTCCCCTCGCGCCAGAGCGACTACGCCGGACGCTTCCGGCATTTGCGCGCCTATGGCCCGCATGCCTTCGGCTGGAAGATGTCCGACCTCAACCGTGACGGTGTTGCCGGCAATGCCTCGGTGGCAACCGCGGCGCGCGGCGAACAGTTGCTGGCCCACGCGGTTACGGGCGTGATCGAGCTTTTGACCGATGTCGCCGACTTCGACATGACCGAATTCGCCTGAAGGACCGGCAGGGCGCGCCGACAAAACACTTTGTTTGTGCTTTTGCGCTATCAGCATGGACAGCAGCAAACGACGACAGGCGGCGCTAGGCCGGAACCCCATGGCGAAGATCATCGCGCTCGGCGCCTATTTCTACCAGGCCCTGATCGCCTTCGGCCTGCTGATCGTCGTCGCCCACTGGCTGGCCCCAGTCGACTATGCCGCCTATTCGCTGTTCATCTCGCTCAGCCAATTCGGCGCGATCGCCGCTTTCGAATGGGTGCGTTTCTCCTGCATGCGCTTCTATCCCGGCCAGACGGCGGAAATCGAAGCGGCGGAGCGGCGAACGATCGTTGCGGAGGCAGCGGCCTGCGCGCTTTTCTGCCTTGTCGCTGCGGCCGCGTCGCTCGCCTTCGGCGTCTCGCCGCTGGTGGCGCTGGTCGGCGGCCTCGTTGCCGTTGCGCAAGGCGGCAGCGACCTGCACCTGACCATGCTGCGCTTCCGCCAGGATTTTCGCGCCTTCTCGGTACTCCAGGGATCTCGCGCCACCATCCTGGCGGCGGGAACGTTGATCGGCGCGCTCGTATCGCCAACCTTCCTGTCGACGGTCACCGGCCTGCTTGGCGGTTATGCTCTCTACGCTCTGCTCGCAACCCTACTTTCGCGCAGATCAGGCCCGCGGTCTTCCGCCTCGCTCGACATGGCGCGCGTGCGAAAGCACCTCGTCTATGGCAGCGTTTCGGCGGGTGCCGCCAGCGCCTCGATGTTTGCACCGCTTGCGCTGAAGGCGATATTCACCTCGGTCCTCGGCCCCGGCGGCGCTGCCGGTGCGCTGCTGGCGCTCGATCTGCTGCAGCGCCCGTTCGTGCTGATCGTCTCCGCCCTCCAGGCGATCCAGTATCCCGAAATCGTCGCTGCTCACGACAAGGGCGGCGATACCCTGGCGCTTCGCCGTGAGCTCGGACAATACTACGCGCTGCTCACCAGCTTCGCGCTGATGATGGCGGCAGGCATCTTCGCCGTTCTGGTGCCGGCGACATGGCTGGTCATCAGCCCTGACCTGCAGGCCGGCTTCCTCGCGACGGCCCCGTTCGTCATTATCCTTTCGCTCGCGCGCGTTCTGACCCAGATCATGCTGCCGACACCGCTGCACTTGAAGCAGCGCCTGACCGCGATCTTCGCGCTCGCGGCCATCGACTGCGCGCTTCTCAATCTCTTCGCGCTTGCCAGCGCGTTCCTTTTGGCGCCAAGCGCCGCCACACTGATGGCAGGCGGCGCGCTCGGCGCCATATTCGCATCCTTGATCGGCCTGCGCCTGATGGCGACCTTGCCCTTCGACTTCACCTGGTCGCCGGTTCTCCTCGCCGCTGCCGGCCTTGGAGTCACCATTGTCGCCTTCGTGCTGTCTTACCGGTCCGCCACCGTCGCTACTGCCGCCGGGATTGTCATTGGTGGGGTCTGCTGCCTCTTGGCGCTCAATCGCCTGCGGCTCGGCATGCGCGCGTCAACCGCCGCGTGATCTCGGGCGCGATAGTGAACCGGGCGCGATAAGGAAAACTGAACCTCTTTCGGTTTAGATCTGGGCAAACCGAGAGGCGAAGAACACCATGAAGATCATTGTCGGAATAGCCACGGCGGGTCGCCGCGAAGTGCTGTCCGAAACACTGCTGCACCTGAGCCGGCAGGATCGCCAGGCGGACGCGATCCTCGTCTGCCCCTCGTCGCCGCAGGACGTCGATCTCGACTTTGTCAGCACGCTCGCATCGGAGATCACCCTGGTCACGGGCAGCAAGGGCTCCTGTGCGCAGCGCAACGCCATCCTCGACCACACGGGGACCGCCGATATCATCGTGTTTTTCGACGATGATTTCCTGCCCCAGTGCGATTTTCTGGCTGAAGTCGAAACCCTCTTCGAGAAGAGGGCCGACATTGCCGTGGCGACCGGCCTGGTGCTGGCCGATGGCATTCATGGCCCGGGCATCCCGGTCAAGGAAGGGTTGGAAATCCTTGCGCGCGATCGGGCAACGGGCAGACAGGCCACCCTCGAACCCGTTTACAACGCCTATGGCTGCAATATGGTTTTTCGCGTGTCGGCCATTGAAGCCGACGCCACCCGCTTCGACGAAAACCTGCCGCTTTACGGCTGGCAGGAGGATGTCGACTTCTGCCGCCGCCTCGCCCGCCACGGCCGCATTGTGCGCAGCGCCACCCTGCGCGGCGTCCATCTCGGCAACAAACGGGGACGTACTTCGGGTTTGCGCTTCGGTTACTCACAGGTGGCAAACCCGCTCTACCTTTTCCGCAAAGGCACGGTCGGTCTGGGCTGGGCATTGAAGCTTTTGAGCTCCAACATCGCCGCAAACATCGTCGGCAGTCTGAAATCTCAGGGGCTTGTCGACAGACGGGGCCGCCTTAAGGGAAACCTTATCGCCCTCGTAGATCTCCTACGCGGCAGGATAGATCCGCTGCGCACACTCGAACTCTAATCGCGCGTTCAGTTCCGAATAAGCAAGCTAGTCAGCCCTGCCCTGCGACCAGCAGGTTGAGCAGAATGACCGCGCTTGCGTTCCATGAGAACCGCATTGCATTTTCATGCCCCGAACGCCCCAGCTGTCGCCGAAGCGCATCATCGGCGGATATCTTCCGCATAACCTCGACGAGGGTTTCCGCCTTCGCCGGATCGAAATAGAGAGCCGCCTCGCCGCAGGCTTCCCTGACCGGGGGTATGTCAGCGGCCAGCACCGGGCACCCTTGTGTCATCGCCTCGAGCGGCGGGATACCGAACCCTTCATAGAGGCTCGGGAACAGGAAGGCGGTGGCGTGGCGCTGCAGCCCGGCGATCTCGGCGTCCGTCAGCCGCCCGGGAAAGATCAGGTTGCCCCGCGACGTCGGGGCGATGTCGCGAAAAACGCTGGGATCCGTACCGCCGACGACCACGAGCTTGCTGCCGGTAGCACCCAGGGCTTCGAAGGCACGCACCGCAAACTCGACGTTCTTGTTGGGCTTCAGTGTGCCGACGAGAAGGAAGAAGGGGGTCTCGGCAAGCCCCAGCTTCGCAACGATCTCCCGGTCCGGCTGAAGGTCGGAAAAGTGATCTGTGGCGTTGTAGATCACGTCAATACCCGATGCTGGAACGCGAAAGACATCCGCCAGTTCACCGCGCGAAAAATAGGAAACGGTGCCGATCTTCGCGCGACGCGTCAGGATGTAGCCGAGCGCGCCGTGGAACAGCCGGTAGCCGCGCCCGAAGGAAGCCGGATGACGGAAGAGCGTGACGTCGTGGATCACCACCACTTGGTCGGAATGCAGCACCGGTCCGCTGCCCCCGAGGCCGACCAGCGTATCGCGCCGCGTCCGCCAATAGAGCGGCCCCTGCTCCCAGAGATGGCCCGGGCCTGAGCCGAAACGCTCGATCGATATCGCCGACAGTGGCAGATCATCCGGCGCGGACGCTGGAGCCAGCAACCGCCAGCGCACATCCTTCAGCGCCGGCGGCACGTCGCCCGCGGCAATGCGGGCATCGAGCGCGCGGGTGATCTCGCGGGCAAAGCGCTGCACGCCGGTGAGCGGCTGAGTCAGGAACCGGCCGTTGATGGAAATCGTCTTCACGCATGCACCCCTTCGGTAGGACGCGAACTCTCCCTGATTTTGATGAAAGGAGCGTTATCGCTGCCCGGTTCGCCCGTCCCGGAGGCGGCAAAGGCGTGGCCAAAATCGGCTTCGCCATGTGCGCATCGCCGCCGCATCTCCTATATGAAACGCGACATGGATGCCCGCTCCCCGCATCCCGAGATCCCAGAGGTTCCCATGACCGAAACATCCCCGCAGAAGCCGATTCCCGTCACCGTGCTCACCGGATATCTCGGCGCCGGCAAGACGACGCTGTTGAACCGCATCCTCAGCGAGAACCACGGGCGCAAATACGCCGTCATCGTCAACGAATTCGGCGAGATCGGCATCGACAACGACCTGATCGTCGAATCCGACGAGGAAATCTACGAGATGAACAACGGCTGCGTCTGCTGCACCGTGCGCGGCGACCTGATCCGCGTGGTGGAAGGCCTGATGCGCCGGCCCGGTCGCTTCGATGCGATCATCGTGGAAACCACCGGTCTTGCCGATCCGGTTCCGGTCGCCCAGACCTTCTTCATGGACGACGATGTGCGCGCCAAGACCGAGCTTGATGCCGTCGTCGCGCTGGTAGACGCCAAGCACCTGCCGCTCCGGCTGAAGGACAGCCGCGAGGCCGAAGACCAGATCGCCTTTGCCGACGTCGTGCTCCTCAACAAGACCGACCTCGTCAGCCCGGAAGAGCTGGAGCGGATCGAGGCGACGGTTCGCGTCATAAATCCGTCGGCCCGCATCTACAGAACGCAGCGCTCCGAGATCGACCTCACCAAGGTTCTCGACCAGGGCGCGTTCAACCTTGAGAGAGCGCTGGAAAACGACCCGCATTTAGCGCTGGAAAACGACCCGCATTTCCTCGACCAGGACGATCACGAGCACGATCACACCTGCGGCCCGGATTGCGGCCACGATCACCACGATCATCATGATCACGACCATCACCACCATGACCACGCCCCCTCGCCGATCCATGATGTGACGGTGCAATCGATCTCGCTGCGCGGCGGCGAGATGAACGCTGATCGCTTCTTCCCCTGGATCCAGAAGATCACCCAGACGGACGGCCCGAACATCCTGCGCCTGAAGGGCATCATCGCCTTTGCCGGCGACGCCGAGCGTTATGTCGTGCAGGGCGTGCACATGATCATCGAGGGCGACCATCAGCGTGCCTGGAAGGAAGGCGAAAAGCGCGAAAGCCGCCTGGTCTTCATCGGCCGCGACCTCGACCGCGAAAAGCTGGAGCGCACGTTCAAGGCCTGCGAAGCTTCAGCCTGATTCCGGAAGCCGCGATGCGGCTCTAAGATCAAATTAAGGAGAGCATGGCGTCGGTCCTTTTCGGCATCATGCTCCAACAGCATGCCGAACCAGGGGACCATGACAATCTGATGCCGACAGTCGCTCCGCTCGATCTCGAAGGCCACGTCGTTGGCGTGGCCTTTCTCAAGGGCATACCTTTCTTCGCCGAAGCCACCGGCGCCATCCACCGCCTCGACCACGGCCACAAGACGACGGAAGTCCACGAGGGCCTGCTGTCTCTGGTTCTCGACGAGGCGAACGAAACGCTTCTGACCGGCGGCGAGGACGGCAAGGTGATGCGCACGGCTGCCGACGGCACCGCGACGCTGGTTGCCGAAGCGCCGCGCAAGTGGATCGCCCAAGTCGCAGCCGGCCCGCAGGGCGCCGTCGGCTATGCCTATGGCAAGACCACCCATGTGCGGCTGGCCGACGGCACGACGAAAGAATTTGCCGAGGAGCGCACGGTCGAGGGCGTCGCCTTTGCGCCGAAGGGCTTGCGTGTTGCCGCCGCCCGCTACAACGGCGTGTCGATGCACTGGGTCGCGACCGCGGGCCAGCCGATTGATCTCGACTGGAAGGGCGCCCATACCGGCGTCACCTTCTCGCCCGACGGCCGTTTCCTCGTGACCACGATGCAGGAAAATGCCCTGCACGGCTGGAAGCTCGACGCAAAGCCCGGCGGCGAGGCACGCCACATGCGCATGACCGGCTACCCGGCCAAGGTGAAGTCGCTCTCCTGGTCCGCGAAGGGCAAGTGGCTCGCATCTTCGGGCGCGCCGGCCGCCATCGTCTGGCCCTTCCAGGGCAAAGACGGACCGATGGGCAAGGCGCCGCTGGAACTCGGCACCCGCGCCGACATCATGGTGACTTCCGTCGCCTGTCATCCGGCCGAAGACATCGTCGCCATCGGCTATCAGGACGGCATGATCCTCGCCGCCCGTTTCGCCGACAGCAAGGAAGTGCTGTTGCGCCGTCCCGGCAAGGGTGCGGTCACCGCCATGGCCTGGAGCAAGGACGGGCGCCAGCTCGTTTTCGGCTCGGCCGAGGGCGACTGCGGCATCGTCGATATCGCCGGATAACATTCGCTCGACGCTCTTCGACGGCGTTAGCGCAGTTGCCCCTCACCCTAACCCTCTCCCCGCAAGCGGGGCGAGGGGACGTGGCATACGCTCTGTCAAAGAATGCCGAAATATCTGGCCGGACGAAACCGCGCCACGAGTCCCTTCTCCCCGCCTGCGGGGAGAAGGTCGCGGCAGCGGGATGAGGGGCTGCCAAATCGCTCATGACAGCGATCCACAAACAATCAGATTTTCACCACTGCCGCGGTCACGTACATGAAGGCGACGCCGGCAACGAGCCCGCTCATGACGGGCGGCGTCAGGAGGACCTCGATCCGCTTTCCGCTCTGGCGCATCAGGTAAGCGCTGACCTCGACGATCACCTGCAGGATCGCGCCGGCCCCGATCGCCAGCGCCAGCGCCGACCATTGCGCCGACGTTGCCAGGCTGCCGAGCCACATGCCGATCACCGCCGGCCCGCCGGCAAGCAGCGTCAGGCCGACAAAGACCCATAGCGAGGGCCGCTGTTTCAGGATCGGCGCGGCGATGCCGATGCCTTCGGTCACATTGTGCAGGGCGAAGCCGAGCACCAGGAAGGTACCGAGCCCGGCCGATCCTGCGGCAAAGGCAGCACCGATCGCCAGCCCCTCGCCGAGATTGTGCAGCCCGATGCCAAGCGCGATATAGGTGGAAAGCGCCAGCCCGGTCGGCACGCCGCCGCGCCGGCCGATCGCCATCAGCAACAGGAAGCTGCCAAGCCCCGCAAGCACCACCATGACCGGCCCCTGGAAAATTGCCGCGGCCTGCGACGCCAGTTCCAGGGCTTCCGCACTTGCATCGATCAGCAGGAAGGCGAGCAGGCCGATCGTCAGCGACAATAGAAACGCCATGCCCGCCTGGCCGACGCCACGCAGCAGCGGGTAGAACATCAGGCCGACGGCGACCGGCACGATGCCGACGATGATGCCAACCAGCGCCTGCAGTCGCAATTGACCTGCCGTCGCCTGCGGCGTCGGCACGGCAACGGCAATGTCGTGGGCGAAGGTGGCGCCAGTGTTGGTCACCACCTTCAGCGCATGCGCCTCGCCCAGCATCCATGGGAAGGGCAGGCTCAGCCATGCCGCCTTGCCCCGCGCGATCGGACCAGGCGGATCCTGGGTGAATTGCCAGTAGGCGTCATCCACCTGAACCTGCGCCACCGTCATCGGCTCCGATCCACCGGCGCGAACCAAGAGGCGAAGGCCGCTGTCGTCGAGCACGGTTCGTTCGAAGGTCAGGTTTTCCACCGGCGGCGCGCCGTTGCGAAAGCCCGACAGCGGATCGGCCGACAGGATCCAGGCGACGGCGATGGCCAACGCGATGAGCGGCAGCGCCAGCCAAACCAGATTGGTTTTCGCCGCACGGATAGCGGCCCTCGGCAGGGTTTCGTTCATGCCAGCGCCTCCACGACGTCGAACATGCCGACCCAACCCAGTTCGGTAAACTCGGTCTGGTGCGGATGGAACATGTAGAGGCCGGGTTCATGCTCGGCGAAGGTGAACTCCAGAATGCCGCGCTGTGCCTGGCACTGGGTGATGAGGTCGACAGTTCTAAGCGTCGGCGTCAACGTCGTTCCCTGGTCGTAATAATCGAAGAAGTTCGCGTGCAGATGGAACGAATTGATCGGATCGAACTCGATGACATTGATGAGGTAGATGCGCACCGGCTTGCTTTTCACGATCCGGATGGGCCGCTTCATGAAGGCATGGGCGACGGTGTTGACCGCGTAAAATTCGTTTTCGGCATCGAAGTTGGTGTCGAAGGCGTTCATCACCATCACCAGTTCCTGCCAGCCGGCGTTCTCCGGCGTGCCGATGAGCCGCGAGCGGGCGACGTCGATCTGATCCGGATGGCGCTCCGGGTCCGGGTCGATGACGAAGGCGCCGTACATGCCCTTGTGGATATGCCGACGCAGCGGCATCGCATGGCAATGATAGAGATGGCAGCCGAAAGGCTTGGCGTCGAATTCATAGACGAACTCATCGCCGGGATCGACCATGCCGGCCCCCGGTACGCCATCCATCCGCGCCGCGTGAATGCCGTGAAAGTGGATCGAATGCGGGTGTGAGGCGTAGTTGCGAAAGACGATGCGCAGGCGCTCGCCCTCCTTGGCCCGAAGCGCCGGGCCAGGCACGCGGCCGTTATAGGTCCAGGCCGGAAAGGTGATGCCCGGCGCGATTTCGATGTCGCGATCCTCGGCAGCCATCTCGAAGGTCCGGAGCGTTCGCCCATCCGGCAGTACCGAGACGGTGCCGGTGTCCCAGTCGGTCAGCATGTCGGTCGGATCGAAACCGTTGGCGGTGTTATCGACGTCGCCGACCGTCATCATGGCGCCGTGCCCCATCGCCGGCATCGGTGCCGCCATGCCTTCGGACGCCCGCGCGGCCATCTGGTGGCCGCCACCGTGGGACGCGATCTGCGCCGGCGCCGCGCCGGCGCAGATCGCGGTGCCGCCGGCGGCCGCCAGCCCACCCATCAGCAGGCTGCGCCGTTTCAGCAGATCTTGCCTCACCGAATTGTCCATAGAAGTCGCCCCTCGCCCGATACGGCTCCACGTGTCCGCTCCGGATTGCAGAGGCGATGCCACAAGGCCCGATTTGATCGGCTCGCCTTATTGCGAACCGTTCGCAACTACATTGATAATGCAAATGCAACTCATTCGCAACTAATGATGATGCCAACGGATGCGATGAACGGATTGGTGCATCAGTGGGGTATCGTCGCGCGAAAAGCTACGGTGATTAAGTCCCCGAAGCACTTGGCTTCGGGGAAGTCTGCTGAAAAGCCAACAGCCGGCAAGTCGCAACCGTGATGATCGCACGGCAGCAGCAAGGGCCGCTCACCATTCCAGCTCCAACTGTGGGCGGCCGTTGGACGTCTTCTCGATCGTGCGCCCGGTCTCGTCGACCGTCGCGGTCACCCGCTGGCGAAACGCGGAGAAACTCTCGAAGGTAACGACATCGACCGGCTCGTCGAATTTCATCGTCAACCGGTAGCGCCCCGGCTGGGCCGTCAGCGCCTGCACTGAAAGGATTTCGCCTTCGAAGGGCTGACCGAGATAAAGGCCCTTCACCCGCGAGCCGAGCATCCAG
>Ga0247819_10001523_pt1 | contig 12523 bp, 7 predicted proteins | sample 13C_Xylose_Day6_FD_193428 | JGI IMG/M metagenome (GOLD analysis project Ga0247819, IMG submission 193428) | Soil microbial communities from agricultural site in Penn Yan, New York, United States - 13C_Xylose_Day6 | ecosystem: Environmental > Terrestrial > Soil > Agricultural land | place: USA... | reverse complement strand
GCGCGCAGCTGGCCGCTCGGCCACCTGCGCGCCGAGCCCACCTGAATCCCGGCATGACAGGAATGTGAAACGGTCGCGTTGGCATGCCAACGCGCTCGGGCATTCCGGCCGTCACGCGACGGTCACGCGCACGGCCGAGCATCCGCGGCTTCTTGCACCCGCCTGGAGACCCGCTTGAATCCCGTGAATGACATCAGCGCCGGCGTCGATCCCGACGACCTGGAGAACAACACCAGCGCCAACCCCCACATCCGCGACGTCATCGCCCAGGGCATGGCGCGCCGCCTGTTCCTCAAGAGCGGCGTCGGCGCCATGGCCGTCGCCGGCCTCGGCGGCCTGAGCGCCTGCGGCGGCGGTGGTGGCGGCAGCGGCGCTCCCGTCGTCACGCCTCCGGCCACCTCGCTGCCCGAGGCACCGGTCGAAGTGCGCCTCGGCTTCACGCCGGTGGCCAAGTCCCTGGCCGACCAGCTGGTGGTGGCCGACGGCTACACCGCCACCGTGGTCTACGCCACCGGCGACTCGATCGACCCGCTGGTGCCCGACTACACCGACGACGGCAACAACGCGAACTTCGCGCGCCGCGCCGGCGACCACCACGACGGCATCCACTTCTTCGGCCTGTCCGCCGGCGGCGCGCCCGCGCCCACCGCCGCCGACCGCGCCCTGCTGGTGATGAACCACGAGAACATCGCCGGCACGGTGATGTTCATGCACCCCGCCGGCCAGACCACGCCGCGCCCCGAGGCCGAGGCGATCAAGGAGATCCAGGCCCACGGCGTCTCCGTCATCGAGCTGCGCAAGACCGCCGGCCGCTACGGCTACGTGCGCAACTCCACCTTCAACCGCCGCGTCACCGCCTCCACGACGATGGAACTGCGCGGCCCTGTCCGCGGCTCCGCCTTCGTGCGCACCCGGTTCTCCGCGGCGGGCACGCAGACGCGCGGCACCATCAACAACTGCGGCCACGGCCACACGCCCTGGGGCACCTACCTCGCCGCCGAGGAGAACTGGGCCGGCTACTTCCGCCGCCGCAACACCGACGACGTCAACCGCACGCCCAAGGAGATCGCCGGCCTCAAGCGCTACGGCATGGGCAACAGCAGCGGCAACAACGCCTGGGCGACCGTGACGCCGGCCGATCCCACCAGCACCGAGTTCAGCCGCTGGCTGGCCGAGGTCAACACCGCCGCGCCGGCCGACGGCACGGGCGACTTCCGCTTCGTGCACAACACGTTCGGCTACATCGTCGAGATCGACCCCTACGACCCGGCCTCCACGCCCGTCAAGCGCACGGCCCTGGGCCGCCGCGCCAACGAGGGCGCCTGGAACAGCCGGCCCAAGCCGGGCCAGCCGCTGGCCTTCTACATGGGCTGCGACTCGCGCGGCGAGTACGTCTACAAGTTCGTCACCGCCAAGGCCTGGAACCCCGCCGACGCCGACCGCGCCGACCGCATGACGGTGGGCAACGAGTACATGGACAGCGGCACGCTGTTCGCCGCGCGCTTCAACGCCGACGGCACCGGCACCTGGGTGAAGCTGGACCTGAGCAACCCCGACGTCGCCGCCGGCGTGCCGGCCAGCGCGCTGAACCCCGCGGGCTACACGTTCGCCGGCCTGGCCGACATCTGCGTCCACTCCCGCCTGGCCGCCGACGCCGCCGGCGCGACCAGGATGGACCGCCCGGAGTGGACCTCGGTGAACCCCGCCAACGGCGAGGTGTACATCACCATGACGGAGAACCCGGACCGCGGCGCGACCACGACCAACTCGTCGAACAACATCGCCAACCCCGATGTCGACCCGGCCAACCCGCGCTACTGGCGCGACACCCGCCTGGACAACGCCAACATCCAGCGCGGCAACGTCAACGGCCACATCGTGCGCATCCGCGAGGACGCCGACAACGCCGGCGCCACCACCTTCCGCTGGGACATCTTCCTGTTCGGCGCGCAGGCCAGGCCCGACACCGGCATCGACGCCACCAACTGGGCGCAGAACGTCAACATCTCGGGCCTGTCGGACATGAACGACCTGTCCAAGCCGGACGGTTGCTGGTTCTCGCCGACCACCGGCATCCTGTGGATCGAGACCGACGACAACACCATGACCGACCGCAGCAACGCCATGCTGCTGGCGGCGGTGCCCGGCACGCTCGGCGACGGCGGCCCGCGCGCGGTGGTGAACCGCGCCAACGGCAGCCCCGACACCGCGGTCACCACCGACAAGACGGTGAACACCTTCGTCGGCCGCCCGATGACCGAAGCGACCTTCCGCCGCTTCCTGGTGGCGCCCAAGGGCGCGGAGATCACGGGCCTGACCGAGTCGCCGGACGGCCGCGCGCTGTTCGTCAACATCCAGCACCCGGGCGAGAACACGGCGAGCGCCAACATCGGCAACCCGGCGCAGTTCGAGAGCCACTGGCCGGGCAACGGCGCCGGCATCGCGGCGCCCTACGGCCCCGGCGGCGCGACGGCCCGTCCGCGCTCGGCCACCGTGGTGATCACCCGCAACGACGGCGGCCTGATCGGCACCTGACCTCAGCGGCGGCGGCACTCCACCGTGTGCGGCGGGTAGAGGCTCTGCACCAGCGCGACGTCGCCCTTGAGTCCCAGGCCCAGCTCGACCCGCAGCTGCGGCCCGGACCACACGGTGTGCTCCGGCGTGAAGCCGCCGGCGTCGCGGCCCAGGCGGTAAGGGCCGCCCGGCAGTTCCTCGACGACGAGGACGTCGCCTTGCGGCAGCACGCGCAGGCGCGTTCCGTCGCCGCAGTCATAGGAAGCCGTGAAGGGCGAGGAGGACGGCGGCTCCGCGACAGGCGCCGGATCAGGCGCGATGGCCGGTGCGGCCGGTTCCGCCGGTGTGGAAGCGGGCGACGGCTCGGCCACCGGCCGGATCGCGCAACCCGCCATCAACGCGGCCGCCGCGAGCACTGCGATCGAACCCCTCATCGCGGCCACAGCACCCACATCCGCAGCGGCTGCTTGAGGCGCCCGGCCAGGTCGCCGGCTTCCGCGCCCCAGCCGGCGAAGTAGTCCGCGCGCACCGCGCCGACGATGGCGCTGCCCGTGTCCTGCGCCAGCACCAGGCGCCGCAGCTGCAGAAGCGGCCCGTTCGAGGCGAGCCACACGGGCGTGCCGTACGGGATGCTTTCCTTGTCGACCGCGATCGAGCGGCCCGGCGTGAGCGCCACGCCCTGCGCGCCGCGCGGGCCGAACGCCGCGTCCAGCTCGCCCAGCGGCTCCTCGCGGAAGAACACCGTGCGCGGATTGCTCCACAGCATCTCCTGCAGGCGCTGCGGATTGTTCTGGGCCCAGGCCTTGATGCCGGGCCAGGACGCGTCGCGCAGCGCCCCCTGCTGCTGCAGCCAGCCGCCCACGCTGCGGTACGGATGCTCGTTGCTGCCCGCGAACGCGAGCCGCACCATGCGCTGCGAGCCGTCGCGCTCGGTCACGCGCAAGCGGCCCGAGCCCTGGATCTGCAGAACGAGCGCGTCGAGCGGGTCGGCCAGCCACGCGATCTCGCGGCCGCGCAGTTGCGCCCTGGCCTCGGGCAGCGTCTCCATTTCCTGGCGGCTGTACCAGGGCTTGCGGCTCTGCAGCGTCGCGGGCGGGCGGTACAGCGGCACGGTGTGGCGCGCCGTGGGCTCGCGCGAGGCCTCGAGCAGCGGCTCGTAGTAGCCGGTGAGCAGGCCGTCCGTGGCGCCCTGCAGCGGCTCGACGCGATACGGCTGGAGCGAGCGGCGCATCCACTCGCGCTGTTCCTCCGCCGGCGCGATGGTCAGCTGGCGCACCTGCGGACACAGCGCAGCGAAGGCCGCGGGCGGCTTCTCGCAGCTGCGCACCCAGGCGTTCCAGGCCTCGTGCAGCGCGTCCTCGTCGAAACCGGGCAACTCGCTCCAGGCCACCGGCTGCCAGCGGCTCTTGCCTTGCAACACCGGGGCGCCGGCGACGGGCGCAGGGGCCGGCGCGGGCGACACCACCGGAGGTGTCGGAGAGACTTCCGGACCGGATTCGGGCAGCGGCACCGAGGCGCACCCGGCCAGCATTCCTACAATCGCCGCGACGAACGCGAACCTGGACGACGAACTTGCCATGCTGCTGATTCTGCTGGAAGCCCTGCTCGCGCTGGCGGTGCTCGTGCTCATCGTCTGGTGGACCATGTTCTCCGGACGCCCGCGCGGCGAGCCGCCGGGCGCCGAGGACGACAAGAGCGACGGGCCTCCCAAGGCTTAGCGCCCGCCGGCGACGTCGCGCAGGACGTTCGCCAGCTCCACCGCCGACTTCACTTCCATCTTGTCGAACACGCGCGAGCGGTGGACCTCCACCGTGCGCACGCTGATCGCCAGCTGGTCGGCGATGAGCTTGTTGGGCAGTCCGCGCGCCACCAGCTGCATCACGTCGCGCTCGCGCTCCGTCAATTCCGCGAGCCGCGCCGCCAGCCCGTCGCGCTCGCGCCTTTCGGCCAGCACCCGGGCCGAAAGCTGCAGGGCCTGCTCGACCCGGTCCACCAGCGCGTTGTCGGAGAACGGCTTCTCGCAGAAGTCGAAGGCGCCGCGCTTGACCATGTCCACCGCGGTCGGAACATCGGCGTGCCCGGTCAGGAAGATCACCGGCATCGCCTGCACCAGGCCGCGATCGGCGATGTGCTCGAAGAGCGCGAGGCCGCTCATGCCCGGCATGCGCACGTCCAGCAGCAGGCAGCAGGGCTGCGCGGGCGCGAAGCCGCCCTCCGCTTCCAGCAGCGCCTGGAACGACTCGGCATCAGGGAAACGCTCGCTGGCCAGGTGGCGCGACCGCAGCAGCCAGGCCAGGGCCTCGCGCACGCTTTCGTCGTCGTCGACGATGAAGACGGTGGCGTCGGGAGCGGGTTGCATCAGGCGGTGGTGGTGGCCCGGGCGCCGGCCGGCGGTGCGGGCGGCAGCGCGGCGGCTTCGGTGGGCAAGGTGAACCGGAAGATCGTACCGCGCGGACGGTTGGGCTCGAACGCCAGGAAGCCGCCGTGCTGCTCCACCACCGTGCGGCACAGCGACAGGCCCAGGCCCATGCCCTCGGCCTTGGTGGTGAAGAACGGCGTGAAGAGCTGCGCCTTTACCTCGGGCGGGATGCCGGGCCCCACGTCGATGACCGCGAACTCCATCCAGCCCTTGCCGACCCCGTCGACGGCCTCGGCGCGGCGCACCTGCAGCAGCAGCGAAGGGCTGGTCACGCGGGCCTCGTCCATCGCCTGCATCGCGTTGCGGGCGAGATTGAGCAGCACCTGTTCGACCATGGTGCGGTCGCACACCACCGGCGGCAGCGTGGCGGGCACGCGAGTTTCCACCTGCACCCGCAGCTTGCGCGCCTGCAGGCTGACCAGCGGCAGCACGGCGTCGATCAGCTCGTGCGGGCGCACCGGCTCGCGCGCCTTGTCGCGGCGGCGCACGAAGTCGTGCACGCTCTTGATCACGCGGCCGGCGCGCTCGGCCTGCTGCGCGATGCGCTTGATCGCCAGGTGCAGGTCGGCCGAGGTGGCGGCGTTGCCGGCGCGCGCATCGAGCAGGTTGAGCGTTCCGGTGGCGTAGCTGGAGATCGCGGCCAGCGGCTGGTTCAGCTCGTGGCTGAGCAGCGAGGCCATCTCGCCGACGGTGGCCAGGCGCGCCGTCGCCTGCAGGCGCTCGTGGCTGGCGCGCGAGAGCTCCTCGACGCGCCGCTGCTCGCTGATGTCGAGGAAAGCGCTCATCCAGCCGGTCTGCACGCCCTGGGCGTTGATCAGCGGTGCCTCGATGATCAGCACCGGAAAGCGCGAGCCGTCCTTGCGCATGAACACCGACTCGAAGCCGTCGCGCGGCGGCGCGTGCCGGCCGGACAGGCGGATCTCCTGGCGCTTCTGGTATTCGCCCGCCAGCTCCGGGGGCCAGTAGGGCGCGGGCGTGGAGTGGCCCAGCAGTTCGTCGGCGGTGAAGCCCACCATCGCGCAGAACGCCGGGTTGACGTAGGTGATGCGCCCGGCGAGGTCGCGCGCGCGCAGGCCGGTGACGAGCGAGTCCTCCATCGCCTTGCGGAAGGCCAGCGCCTCGGCCAGGTCCTGCTCCACCTGCTGGCGCCGGCGCATGTCCTTGACCAGCATGTACAGCACCGACAGCAGCGCGATCGACATCGCGGTGACCAGCGCCGTGAGCACGTTGGGGAACAGGTCCGGCGCGCGGTTCCAGCTGTCGCTTCGCAGCACCAGCGTGTAGCCCGGCAGGTCCAGCAGCTGCTGCGCGGTGAACACGCGGCTGCCGCGGCGCGCGCCGCCGTGCAGCGCGAGTCGGGTTCCATCGGCCTCGGTGAACGAGATCTCGTGGCCGCGCGCCAGCTGCGGACCGACCAGCGCGAGCACCTCGCCGAGCGCGTAGGTGGCCACAACATAGCCGCTGGGACTGCCTTCGGCCACCTGCGGCAGGCACAGCTCCATCAGTTCCATGCCCATGCCGTCCGGCTGGGGCACGAAGTAGCTGGCGGCGTAGGCCGGGCTGCTCATGCGGCGCGCGGTGGCGCAGGCCAGCACCACGTCGGCGTGCGCGCTGTTGCGACCGAGCCGGCTGAACACCGGCGGCCGGTAAGGCGTGTCCACCGCGGCCACCAGGCCCAGCTGGCGGTCGCGCCATTCGATGCGCACCAGCTCGCGGCGATCGTGCAGCAGCCGCTGCGCCTCCTGCGTCCAGTCGCCGGGCGAAGGCCTGCCCGCCAGCAGCGCCTGCAGGGACTGCACGTTGCGCGAGAGGCCGGTGCGGATGTCGCCGACGGCCTCGGCGGTGTCGCGCTCCAGGTTGGACTGCAGCTGGCTCGCTTCGTAGCGGCCCGCCAGCCAGATCAGCGTCGCGAGCAGCGTGGCCACGAGCGCGATGAGCGAGCCCCACAGCGTCCAGCTCTGCGCCGGCGGGCGCAGGGCGCGCAACACGGGCGCCGCACGCGGCGCCGCGGCCGACGTCGACTCGCTCATAGGACGCGGTGCTCCAGTGCGGGCAACTGGCGGCGCCAGTCCGCCATGCGCTCGGCGTCGAGTTCGGCCACGACCACGCCCTCGCCGTCCTCGTTGCGACAGGCCACGACCTCGCCCCACGGATCGGCCACCAGGCTGTGGCCCCAGGTGCGGCGGCCGTTCTCGTGCACGCCGCCCTGCGCGGGCGCGACCACGTACGCGAGGTTCTCGATCGCACGCGCGCGCAGCAGCGTCTCCCAGTGCGCCTGGCCGGTGGTGTAGGTGAAGGCGCTGGGCACCAGCAGCAGGTCGGCGTCCAGGCGGCGATACAGCTCGGGAAAGCGCAGGTCGTAGCAGACCGACATGCCGATGCGCCACTCGCGGCCTTCGCGCGATCTAAGCGTGAAGGCCACCGGCTCGCCACCGGCTTCGATGGTGCGCGCCTCGTCAAAGCGGTCGCGGCCGTTGTCGAAGCGGAACAGGTGGATCTTGTCGTAGCGCGCCACCCTCTCGCCTCGCGGCGAGAACGCGAGGCTGGTGTTGCGCACGTGCGCATCGTCGCCTGCGCGCAGCGGCAGCGTGCCGCCCACCAGCCAGAGGCCGTGCTCGCGCGCGGCGGCGGAAAGGAAGGACTGGATCGGCCCTTCCCCGAACGCTTCGCGCACCGCGACCTTGTCGCCCTCGCGCTGGCCCATGAGGCAGAAGTACTCGGGCAGCACGGCGAGCTCGCAGCCCTGTTCGGCAGCCTCGGCGATGAGCCGGCCGGCGGCGGCGAGGTTGTCGTCCACGCGCGGCGTGGACACCATCTGCAGGGCGGCGACCTTCATGCTGCTGGACCTTCCGTTCAGTTGACCGCGGTGCGCGCCGGCGGCGAAGCCTCCGCCGGCGGCGGATTCGGCTCGCCGTTCGCGGTCGTGCCCTGCCGTCCCAGCTTGGTCACCTTGGGATCGGCCCAGGTGCCGTCGATCTGGAACTGCTGCGTGGTGGCGCGCGCCAGCGGCTCGCGCAGGAACACCTGGGCCAGGAAGGTGCCCAGCCCGATCGCCGGGTTGATGGCCGCGGCCACCAGCGACGCGGTGCCGGCGTTGATCTCCGGCACCACCACCACCCGCAGGTCCTGGGTCTCGCGCGCGATGTCGGCCTTGCCTTCCATCAGCACCGCGGCGTTGACGCCCTTCATCTGCAGGTTGTTGGTGGCGGCGACGCCGCTCTGGATGGTGATGTCGCCGCGAACGAAGTCGAAGGTGAAGCCCTGGCTGAACACGTCGCGGAAGTCGAGCGCCAGCCGGCGCGGCAGCGACTGCAGGCTCAGCACGCCCAGCAGCTTGGCCAGGCCCGGGTCGGCCTTGAGGAACTGGCCGCCCTGCACGTCCACATGGAAATAGCCCTGCATGGACGGGTAGTCCAGGTCCATGGGCGAGCCCAGCCAGGCCACCTGGCCTTCCATCCGGCCCTGCCCGCGCCGCACCACGTCCTTCATGCCGAACCGGTTGAGCAATTGGCCGGCGTCGGCGATGTCCAGGCGGAAGTTCATCACCGTGCGGCGGCGTTCGGCCGGCGTGCGCGGGGGGCGCGGACCACCGGGCGCCGCCGCCTGCGCGTCGACCGCGGCCCAGTTGCCGGTGGCGTTGAAGCTGCCTTCCGGCGTGGTGAGCGCGAGCTTGTTGAGCCGCCATTCGCGGATGCCGCCTTCACGCACCACGGCGCCGCCGCCGCGGTTGACCGCGTCGATCTCCAGCCGGCCGAGCTTGCGGCCCTTCAGTTCGAAGTCCTCCACGACCACGTCGAGCGCGGGAAGGCTGGCGGCCGACTGTTCGTCCAGCAGCGTCTCCACCGCGGTGGTGGTGGAGGCGGCCAGCGACAGCCGCGCCAGGCGCGCGTGCACGCGGCCGGCGCCGTTGCCTGAAGGCTGGCGGTATTCGACGTAGCCGCTCAACTCGTCGGCGTCCACGTTGCCGCGCCACAGCAGGCCGTCGCGCGAGCCGCCCACCACCAGGTTGCGCAGCGTGCGGCCTTCCACAGTGAGCTCGCGCGCGCGCAGCGCCACGGTCGTCGGCAAGTAGCTCTGTGCCGCAGCCGCCGCCGTGGGCGAGACGGGCGCTGCCGGGCGCGAAGCTACGGGTGCAGGCGCGGGCGCGGTCCCGCTTTCCAGCGCCTGCTCCCAGGCATCGACGCTGGCCGCGTCCAGCCGCACGTTGGCCGAAACGCCGCGGTCCGGCAGCTGGGCCGATTCGCCCTGCGCCAGGCCGATGGCGATGGCGCCGCGCAGTACGCGCGGCTCGGCGCCGCTGATGTCGCGCACGTAGTTGACGGAGGCGACGCGGCCGAGCTCCACCGAGAGCTGGTCCTGCGCCGGCCCGTTCGATTCCGGCAGCAGCACGTTCTCGTAGCGCAGCGGCAGCGCCGCCTCCGCGGGTTTGGACAGCGGCGCCGGCAGGTTCAGCGCCAGGCCCTGCAGGCTGCTGGTGACCAGCAGCTCGGGCGTGCCGCGGCGGAAGCTGAGCACGGCGGTGTAGTTGGACCCGCCCGTCGCCTTGCGCGCCAGTTGCGAGACGAAGCCGAGCTCGCGCGCCTGGCGCAGGCCCTCGGCCGTGGCCGTGCCCTGCGCGCGAATCACCACCGTGGGCTCGGACGGCGTGCCGTTGCGGCTGCCGCCCTCGACACGCACGTCGCCGCCCAGCGCTCGCGCCTGCGCGCCCACCACCTGGAAGCCTTTTTCGCTGAACAGCACGTTGCCGCGCGCGCGCTGCAGCGGCGGGCTGTCCGGCGTGATCTGCACGTCGTTGCCCGCGAGCGTCACGGTGCCCTGCACGCGGCTGCGGTCGATCTGCGAGATCGGCAGCTGCAGGCCCAGCTTGACCGTGGTGTTGCCGTTGGCGCCGGCCTTGGCCAGCGCGTCGTTGATCAGCGCGGTGATCGGCGACTTCTGGACCACCGTCAGCGCCTCGCCCAGCGGGCCGCGCACCTCGCCGTTGACGTTGACCACCGTGTGCGACAGGTCGGCGATCTGCGCGCTGGCGTTCACCCGCAGGTTGGGCGCGGTCGAAAAGCGGCCCTGCGCGTCGTCCACGCGCAGGCTGGAGCGGTCGAACACCAGCTTGCCCGACAGCTGGCTCAGAGCGGGCCAGGGAAGGGGAGCGGCACCGTTGCGCACCACCGGCTTCGGGGCGAAGGCGTAGTTCGCGTTCTTCACCTGCGCCGTGACCAGGAACTCGCCCTGGCGCTGCGGGAAGGGGAAGTCCTTGAGGTCGCCGCGCACGCGGAAGCGAGCGTCGGCCACCTCGGCCTGCAACACCGACTCCCGCACGTAGTCGCGCGCGTCCTGCGGCACGGCCAACGGCAGGTAGCGCCACACGCGGGCGCCGTTCGCGCGCGACAGGGTGCCCTGCAGGTCCAGCACGCCCGGGAAGCGGTTCGCTTTCTGGTCGCCTGTGCGCCAGCTGGCGTGGGCCTCGCCCTGCGCGTCGGCGTTGGCGAAGCGCAGCTGCGAGACGTTCACCGAGATGCGCTCGCCGGCGACCTGCCACTGCACGTCGCCCGACAGGCGATCGAATGGGAGCACCGGATCCTGGAACACGCCGGGGAGTTCCAGCGCGCCGCCGTTCAGCGCCACGCGGGCCTTGCCGCCGCTTTCGGTGAGGTCGAAGTCCAGCGCCGCGTTGCGGAAACCGGGCGTGGCCGCGACCGGCTTGCCGTCCTGCACGGAGGCCGGCGCCGCGGCCAGCTGCAGGCCGGAGACCTTGCCCTTGACCTTGTACTTGGCCGGCTGCTGCAGCGCGCCCTGCCACGAGCCCTGCAGGTTCTCCACCACGCCCTGCGGCGCATGGCGCGTCAGGGCCGCGTGGGTGGCGGGGCCGAGCGGAACGCGCCCGGCCAGCTGGCCCAGCGTGCCGAGGTCGAGGCGGTCGGCGCGCAGTTCGCCCGCGCCTTCACGGCGGCCGTCCGGCTCGGTCCAGGACAAAAAGATGTCGCCCGCCGGCCAGTGCTGGCCTTCGGCGGTGGTGAACTGCAGCGCCTTGGCCTCGATCTGCATGCCGCCCGGCAGGCGGCGGCCGCCCAGGCGGCCCGATACGGAGGCCAGCGACAGCGGCGCCAGGCCTTCGCCCAGGGTGGTGGAAACGTCGGCGGCGGACAGGTCGGCGACGCCGCCCGTCACCTGCCCGTTGGCCACGTCGAGCCAGGCGCGCACCGCGCCGTGGCCGCCATGCACCTCGATGCCGGGCCGCGCGTGCTTGCGAAGTTCGGCGAGGTCGACGCGCTGGAAGTCGACATGCAGCTGGCCGTCCCAGTCCTGCCAGCGGCCGGGATGGGTGGACAGCAGCGGCTGGCGGAACATGCCCTGCAAGGTGAAGCGGTCGCCCCAGCCGGCCGGCGGCGTGGCGTCCAGGCGGAGCGAATGGCGGCGCGCGGTGTTGCGCACCACGAAGTCGACGTTCTCCAGCTGCAGCGGCGAAGCGGTGCGCATCTCGTCGGTCCAGCGCACGGTGCCGCCGCGGATGACGAACTCGCCCTGGCGGAAGAACCAGTCGGCCGCGCGGCCGTCGTCCTGCTTGCCCGGACCCTGCGCCTGCGAGAGTTCCAGGCCGGCGACGAACAGGCGGCCGTCGGCGGCACGGCGCACGTCCAGCACCGGGGCGTCGATGTAAAGCTGGTCGAAGCCCAGATGCAGCAGCGAACGGGGCGACAGCGACGCGTTGACGCGCGGCAGCCGCAAGGCTTCGCGCCCCTGCGGGTCGAGCAGGACCACGGAATCGAGCTGGATCGAAGGCACCAGGCCTTCGCTGCGCGCACTGACGGCGCCGATGCGAACGGGCACCCCCAGGAGGCGCGTGGCCTGGGTTTCCAGCGTGGGGCGAAGCTCGCCGATTCGCGGCACAATCCAGCCGTGCACCGCGCCCCAGGCGAGCGCCAGCAGCAGCCAGGCCGCGGCCAGCAGCCACAGGAGCCCCTTCGCGGCGGCGGCATACAGCTTCAGCGGACCCGAGGGGAGCGGGGGCGATTCGTTCATGAAGACTACAAGGTGGCAGGAATTATGAGCCCCGGTGCAGCGACGCCGGCTGTGGCGCAAGGCGCCGCATGCAGCTCGGCCGGGGCCCCGGGTGAGACGCCCGTCGCCGCCGCCGGTTCCAGCCATTCGCGATTCGTGCAGAGGATCCGGCGCCGGTACGCCGCCGAACTTCCGCTGCTGCCCGCCGGCCTGCCCACGCGCGAGTCGCTCCAGAGCACCTTCGACGCCCTGGCCGCCCGCGGCCACGCGCTCGGCACGGCCCTGCGCATCCTGCGCCAGCTGGTGCTGGAGCGGCTGGCCACCCTCGATTGCGAACAGCAGGCGCCCCTGGCCGGCGTGACCCGCTCGGTGACGCTGCTCGCCGAATTCGCGCTGGACGCGGCCTGCCGGCAGGCGATGTCGGAGCTGTCCGCGGTCCATGGCACGCCGCTGCGGCCCGACGGCCAGCCGGCGCACCTGTGGGTGATCGGCATGGGCAAGCTCGGCGCCCGCGAGCTGAACGTCTCCAGCGACATCGATCTCATCTACGTCTACGACGAGGACGGCGAGACGCCCGGCGTCGACGGCCGCGGC
>Ga0247819_10001522_pt1 | contig 12524 bp, 11 predicted proteins | sample 13C_Xylose_Day6_FD_193428 | JGI IMG/M metagenome (GOLD analysis project Ga0247819, IMG submission 193428) | Soil microbial communities from agricultural site in Penn Yan, New York, United States - 13C_Xylose_Day6 | ecosystem: Environmental > Terrestrial > Soil > Agricultural land | place: USA... | reverse complement strand
TCATCCAAGGGTGCGACGCTTTCCGGGGCCGGATCGCCCCAATGGACAGCAGGCATTCGCGCGGTCCGGGGCCACCAAGCCAGATCAGGACGTCCCGTGCCCGCATCTCAGAACATCGAAGGGAAAAACCTTCGCAACGGGGAGTATGGCCATGTCGACAGCATGGGACGACGAGATCGAAAGACGCATCCGCGTCTATGAGGAATTGGAACAGAACGGCGGGATCGCGGGGCGGCTGGGCATGGTGGATTACACCGCGCTGGTCGCCATGGTCGTGGTTCTGGCTGGCGGGTTCTGGGCGTGGGGGGGCATCTGATGGCCGCTACCGAAGACCGGGACTACCGCCTTGCGGCGGAACGCGGCGACCTGCCGCTACTGCCCTCAGAGAGGCTGTGGGGGTTCTGGGAATTCACCTATGCCAATTCGGCCCTTGCCATCGCGACCTGGGCCTTTCTGATCGGCGGCGCGGTCGGGCTGTTCGTCGGCCCGCGCGAGGGCATCGCCGCCATCGTCATCGGCAACGTGATCGGCGTCGCCATCACCGCGCTTGCGACCTGCGTCGCGACCGGGCGCTACGGGCTCGAGCAATTCGTCTTTCTGCGCAGCGCCTTTGGCGGCAATGGCAGCAGGCTGGTCTATGTCTTGGCGGTGATCGTCCTGACCATGGGCTGGCTTGCGGTGTTGGGGCTGATGTTCGGACGCTCGATCAGCGGTCTTGGCGCGCTGATAGAAGGCGGCGATCCGGCGGCTGCGACCTCGGGCGGTGCGGTCACCATCGCCGGGGTGGGCGCGATCCTGCTGACATGGTTCATCGTGGCCAAGGGGCCGACCTCGATCAAGTTCTTCAACATGATCGTCTCGCCCGCCTTGGTCATCCTGATGATCGTGATGATGTGGCTGATCCTGTCCGAACGCTCATTCTCGGAACTGATGAGCCTGCCGCCGCTGGACCCGCCCTTTGACAGCCGCGCCGCCAATTTCATGATCGCGGTCGAGGTGAATATCGCGGCCGGAATGTCATGGTGGCCCTATATCGGCAACCTTGCGCGGCTGACCCGCAATGAGCGCGTCGCCGTCTGGCCGAACCTGATCGGCATTTTCGCGGCGGCGGCCTTGGGCGAGGTGGTCGGGCTGCTGGCCGCGGTGGCGCTTGGCAATAGCGACCCGACGATCTGGATGGCGCAGATCGGTGGGGTGGCGGTGGGTGTCATTGCACTGGGATTTGTCGCCTTCGCCAATATCACCAGCATGGCGAATATCCTTTACACCTCGGTCATCGGCTTGCGGCAGGTCAGCACCGACGCGATCCGCCGCCTGCGCTGGGAAGTCCTGTGTCTGGTCTTCTGCCTGATCCCGCTGGGCTTGGTTCTGTTCACGCCCGGCGTCTATGACGGGTTCTTCCGCTTCCTCGTCTGGACCTCGGCGTTAAACAGCGCGCTGGCGGGGATCGGTCTGGCCGATTACTTCTATCTGCGCCGCCAACGCCTTGATATGCGCGCGCTTTTCACCCCAGGACATGACCACGCCTATGGCTTCTGGCATGGCTATAATCCGGCGGGGTTGGTTGCGCTGGCAGTGGGCGTTCTGGTCTATGTGGTGATTTTCAACCCGCAGACGCTGGACCATTTGCCGGTCTTTGTCTGGCTGAGCGCCTCGATCCCGTCCTGCGTGGCGGCGGCGCTGGTGCATGTCGCGCTGACGAAGGCGATCACGCAGCCGCGCGGCTGGGGCGGCTACCCGCGCAAACCCTGAACCGATCCACCGCCCGCCCCGATGCGGCGGGCGGCGGCATCGCATTCCCATCTGAACAGAGGAGGACCGGCCATGGCCGAAACCTATGATTTCATCATCGTCGGCGCGGGTTCGGCAGGCTGCGTTCTGGCCGCCCGGCTCAGCGAGGACCCCGCGAACAAGGTGCTGGTGCTGGAATTCGGCGGCAGCGACAAAAGCGTCTTCATCCAGATGCCAAGCGCGCTGTCGATCCCGATGAACGGCACCAAATACAACTGGCGCTATGAGACCGCCCCCGAGCCGGGCCTGAACGGTCGCCGCATCCATTGCCCGCGCGGCAAGGTGCTGGGCGGATCGTCCTCGATCAACGGGCTGGTCTATATGCGCGGCCATCCGCGTGATTTCGACGAATGGGAAAGCCTTGGCGCGCGGGACTGGGGCTATCGCCATTGCCTGCCCTATTTCCGCAAGGCCGAGACCTTTGCCTTTGGCGGCGATGAATATCGCGGCAATGACGGGCCGCTGCATGTCAACAATGGCAATCGCATGGCCAACCCGCTTTATGGCGCCTTTGTCGATGCCGGGATCGAAGCGGGCTATATCGGGACCGAGGACCCCAACGGCCATATGCAAGAGGGCTTTGGCCCGATGCATATGACCGTCAAGGACGGCGTGCGCTGGTCGGCGGCCAATGCCTATCTGAAACCGGCGATGAGCCGCCCGAACCTGCGCGTCGTCACCCATGCGATGACGCGCCGCGTCCTGCTGGAAAATGGCCGCGCGACCGGGGTCGAGTTCGAGGTGGACGGCAAGATCCAGATCGCTTTGGCCCGGCGCGAGGTCATCGTCTCGGCCGGGCCGATCGGATCGCCGCATCTGCTGCAACGCTCAGGCATCGGGCCGGGCAAGGTGCTGCAAGCGGCGGGCATCGCGATACGCCACGACCTGCCCGGCGTCGGCGAAAACCTGCAGGACCATTCCGAGATCTATATCCAATATGCCTGCAAGCAACCGATCACGCTGAATGGCAAGATGGGCCTGCTCAGCAAGCTGCGCATCGGCGTCGAATGGATGCTGTTCAAGCGGGGCTTAGGGATTTCCAACCATTTCGAATCCGGTGGCTTCATCCGCTCGGATGCGACGGTGAAATGGCCCGATATCCAGTTCCATTTCCTGCCCGCCGCCATGCGCTATGACGGCAAGCAGCCGCTGAAGGGCCATGGCTTCATGGTCCTGACCGGGCCGAACAAGCCCAAAAGCCGCGGCCATGTCCGCGCCGTTTCGGACGATCCGCGCATCCATCCCGAGATCCTGTTCAAATATCTTGACCGCGAGGAGGACCGCGAGGGCTTCCGCCGCTGCGTCCGCCTGACCCGCGAGATCATCGCCCAGCCCGCGATGGACGCGTTCCGCGCCGAGGAAATCGCCCCCGGCGCCGATGTCCAGACCGATGACGAGATCGACGCCTTTGTCCGCCAGACCATGGAAAGCACCTATCACCCCTGCGGAAGCTGCCGCATGGGCGAGGATGCCATGGCCGTCGTCGACAGCGAATTGCGCGTCCACGGGCTTGAGGGGCTGCGGGTGATCGATTCCTCGGTCTTCCCGAGTGAGCCCAACGCCAACCTGAACGCACCTACGATCATGCTGGCCGAGCGCGCCTCGGACCTGATCCTTGGCAAGCCGCCGCTGCCCGCATCGAACGCCCCCATCGGGCTGGCCGAGGGCTGGGAAACCCGCCAGCGGACCGGCACGCCGGTCCGGCAGATAAGCGCGACGGCCCGGTGATCGCATCCCGAAATCAATAAGACACGAAAGGCAGAAAAATGACGGCGAATGACAAACGGGTGGCAGTGGTCACCGGCGGGGCCAGCGGCATCGGGCGGGCGATTTGCGAAAGGCTGCTGGCCGATGGCTGCCGGGTGATCGTGCTGGACCGCAATCAGCCAGAGGTGGGCGAATGGCTGCAACTGGACCTGACCGACGCCGCCCAGATCGCCGCGGCGGGCGAACGCCTTGCCGCGATGACGGCGCGGGTGGATGTGCTGGTCAACAATGCCGGGGTGCTGATCGAGGCCCCCTTGCCCGAACAGACGCTGGCGGCGCTTGACCTGATGCTGGCGGTCAATCTGCGCGCGCCCTTCCTAGTGACCCAAGCCGTACTGCCCCTGATGGAGCGCGGCGCGCGGATCGTGAACATCGCCTCGGAACTGGGCTATCTGGGGCGGCAGAACCTGTCGGCCTATGCCGCAACCAAGGGCGGCGCGCTGACCATGACACGCTCATGGGCGCGGGAACTGGCGCCGCGCGGGATTTTGGTCAATGCCGTCGCCCCCGGCCCGGTCGAGACGCCGCTTCTGGCCTTTGACCAGATGACCCCCGAACAGCAGGCGGTCGAGACCGCCAATCCCTTGGGTCGCATCGGCCAGCCGCGCGAGATCGCGGCGGTCGCGGCCTTCCTCGCCTCTCCCGAGGTCAGCTTCATCACCGGGCAATGCTACAGCGTCGATGGCGGCGCGGCGATGCACTAAGGAAACCCCATGATCCTCAGCAACAAGATCCAATGGCCGAATGGCGCGCGCTGCGCCTGCGCCATCACCTTCGATGTCGATGCGGACAGCCTGATCCATATCTCGCGGCCCACCGACGGTTTCGACCGCCTGTCCCCGATCAGCATGGGCCGTTATGGCCCGACCGTCGGCGTGCCGCGCATCGTTGAAACCTATCGCCGCCTTGGCCTGAAACAGACCTTCTTCATGCCCGCCTGGGTGATGGAGCAATATCCGCAGGCCGTGGACACGATCCTGCAGGGTGGCCACGAGATCGCCCATCACAGCTACCTGCATGAGGACCCTTCGGCGCAATCCGATGCCGAGCAGGAATATTGGTTCGACAAGGCCACCGATGTGCATGTCGCGATGACCGGCCAGAAGCCGCGCGGCTATCGCGCCCCGGTCTATAACGTCACGCAGAAGGTCATCGACCGGCTGATCGCGCGGGGCTTCCTGTATGAAAGCTCGCTGATGGCCGATGACAATCCCTATGTCATGCGCACCGATGCGGGCGAGCTGATCGAGATGCCGGTGCATTGGGGCAATGACGACTGGCCCCCCTTCGCCCATTACGCCGAGATCGGCTACCTGATGCCGGTGCGGGCCCCCTCGGACGGGCTGCGCGCATTTTTTGAGGAATTCGACGCCGCCTATGAGGCGGGCGGCTTCTGGATGCCGGTGCTGCATCCCTTCCTGACCGGGCGTCTGGCGCGCTGGATGCAGATGGAAAAATGGCTGGAACAGGTGCGGACCCGCGACGATGTCTGGTTCGCGCCGCTTGAAGACATCGCCCGCCACGTCCAGGCCGAGCATCGCGCCGGGCGCGGCGTGCGGGTCGAGAACCTGCCCTATTACCAGCGCCCGGTGCATCTGGGGCGCTGAACGCCCCCTTAAAACGGACGGATCGGCCCCTGCCCCGCCGGTCCGTCCAGCCGCAACGGATGTTCCGCCACGCGGTTGAGAAAGCTGCGGATCAGGATGTTTTCCGAGGCCCCGGTGCTGTGGACCAGCTGTATCGGGGACAGATAATCGACGGGTTCGACCGTCTCGATCCGGGTCAGCCCGTCAACGGTCTGGGCATAATGGCTGGGCAAATAGCCGATGAACCGCCCCGAGCGGATCAGCAGCGCCTGTGTCTCCATCGTATCGACTAGGGCTGCCGGTTCGACATGGCCGACCCGCTCGACGTCATAGCGATGCAGGTAGCCGCGCGCCACGAAAGCGTGCTGGCGCAGGGTCGCGGCCTGAACCGGCCCTGATCGCGCCAAGGGATGCGCGGCCGCGCAAAACAGCGCGTGATGTTCCTGAAACAGCGGCACATAGCTCAGCCCGGCATTGCGGCGAAAGAACGGGCCAATGGCGATGTCGCGCTTGCCCTCGGCCACCAGCCTTTCCATATCCGAGGGCGAGGCCGCGGACAGTTCGATCAGGGTCGCCTTGGCGCGGGCATTGAAGTCGCGCAGGATCGCGGACAGATCCCATGCCGCATTGCACAGCATCGCGTCCACCACGCTCAGCCGCAGCACGCCCCGCATCTCGCCCGAGATCGAGGCCGCCTCATTCTGGAAATGATCGGCGGCGGCAAGAAAATCCTCGAGCGCGTCCAGCAGTTTCTGCCCCTGAGGCGTCAGCGCGAATCCGCCCCGCCCGCGTTGGCACAGCCGAAAGCCCAGCCGCTTCTCCAGATCGGCAAGCTGCGTCGATAGCGTCGATTGCGAACTGTTCAGTGTCGCCTGCGCGCCCGATAGCCCGCCCGCCTCGACGATGGCCTTGAACGTCCTGAGCAATTTCAGATCGACATCGTGCAGGCGGCGCATTGGTTCCCCCGGATTGGTACCACATTCATATCGGATATTTCGAAGTGAATGCCAGTTTTTCCTATTTTTCCGGAGCGGACAACCGGGAAATGCTGGCCACAAGATCAGGAGGTAGGGATGACGACCAGTTTTGATTTTCGCGGCACAAGCGTGCTGGTGACGGGCGCCAGCCGTGGCATCGGTTACGGCGTGGCGACGGGTTTTGCCCGCGCCGGGGCCGATCTGACCATTCTGGCCGAAGGCGAGGATGTCCACGCCGCCGCAGCCCAATTGTCGCAGGATTGCGGCGTGGCGGTGCGGGGGCTAGCCTGCGATATCACCTCGGCCGAGGCGGTTGCCGGTGCCGTGGCGCAGCTCGACCGGATCGACGTTCTGGTCAACAATGCCGGGCTGGAACTGCTGACCCCGCTTGAAGGCGGTGATGCCCTGCAGATCGAAAGCGACTTCCGCCGCATCGTCGATATCAACGTGACCGGGACATTCCTGATGACCCGCGCGGCCCTGCCTTTGATGACGCGTCCCGGCGCGAATATCGTCAATACCTGCTCGATCTGGAGCCGCACCTCCGAGCCGGGCTTCGCCGCCTATGCCAGTTCGAAACATGCAAGCCTTGGCCTGACCCGGACCTTTGCCAAGGAACTGGGCCCGCGCGGCATCCGCGTGAACGGCGTCTGTCCGGGCTGGGTGCGCACGGTCGCCTCGATGCGCTCGCTGGCGCGGATGTCGGTGGAAACGGGCCGCAGCGAGGCTGATCTGCTCGATGAAATCGTCGGCAACCAGATCCTGCCCGGCCTGATGGAGCCCGAGGACATGGCCGCGACCTATCTGTTCCTCGCCTCGGACGCGGCCAAGAACATCACCGGACAGGCGATCATGGTCGATCGCGGCGAAGTTCTGGCCTGAATATCGGAGTGAATGATGCAATCGATCGCCGTGATCGGTGCCGGGATTACCGGCATCACCACCGCCTATGAGCTTGCCTCGCGCGGCCTTCCCGTCACCGTCTATGACCGCCAGCGCTACCCCGCGATGGAGACGAGCTTTGCCAATGGCGGCCAGCTTTCGGCCTCGAATGCCGAGGTCTGGAACCATCCCTCGACCATTATCAAGGGCCTGTCATGGATGCTGAAGCCTGACGCGCCCTTGTCGCTAAGCCTGTCGCCCAGCTGGCACAAATACAGCTGGCTGGCCGAGTTTCTGGCCCATATTCCGCGCTATCGCAGCAATACCACGGCCACCGCCCGTCTGGCCGTCGCCGCGCGCCAGCGGATGCGAGACATCGCCAGCGCCGAGGGCATCGCCTTTGACCGCGACGACCGGGGCATCCTGCATTTCTACGCCAATCAGCGGCAGATGGACCATGCCCGCCGCGTCTCGGATCTGCTGGCCAAGGGCGGGGTCGAGCGGGTCGAACTGGACGCCGATGCGGTGCGTCGCATGGAACCGCGCCTCAAGGGCGACTTCATCGGTGGCTTTCACACGCCGGGCGATGCGACCGGGGATATCCATCTGTTCACCGTAGGTCTGGCCGAGGCCTGCCGCCGGATGGGCGTCGATTTCGCCATGGAGCATGAGATCCTGTCCTGCCGCCATGACGCGCAGGGCATCGCGATCCGCGCTCAAGGACCACAGGGCGTCGCAGACAGCACCCATGCCGCCATCGTGATCTGCGCCGGGATCGGCAGTCGTGATCTGGCCCATGCGCTTGGCGACCGGATCAATGTCTATCCGGTCAAGGGCTACTCGATCACCGTGAACCTGCCCGATGAGGTGTCGCGCAACGCAGCGCCGCAGTTGAGCCTGCTGGACGACGCGGCCAAGATCGTCACCAGCCGCCTTGGCCGCGACCGCTTCCGTGTTGCCGGCACCGCGGAATTCGCCGGTGAGAACCGCGATATCCGCGCCTGCCGCATCCGTCCGATCGTCGAATGGGTGAACCGGCATTTCCCCCAGGTCTCGACCCGGCAATGCGTGCCTTGGGCCGGATTGCGCCCGATGACTCCCTCGATGATGCCGCGGGTGGGGCCGGGACGGCGCGAAGGCGTATTCTATAATACCGGCCACGGCCATCTGGGCTGGACCCTGTCCGCCGCCACCGCCGAGCTCGTCGCGCAATCGGTCGCGGCGCAGTGGAAAGGCCCGTTTATGGTGTCGGTGTTGCGCAAAGCTGCCTGAGCGCGAACGACGCCCCAGACGTGAAACTGGCCAGCACCAACGACTGGTCGAAAAGGTCGAAATCCGACCCCATGTTGCGGCGGCCAGACCGACCGCAACATATTATTTTCACGGACATATCTGTGACCAGACTCCGAATATTGCGTTTGCGTGAAAGTGGACAGCAAGAATCCATTTGAGTGGCTAAATCCGAGATCGGGGATTGCTGGCATGTCGGGGACATCACCCGTCACAGCCGTGTGAGGACCCGCATGAAGGCAACACCAGCACCCGCAGACCGGCTTCCACAAGACGCCTGTTTCGCCTTCCGGGCCCTTGGCTGCGACGGGTTTTCATCGTCGCAGACCTGCACGGCAGGTCCGTTCCCCATGAACCCGCCTCTGTCCAGACAAGGATAAGTCCATGACCGATCTCACCCGCCGCGCGCTTCTGGCAACGGGCAGCGCCGCACTAGCCGCTCCGCTTTTTGCACGACGCTCGCTGGCCTCGTCCGGCTCTGTGAATGTCTTTGCCTGGGGCGATTACTTCCAGCCCAATATCGTCGAGGCCTTCGAGAAATCGACCGGGATCAAGATCAACATCTCGACCTATGGCTCGAATGAGGAAGCGGTCAGCAAGCTGCGGGCCGCGGGCGGCAAGGGGTTCGATCTGATCTTCCCCTCGGTCGACACCCGCCCCAATTACGACGAGGGCAATCTGCTTGCCCCCATCGACGAAAACCGTCTGCGGGTCGACCAGATCGAGGCGCCCTTGTGGCGCAACTCGCTGACGCTGGGCGCGGCGCGGCGTGGCAAGCGCTATCTTATCCCCTTTAGCTGGGGGACCGAGGGCATCACCTATGACAGCGAGACCCATGACTTCGCCCCCGGCGCGCTGTCCTGGGGCGACCTGTGGAAGGACGGGCTGGATGGCAAGGTTGCCATGCGCCAGAAATCGGTCCTGATCACCCTTGCGATCCATCTGGATGCAACGGGCGAACTGCCCTCGAACCGGGCGATGGACCTTTACAAGACCGAGGCCGATACCCGCCGCATTTTCGATGCCTGCGTGGCATTTGCGGCCAAGCATAAGAAGAATATCGGCTCGTATTGGAACAACTCGACCGAGGCCACCTCGGCCTTTACCGATGGCGGCTGCTCGATCGGGCAGACATGGGACACGACGGGGATCAAGCTGCATTCCGATGCCGCGCCGAAATGGCGCTATGCCTCGCCCAAGGAAGGGGCGCTGGCATGGATGGACACCGCCGCCGTTCCCGTGGGGGCCGAGAATATCGAGCAGGCCTATGAGCTGCTGAACTTCATGCTGACGCCCAAGATCGGGGCCATGTTCGCGGATAATACCGGCTACAACTCGGCCGCGGGCGGCACCGCGCCGCATCTGTCCGAGGCCAGCCGGGCCGCGTTCGAATTCGCCTATTCCGGCAATGCCATCGACAATCTGTGGTGGTGGCCGATGTTCACGCCCTGGTTCTCGACCGTGCGCGAAGAATATGTCGAGAAGCTGACCAACGCCTGATTGCCCCGGCTGGGCGGCGCGACCAATCCCGCGCCGCCCCCAAGATCGCGACGGAGTCCCATATGACTGGCCAGACGATCGGCATGGAAATCGAGTTGCAGCGCGCATCGGTGCGTTTCAACCGTTTTCAGGCCGTGCAACCCACCGACCTGACGATCAGGGCGGGGGAGTTTTTCTCGATCCTAGGCCCCTCGGGCTGCGGCAAGACCACGCTTTTGCGCATGATCTCGGGGTTTCTTGAGCCGACCGAGGGGGATGTCCGCATTGGCGGCCGTTCGATGCTGGGGCTGGGGCCGTCGGATCGCCCGACGGCGCTGATCTTTCAGAACCTCGCGCTGTTTCCCCTGATGACCGTTTGGGAAAACGTGGCCTTCGGACTGGAAATGCGGGGCTGGCCGCGCGCCAAGCGCCGCGCCCGCGCCGAGGAATTGCTGGCGACCGTGGCCTTGGCCGACCATGCCGGGAAACTGCCCGACCAGCTTTCCGGCGGGCAAAGGCAGCGCGCCGCGATTGCCCGCGCGCTGGCGGTCGAGCCCGCTGTCCTGCTGCTGGACGAGCCGCTTTCGGCGCTGGATCTGAAGCTGCGCCAGCATATGCGCGCGGAACTCAAGCAGATACAGGCGCGGACCGGGATCACCTTTGTCTATATCACCCATGATCAGGGCGAGGCACTGACCATGAGCGACCGCGTGGCTGTCATGAACAAGGGCCAGATCATCCAGATCGGGGCACCCGCGCGGATCTATGACCATCCGGGCGACAGTTTCGTCGCCACTTTCGTCGGCGAGATGAACGCCCTGCCCTGCAAGCTGACCGAATCTGGCCCAATCGCCCAATGCGAGACGCCTTTGGGCCTGCTGAGGGCAAGCAATCCCAATGCCCTGCCCGCTTCCTCTGACGCCATGCTGTTCATCCGCCCCGAGCGGTTGCGCCCGCTTTCCCCCGGCGAGGAGGCCGAGAACACCCTTCCCGCGCGCGTGACGCGCCGCGACATGGAAGGCGCATGGTCGATGATCGTCACCGAGGCCCAAGGCCGCAAGCTGTTGGTCAATATGCCGAATGACGGGCGCGGTGCGCCGCCCGAGGGCGAGGTCCGGCTGGGCTTTGAAGCAGCCGAGGCCCTGATCCTGCCCAAGGGCGAGATCTCGCATGACTAGCCTTATCCGGGCCTTTGGCGGGCCGTTGACCTGCCTGATCCTGTTCTTCTCGGGGGTCTGGGTATTGGGGCTGATCGCCGCGCCCCAGATCATCATGATTGACAAATCCCTATGGCGGATGGAGCGTCCCGTGGGTGCCGCCGAACTGTCGGTGCAGATCGACGGGCTTTACAACCGGCTGGACCTGCTGGCGCTGGACCGCAGCACCGTTGCGGATCAGCCGGAAAAGCTGGCGGCGATCGACACCGAGACAAGCACGATCCAAGCCCAGATCGCCGATCTGGAGCGTGCCGAAACCACCCCGGTCAAGACCTATACGCTGGACAATTTCCGCCAGATGGGTGCGGCGCATTTCGCGATCTTTGTCCGCACGATCCTGGCCTCGCTGGCGGTTTCCGCCCTTGCGCTGGTGGTGTGCTATCCGATTGCCTTTGCGGTGGCGCAACTCAAGACCGCGAGAACCGCCGCGCTGATCATGCTGATGCTGGTCGTGCCCTATGCGATCAATGAGCTTTTGCGCATCTTCGCGTGGCAGATGCTGCTTGGCCCGAATGGGCCGGTGAACGCGGTCCTGAGCGCATTGGGCCTGCCTGCCGTGCCGTTTCTGGAAAGCGGCGCGGGCGTCTTTATCGCCATGGTTTACGCCTATATCCTGTTCATGGTCTTTCCGCTTTATAACGTTCTGGAAACGCTGGATAAAAACCAGATCGAGGCCGCGCGCGATCTGGGCGCGCCCGTCTGGCAGATCCATCGGCGCGTGGTCATCCCCCATGCCCGCCCCGGCATTGCGGTGGGCTGCATCATGACCTTCATGCTGTCGGTCGGGTCTTACTCGGTGCCCTATATCATGACGCGGGGGACCGCCGCGCCGTGGTTCACCCAGCTGATCTACAACCGCTTCTTCGAGGCCACCAACTGGAATGTCGGCGCGGCCTATGCGCTGAGCCTGCTGATCGTCTGCATGATCTTTGTCTTTCTGATGATGCGCCTGTTGAAAGTCAGCCTGAAGGATATCGCGAAATGACGCATTCCCCGCGCGGCGGCAGACAGGCAGGCGATCTGGTGCTGCATGTCTATATGCTTTTGTTCTTTGCCTATATGTTCCTGCCGCTGATCGCGATGATGCTGGCGGGCGTGAACGACTATTCGCCCCCCTCGATCACCGTCTGGAAAGGCTTTACGCTGCGCTGGTTCAGCGCGCTTTGGCAGGACGCCCGCTTGTGGTCGGGACTGGCCAATTCGCTGATGATCGCGGGGGCGGTGGTCGCGCTGTCCCTGCCGATGGGTCTGGCCGGGGCCTTGCTTTTGTCAAAGCTGGGGCGGCGCTCGGCGGGGTTGCTTTACATCATCATGGTCTCGCCCTTGCTCACGCCGGGGCTGATCATCGGCATTGCGACGGTCACGCTTTGGTCGCAACTGGGCGTCTCTGGCGGCGTCCTGACCGCCATTCTGGCGCAATCGGCATTCATCTCGGCCTATGCGATGCTGATGTTCATGGCCCGGTTGCAACGGCAGGACATCACGCTGGAAGAGGCAGCCCTTGACCTTGGCGCAACCCCGGCGCGGGCGATTCG
>Ga0247819_10001520_pt1 | contig 12540 bp, 8 predicted proteins | sample 13C_Xylose_Day6_FD_193428 | JGI IMG/M metagenome (GOLD analysis project Ga0247819, IMG submission 193428) | Soil microbial communities from agricultural site in Penn Yan, New York, United States - 13C_Xylose_Day6 | ecosystem: Environmental > Terrestrial > Soil > Agricultural land | place: USA... | reverse complement strand
GCAATGCGGCGCAGATGGACCGCTCGACGCGCGGCCTGCTGGTCGCCGCCGACCAGCGCTTCGGCGACTGGCGCCTGGGCGCTTTCGCGGGCGGCGGCCGCAGCAAGGTGGACCTGGATGCGCGCCATGCCTCGGCCTCGGTCAACAGCGTGCATCTGGGCCTGTATGCCGGCACGCAATGGGGCGCCCTGGGGCTGCGCTCCGGCCTGGCCTATTCGCAGCACAGCATGGACACGGCCCGGCATGTGGCGTTCACCGGCCTGCGGGATACGGCGCAGGCGGACTACGATGCCCGGTCGACGCAGCTGTTTGGCGAGCTGGGCTGGCAACTGGGAGCGGGCGTGACCACGTTCGAGCCGTTTGCCAACCTGGCCTATGTGAGCCTCAAGACCGACGGCTTCCAGGAACGCGGCGGCATCTCGGCCTTGAGCGCAAGCAGCCAGCGCACGGGCACGACCCTGACCACCCTGGGCGTGCGGGCCAGCACGCAGTGGACGGTCGGGCACACGCCGTTGACCGCCCGCGGCCTGCTGGGCTGGCGCCATGCCATGGGCGACGTGGCGCCCTCGGTCTCACTGGCCTTTGCCGGCGCCGGCGCTTTCTCGGTGACGGGCGCGGCGGTGGCCAGGAACACGGCGGTGCTGGAGCTGGGCCTGGACATGGCCTTGCAGCGCGACCTGACGCTGGGCCTGGCCTACAGCGCCCAGACGGGCAGCCATTACCGCGAGCAAGGCGCAAAGCTCAACCTGCTGTGGAAGTTCTGAGCCAGCGCGGCCAGTGAGCTCCATCCGTCCGTAGTGGTCGGCCAGCACGGCCGCCACCATCTGCCCGGCCACCACGCAGACCGGAAAGCCGGCCGCGCCCCGCCGCGGCGCCGCAGTTCGATCCGGCCTTGGCGCAGGGGCGCTTGCGCTTGCGCCAGTTCACGCCGCCTCTGGTGCTGCCTCTTTTCGCCTACCAGCAGGCCTGGCATCGGCGCCGCGACAGCGACCCGGCTCACCGCTGGCTGCGCCAGGTGGTGATGCAGTGCAGTAGCATGGCGCAGTGACGCTGGACCGGCGATGCCTGCCATCTGCATGTGCGATGGGCTGGCTGAGCTACCGTCAGACCCCTTTGGGACGCAAGTGCGTCGACAATGGAGGGTTGTCCAGAATGCACTGCCTGGAAGATGTCCAGCACGGGCCCCAACACCATGACCTTCCACTTTTTTGCTGCACCATCCAGTCATAGCCGATGAATCTCCAGTCCGTCACCAAAATGGATTTGAGGCGCTTGATTCTTGTCCTGACGCTTGCAAGCGCGCTCATTTCACTGGCCAACACGCTCTACGCCAGCTACCAGGTACAACGCCAGCAGTTGATCGATGCCACACTGGAGAGCAACCATGCCTACGCGACCAAGCTGGCCGCGAGCACCGACGACTTCTTCGCTTCGGCGATGCAGCAGCTGGGCTATGGCGCCAAGGTGATGGCCAAGGATTTCTCGGACCGGCACTTCCTGAATGCCGAGGCCGAGCGGCTTCTGCTGCAAACCGACAGCTTCAACTCCATCGTCATCATCGACGGCAAGGGCGAAGTGCTGTCGACATCGCCGCAATCGCTGAATCTGGTGGGCCAGGTGCTGGAGACGCCCGGAGCCATGGCTTCCATCACCAGCCGCAAGCCGGTGATCAGCGAGCCCTATATCTCGGCCGTCGGCAACCTGATCATTTTCATTTCCCACCCGGTGTTCGACGCCCGCGGACGCTATCTGGGGGCGATTTCGGGCTCCATCTATCTCAAGCGCAAAAGCATACTCAACCGTCTGCTGGGATCGCATTATTACGAGGACGGCTCCTACCTGTACGTGGTCGACCAGAAGCGGCGATTGATCTACCACCCGGTGGTCGACCGGGTCGGGACGACGGTGGCCGGCAATACCGTGATTGACGATCTCATCGCCGGCACTTCCGGCAAGAAGCAGGTCGAGAACAGCCTGGGCACGGCGATGCTGGCCGGCTACAGCATCATTCCGGCCACCGGCTGGGGCATCGTGGCCCAGCGGCCCAAGTCGGCCACGCTGGCTTCGCTCGACTCACTGATGCTGGGGGTGCTGAAACATTCCTTGCCGGTGACGGCCATTTCGCTGCTCGTCATCCTGTGGTGCGCGCGCATGATTTCCAAGCCTCTCAAGCAGTTGGCCAACGGGGCCAGGACCATGGACAACCCGTTGACGGCCCAGCAGATTCAAGGCGTCAAGTCCTGGTACTTCGAATCCGCGGAACTCAAGAAAGCCATGCTGCTGGGCATTGGCTTGTTGCAGAAAAACATACACAAGCTGCGCCAGGATGTGCAGACCGATCCGCTGACGGGTCTGGGCAACCGCAGGACGCTGGAGCAATGCCTGCAACATTGGGAGCAGGATGAAACCCCTTTCTCCGTGATCAGCGTGGACGTCGATTTCTTCAAGAAGATCAACGACAGCTACGGCCACGATGCGGGCGATCTGGTACTCAAGAAGCTGGCCCAGCACATGCGGGACTGTGCACGCGCCGACGATGTGTTCTGCCGGGTTGGCGGCGAGGAGTTTCTGATCCTGCTGCCCAAGGCCGATCGGCATGAGGCCCAGCGGGTGGCGGAGCGCTTGCGTCAGCAAATCGAACGCGCCGACATGTCACCCGTGGGGCATGTGACCATTTCGCTGGGCATCGCCCACTGGCCGGACAGTTCGGTCGATGTGGCCCAGGTGCTCAAGCAGGCCGATCGAATGCTCTACCAGGCCAAGCGCAATGGGCGCAATCGGGTGGAGGTGGGCTGAGTTGGCGTGGCCGGCGGAGTTCTCATGCGGGACTCAGCCGGCGGCCGCTGCGCCTTGGGTGCGAGGCTTCAGTCTTCCCAGGGCAGCTTGTCCGAGGGGTCCGGGGCCACAATGTCCGGCCCGGTGAATATTGCGCCAGCCGTGCGTGGGGCCGCTTTCGGCGCGGGCTTGGCGCGCGCCGCGGCGGCGGGCGAGGGCGCGTCTTGCAGGTTTTCGGGCCACCAGGACTTGAACAGCTGGATATCCACGCCCTGCGGTACATACCAGCTGCGCGCTGCGGGGTCCCAGCGCGCCCCCAGGGCTTTGGCCTGGTCCTTGGCGGCGAAGGGGACGGTGAGTTGGAGTTGGACTTTGTTCATGTGGCAGCGATCTTAAATCGCCGGGCGGCACCGCCTGCAGTGTTCCATGCAGGCCCGCAAGCCTTTAATTGGCCTTGATGTTCTTGTCGCGTATCACCTTGCCCCAGCGCGCATTGTCGCTTTTGATGATGCTGGCAAAGGCTTCCGGGCTGGTGCCGGTGATGCTGATGCCATAGGTCTGCATGCGCTCGCGCAGCTCGGGCTGGGCCAGTACCACATTCAGGTCGCGCGAGAATTTCTCGACGATGTCACGCGGGGTCTTGGCGGGCAGCAGCATGCCGAACCAGCCAATGCTCTCCAGCCCCACGCCGCGAAAACCCACTTCGGGGAAGGCCGGGGCGTCGGGCAGTTGCTGCGCGCGTGTCGGCCCGGTCACGGCCAGCGCCCGGATCTTCTGCGAGTCGACGAAGGTCTTGGCGCCCGGCACCGAGATGATGGCGCCCGCAATCTGGCCGCCGATCAAGTCGGTGATCGTGGGTTGCTCGCCCTTGTATGGGGCGTGAATAAGCTGGATCTTGGCGGCGTCCTGCAGCAGCTCCATGTACAAATGCCCGGCGGAGCCGGTGCCAAAGGAGCCGTAGCTGACCTCGCCGGGCTTGGCGCGGGCCAGCGCCACAAAATCGGCCATGGTCTTCACCGGCGAGCCCGCGCTCACGACGAAGGCCAGCGGCATGGTCGCCACCTGGCTGATCGGGGCGAAATCCTTGATCGGATCAAAGTTGGCCTTGCCGTAGATGGCGGGCGCCTGTACCAGGGCGGTGACCGTCATCAGCGCGGTGTAGCCATCGGCTTCGGCCTTGGCGACCAGGTCGGCGGCAATCATGCCGGAGGCGCCGGAGCGGTTTTCCACGATCACCGGTTGCTGCCAGATCTTGCGCAGGCCGTCGGCCACCAGCCGGGTCAGTACATCGGAAGAGCCGCCGGCCGCAAAGGGCAGGATGATCTTGACGGGCTTGTGCGGATAACTGGTGTCGGCCAGCGCTGGCTTGAGCGCCAGTGCCGCCAACGCCACCAGGGCGGTCTTGATTACGGTGCGCTGCAGTCCTCGAAAGTTCATGGCTGTCTCCTGTGGTTGTTAGTGTTTACTTCACCCGGTCTACATGCGTGGCGCCGCTGCCCATCCGGCTGGCGCCGCAATGGGGAAGTCGAGCAGCATTTGCGCAAAGCTTTTGCCCAGCGGGTCCGAGCGCAGGCTCGCCGAGCCGCCGCCGCCCAAGGCTTCGTGCAGGACGAAATTCAGGGCGTTGAGCCCCGGCACTTCATAGCATTCGACCTCGCCCCGTACCAAGTGCGCAAACCAGTCGCGCACGGCCTGCGGCGTGAGCTGCTCGCGCAGCAGGGGCAGGAATCGGGCCTCGCGGGCGATGACGCCGATGTTTTCGTCGTCGCCCTTGTCGCCGCTGCGCGCCCAGGCCAGCGCCACCAGTGGCACCTTGGTGTGCGGGCCACTCAGGTCAACCTCGGGCTGGGACAGGGGCAGCGGCGCGGGCGGCAACAACTGGCCGATCTCCGAGGCCATCGGCAGCAATTCCTCGCGCTCTCCCATGCGCACCGTGAGCGGCACCTGGCCCTTGGGGGCCAGAAAGGAAAACACTTTGACGACCTGCTGGATGTCGGCTCGACCGAACAGCGTGGCGCGGGTGCCGGCGGCCATGGACGTGCCGGCGGACGCGCATTCGCGCTGCAGAAAGCGCAAGGCCTTGGGGTCGGCATGGCGTGCGGCCAGGCGCAGCAGCACTTCGCGTGTCGGCAGCTTTTGCGCGTGCGGGCCGTACAAGGCCTCGCAGCCCAGGAACTCAATGCTGGTTTCGGAGTAGTCCGCGTAGCCTTGCTCGGTCAGCATGCGCCGCGTTCTGTCCAGCAGGGCCTGCGCCGTGCGCTCGGCCTTGGCCGGCGCGTCGATGCCGCGAATCACCATGGCCAGCGCGATCTGGTGGCCGTCCAGCCAGGTGCCGTTGGATTTGTAGTCGCCGCCCGGAGCGCGGCCGCGCGCGCCGCTGACACGCACATGGTCGGCGTCCAGGGCCTCGGTGCGCACCTGGCGGAAGTCGCAGGTCACGTCGGGCATGAGGTAGGCGCCGGGATCGCCGATTTCGTAGAGCACCTGCTCGGCGACGGCGGCGGGATGGATCAGGCCGCCGCTGCCTTCGGGCTTGGACAGCACAAAGCTGCCGTCTTCGGCGCAGTCGATCACGGGGTAACCCATGCGGTCCCAGTCCTTGACCAGCTGCCAGTCGGTGAACAGCCCGCCAGTCGCCTGGGCGCCGCATTCAATGGCGTGGCCGGCCAGGGTGGCGCTGGCCAGTCGGTCCCAGTCGGTCCACGACCAATTGAACTCATGCGCCAGCGCGCCCACCACCACCGCGCTGTCGACGCAGCGCCCGGTGATGACGATGTCGGCGCCCCAGGACAGCGCCTTGGCAATGCCTTGTGCACCGACATAGGCATTGGCCGACATCAGCTTCGCTGGCGGGGCTTCGCCGCTGTGCATGTCGCGCAGGCCTTGCTCGCACCAGCCGGGCATGCGTTCCATGAGGTCGTCGCCGACCACCACGGCGACCTTGGGCTGCAGCCCCTGCCTGGCGGCAATCGCCAGCAATGCGTCGGCGCAAGACTGGGGATTGAGCCCGCCGGCATTGGCGATCACGCGGATGCCGCGCTGGAGAATCTGCGCCAGGTGAGGTGCCATGGCCGAAGTCACGAAATCCGTGGCGTAGCCCGCCTGGGGGTCCTTGGCCCGGGCGCGCGACATGATGGACATGGTCGTTTCCGCGAGGTAGTCGTAGACCAGATATTGCAGTCCCGGCACGGCCAGCAGCTGGGGTGTGGCGATGGCCGAGTCGCCCCAGAAGCCGGAGGCGCCGCCTATGCGTATGCTTTGCTTGTTCATGCGGTTTCCTCTGCGCTGAGCGCGATGACCTGTACCAGCTTGCTGCCCGCGCGCGCCTGTCCGCCGACCTGGGCGCTGAGTTCCGCGACGCGGCCGGCAAACAGCGCGCACAGGCTGTGTTCCATCTTCATGGCTTCGAGCACCACCAGGGCCTGTCCGGCCTGCACGGTGTCGCCCAGGCCGACATGGACGGCGGCAATGCGCCCGGCCAGCGGTGCGTGGATGGCGCCATCGCCGCTGTCCTGGACCCGCGTTCGGCGCGCATCGACGGGCGTGAAGCGCCAGGCGCGGCCCTGCGTGAACAGGTGCACGGCCTGGGCCTCCAAGGCATGCAGCGCCTGCTGGGCCTGGCCGTTGCATTCCAGCCACCAGCAGCCATCGTCCGACGCCTGCAAGCGCAGCAGGCGCACGGTCTCGCGCTCACCGCCGGCCGCATGGACCACGGCATGCACGCCTCCGGCCTCGGGCTGCAGGCGCACAGTCCAGCGCTCGCGGCCCATCTCCAGTGCGATGCCGAATTCCGGACGGCCCAGCCGCTCGGCGTCGTGCGCCGGCCAGCCGGCCACGCACAGCGCGGCGATGGCCAGCGTGGTGGCGTCGGGGCGTTGTGCCTGCGTGGCCTGGCCCATGTGTTGGGCAATGAAGCCGGTGTGGACTTCGCCGCTGACGAAAGCCGGATGGGCGAGGCAGTCGGCCAGAAAGCCCTGGTTGCTGGCAATGCCCAGCAGCGCGCAGTCCTGCAAGGCCAGGCGCAGCTTGCGCCGCGCTTCCTCGCGGGTCGGGGCGTGGGCCACCAGCTTGGCGACCATGGAGTCGTAATGGGGCGGCACGGCGCCGCCTTCGCGCAGCCCATGGTCTACGCGCACGTCGTGGCGCGCGCCGGGCGGACGCCAGCGCAGCACTGGGCCGCTTTGCGGCAGAAAGCCCGCGGCCACGTCTTCGGCCGTCAGGCGCACTTCGATGGCATGGCCTTGCAGTTGCACACCGTCCTGCGCCAGGGGCAGGGGTTCGCCGGCGGCCACGCGCAGCTGCCACTCCACCAGATCCAGGCCGGTGATGGCTTCGGTCACCGCATGCTCGACCTGCAGGCGGGTGTTCATTTCCATGAAGTAGAAAGCGCCGCTGCGGTCCAGCAGGAACTCCATCGTGCCCGCACCCACGTACCGGATGGACCGGGCGGCCGCGACGGCGGCCTGTCCCATGCGTTCGCGCAGCGCAGCGTTCACGGCGGGTGAAGGCGCCTCCTCGATGAGCTTCTGGTGGCGGCGCTGCACCGAACAGTCGCGTTCGCCGAGGTGGATCACATTGCCGTGGCTGTCGGCAAAGATCTGGATCTCGATATGGCGCGGCTCGATCACTGCGCGTTCCAGGATCAACTCGTCCGAGCCGAAAGCGGTCAAGGCTTCGGAGCGGGCGCTGGCCAGCGCGGCGGGCAATTCCGCTGCCGCCTGCACCAGGCGCATGCCGCGGCCGCCGCCGCCGGCCGTGGCCTTGACCATCACCGGGAAGCCGATGTCGTTGGCCGCGGCGACCAGGGTCGCATCGGACTGGTCCTGGCCCTGGTAGCCCGGCACGCAGGGCATGCGGGCGGCGAGCATCAGGCGCTTGGCTTCGGCCTTGTTGCCCATGGCCAGGATGGCTTCAGGCGAGGGGCCGACAAAGACCAGACCGGCCTGGCGCACGGCCGCGGCGAAGTCCTCGTTCTCGGCCAGGAAACCGTAGCCCGGGTGGATGGCGTCGGCGCCGGTCTGGCGTGCGGCCGCCAGGATGGCGTCAATGTTCAGATAGGAGTCGCGCGGCGCGGCCCCACCCACGCATACGGCCAGGTCGGCCTGCATGACATGGGCGCTGTGTCGGTCGGCCTCCGAATAAATGGCCACGGTGCGCAGGCCCATGCGGCGTGCCGTGCGCATGATGCGGATGGCGATCTCCCCGCGGTTGGCGACCAGCAGGGTGTGAAAGGGGCGAAATGCTGAAGTCATGCGACAAGTCCTTGGGGCGAAGTCCGGGAGGCGGTTGCGGCCACGCCATGGGCCGCAGCCACAGAAGCTGCGTCAAATGCAACGCACCAGCTGGCATCGCGTTTTTCGCGAAAGGCCTGGGTGCCTTCGCCGCCTTCATCGCGCAGGCAGCGGGCAAAGATCTGCGCGGCCTCGTCGAGCAGGGCGGAGACAGGCTCGGCGCCGCTGCGCTGCACCAGGGGTTTGAAGGCGCGGTTGGCATGCGGGGCGCAGCGGCAGATGCGTGTCAGCCATTCGGCTTCCAGCGCGTCCAGCTGCTGGCTGTCGCTGGCGAGGGCATCGAGCAGGCCCAGGCGCAGGGCCAGGTTGCCGCTGACCCTTTCGCCGCTCAGGCCCAGGCGCCGCGTCCTGGCCGCGCCCAGCCTGGCCACTACAAAAGGCGTGATCTGCGCGGCGATGATGCCCAGCGTGGTTTCCGACAGCGCAAAACGCGCGTTCTCCGTGGCCAGGACGAAGTCGGCCGCGCAGGCCAGGCCCATGCCTCCGCCCATGGCCGCGCCTTCGACCACGGCCAGCACGGGCAGGGGCAGGGCCGTGAGGCGGTCCATGAAGTAGCCGAACTGCCGGTTGCGCAGGGCAATCGGGTCCGCCGCCTGCGGCTGCGCCTGCAGGATTTCCTGGAAGCCGCCGATGTTGCCGCCTGCGCAGAAGACGCCGCCCGCGCCGCGCAGGACCAGCGCGCGCAGGCTGCTGTCCTGCTCGGCGATGGCCATCACGTGCTGCAATTCGTCCAGCATGACGCTGCCCAGGGCATTGCGCGTGGCGGGCTGGTTCAGCGTGGCAAACAGCACGCCCTGGCTGCGGCGCACGATGAGCGCCTCATATCCTTGAAGTGTTTCCATGGGGCACTTCCTTCAGCGCGGGCTCATCAAGCCCATCTGCTTGGCGATGACCTGCATCATCACTTCGTCGGCGCCGCCGCCGATCGAGCCCAGGCGGAAGTCGCGGTAGGCGCGCGAGACAAAGTTGTCCCAGGTGTAGCCCATGCCGCCCTGGAACTGCATGCACCACTCGGCGATTTCCCGCGACAGGCGGCCGGCCTTGAGCTTGGCCATGGATGCCAGCTCGATCACGTCGCCGCCGTTGATGTAGGTCTGCGTGGCCATGTAGACCAGGCCGCGCAAGGCCTCGAGTTCGGTCTTGAGTTCGGCCAGCTTGAACTGGATGAACTGGTTGTCCAGCAGGGGCTTGCCGAAAGCGATGCGCTGGCGCAGGTAGTCGGCGGTCTCGTCGATGAGCTGGATGGAGGCCAGGCGGCGCGCGGCCGCGCCCAGGCGCTCTTCCTGGAATTGCTTCATCTGATAGATGAAGCCCATGCCTTCCTCGCCGATGCGGTTGCGTACCGGCACACGCACCTCGTCGAGGAAGATCTGCGCGGTGTCGGAGCACCACATGCCGAACTTCTTGATCTTCTGGATTTCCACGCCCTTGGTGCGCTTGCCGTTCTCCTTGAGCGGCACGATGATCAGCGACTTGTTCTTGTGCATGGGGCCGTCCGAGGTGTTGCACAGCAGGCAGATCCAGTCGGCCTGGGTTCCGTTGGTGATCCACATCTTGGAGCCCGAAATCACATAGTCGTCGCCGTCGCGGCGCGCCCGCGTCTGCATGGAGGCGACGTCCGACCCTGCGCCCTGTTCGGACACGCCGATCGACACCACCACGTCGCCGGCAATCGCCGGGGCCAGGAACTCGCGCTTGAGGGCGTCCGAGCCGAAAGCGGTCAGCGCCGGCGTGGCCATGTCGGTCTGCACGCCGGCCGCCATGCTGATGCCCTGGGCGCGCACATAGCCCATGGCCTCACCGGAGGCCACGCCGTAGGAGAAGTCCAGGCCCAGGCCGCCATATTCCACGGGCTTGGTGATGCCCAGGAAGCCGAGGTCGCCCATCTTCTTGAAAAGCGCGTGTGCCGGGAAGATCTCGGCGGCCTCCCATTCGTCGACGAAAGGATCCACTTCGTTTTCGAGAAAACGGCGGATGCTGGTCATGATGCTGCGGTGGTCTTCGGTGTACATATCGTTGTTCCGGGGAGAGAGTTAGAAACGGGCCACGCCGAATTGCACGGGGTGGGTCTGGCGCTGCGCGCCTTCGCGCACCGTGGCCAGGGTGAAGGCCAGCACGGCGCGGGTGTCGCGCGGGTCGATGATTCCGTCGTCGAGCATCAGCCCGCTGGTGATGAAGGCCGAGGACTGGCTTTCGAAGTTGGCGATGATGTCGGCCTTCTGCTTTGCCAGCGCGGCTTCGTCGACAGGCTTGTCGCGGCGCTCGGCCTGCTGGCGGGCCACGATGTCCATGGTCATGGCGGCCTGCTCGGCGCCCATCACGGCGGTCTTTGCGTTGGGCCAGGAAAAGGAAAAGCGCGGCCGCAGGGACTGGCCGCACATGCCGTAGTTGCCCGCGCCGAAGGACGCGCCGCAGTACAGCGTGATGTGGGGCACCTGCGAGTTCGAGATCGCCTGGATCATCTTGGCGCCGTGCTTGATCATGCCGGCCTCTTCCGACAGGCGCCCGACGATGAAGCCGGTGGTGTTCTGCAGGAACAGCAAAGGGGTGCCGGCCTGGTTGCACAGCTGGATGAACTGGGCGGCCTTGGTGGCGCCGGCCGGATCGATGGGGCCGTTGTTGCTGATGATGCCCACCGCCTGGCCTTCGATGCGGGCGTGGCCGCACAGCGTGGCCGGACCGTAGTCGGGCTTGAAGGCCAGCCAGGCCGAAGCGTCGACGATGCGGGCGATGACCTCCTGCATGGCGACCGGCTTTTTCACGTCCAGCGACATCACGCCGGCCAGCTCGTCCGGGTCCAGCACGGGTGCCTGGCCCGCATTGCGCGGTGCGGCGGCCTGCCAGTCGAGCGCGGCCACGATGTCGCGGGCGATGGCGATGGCGTGGGCATCGTCTTCGCCCACGTATTCGGCCAGGCCGCTGGTCTGGGCGTGCATGTCGGCGCCGCCGAGCTCCTCGTCCGTGGCGATTTCGCCGGTGGCGGCCTTGAGCAGGGGCGGGCCGGCCAGGAAGGCTCGGGCGCGCTGGCGCACCATCACCACGTAATCCGACAGGCCGGGCATATAGGCGCCGCCGGCCGTGGACGAGCCGTGCACCACGGTGATCACCGGCAGACCCGCGGCCGACAGGCGGGCCAGGTTGTAGAACAGGCTGCCGCCGCGGATGAAGCGCTCGACGCGGTAGGCCCGCAGGTTGGCGCCGGCCGATTCCACGAGGTGGATGAAAGGCAGGCGGTTGTGCAGGGCGATCTCCTGCGCGCGCAGCAGTTTCTTGCTGCCGGCGTCGACATAGGCGCCGGCATTGATGGCCGAGTCCGAGGCGACGATCACGCAGCGCACGCCGCTGACGAAGCCCATGCCCGTGATCTGCCCGCCGCCGGGAACGCAGGTCTCGGGGTCTTCGCCTTCGGCACAGTAGCCGGCCATATTGCCCAGTTCAAGAAAAGGCGCACCCGGATCGAGCAGGCGCGCCACGCGCTCGCGCGGCAGCAGCTGGCCGCGCTTGTCGAAAGTGGCCTGGGCCTTGGCCGAGGTGTCGCGCGTGCGCTGTTCCAGCGCGCGCAGATGCTCCACCAGGGACAGCATGCCGCGACGCTGTTCGCCATAGGCGGGGTGCAGGGGATCGATACGGGACTCGATGGGGGTCATGGTGCGGTTTGCTCGGAAGTGGTGAGAAGCAGGGCGTCAAGGGCCATGGCGCCTTGGCCTTGGGGCTTGACCAGCAGGGGGTTGATTTCCAAAGCCGTCAATGTGGGCCCGGCGGCCAGGGCGGCGCGCGATACGGCGCAGATGGCCTGTGCCGCGGCGTCGATGTCGGCGACAGGCCGGCCGCGAAAGCCCTGCAGCAGGCGCACCGAGCGCAGCTCCTGCAGCATTTCACGGGCCATGGGTTCATCGACGGGCAGCAGGCGGTGGGCCACGTCCTGGAACAGCTCGGTCATCACGCCGCCCAGGCCCACGGTCATCGTCAGGCCGAACACCGGGTCGCGGGTGACGCCGATGAGCAGCTCGCTCACGCCCTGCTCCATGGGCTGCAGCAGCAGTCCGCGCAGTTCGGCCTCGGGCGCGGCGGCGGCAATGGTTTGCAGCATGTCGCGCGCCGCATCTTCCACGGCCGCCGGCTGCAGGTTCAGGCGCACGCCGCCGACTTCCGTCTTGTGGGCGATGTCGGGGCTCAGAATCTTCATCGCCAGCGGCCCGCCCAGGCGCTGCGCGGCGGCCGCGGCCTGCGCGGGGCTGGTCACGAACTCGGCCAGGCCGACGGGTACGCCAAAGCCGGCCAGCCATTGCTTGACCTGGTATTCGTCGCCGCGCAGGGGCAGCGCCGGCGCGTTGTGGACGACTTGTTCCACCTGACGCAGCGCCTGCCAGTGTGCGGCGCGGACCTGGTTCTCCGCGTTGCGCACGGCCGTGCCCAGCGCTTCGCAGGCGCGGGCCGCGTCGGGGAACACCGGGATGCCCGCGTCTTCCAGGTG
>Ga0247819_10001519_pt1 | contig 12541 bp, 11 predicted proteins | sample 13C_Xylose_Day6_FD_193428 | JGI IMG/M metagenome (GOLD analysis project Ga0247819, IMG submission 193428) | Soil microbial communities from agricultural site in Penn Yan, New York, United States - 13C_Xylose_Day6 | ecosystem: Environmental > Terrestrial > Soil > Agricultural land | place: USA... | reverse complement strand
ACCGACGAAGTCATCGGCTTCGTGACCGAAACCCGCCACGTCGAACCCGAAATGGGCGGCTACGAGCTGGACGACGGCCTGGTGGAAACCGATGGCGTGGACGTCGACGGCGGTGACGACGAATAAGTCACTCCCAACAACGTAATACCCGGGCCTAGCCCTCAGCAGCCTCCATAAACGGGGGTTGCTGAGGGCTTTATGCCGCCTTTTTATTTTGCCATTTTTAAGCACTTATTTTTTACTAGATAGGGGTTGGGTCGCCTCGGGTGTCAGTCGTTCCTTAGCGATCATCCTAGCGGTTTTTAGAGGGGGTTTTCATAGGTAAATAAGTACTGAAAATGGGCTTGGGTATAATTTAAAGAGGTAGTCCTTTATATGCGCCAAGGGTTAAAATAAGACCCCTAAAAACCAGCAGTGACAACCTCCGTAAGGAAAGCACAGAGATGATTGAAACCGTTATCAAACGAGACGGCCGAGAAGAGCCGTTTGACCCGACCAAAATCATGGGTTGGGCCGAGTGGACCGGCAAAGGCATTGCCCCGTCCTCCAAGTGGTGGCACGTTGTTGTGGACGTTATCGGTCGTTTGCCGAATCGCGCCACGACCAAAGACATCGCCCGTGAATTGATCGCTGGCTTGTCCAACATGGGCACGTGGGCAGGTCAGCTGATGGCCGGTCGTCTGTACGCCATCGAGTGCTACTACGAAATCTTCGGTGCTAAGGCTCCGATCGCCTTCATCGAAAATTACAAGCGCTTGGTTACCAAGGGTTTCTACAAGCAGATGTCCTATACGGACGGTGAGTTGATCGAGGTCGAATCGATCATCAACCACGACCGGGACCAAGAACTGCCCAAGTACGCCCTGGAATACTCCAAGAAGAAGTACGCTGTCCAGAACCGCGACACCCGCGAAGTGTTCGAATCGCAGCAGCAAACGTATATGCGTCTGGCGCTCTTCGTCATGGACAACTACGCCGAAGACCGGATGGAGCACGTACGCAACATGTACGAACTGCTCTCCGATTGCACTATCGGCGCCCCTACTCCAAACTTCACGTCGATGGGCACCAACCGGGCTGCCGCTGTGAGCTGCGTGCTGTATTGTGCGGGCGACGCCGCCGACTCGATCTCGGCTGCCAACCACATCGCTGAAAATTGCGTGACAGTCGGTGCTGGTCTGGGCGGTCACATGAACCTGCGCGGCCCGAACGACCCGGTTCGAGGCGGCGAGATTTTGCACGAAGGTCGTTTCAAGTACTATCGTGCCCAGTCGTCGCTGGCTACCCAGAACAAGCAAGGCGCTCGTGCTGGTGCTCTGACGATGTATTTCGACATCTTCAACACTGAAATCCAGATGCTCCTGAACCTGCGCAATCCGCGCACGCCGGAAGCTCGTCGCAACCGCCTGATGCACTACTCGGTGATCTACCACCCTGAATTCATCCGCCGCGCGTTCGCCCTGGAGAAGTTCGCCACGTTCAACGTGTACCATGAGCCCGAGCTCTGGAACTCGATGTTCGCCAAGGACCAAACCCTTTTCGTCAAGCTCTACGCCGAGTACATGACGCGCGCGCCGAAGGAACGTATCCACGATGCTCGCGAAGTCTACAACACGATGGAGAGCGAGATCTGGGCCACCGGTACTATCTACGACTTCAACGCGCAAGCTGTCAACAGCCACACGCCGATGAAGGAACCGATCACCCAGTCGAACCTGTGCGCGGAAATCACGGAAGTCACCAAGCCGTACGTGCACACCAAGTACTTGTACATCGAAGAAGACCACGGCAAGGGCGAAATCGCCACGTGCAATCTAGGCTCGGTGAACGTCGCTTACATGCCGATCAAACCGGAGCACGAAGCAAAGTACGCTCGCGCTGCCGAGTACTCGCTGCGCATGGTCAACTCCGCGATTCACAACGCGAAGTATCCGTTCCCGCACATGAACTTCACCGCCCGTCAGCGCATGTATGCCGGTGTCGGTATCCACGGCTTCGCTACACTGCTGGCTAGCCTGAAGATCAAACCGGGTACGGAAGAGTACTACCAGCTTTGCCACCAGGTCGCCGAACGTCACATGTATCACTTGATCAAGGCCTCGATCAAGCTGTCCAAGGAAATCGGTCTGGCTCCGTGGATGCACAAGACGCTCTGGCCAGAAGGCTGGACACCCAAGTCCACGTACAATCGCAATGTCGACGAGATCGCCAATTTCGAAGATCGCTACGACTGGGAAGCGCTGTCTGCCGAGATCATCGCCAACGGCGGTATCGGTCACAGTCTGCTCTTCTGCATCATGCCGGGCGAGTCCTCGACCAAACCGATGGCCGTGCCGAATGCGACCTGGCGTATCCGCGAGGATTCGCTGAACAAGACCGACGGCGGTACCAAGATCGACTGGATGGCACCGGGTGCTGGTACGCCGGACTACGAGTACACCTACGCGTGGGATGAATCGCTGGAAGTCCAGGTCAAGACCGTGGCTATCTTCCAGAAGTGGGCCGATCAATCGATCAGCTTCGAGAAGTTCCGCCGTATCGGTAAGGCCGAGAAGATCCCCATGACGGAGATCGCTCGCGCCCGTGGCATGGGAATCCGCTACGGCGTGAAGACCGGCTACTACGCCAACACCAACACGTACACGGACAACAACGCGACGAATTTCATCACCGCGTTCAATCGTCCGTTCTACGACGAAGAAACCATGAAGTCCTTGCTCGGCAATGAAACTGCCGCCGAAGCCAAGGTGATCTGCGAGGGTTGCGATGCTTGACCAACAACAAGACAAAGAAGTGGAACGCGGATTCGCTCCTGCTTCGCTGGATGAACTGAAAGCTTCGGACGACATCGTTCGCCTGTTGCCTGAGCGCATCCTGAACCTAGGACGCCAGAACTTTGGTGACCGACGGGTACTGTTGGGCGAAGCGCCCGGATTGCAAGACAGTATCCATCGCCAGCACAAGGAACTCTTCGACCACTACAAGAACCTGAAGTCGCTGGACTGGGACGAAGCGGAATTCCGTTTCGCTGACTGCATCCCGGAATTCGAGCAAAAGGACGACGACTCGGAGCTGATGGTCGACAACATCGCCTACCAGTGGGAAGGTGATTCGATCGTGGCCAACGCGCTGCCCAAGGTGGTGCATAACGTCATCACCAACTCGGAAGCGAGCCTGGGTTTCGGTCAGATCGTGACCAACGAGAACCTGCATGCGTTGACCTATACGGACATCGCCCGCATGGCTTTCGCTGATCCGATGACGATCATGCGTCGCATCCTGTCGTTCAAGGAACTGCACCAGCGCATGTCGCACCTGGGTCAGATCTTCGATCGCGCTCGTATCGCCAGCCAGAAGTACGACTTGGGCCTGGCGACCAAGGAGGAGATCATCGATGACGTGCTCCTTTTCTTCTGCGCCATACCGACACTGGAGAGCATGCAGTTCATGCCCTCCTTTGCAGTCACGTTCGGCTACGGGGAACTGGGTCGCTACATGCCGGTGGTGTCCGCTGTGCAGAAGATCTGCCAAGACGAGTTCGAAGTGCACATCCCGTTCAACATGGCGATCGTGCGCAACGTCCTCTCGTTCCCGGAAGGTCGTGATGCGTTCGCGCGTATTCGTCCCAAGGTGGTTGAACTGGTTCAGACTGTGCATCAGTCGGAAATCGACTGGGTCATGCATACCACCAAGGGTCGCAAGCTGCCCAGTTCGTTTGATCGGGAAAGCCTGATCGATTTCAATACCTACCGCGCCACGTACATGGCTCGGTTCTTTGAGATCGAGAAGGAAATGCCCTTCAAGCTCATCGATCGCAATCCTCTGAATTATATGGAGAAGTGGACCAACATCTCCAAGACTCAGACGTCTCCGCAGGAACAGGACAACAACCAGTACAAGCTGAACATCGTCGAGCGCGATGACCGCGGTCTGGTGTTGCCCATCGAGTTCTAAAAGCACCTAACGGCGCCAGGGGGTTTACCTCCTGGCGTTTTTACCCACATACTCGTTTTAGGCCCCTTACACCATGAAAATCGTTGTCACGTCCACTCCGGCATGCCCGAACTGCCAAAACACGAAGAACTTGCTGAAGTTCTCCATGCTGTCGTTCGAAGAAGTCGTCGTTCAACGTGGTACCCCCGAATTTGAAGCCCTGGTCGCTGAAGGTGTCAAGTCCTTCCCGGTCGTGGATGTCTATCGCGAAGACGGCTCGCGCTACAAGCGCTGGACGAGCTACGTGCCGGGCGAAATCACCGATCTGGTCGCCAACCGCAACAAGGTCGAAGGCGAGGCCGAGCTGGCCGTCGCGTAATTTCCAACGCATCTGCTTTATTAGGTAGGGGCGCCACCCCTACCTTTATGCCGCCGTAGCGTCAACCGTATGGGTTATAACCCAATATTCTCAACTCCCTTAACGAAGGTATATTCCAATGTCCAAGTTGGATACACGTTTGCAGTCGCTGGTGGAAGACGTCCGGCTGCTGAACGAAAACCACGACGTCTGCATTGCGGCTATCGACCCGTGGCTGGGTATCGGTACACGCGGCGGTCTGCTACATCGCAGTTACCAAGATCTTCAGTTCTTCAAAGCAGCAACACTCGATCGCCGGGTGGTGATGGGTCGTAAGACCTTTGAATCGATCCCCAAGCGACTGGAGCGTCGGGAACTTATCGTGGTTTCGGGCCAGGCGAATTACGCACCTCAAGGTGTGACGGTTCGCCCTGATTTGTCCGAAGCATTGGAATACCATGCCCCGGCGTTCATCGCCGGTGGTGGTCAGGTCTACAAGGAGTACCTTGACTGGTGCTGGTCGAGAGAACAGGATTCTTTCCATGTGCTCACGACCTTCCATGTGGATCGGACCAAAGCTGACACGCATTACCCGAACCTGGAGCACTACGCCGATCTGGACTACCTGGAACAGATCGTGATCCCGGCTACCGAAAGTGACCTGGGCATCACGGTGTCGTTGATCCAGGCCAAACCGGCTAAGGTGCTGGGCCAACCTCCTCGCGTGAATCGTTTCAACCAGGCATCCAAACTCTGGTGTCACGGTCGGCAAGAAGGTCATCTGTTCTTTGACCGCGCACAAGGTCAAACGTTTGCTATCAATCACGCAGATTTGCTCTAACAAGGGGTAAGAAAAAATGAACGCACCGACTCACATTCTAAAACCCGAGGAATGCGTGGTGTTTTGGGGTATGGGTTCGGTGTGCTCCAACTTTCACGGCGCTGAGTACACCCGCCTGGAAGAATTCCCGCAAGACCCGAACAATGCGAAGTACGTGACGTTCAAGTCAGTGGAACATGACTACATGTATCACAAAGCCACGTATTTCAGGGATTACTATCACGCCGAAAAGATCCGGACTTCCAAAGAACCCAGGGACGCCAAGCGCTGGGGTCGGAAAGTACGCTGGTACGACGATGCGAAATGGGGTAAGGTCAAAGAAGCCGTGATGTTCCGAGCCAAGCTGGCTCAAGCTCACGAATGGCCATACATCCGGAACTACTACCTGAAGATGCAAGGACGCACCTTCATTGAGGCAAGTCCTTACGACGGTATCTGGGGCGTAAAGCTCGAAGCTAATAACCCGGCTATCTACAACAAGCGCAAGTGGAAAGGTAAAAACCTCTTGGGCAAGGTTTGCGATAAGCTCGCCAATCACCTGACTCAAGAGATCGACGAGAGTGCGGTCAACAAGTGGATGGAGGTTCAGGAGGTCGTTGGGAAGTTACACGCCTTTTGTACCAACCACTCGATCACCCCTCATGAACTATGCGTAGACGGATTGTCCGCGCTGGTGTTATCAAACGTCTACTCGGCCACTAACCGCATTGACCTGAGCGTAAGTGAGGGTTATTACAAGGTGCTGCGCGCGTTGTTGCTCCAGGGGCAGATCCGAGGGTATGACATCCAAAACCCTCAGAACCGTTGTCTGGAGTTTTTGGATTACAACATTTACGTGACGGCTCGGCCTGTCTTGCAACTCGACGGCGTAGTAGGTGTACCGACGATCCGAGAGAAGTGGGCTGCGTTTTCGTGGGTGACTATGAATCCGACGTTGTTCGGGGTACAACCTCATAAACTCGTGGAGATTTCCCAGTACATGCAGCAGATGGATACGAAGTAAAAGACAGCATAAACCCCTAGGCGCCCTTAATCGGGTAGCCTAGGGGTTTATGCTGCTTTTGGAGTGCAGATTTTTTCAAACGTATATTACGTTAATGAATAGCGACCAATTTAGTTATCCTAACTACGACCCGCCATTCACTAACTCTTAACAAGGAGCTCACGTGAGCATCGAAATCATCAAATCCAGCGATATCATCGACCAAATCTTTGGCACGATCGGAAGCCAAGAAAACGAACTCTTGAAACAGTATCGCGAAGCAGTTCGTGTTGAAGCCGAAGCGCGGGTCTTCGCTGAAGATGCGAGAGATACCGCGGAAAAGGCCGTGATCGTTGTCCGGGAAGCGATGAGGGCCCGGCATCTGCTTCAAGAAAAGCTCGAAGAAGCATTCCCGAACACCCAGGCGGTTAACCGTCAGAATCTCGAAGGGTCACAGGCTGACTCCGAACCCCGCAGTTTCTACGGACGCAGCCCGTACCTGCCGCGGGACCATTTCGCCACGAAGGAAGTTCGCTCTAATAGCGAGGCCTACCAAGGCTTCAAGAAAATCTTCTCGGAAGCCCGCGACTCGCAGGACACGGTGTTCCTGCGCGCGAAGCTGGACCCTCAGGAGCCCGCGGACATGCTCGATGTCTTGGTTCGACTGGAAATCCCGGGCGATGTCGGAACGCTCGCCCTGTTGAAGTACCGCGATGAAGAAGTTATCGTCATCGCCGGTGCCAAAGCGCTGGGTAACGTGGTCATCTATACCCAGAAGGGCATTGTTGTAGTCCACAGTGAAAACGGCTACCGCGTCCTGAATAACCACGACGTCTCTTCGGCATACGTGCTCGAGCAGACGATCCAATACGTGCGTGACCGCGCGTAAGCAGTACCCACGGGTGCCTTCGGGCACCTATCTTTTATACTCTTATTTAGGAGCACTACCATGGCGAACACCGCCCCGCAAGTCCGCGTCATCACTTCCAAGATCAAGAAGCAAGCGCTTCGTGATCGTTTCATGTCCCTCTCGGAAGTCGCAGGTAGCGACACCCGGGAAAACTTCTTCCACAAGAAGATCATGAGCCTACTCTCGGAAGAGAAGTGCGGTTTCATCGATCTTCCCAAGGGTTCCATTGGACACAGTGGCGTCTTCAAGCCCGTGCTCGACGCGTACCTGGGCGGCAAGACCGGTAGCATCTATATCGGTATCGACGAACGTGGTCGTCGTGTGATCGTGGTGGCGGGGGTGTTGTGCAACAACCTCGTATTCTGGGAAGGCCAAACGGTGAGTCGCAAGAACGCCTGGCCGATTCTCATGAACCACGGTGAAGTGTACCAGGACCTGCTCGAGCACTGCTCGATCGCAGACCCTCGCCGTTTCCACCGGATCTTGGCGCTGCCTGCACGACTCTCCAAGTTCTACGCACGCGTCACTCGCACCGCCGAGAAGAACCGCGCTAAGCACGCGGCCGAATAACCTTTAACCCGGCGGGCATTAAGCCCGCCATCTCATCCTCTTATTAAGGAGCTCTACCATGAATCAAAAATTCAATCCCGTTTCGATTACTACTTCAGCAGATGACATCCTGAAGATCACCCGCCACGCCCTGGCCTATCCCAAGGAAGTCCCGGAATACTGGCGCACGCATTGCGAAGTTCTGGCAACCGGCCTGAACGCCATCTTCTTCAACTATGTTGAACCGAAAGATGGCGAGGCGCCGTTGGGTAGCAGCATGCAGACCCTACTGGCCGAAGCCGAACTGCCGGGACCGGTCGGGAAACCGTACCTCACCCTGCACCCCCATAACGGCGTCATCATCGTCATCAAGGGCAACGGCGGCAATCAAGTATTCCGCATTGCCACCCCACTGATAAAGACTGACCCGGTGGAAGTCTATTGCGCATCAGGGCTTGGTGAACCAGATCAAATCAGTATTTTTGAGGTGAAAGACGAAATCCACTTCGAAAGCCTGATTCGTTATCCGGTGCGGCTGGTGCAACAAAAGAAAGCTCTGGCCAAAATGGCCAAGTAGCTCAACCCCGATTCGTAAGATCGGGTAGCGTTAAAGGGGCGCCCAATAGTGGGCGTTTCTGAACTTTACTTAGGAGCACTAACATGCCCCATTTCTTCGATCTGCACGCCCAGCTGGCTTTCGTCAACCACTACCTCACGCTCGCTCGTGAGCCGTCCTTTACCCGGGCGGAGTTGTTCTACCAATCGTTGATGAGTCGCGATTGGACGTTCACGTACTCTGACGATATCAGCGTGTGGCGCCGTGGCAGCGCGCATTTGCGTGAACTGAAAGAAAAGTTCACCGAATTGTGCCAGGACCGCGACCTGGGCTATGCGGAGATAGAGGCCACCAAGCCTCTTTTAGAAGAATTCGTCTCAGATATCTCCACTGAGACGAGAAAGCAGATGGATGAGTGGTCCGGCAAGCGTGTCAAGCTTAGTCCGAACCGCTGCTATGAACTGATCCAACGCGATCTAGGTCCGGAGCTGACGCTTCGCATCCAGGAGATCGATGAAACGTTGCGCGATCTTAGCCCGCTGCTCCATAACCTGGGCACGAGCGATAATCGAGACATGCTCATCTATTCGCCGCACATGATCCCGGCCAAGCAATTGGCTAGCACGATTTATAAGGCCGAGCTGGGTAAGATCATGTACGGCCACGTGGCGATTAGCCGCCAGGCTGTCTTGGAGATCGATCAGTTCTTCCAGAATTTCAACAATCTGGAAATCGAAGCATACCTAACCACGATGCGTCATGGTTATTCCCGTGCTGAAGCTTTGTCGGTAGACATGGGTGACGGCACGCGTAAACGCTTCATGCGTGTTGGTAAGGCTGTGATCGCACTCAATCCTAATTCGGCGCCGCTCGCGGAAGTCGAAAGCGACATCATGCGTGAACTCTACGGGCGCTATGTGTCCGAAAAGACCATCGCTAAGGTCGAGGCCTACCGCCTAAAGCTGATTGATCTGATCAATCAGACAAAAAAGTAAGCGTTCGGTGCCTAGGGGAAACCCTAGGTACTTTTTATTTTTCTGTACGCATATATCATTTTCTGGATACCAAGCTTTTAAAGACCTGGTTGCGCTCTTTTCAGGACCATAGACTAATAAACAGGAGCTTTGCTAATGAAGTCCCAGTCACTTCTGCCGACTAAGATCGATGGCCGTGATATCGTGAAAACGATCAAGCAGTCCGATCCGTTGGATCTGGCTATCTGGAAACTGATGTCCGATGGCAAAAAACGTACTCGTGAAGACGTCGTTACGGCGCTGCGAGAATACGGTTTTCGCCGCGAAGATGTCGATGACCGGATGGCCACGCTTTACTGCTCGTCGAATCGTCGCTGGTTCGATGCGCAAGGCCGCAATAAAAACACCACCTATCAACTGCGCAAAAACCGACTGGAACGCCCTTTCGCTCGTGGCGGGATCGAATTCGAATCGATCTCCAACATCCGCGATATCCTCGTAATCGACGAGGAAGCGAAGCGGTTGTTTGAAGAGAACGACGTTCAGCAACAATACACCGGCCTGCAAGCCAAACAAAATCAAACTAACGAGGAAGTCATGTCCAACGAAACCAAGCCGTCGGCGCCGCCCATGCCCGATGATGAATCCGCCGCTCCCGCGATCGACCATTCGCAACTGGGCGCACACAACTGGTTCGGCGCCGCTGCCCTTCAACCTTACTCGCAGTCTCCGCAGCACTCGCCCTCCGGCGCTGGTATGCTGACACCTGAGGACGCCGAGAAGTTCTCCAAGCCGTTGGAAAATGCAGCAGTCGACCCCTACAAGGGCGATCCACTTGATCCCCGCCAGTCGCGCGGCATCGAAGTCGTTAAGCGCACGTTGACCGCGAACGTGGATACCCCTCGTCCCACAACCCAGGCCGAGCCGACGGATTTCGATCAGGCTGATCGTGATGATCAACCGATGGACCCGCTCCTGGAAACCACTCCGAATCGTTCGCTTGGTGAGGCAGACATCCTCTCCAACGGCATGCCTGCGATCTCCACGCCCGCATCTCGCGCCTTGGCTTCCTCGCTCTTGGAGAAGGGCGCGGCCGCTACGTGGGCAGATATCGGCCAGGGTGCCAAGTTCCAAGTCGTCCAAACCTATCGGAAGGACGATCTGGAAACGATGATCCTGCGAATCTTCGTTCAGTCCGAACGTGTGTTCGCGAACCGTGATCTGGGTGATCTGTTGGTTGGTCATCCGACTACGGCCATCGACTACCGCGTTCGCAAGTTCCTCGCAGCCGGTTTGCTCAAGCGCATCGAATCTGGCGAAGGCAGCGATCGTCGTGTCCACTATCACTTCAACAGTGATGGTCGCTATACCAAGCCTGGTCAAGAAGTCCTGGACCGCATGAACGGCATCGCTAAGGAAGGCGCCGAACACATCAACTCCATCAACGTGGAGCTGGGTAAGTACGCCATGATCCCGGGTGGAGCCGATCCGAAACTGGCTTCGATAGCTGGCATTTCGGATTCTCTCACTCCGTTCGATGCTGACCTCTTCATTCTTGGTCTCCCCCGTTCGCGGATGGACTCGGGTATGGAGTGGTTCGGGCGTCTGGTCGGTATTTATGGCCGAGATGTCAGCAAGATCGAAGATGCCATGCAAGCACTGGTGGATAAGGAACAGCTTACGTGCTCGCAGTTGGCTCGGGCTCGACTCGAGTTCAAAAGCTGGGTTGATGTAGAAAACAAGGAGGGAGCCGTGACTACCGAAGACAACAAGTTTGGCGTACTGTCCCAGGTGTCGGATAAACCTGCCGATACGAGCGATATCGATCGTTCTGTCGGTTTGTCCGAGCTTCGTCCGGGGAACTCGGCTGATAGTGTCGAACTGGAGCAGCTTATCCAGAACGCCAAACGTCGTACTGAAGCCCAGATCTCGCGAAATCTTCACGAGGCACTTGAAGCGGTATTCAGTGACTCGGATCTGATCAATCGTTATTTCGACGATCTGGTCAACTCCAGAGATCCGGCAGTGCGCAAAAATACGCTTGTGAAACTGGTCACGAGGGTCGATCCGAACTCGCCCGTGTTGGAGCTTGTCAAACTGGCGAACGCTGCACTGATGGCGTACGAGTATTTCGGTACGAAGGACGCTGGTTTGGAATTGGCACTGGCAGCAACGGGTGCGGATAACCCGCCCGCCTCGGCGATGATGTCGTACCATGAGTGGGCCGATCTGAAAAGCGCACCCGCGATCGATCAGATCTCGGTCGCCTATGGTACCAAGCCGGTGATCGTGGTTCGCGGTATGGTCCTCTCGGCTGATGAAGCTCGTGAGATCAAGGAATTCGTGGAAGGCATTTCCGCTCTGCACAACTCGGCTGGCGTGCCGACTGTGTTGAAGAAGGCCAAGATCGAAATCCAAGGTCGTGACTATACCTTCGAGGAAATCGAAGACATTGGCATCGAGCTCCTGTCCATCTTCAACTAAGCAGTACGAAGGCGGCATAAACCCCAGGGACCCGAGAGGCTCCCTGGGGACTCTTATGCAGCTTTCTTTTTCTTGGTGATGTCCTCGTAGCCCATGGCTTGGAAAAGCCGATCCAGGCGCTTGTAGAGGGTTTCCAGGTCACCATTGTTATCGACGATGATGTCGCCGTGGTATTTTGTGAGCTTCATGGAGTCTGGGTCTTCCATGGGCAAACGTTCTGCCGCATCGACGTAGATCGCCAGATCGAACAATCCCTGCTCCCGCATCGCTTCGAACTCGATGTCCGAGCGAATGCCGCAGTACACTTCGTTGGACGCGAAGATTTCCCGAGCCAGCTTGGTCGGGTCCACCAAAGTGTAATTGCGAATGAAGTTGAACCAGTAAGCCCGGTGGTTGCCACGGTCTTCGAAGCATTCTTCGATCGATTGGTAGCCATGCTCTTCGCGCATCACCTCGAATAGATGATGCTGGGCGATGAACAGGCTCGACGAGATGAAATTGATCCCGTACTTCGCCTGAATGTACTCACACACGGTGTCTTTGCCGTGGCGTTTGTGACCGAAGATAACAAAACGTTTACGCATGGCTATTGAGCTCAAGTAGTAAGGAGATTTGAAATGGAAATGTTCGCGCAACGGATGCGGTTGCCGGTGGTCCCGGGACAAATGGTGCAACAAGCCCTAGCTATGATTTCAAATCCTGATGTCCAAAAGGAAATCATGGACCCGACGGATCTGTACGGGTTCATCAGTCTCTGGGATGCCAAGCTCCCGGAGCTGCGTCAATGGTTGGAGGCGCACGTCGGCCCTTACCTATGGCACCTGAGTTTGTTCAAGCGCGACATGTACATCCATAAAGATCCCCGTACGAGATCCCGTATCATCTATATACTTGATCCCGGTGGTGAAAACGTAGTGACTAGATTCTACGACGACGATAAGGAAACTCATCTGG
>Ga0247819_10001513_pt1 | contig 12561 bp, 12 predicted proteins | sample 13C_Xylose_Day6_FD_193428 | JGI IMG/M metagenome (GOLD analysis project Ga0247819, IMG submission 193428) | Soil microbial communities from agricultural site in Penn Yan, New York, United States - 13C_Xylose_Day6 | ecosystem: Environmental > Terrestrial > Soil > Agricultural land | place: USA... | reverse complement strand
TAAGTAAACAGAACCAAACGCCAGACACGAAAAAGCCGCGCAAAAAGCGCGGCTTTCTTGTTTGGTGGGCCCACACGGACTTGAACCGTGGACCAAAGGATTATGAGTCGCCGACTGATGCCCCGAGGTTAGTAAAGTCTAGGCTAGGTACAGGATGGGTACAATAGTTCTAACCAGCTGATTACATGTAGGTTTGGCTAGTTTTCGATACGTTGTTAAAGCTGGGCACTGTACCGCTGCTGTACCTGCGCTTTCGCCAATTCGGTTCCTCGAACTCCCTGACAATCTTCTCAATCACAACACTAAAGTTGTTGCGCTGCATCCAAGGCTGACGATCGCCGGGTTCTGACTCAGCTGCGAAATCACTCCACTTGACCGCCCGATTGCATCCGACTTGACTAGCACGCCTCGTAACCATGATCGGCAGAAAACTATCCATTTGCTGGCGGTGGTGACAGGGAGCAATCGGCCATTTGCTGCCCTTCACGAACTGCAGTGTTCGGCCAAAAATGGTCATCGAGTACCCCCAGCGGCGACTTATTTCTTGGGGTGGTAGAGGAGGCTGCCGGTGCTACCAACTATCGCTGAAGGACTTCTCAGTGCGTTCACTGTGGCGACCGCTTTGTTTGGAAGAAAACCGAGGAGATGAAAGCTCGTTCTGCTTTTTGGCGCTCCACCTGGACAGACGTTGGAATGGCACTGCACGCTCTGAGCTTTTCTTTGCCATCTCGGTAATTTGGTGGTGGTATGAGCCGGAAACATTTCAGCTATCGAAGGTGCGCTTATTTATCGGCTGGGGATTCTTATTGTTGACCCAGTACTAGTTCTTTTCACTAGGAAGAAGCCTGCTTGAAGGGCGCATACGTCAGCTTTCCTGATTCGCTCTTTAAATATTTCTAAGTTTTCCAGAAGTGTAAATAAAAGCCCTGTGCAAACAGGGCTTTTCGTTTGGAAAGTGGAGCGGGTGAAGGGAGTAGAAACATTCATAAATTTCGGGGGATTCAGAAAAATTGGTGAGCGAACGCGTCAGGTGCCATTGCGCGTAAAGCTGCATGTGTAGTCCAAATGTGAACTGGCCAGTTCTTTTTACGTGCGGCGTAGTTGCGTTTTAGGCTATGTGCTACATCAATTATGGTGCAGTCAGTTAAGCCGAGACCCTGTCTAATATTCTGGTGATAGACACGACAGAGTTCTGGGAGCGCGGAAAGTTCTTTTGGAGCGGGAGATGAGTCGCCGTTAGGTATTATTGTAAAAGGAATATTGTCAGAGAATGAGCCATCGATCATTTCTTTAAAAGTATCTGCGATACTACGCTGGATCATTTGATGTTTTATGTCTACGATGTGGTTGGCGACTTCATATAGAACGCTAAGTGGGCAGTATATATCATGATTTTTAGCAATTGCATCTGCTATCAATGCTTTGGCAGCAATGGTTTTGACTAGGGTCGAGTCCTGAGGGACGGCTAAAAGTTCCAGTAAGAAACTAGAGTCGAGAATTATTATTCTTGCCATTTTGTTTCGGTTCCTTCCAGCTTTTTCAACCATTCCATAGCTTTAGCTTTTTTGTTTTCTTCAAATTGAGGCTGAAGGTGTTTTTCAAAAATTGACTTGGTTACAAGGTCGCCCAAAGCGCCTTTGGATTCGAGTAAATAGTCGACTTTTGGTATGTTTAACAGCTTAGTCAAAACAGAGGTTTTTTGTTGTGTGTTCCAGTGGCAAACATAAACGTTCTCAAGCCACTCTTTGTCTAGAGAATTCAAGCTGGCTGGATTATGTGTAGATAGCAGAACGTTTAACTTTCTTCTTTGAACGATTTCCATAATGGAGTTTATTAATATTTCTGCCCTGCTAGGGTGAAGGCCGTTATCAAACTCTTCAATGACTACTCGAGAGCCTTTGTCAATAGACTCAAGTGCAGTGATTACTGCAATGATTCTAAGGGTTCCATCCGAAATGAGTCGCGCATCAATAACTCTATCCCCATCTGATATTCCAAACAAAACATCTCGCTGTTGGGTAGTAATAAAGTTGAAGCTAAGGAAGGGTTCTTCAGGCACCTGTCTCACGACATCTAGAATATTGTCTATGGCGAATTTTGTTTCAGTGTCTTTGGATAACTCTTTTGAATGGTGAAGATTGTGTAGAATTGCAGAAATATTTGATGCGTCTTTTAACAGTATGTTTTGCCCTGATCTGACGTAATCGCGCATTAATTTAGGGCTTGGATCAAAAACGAAGGATGTTTGCATGTATCGCCCAATCGATGCGACCAGCTTTATAGCTTTAAGTTTTTTTTCTGGATCGCCCGCTTCGTTCGCCTCGGTTAGCTCGGTGTAGCGAGAGATAATAGAGCGATCACCGTACATGTTTTTTCTAGGTTTAGTCCCGCCTCTAGCAAAGTTATCAAATAACACACTGAGCATGCCGTCAGTGCCCTCCGCTTCAGCGCTAAATATTTTTCTGTTGCCTACGGTTAAATACTCTCGGCAAATTCGAGGGAATGGGCTGACTGCGATAGTGATTCGATAATCAAAATTTTCTTGCACACCAAGGAATGCAATCGCACCATCGAAGCCTAAAGAAAAAGTCTCCTGCCCAAATTTTACGCAACTATGAATTCCACCCCTGATAAAGGTTGCGCCTAAATTACTTGTGCTAGTGTCGACCATTTCATGTAACGGTTTTCCTTCGGCTAGCGAAGCAAGAAGCTCTACGCCCTCAATTAAATTAGATTTTCCACTTCCATTCTTTCCGATTAGAAGGGTAAGGTTTGCAAATAAATTTATTGAAGCTTTGGCGTAGTTTTTGAAATTAATAAAATAGTGCATGTGTAACGATTCCTTGCATTCGCTTTGGCGCAAAATGTACGAGAGTTTTGCATTTTTGTCGATTCCCATGGCAGTACACACCTGTGATCGAGTCGAGGAGCTATTCCTCTGTGACCATTGGTGAAGCGTAATAGCTCATGGGTTTTTGATTCTGTTTAAGACGCTTTTGGAACGAATGACTGCTTTAAATTCATGCTTTCTAGGCAACGATGGCCGGGCTGATTTAAAAATCTAGCAACGTGCGGCACCGCACGAGGGACGCTGACGTAGGTGTTGTCTGATTGGTATGCCTAACCAGATACAGGCTTATGTTGCCTTTTTCGGGCTTTTCGCTTGATAAGGAACACCCAAAGTGAAACGGTATTAGTAGAACGCCCTAACTGATACAGGCACCTATCATGTTCATCCGCGCCTACCTCCGAGCCTCAACCGAAGAACAAGATGCAGGCCGTGCCAGGGCCTCGCTCGAGCAATTCGCCAGCGACCACAACAAGGTCATTGCGAGCGTGTACCTGGAGAACGCCAGCGGCGCCACCTCGGACCGGCTTGAGCTACTGCGCCTGCTGAAGGATGCCCGCAAGGGCGACGTGCTGCTGGTGGAATCCATAGACCGCCTCTCCCGTCTCCCAGTAGAAGACTGGCAAAAGCTCAAGGCCGCTATCGACTCCACGGGCCTACGCATCGTCGCGCTCGACCTGCCGACGAGCCATCAGGGAATGCAGGACACCAAGGGCGACGAGTTCACCGGACGGATGCTCGGGGCTATCAATTCAATGTTAGTGGAAATGATGGCCGCGATCGCTCGCAAAGATTACGAGCAGCGGCGTGATCGACAGGCCCAGGGCATTGAGAAAGCCAAGGCTGCAGGGAAGTACCAAGGCCGCCCAGTGGATGCCGTTTTACACAAGCGAGTGCGGGAACTGCTTGCCGCCGGATTAGGCATACGCGCTACAGCACGCCACGCTGACTGCTCAACCACGACAGTGTTAAGGATTCGAGAGGCGTCGCTCAAGCTCGGATAATTTTTTACCCTACGGTTTTATCGGACGTGGGGGCTGAAGCACTCGCTATGTCAACGACCTCTGCGGATTGTTTACTTGAGGCAGTACGAGACAGGGCACTTTTCGCCATTTGTGCCATCTGCTCCGCGAACCCTGGAACAGATTTGATGGCATCCTTGATCGCATCAGAAGATATCAGCTCGTGCCATGGGCTGCCGTAACTCGCCGGCTCCACAAACCTCAGCGGCTGCTCATCTAGCCGAGACAATGCAGAGCGAAGCAGTTGTGATTCCAGAACCGGATCGATTCTGTTCGCCTCACGGCGATATCCTTCATATGCCTTGGATACGGTTGCTTTGAAAGCATAATCCTCGGAGAGTCGGAAACGTTGACCGATTTGCTTGGTCGAAAGCCAAGCAAACCATATTGGTGCGCCTACCGAGAATATTGATAGCACAAGATTGATCACAATCGCTGTATCGGACGCATCCGGTGTTTTAATAAGCTCTGCTAGACGCTCCAATTGCCCTTTTCCGAACCAGCTTCCAAGCCCCAGAGAGAGTACAAGAGCCACCACCCATATAATCATCGACTGCCCCAGCCTGGCTGAGCGTTCTGCAAAAGCAGATGCTAAACCTTGGCTCGTCGCCGCTGAATAGGCTTGGTCAGCTTTTTTTACAACCTCTGCAGTATCAATTACCACTTGACTGAGGTCCTTCTGAACGCCTTCGACGATCTCCTTCGCAGAAAAAACATGCAAACGATCCTTCTCAGCATCAGCCACCAGATCCCGCACCCTATCTCTGCCTTCCTGCAATGATTCAAGGTCTTCGGGAAGCTGAAGAGCAGCATCGTTAGCGGCTTCGATTCGCTCAATTATGGTGCCCAGATCCTGAGACCTCGCGGTTAGATCCCTCACGCGAACCTCAACCGCCCTAAGCTGACGGGCACTGATTCTTACGCTTCCAAGCAAGCCACCACCATCATCTGCTTTCAAAAGCGGCCTCAAAACACGCTCGAAAGCATCAAGCGTGATGAAATAGGCTGAGGTTGCTAAGGCTGGATTACCCCATATTTGCGGCACTGTATTGCCACGGAGAAATATAAACCGAGCCAAGAAGCCCTCAAGAATAGGCTGCTGAGCAGCAAAATCTTCGTCAGTTACTTGACTGAGCGTGCTTTTAAGCAATGTTAGAGGCTCAATCAGGTCGCTTAGGGCGATGCTTGGGAAGCTCCAATTGCCGTGTGCAACGCTCAAGATCTGATCAGATGGCATGTGTGCTTTGATTGCAGCTTCAATTGCCTCTAATTCAGCTGTGAGGGCAGCCTTCGTTGGGTGCATTTTCAATTCCTTATCGAAAAAAGCTCTACCGACAAACAAAAATTGCACCCACTCTGCACCTACATCACCGGAGCGGAAGGAGCACACCTGCTTAACCTACTAATTTGTATGGTGTCCCAGGGCAGGTTAGAACTGCCAACCTTCCCCTTAGGAGGGTCAGCAGTGATATTGATCGGTGATAACGGCTTCAGAGGTGCAACGCTATCACATTGACATCAATTGGCAAAAGACTGTTGATACACCCATGTTTGTGGAATCTTACGACCTTGCAGGGAGCAGTCGATGCAAACCAGCTTTTTCGGATCCGTCCCATCGAACGCCAGCGTCTGACCGTATTTTCTGACATTGTTCTCGGTGTAAACCTCGGTCCAGATCAGTGAGGAGCCTTTTCGACGTCCTTCGAAAATGACGAACCTCCCACGATCGGCGCTCGACCAGATCATTGAACCATTCCCTTCTTTCCCAATTTTCAATTCGAAATGGTCAAGGTTGTATCCAGTCGCTTCGTATACCCCTTCCTTCGGCCCATTCTCTCCGCAACAATCCTCTGCTTGGCCGACTACAACCCCCTTAGACCATAGCCCTTGGCCAATCACGTTTGGCATTTTTCCCCATCCTGAGCTGAGTACGGCGTGATACATGGGTTTAGCTTCGGCAAAACTTGCCAAGTGTTGTCCCTGGGCATCATTTAAATAGAGATATTTTTTCCCCTCAGGGTACTCGACCTCGAAATCTGTCTCGCGAATCCCAGTTGACGAGCTTTCAATGAGATGGGCGCCGTTTCCTTTGATCAGTAAAGTCATGTCCATAAGGGGAGCATAGGATCGATATTTATAGGCACCATCCGCGTCGAACGTTGCTTCGCTCGCATTCACAATGGATGTAGTAAAAAAAGTAATTAAAGCAAAATTCGCTAATTTCAACGTAAGTCTCCTTTTAACTTATCTTTCAATTGGATGTCAGTTGGGGCGCTATTTTGGCAAGGTGAAGAAGTGCCAAGTATTGGGAAGGCCGCTGCCCAGTCCACAGTTAAGGCAGTCCAGATTTTTTTCATCCAATGCACGAGCAAAGACGAATGTCTTACCTTTGACATTAGTTATAAGGAGTTTTCCGTCCTTTTCTTTAACGCTAAATGTGTCTTCACTCAGGATGAGTTTGCGAAAGGGATCGATTTTTGTAGCCTTAGCTTCACTATCATTTATCGAAAGTACGATCATGGGGCCGATAATCCCGTCCATTGACCGATACATACCGTTGTAGTCGTTTCCACAACCGCTAAGCATGACAATGGATGAGAACAAACCTGCCAACATCATGGTCTTTAAGTGCATTTTTTCATTTCCATTGATTTACTGAGTGGTTAATGCTCAGCCCAGCTCATCCGTGCCAGAAGCTCTATGTCGAATTTTTCTGATCATTTCCTGAGGTTGATGCAGGATTTTTCAACCCATAATAGGCGAGGGGAGGCAGTCCGTAGATCTGCCTCCCCTTCAACCAGCAGCCTGAGCACCCTTCGTTTGTTGAGTGGAACGCTCCTTCTATTGCTCTACTAACGCTGCATGAAGTCACTGTATTGTAATTTTGGATCATGTCAATAAGCCATCAATGGCCTGTGTGAAGCTCTTCACATCACCCCGATAGCTCAAATTCACGGGCGAATCTCGCTCGTTGGACGGACATATCTGATGACAGGCATTCGGCCCAACAGGTATCTAATAGTTGTTATCTAGCGACCTCTTGTGTTTCTGCCAAGATGTGCAGCAGACAGTCTCGAACGGCCCCATGATTCGTCATTAATGCGATGGCGCAGATTGCATAATTCTCAACGGCGTCAGTGTCAACCAACCGGCTACTGACAGTCAGCGCTGGTTCCAATTGAAGAAAGTCCGATTCGAGTACGAAGCTCCAGCTCGAGTTTGAAACGGCTTGTCGAGCCTCATCTACCGTCTCGCCTAAAGCCATTAACAAGGCTTTGCGAGCTGTCTTGTCAGGGGAGAGTAAGGCAACTGCTCGAAGGGGATCTCTGGCTCGTATCATGTCGATAGATCCTAACTGTGGGTAAAAATCTGCGATGCGATCAGCCCGGCTCCTAAGCCGATGAGAACACTGAACAGCTCGTTAGCTAATTGCTTTTCCTGTCTGCTCCGCAAAACGAATATGGCAGTTGCAGTCGTGAGGAGTGCCAGCGATCCCCAGGCCAGTTGGCCTGTTAGAAAGCTCGGCCAGACCGGCACGGCAGCTATCAGCGGAATGCTCAAAAGCAAGATAGCCAACCAAACAACGCGAATTAGAGTCGAGCTCATGTCAGGCGCTCCCCACATAACGGACCGTAGCAGCCGGAAGTTGTTCCACCAAGCGTTGGTACCAGCACAGGTGTATCTCTTCCAGTCGCGCATCTAGTCGATTCCGCTTGTTCAGTTCAGCCAATACCAGAGCGAAAGTAAAAACATCAATCTCGGGTGTTTCTACCAGCCGTACTTCAATAGGTGTCTGTTCCTGCCAGTCAAACGCAGCGATGCCACTCAGCTGAGGGCGTAGATGCTCCGGGTCGCCACGCAAAACCCAACACAACCCAGGCCATGGCGCGAGCGCATCAAACAGGTATCGAAGATCTACTGGGGTATCCCAGGTTTTGGTCCAATCAGCAGTTAGGTGATCATCAAATGTTAGGCCCATGATTGGCTCTCAATAGTTTGCTGGAAGCCGCATCGTTACTGAGAGTTTTGTGTGCCAGTAGCTATTTCGTGTTTCCGATCTTGGGATCTGAAATCAGGGTGTGACGAGTACGCAGCCCAAAATTAGGTTTGATCATCACGATCTTTCGGTAACCTCGTTTTCTGGCTGCGCGGAGTCCGTCCTTGGGCGAACTTGTTGGCGTTGCTCGCTGGGCGCAAGTTATCGATACTCGTTCGTTTTGGATTCAAGCTTGGTCCGCTGTAATTACCTCGGTCGGAGCCTTGAGTGTTCTGCCGTGCTGCAGGATTCAAAACGACCGCGCGGCCTTTGGTGCCGCTCCCACCGCCACCACCACCTCCGTTGTTTTTGCCGGACGGACCAGCCTGGCTCGCGAATTTAAGCGCAGCCTTTTTATATCCGGCAAGCGACGTGACTAAATCTGCCGTTGCCTTCATCGCTTGAGGTGCAGTCACCGCTTGAGCGCGGGCTGCTCCGAGAATCGCTGTGACGCTAACTCCGGTGAGTTTGGTGGCAAGCCAGGTTGCAGTTAATAACAGCACACCAAAAACCATCTGAATCATGCCGTACACCATATCGATATCAGCACCACCACCCTGCCAACCCGCCGCAGATGCGGCTTGGGCCAGAGCCGCGCTGCTCATTACCACCGACGAGCTCACGGCGATTAGATGAGCGAAAAGAATACATAGCACGGGAAAAACCAGCATAGAGAGCCAGCTCGTCAAACTGTGGAAGCCACGTAAAGGCGATAGTAGAAATGCAATTGGTCCGGTGATGAGAACAAGCCAAAATATGCCAGCCATCGCTCCTACAAACATCGGAAGTAACGTTTGAAGTTCGAGCCAAGCGACCGCGTTTTTTCCCATCTGCCAGGTAGACATCGTTCCAGAAACGATGGCATTCAGACTGCTGGGGGATACCTTTTCTCCGCCCGCAAACGTCGCCTGCTGGACACGCATCCATGCTTTTTGAGCGGCTAGCACGCCTGTGTCGCTATCGATACTCTGCCCACCTGACGCTTTCACGCTGCCGGTTTCTACTAGCCCGTTGTAGGCTTGCTCGGCGGCAAATTGGGCGACTTGGTAAGCCTCGACGCAGTTTTTGGGGGCGTAGCCTAAGGCTGCTTCCTTGCCTCCTTCCTCCGGTTGCCAAGCTGCGACATTGTTTATCATCTTCGTCGCTAGCTCGGCGGGGGCATCACTTATCTTCAAGTAGCTGGGATTTGATTCCGGGTTGCCAGAAGCAATTGCCGTCCAATATTCCCTAGTAGGAAGCGCATAGGCTCTGGCGGTTACAAACGGTTTTGCATCTCTTTCTAAGGCGCCTATCCCCTCTGCTCGACGGTCTCGTACCGAGCCAGCATCCAGAATGCTATTAGCCATGTTTTGCATAGTTTGAATCTGCGTCCAAGGCATGCTGCCGATAATCTCTTTCGCACCTTGGCCCGCGATTTTCATTTGCGCGATCCGACTGATCTTTTCATCCGGTATGCCCAGTCCACTACCACCCAACAGCCCAACGGCATGGTAGGCCTCTATTGAGGTGCCGTCGGCATAGTCCCTGATTGCGCGCGGGGATGGCGAACATTGCCCGTTGTAGTCACGGATGAGCCTTGCCAAATCGCTATTCGCATACTCATTAGCCGAACGCTCAACACTGTATTGAATCAGCGCAGAGGTTGGTATGAAGGCACCGTCAACATGCATCTCCGCCATGGTGTTGCTAAGCGTCGCATTCAAGGTTCTATTGAAGGACATCACAAGGGAATAGGCTATCCGTTGGCCGTGAGAGGCCTCAATCGTAGAGCCGCCCGTTAACGTCATGGTGGTCGGGCTCAGGCCGTATGTAATAACCAGAAAAATCGCCGCTGTGCTGAAAATTGCCTTGAAAGGGCCGTCGGCAGGCAGACGAATAAGCGCGATGATCAAGGCGATGAAGCCGACTGCTGGTAGCCAAGCGTTGATACTTTTACCGAGGGCAGAAAAAAAAGGCGCAGTCGCAACGATCAAGAAGTCGAGCGCGCCGTCAAACAATGCGAACAGCCATTCAAGGCCAGCCAGTGAGTCGGCGCCCATTTTTATAGGCTCCTGTCGTCGTTGGTCTTTTTCCTGGGGGCAAGCCAAACGAGTAACAAGGTACCTAACAGCAGTCCAGGCGCGTGCCCAATGTAGGGAATCTGATCAATGCCATACCGGGCCAGCCAACCACAAAGACCAACTACCATGCCCATCCACACAAGTCGAAGAACTCTGATTTTCCTCCCGCCCGCTGGATTGCCGCAGGTCTTGATTGGCAAGGAATGGGTATCGCGATTCTTGATGCGTTTGAAAAGGCGGGCGATTTTTTGTGTCGGTGCGGCGCTGCATTTCTTCTTGCTGGGAGAAGGGCGCATGTTTTTGCTATTACGCATATCAAACTGTCCTTTTGATGTCCTGCTAGGCAGTAAATCTCACCGTAAATGTGGGTGCGAGCCGAAAATAGGCCCTAGAAATTCCCCCCATGGCGTGATCGGTTATTTACTTGATCCGAGGTAAACGCTGGTGATCGAAACTCGTTCGTGCCCTAGTTCGAGCGAGATAAGCTGACGAGCTTCGCGATCGCTCAAACCCGCGTGGGTCGAGTCTGTGAGCGAAGGTATTGCTCCGACCCGGCCTAGCCAACCAAGCTCGGCCCCGCCGATCAGTTGTCCTCGTTCGATACGCTCAAAGGAGGCCCGGACCGCAGGGGCTTGTTTGCCGGTAAGCTCCAAATATCGCTGTTGTGCATAGTGATGGCGCAGCCCATGCATACGAGTAAGTCCTGCAGCTCGAAGCTGATCTTCATATCGCCTCAGTTGCTCGCGATAGTTAAGGTGTGCAGGAATCAGGCTGGCATTACCCACAAACGCTCTGACCTCGTCCAATACCGTCCGTTGGAGAAGTGTTCGAACCGGGATGGATCTGGGTTTTCCCCCTTTTGTCCAGGAAGCTTTCAGTTCGATTCGGTTTCCCTTGTCGGCGACTGCAACGATGAACTTGATTGCTTCTTCTCGACGCAAGCCGAATGCCGCCTGCAGGCGCAGGCTCTGACGAACATGAGGGTCTGTGATTTTTTCGAGATTGGTCGCTGGCAAATCGCGTGCTTTGCTTTCCTTCGCGACATAGGTGCGCCGAGCGATACCCAGCTCATCATTGGTGATTCGCGCAACGCCGGCACGTCCTGCTTTTTCGAGTGCCCAGCGCAGATGACTCATTCGGTTTTTTTGGACTCCGGGACTGATGCCGGTTTCCTGCCAGTGGGCTACGAGCGCCTTGAGATGTCGTTGTCCAAACGATTCGGAGCGTAGATTGCGATATCCCAAGTCGCGCAGTTGCTGGGCGCTTAGTTTCAGCGTTGCCGCCCGCGCCGCCTGAGTCGAATAAGAACCGTCGCGGTTATGCCGTTGCTGCTGGGAAAAATCCCATTGTAATTTGTCCATAAGCTCGTCCCATCCGTTGCTAGAAATCCACAAAACTCGTCGAGTTCGAAACGCCAAAATTTCGGTAAGTGTTGGTTCCTGTCCTCGTCGCAGGAGCGAGAGGAGCTGAGCTTTCGCTCAGGAGCGGAACGGCGTTTCCACAGGCGGCCCAGTTGGGCATCGAGTACGGCAAATCCCGGGGGAATTGCGGTAACGATCGGTAGGCGCTTGATCCCGTAGGATTAGCTGCAGCCACCATCAGCTGTGCGCGGTTTAAGACCGCAATCTCGTCGAGCATGGATCGACAACCCAACCAATTCTGGTTGGTGGACGGGAGCCCGAGCGCCATGCTGCGCCGGGAGGACTTGCTCCGAAGAGTCTGCCCATTACTGATTAGATCCCTGGTCTAATCAGGCCTATTTTCGCGGTGGGCACGACTCAGTTTTAAGTCCGGAGCTGGACGCTTCCTCTACATCCCAAATCAGCAGTTGAGCCATCTACTGATTGGTCCGGTTTACGACTTGGCTGTCGGGTGATGAAGCACATCTGGTCGGTTACCAATCCGATCGATGTTGCCGTGTCGTATACCTGCAGTAGCAGGTGAGCGACTTGGCGACGGCACGTGATCAGAAAGGCTGATCGATGTGCCATCTCCCATCAGCTAGGTCTCAAGAAATAACGAGAGGTCCTGGGTGCTGATGATGAGAATTCATATGTCATCACTAGGCTGTCACTGAGCAAATTATCTCAAAAGTAGACAGTGGCAAAGTGAAAATGAGGTCTAGAAATTCCGTAGGCGTACACGGTCATTTTAGGGATTACTGCTTTTCGCGGTATCACCTACATGCGCTGTCCAGCCTGTCCAAACCGGCATGATCTGACCACTAAATAACTCCGCTGCCAGCCTGAGTTCCGGCTTTTCCCCTAAATACGAAAGGGCTACTTCAGGTTTGTATCGCGAGCCGCAGTGGGCCGCTTTGCGGCCCTACGCTTCGCGTCACTACCGAGCTGTAGTGACGCGAAGCTAAAAGCTGTGTCTCCCTATCCCCGAAGCTCCCCCTTTATCCCCGAAATGCCCTGAGTGTTCCTCACCCACACCTCATTAATCCCCCATTTCCCCCCTATTGTACAACCTCGGGAAACCACAGCTGGTGCGCGTTTCCCTCAGAACCCCCCCATTCTCCCCGAAATGGCCGGTTGCTCCCCGAAGCTCCCTGCATTAATGAAAAAATGTACGGCTTAATTTCCATAGATA